>Ga0206130_10000354_pt1 | contig 78841 bp, 69 predicted proteins | sample Helgoland_Spring_9_FD_148637 | JGI IMG/M metagenome (GOLD analysis project Ga0206130, IMG submission 148637) | Pelagic subsurface seawater microbial communities from Kabeltonne, Helgoland, North Sea - Helgoland_Spring_Bloom_20160512_1 | ecosystem: Environmental > Aquatic > Marine > Epipelagic ... | reverse complement strand
TCCCGTTCAAGATAACTCCATCGATGTTGCTGCACAGAATTGTTTATTTAACATTTTTAAGGCCGAAGATTTAAAACGAGCAATCGAAGAAATGTACCGCGTTTTAAAACCTCATGGAAGATTGGTAATGAGCGACCCTACCTGTGAACAACCAATGAATGAAACCCTTAGAAACGATGATCGCCTCAGGGCTTTGTGTTTAAGCGGTAGTTTACCCATTAAAGACTATGTAAAAGCGCTGACCGATGTTGGTTTTGGAACCATCGAAATTAGAGCTAGAAAACCCTATCGAATTTTAGATCCAAAAAATTTCCCAACAGAAGAATTAATCTATATCGAAAGCATCGAAATAGCAGCTATAAAAGATCCTGTTTTACCCGATGGCCCTTGTATTTTTACCGGTAAAGCTGCAATTTACTATGGAGATGATGATTTTTTTGACGACCATAAAGGACATGTATTGGTAAAAAATCAACCGCTTGCCATTTGTGATAAAACAGCAAAACAATTAAAGGATCTAAAAAGAAACGATATTCATATCTCTGAGTCAACCTATCATTATGATGGGGGTGGCTGTTGTTAAGCTTTGCAAATTAAAAGGGCTGTATTGCTATTCAGCTGAAGAAAAAAGTGTAGTACATCATGAAAAAACTAGTAATTATTTTAGTCGTATTGCTCCTTAGCAAAAATAATTTTGCCATGGAGGTAACCCCCTACGGCACCATTGTAAACCATACTACTTGGAATCAATTATTAAAAAAACACGTAAGTGATCAAGGAAAAGTAGATTATCTTGGATTTAAAAAAGACCTAACAGATCTAAATGCTTACCTGGATTGGTTATCTAACTCCAAGCCTTCAGAAATCTGGTCAAAGGATCAACTAATGGCTTTTTGGATCAATGCCTACAATGCATTAACAATTAAACTGATTGTAGATCGATATCCTATTTCTAGCATTAAGGATATTTACAGCCCGTGGAATATCAAAGTCATTACCATCGCAAATAAAACGCTGTCCTTAAATAATATTGAAAATGATATTTTAAGAAAAATGGGAGATCCCAGAATTCATTTTGGTATTGTTTGTGCATCTATATCGTGTCCAAAATTACAAAATGAAGCCTTTAACACTCAAAACACAAATCGCTTATTAAATAAAGCCAGCAAAGAGTTTTTGGCAGATTCCACGAAAAATGAATTGACAACAGATGCGGCAGAACTTTCAAAAATATTTAAATGGTTTGCAAAAGATTTCAAGCAAGAAGGTAGTTTGATTGATTTTTTAAACAAGTTTGCTGATATTCGTATTGCGAGCAATGCAACAATATCTTTTAAGGACTATAACTGGGGTTTAAATGAATAAAATTTCGATCATCATCCCCATATTAAATGAAGAAAAAACAATTGTTTCTGTTCTCGAATATTTGGATCAAAATTGCTCCAAAAAAAATAATATTGAAATTATTATTGTAGACGGTGGAAGTACCGATACATCAGTCAGCAAAGTCGAAGACTTTATCAAAACCCATCCAAATATAATGCTAATTCCTTCGGAGCGTGGTAGAGCTAAACAAATGAACCTAGGAAGGCTCCATGCTAGTGGTGCTATTTTATATTTTTTACACGCCGATAGTTATCCTCCCAAAAACTTCGACCAATATATTGTCGAAAAGGTCAAAGAAGGAAATCTGGCAGGTTGTTTTAAAATGAAATTTAGCCATTCGCATTGGTGGTTAAAACTTGCCTCTTGGCTTACTCAATTTAATTGGAGGATCTGTAGAGGCGGCGATCAAAGCCAATACATCACGACTTCTTTATTTGATGAAATTGGAGGTTTTGATGAAGATTATATAATTTACGAAGATCATATTTTAATTAACGAGCTTTATAAGAGAACTCAATTTACAGTGATTCAAAAATGGATTTATACCTCGGCAAGATTGTACGACCGAAAAGGCATCTGGACCTTACAATATCATTTTTGGATTATCTATATGAAAAAATGGTTAGGCGCTGATGCAGCTGCGCTATATCGCTATTACTCAAAACACATTGCTTTTTAAAGAATATTAAAAGTTCCACCGATACTAAAATTGTATTGACCAAAAAAGAAAGAGTGACTGGCGCTATCGCTGGTACTGGAGGTGGTTCTTACCTTTGGTAGATTAATGTAACCTCCTTTTAGTTCGGTTTGTATTCTTAGATTTTTAAAAAAAGTAAATCCTATTCCAAAGAGTCCATGCAAGCCATATCCTGCGACATTAAATTGGTCGTAGCGAGCGTTGTTTAAAACAACTGCATTAGTTCTGGGATAAATAGCACCGAACCCAACACCAACTAACGTATGTAGCTTTATTTTTTCGTGTAGGACCAGTAAATGATCTGCTTTTCTTAGCTCTGCATTGATGTAATTTAATCCGTCGGTATGCTCAAATTCTAAAAATCCTTCTTCTAATAAGATGCTTTCACCATTATAGACCCCATCGTATAAAGTTCCTGAATTTTGGATTTCTCCATAAATAACTACCGATTGATCTGGTATAGCTATGTATTTCATGTGATCAATACCCAAGGATATACTGTAACGATCGTTCACAAAATAGCCCATCCTAAAATTGTATTGTGGCGTGGTCAAGTTAGAAGGGTGAAAATAGTTTTCAAGATTAAAACGAGTAGGGCGATCGGCTGCTTTTACACTTTTTAGTTCGAACTTGTAATGATTGCCTTTAAATTTAATATCTGAATTGCTGTACCACGACCAATTATACCCCCAAGTTAAAAAAAAATCACCTTTTTGGTAGGCAGTAATTACAGGTGTATTTAAATCTTGAGAATAGCCATTGCTAAAGAAAATAAACAAGGCTAGAATTGAATAAAACTTCATTAACTTAAAATTCTTATTTTAAAAAAATCAAGAGGCAAAACTAATCAAAAATTAAAGTTTATAGCTTGAAATTATGTTAATAATCTAAACCATAAAAGGTATAAACAAATTTCACTTTTTGCGGCTTATCATTTTTTACTAGTTTCTAATTCCTTTGTGGTTTTAACATTTTCTAAAAACATATTGATTAACTTTGGATTGTATAAAATAAAGAATAATGGTCGCTGAAAAAAAACCTAATCTTATTAAATGGAGCTTAAAATACTCTATAAGTGCTGCAATTGCAGGAATCTTATGTTGTGTAGCGCCTGCAGTTTTGTTTATGTTTGGTATTATGAGCGGTGTGTATGCTATCTCCTTTGCTGACTTTTTTTATAACGAAGATGGAAGTTCTGGTACGGGGGCATGGCTATTAAAAGGACTCGCTTTTTGTATTGGCGTTTATGGTGTTTATTCTTTTCGAAAAAAACAAAATCAATGTTCAATTGATAAAAAAAGAAAGCAACGAAATTTAATCCTACTAATTACCATCGTTTTATTTGCTGGCGTTGGATTATTTTTAACATTAGAAAAATGGTCCTCATGGTACTTTGATAAGCACATTGTCCCAGCTCAACAAAAAGAACTTAACATTACCCCATAAAAAAATTGAATTCCCTAATTAAGGTAATTATACCAGCATATAACGAGGAAAAATCGATTGCTAAAGTAATTCAAGACCTTCCTTCTATAGTAGATGAGATAGTGGTGGTCAACAACAACTCATCAGATAAAACTGGAGAAGAGGCAAAAAAAAATGGTGTTACTGTCTTAACAGAAAAAAGAAGAGGTTATGGGTATGCGTGTTTAAAAGGAATGTCCTACCTAAAATCTCAAACGACTCCACCAGATATAGTTGTTTTTTTAGACGGTGATTACAGTGACTACCCAGAAGAATTAACCAAATTAGTCGCACCCATCATCGCTGATCGAATTGATTTTGTTATAGGTGCAAGATCAAAAAAATTAAGAGAAAAAGGATCGATGACAGCAGTACAAATTTTTGGAAATTGGTTGGCGACCCGTTTAATGTCTTGGTTTTATAATTCAAAATTTTCTGATTTAGGTCCCTTTAGAGCTATTAAGTATGATAAGTTGATTGCCTTGCAAATGGAAGATAAAACTTACGGTTGGACGGTTGAAATGCAATTAAAAGCGCTGAAAAAAAAATATTCATACACAGAAATACCTTTGAAATATAGAAACAGAATTGGCATTTCTAAGGTATCAGGAACCCTAAAAGGTGCTATATTTGCAGGTATTAAAATTTTATATTGGATAGTTAAGTATTCATTTGTTAAATGATTTTAGAAACTTTAATCATAGCACTATATTCAATTGCCTTGATCCTCATTTTTGTGTATGCTCTGGCACAATTAAATTTACTTTTTAATTTTTTGAACGCTAGTAAAAAGATTTCTAAATGTGAAAAATTTGACCTTTCAAAAAAAGAAGAAACACCTTTTGTAACCATCCAATTACCGGTATATAATGAATGGTATGTAATAGACCGTTTATTAGACACTGTTTCTGCTATTAATTACCCTACTGATAAGTTCGAAATACAGGTGTTGGACGATTCTACAGATGAATCTTTTAAAAAAACTTCGGCGCAAATTTTATCACTCCAGAAAAAAGGACTTAACATAAAGCATGTGACAAGGACTGATCGAAAAAATTTTAAAGCAGGAGCTTTAAAGGAAGGTTTAAAAATTGCCAAAGGAGAATTTATTGCAATTTTTGATGCAGATTTTTTACCTCAAAAAGATTGGTTACAGAAAACCATTCCCTATTTTAAAAATAATAAGATAGGGGTTGTTCAAACCCGATGGGGGCATTTAAATAGAAATTTTTCAATTCTAACCAAAGTTCAAGCATTTGCATTGGATGCTCACTTTACGTTGGAGCAAGTAGGTAGAAATAGCAAAAATCATTTTATTAACTTTAACGGAACAGCCGGGATTTGGCGAAAAAAGTGTATTCTAGATGCGGGTAACTGGGAAGGTGATACGCTTACTGAAGATTTAGATTTGAGTTATAGGGCACAATTAAAAAACTGGAAATTTAAATACTTATTAGATGTTGAAACGCCTGCTGAGTTACCTTTAATAATGAGTGCTGCTAGGTCGCAACAGTTTAGGTGGAATAAAGGAGGTGCAGAAAATTTTCAAAAATTAATATATCGTGTTATAAGAGATAAACAACTCCCATTTAAAACAAAGCTTCATGGAATATTACACCTATTAAACAGTACTATGTTCTTAAACATCTTGACTGTAGCTATTTTAAGTATCCCCATGTTGTATATAAAAAATGAATACGAACATTTACAGTATTATTTTTTTGCGATGAGCTTTTTTATCAGCAGCACCTTAATATTTTTTATTTGTTATTGGTTTGCTTTTAAAGCAACTTCTGGAGGTGGTTTTAAACAATTTTTAAAATATATCCGTTTATTTTTTACGTTCTTTACGATTGCGATGGGATTTTCATTAAATAATTCATTAGCAGTACTTGAAGGGCATTTTGGAAAAAAAAGTGACTTTATTAGAACTCCAAAATTTAATACACAGTCCAGGAAAAACAATTGGAAAAAAAACAAGTATATTTCAAAAAATATCCCCATCAATGTAGTAATGGAAGGATTGCTCGCTATCTATTTTGCTTTTGGAATGTACAGCGCTTTTGTTGTTGGAAATCAAGGTGGCGACTTTGGATTATTCCCTTTTCATTTAATGCTTTTTATCGGTTTTAGTTTTGTATTTTCTAAAAGCCTAACAAATAACACTTAAGTAATCACTTGTAAATTTATTAAATATGGCCATTTAATTGTGTTTTCACTGATTACATCTTTTGTTTATAGTCAAAAAAATCAAGATAGTATCAGCTCTGAAAATACAAGAAACCATCAAATTGAATTACGTCATGACAATGACTTTCTTCAGTTTACGGATAAGTATTATACAACGGGTAATTTTATTTCTTATCGATGGTTATTGCAAGACAAAAAAAACAAAACACAAAACAGTTTGTTTTTAAGTCAAGAAGTTTACACTCCATCACTCCTAGAAGAGACTGATATTTCAAAATTTGATAGGCCCTACGGAGGGTACCTAGCTATCAACTTTGAACATACCATCACCGGGCAAGATTGGATTTTTGACTTTATCTATTCTTTTGGTGTAACAGGAAAAATTTCAGGAGGAGAGTGGTTGCAAAACCTGTTTCATAGTACCGCTGCAACAGATTCAAGAATCGCCTCTTGGGTGGGACAAATTGAAAATAATTTTACAAATAATTGTTATTTTAAATATTTAAAAGAATGGGAATTACATACCGATCCGTTTAATGTTTACTTTGCAGTAGCTCCTAGTACAGCAATTGGTATTAAGGAAATTTATTTTCAAAATGATATCTTATTTTTTATTGGGAAAAGAAATCCTACTTTACATACCGCTGCATACCACCAACTTGGAGTTCTTAAAAATGAATTCTTTTTGGGGATAAATGTTGGATATCGTTATGTTGCTCACAATACCATGCTAGAGGGAAACCTGATAGGAGACAACTCTATTTTTTTAGTAGACCCTCTGCACCATTTATTATTATTAAGTACCGATATTCATCTTAGAAGAGGAAGATCAGACATCAAACTATCTTATAAGTTTAAGAGTGCTGAAACGAACACTACAGAAAGTCATTTGTACGTATCACTATCTTTAGCAAGAAATTTTTAAGTTTTTTAAATACAAAGCTTAACAATTTGATTACTTTTAAATTCGAAATGCAAGAACTGGACTCCATTAAATTAAATTTTGATTCTGAAAGTTTATTCTTTCTCAATTTAACACTAGCGGTAATTATGTTTGGTGTGGCCCTTAACATCCAACTTGAAGATTTTACAAGAATTTTTAAAAAGCCTAAGAGTATCATAATAGGCTTTCTTTCTCAATTTTTTTTATTGCCTGCAGTTACATTCTTATTGGTTCTTATTATAAAACCAATCCCCAGTATTGCATTAGGAATGTTTATGGTAGCCGCATGTCCTGGAGGTAATATCTCTAACTTCATGAGCAATTATGCTAATGGGAACGCTGCTCTATCGGTAAGTTTAACAGCTATTGCAACATTAATGGCGATTTTATTGACTCCATTTAATTTTCAATTTTGGTCCAGTCTTTACGAGCCAACTTCTAGTTTGATACAAACCATATCATTATCTCCTTTTGAAATGGCTAAAGTAATTTCGTTATTATTAGGATTGCCTTTAATTCTTGGAATGCTGGTTCGAAATTATTTTCCGAAATTTGCAGCTACGACAAGTGCCTTTTTTAAGATAGGTTCTATTTTATTTTTCATTGTGCTAATTGTTTTAGCATTTTCTAAAAATATAGACATCTTTAAAAATTATATTCATTATGTTTTTTTTATAGTGTTTATTCATAATATTCTGGCATTAACAGTTGGATATAGCATAGCTAACCTAGCTGGATTAAGTAAACAAAACAAAAGAACATTGTCCATTGAGACCGGAATTCAAAATTCCGGATTAGGATTATTATTGATTTTTAGTTTTTTTGATGGATTAGGCGGAATGGCTTTATTGGCTGCTTTTTGGGGTATATGGCATATAGTTTCTGGTCTTTTTTTAGCAACCTATTGGTCAAAAAAACAAATTTAAAACGATTATTATTTTGAAATTACTTTGGTTAAATTTTGTACAGCTTTACCTAACCCTGGGTTTTAAATACTACTATCGAAAAACTACAGCTGTTTATTTGGAAAAAATCCCAAAAGATAAGGCAGTATTATTTCTAGCAAATCACCAAAACGCATTATTAGACCCACTCCTATTAACCGTAAAAAGCAATCGAAAAAATCACTTTTTAACTCGAGCTGCTGTATTTAAAAATAGAACCTTTGCAACTGTTTTAAATAGTTTGCAAATGCTTCCTGTATACAGAATGATCGATGGAGTAAGTACTATTCAAAAAAATAAAGCCATATTTAAAAAATGCAGTCAATTGCTTCGTGATAAAAAATCGATTGTATTATTTCCGGAAGGAAACCACTCCTTAAACCGAAAAGTAAGGCCTTTAAAAAAAGGAGCTGCTAGAATCATTGAGGAAACGTTACAAGACTATCCAGCTACAGAAATTTTAATAATTCCAGTAGGTGTAAATTACCAATCTCCCACCAAATACGGGGATTCCATGTCTATTTATTTTGGTCATGCTATTTCTCCTAATAACTATTGGAATGGTGAACAATTAGATATGTTAGGCTTAAACCAGATAATATCCAACGAATTAAAGACCTTGACTACGCATATAAATAGTATCAGCGACTACGAATTGATTTTAAACAACTTAGAGAAACTAAATGTTGATTTTACGCTACCATTTAAAGTAAATGAATGTTTAAATAATAATTTTGAATATACTGGGAAAAAGAAAAAAGAATCCTCTGTTATCTATTTGACATTGATTTTTTTAATTAAGTTATTTTATTTTGCCCCCTACCTCGTCTGGAAAAAAGTAGCCTTTCCTAAAATTAATGAAAAAGAATTTATGGGAACCTTCAGATATGCATTGATGATTACATTAGCCCCGCTTCACTTAATAATAGTGAGCATTCTATTGGGGACATTACTGGGAAAAAGTATAGGTTTGGCCGTCGCTGCGATTGGAATTATTTTACCCCTAATTACGCTTCGAATTTGATAAAAAATTATCGTAATCTGTAAAATTACCACGTAACTTCCAACTCGATTGGCGCTCCATTTCTTTGAACAGTAACTGTTGTGGTTTGGCCTTTTTCAAATTTAGAAAGTGATTTCATGTAGCTCATCATGTCCGTAATTTTATAGATTCCAACCTGAACCACGACATCACCTTTCATCATACCCGCTTTTTGAGCTGGACGATCTTCACTTACTCCATCAATACGCATTCCTTTTTGATCGTAAAGATAATCGGGAACTACGCCAAGAGTTACCTTAAAATCGGGTGTCTCTTCACTTTCGTTTTTAGTTTTTTTGAATGCCAATCGCTGATCATTATCTAGATCTGTAATAATACTCATGATAAAATCAGATATGGCCTCCATCCCTTCATAATTAAGTTTTTCCGCATCGTCAGAAGGTTTGTGATAATCTTCATGTTGTCCAGTAAAAAAATGAAGAACTGGAATGTCTGCTAGATAAAATGAAGTATGGTCACTGGGACCAACCCCCGATTCTTTTTCAATAAGTTTGAAATCGGTATTGTTCGCGAAAAGTGTTTGTTTAAATTTTGGAGAAGTTCCCACTCCGTAGACTGCTAGCGTTTTATCTTCTTTCAAACGACCCACCATATCCATATTGATCATATAATTTACTTTTTTTGTGTCAATCGTTGGATTTTTTACAAAATAATTTGATCCTAGTAAGCCCATTTCTTCTCCAGAAAAGGCGATAAACAAATAATTATTATTGGGGTTTTTATCTTTTAATCTATTTGCTAGATTTAGCATTACTGCTACTCCACTTGCATTGTCATCAGCTCCATTGTGAATTTCCAGTTCTTCTCCTCTAAAAAGTGAACCTTCACCCCCAAAACCAAGATGGTCATAATGAGCTCCGATGATGATCGTATTCGCTGCTTTATTATCGATAAGGGCTATTACATTTAGACCTGTAATTGTACTATCTTCTTTGTTGACTAGATAAGTAGCTTCTCCGTGTGGGTTGGTTTTTGGTTTAAATATAAAAGGTTGCAAGTACCCATTAACACCCTTGGGTTTTAATCCTAAGTTTCTAAATCTTTCAGCCAAATAATCTGCCGACTGTCTTTCTTTTTCTGAACCAGTTTCTCTACCTTCTCGAGCGTCATCTGCTAAAAAATATACATCTTCTTTCATAGAAACTTCTTGAATGGAAACATCTTTCTTACATGAAAAAAGAACCAATACAGCTATAAATAAATAAAATCCTTTCATCGATACTTTTTTTATTAATTTTTAATTTTTATAACAACTATCATTGTTATTAAAAATTCTAAAGCGTTATTTTTGTGCAAAATTAATCTAAAAATGAAACCAATACCAATATTATTACTTGTTTTATTGATTTTCTCTTGCAAAGAAACTAGAATTAAGGAATTACCTATAACCGAAGAAAGTAAAAGTAATATTCATAAAAAAACCCCTAAAGATTCATTAATTTTTCCTGGAGAAAACCATTTTAAATCGTTACGGCAAGTAACATTTGGGGGTGATAATGCAGAGGCATATTGGAGTTTTGACGATACGCAATTAATCTTTCAATCCAATAATAAAAAATGGGGCTTAGAATGCGACCAAATGTTTTTAATGAATGTAGACGAAACGTTCAAAAACGACCGTAAACCCCCGATGATAAGCACGGGTATGGGGCGAACTACTTGCGCCTATTTTCTTCCAGATAATAAAAGTTTTGTTTACGGATCTACACATTTAGCTAATAAAGATTGTCCAGAAGTGCCCCTCCGAAAAAATGGAAGGTATGTATGGCCTGTTTACGATAGCTTCGACATATTTGTTGCAGATTTAGAAGGGACCATAACAGGGCAACTTACAAACGAACCTGGTTATGATGCAGAGGCAACTGTTTCTCCAAAGGGAGATAAAATAGTTTTTACCTCTACTAGAAGTGGAGACCTGGAGCTGTATACAATGAATATTGATGGGAGTAATGTTCAACAAATTACGGACGAATTGGGCTATGATGGTGGGGCTTTCTTTTCACCTGATGGAACTAAATTAATATTTCGTTCCTCGAGACCAAAGACTGAAGAAGAAATATCAAAGTACAAAGGGTTACTTGCAGAGGGTCTAGTAGAACCCACCAATATGGAACTCTATATCTGTGATGCTGATGGGAGTCATATGAAGCAACTGACCAATTTAGGAAATGCAAACTGGAGTCCTTTTTTTACACCTGATGGAAAAAAAATACTATTCTCGAGTAATTTCGAGGCTGAGAGAGGTTTTCCCTTTAATCTTTATATGATTGATATTGACGGAAAAAATTTAGAACGCATAACACATAGTGAGACTTTTGATGCGTTTCCAGTATTTTCAAATGATGGAAAATATTTAGTTTTTTCATCCAACAGAAATAACGGTGGAGGCCGAGACACCAATCTATTTGTGGCTGAATGGCAAGACTAATTGCTTATTATTGAGCGTATAATTTAAAACCTTAGGGTTTATATTTATAATAATTTTTTGAAGTGTTAAAAAATTTATTAAAAAGAAATAGTACTACCCTGCTCTTAGTTTTTCTAGGTTTTTTATTCTATGTGAAATTTGGTTATGATTTAAACCGAAATGACTTTATTGGACTCATCACCTTATTTGGAGCATTATTCTATATCACTTATAAAATTCTAGAAATTAATAGGGATCGATTTTGGCTTATTGCTTTAATAGGAATAATTTTTAGATTTATTTTTATAGCAAGCCTACCAAACTTATCGCAGGATTTTTATCGTTTTATTTGGGATGGAAGACTCCTTTTTAAAGGGATCAGTCCGTATTTGTTTACTCCGGAAAATTTTCTCAACGGAGACCACAAACCTCTTAATTTAATAATAGATCAAGCAGAAGAACTGTATCATGGAATGGGACAATTAAATGCTGGACACTACAGTAATTATCCACCAATTAATCAACTATGCTTTTTATTAGCTGCTTTATTTTCTGGCAATAGTATTTTGGGTTCTGTCATCGTTATGCGAGTTCTTATTATTCTTGCAGATTTAGGCATTCTTTTCTACGGAAGAAAATTACTTTTAAAATTAAATCTAAATCCAAATCAATTGTTTTGGTATTTTTTAAACCCTTTTATCATTATTGAATTAACTGGCAATCTTCATTTTGAAGGGGTGATGTTATTTTTCTTAGTTACTTCTATTTATTTTCTACACTTAAAAAAATGGATTCAATCTGCTGTTTTGTTCGGTCTTGCTGTGTCAGTTAAGTTAATTCCATTGCTATTTCTCCCTTTATTTTATAAATGGTTTTTAACTAATTTCAATAAATATATTCAAAAACTCTTTTATTATTATCTCTTGATTATTGGTACGACACTACTTACATTTACTCCCTTTTTATCTTTTCTGTTTTTAAATAATTTTTTGGAAACACTCACTTTATGGTTTCAAGATTTTGAATTCAATGCGAGTATGTATTATATATTTCGTTGGATTGGATTTAAAATTATAGGTTGGAATATGATCGCAACTATTGGTAAAATTCTTCCCTTATTGATCATCTTATCTATTTTATTGCTGACATTTTTTAAGAAGAATAGATCTACACCGCAGCTTATGATCACCTTATTGTTTGGGGTTTCTATATATTTTGTATTTTCTACTACGGTACATCCTTGGTATATTGCTAGCCCATTACTACTCTCTGTATTTACAAAATATAAATTTGCAATAATTTGGAGTTTTTTTGTAATGTTAAGCTATGGAGCTTATAGTAGCAATGTAACTTCTGAAAATTTGTGGTTAGTAGCGCTAGAATATTTGGCGGTTATTGGATTTTTTGTCTGGGAAGTGATTGAATTTAGAAAAAAATCTTTGATTCGTTCAAACTCTTAGTTGACTTTTATTGGATTTAATAATTTAGCTAAAAATATTTTTATTTATTTTTATAACTATCAAAAAATCATATCATTAAAAATAAGTATCCTAAATTTTTGATTTTTAGTAGTGTTGTACTGCTACTCTTTATTATTTCATTAATTGGAATAAGCTATTATTTTGAACAACATAAAGGAGCACTCGCTACAAAAATAGAAAACATACTCAATGAGAAAAGTAAAGGGGAAATTCTTTTTGATTCTTTATCTATAAGCTCACTAAAGAAATTTCCTGCAATTGAAGTAACAATTTTCAATCTTTCAATAAAAGACTCTTTGTACGAAAAGCATAAGATCAACTCGTTGTTTTTAAATGAATTTAGCGCTTCTTTATCGGTTGTTGATATCTGGAATGAAACAATAGAAATCAAATCTATTACAGCTAAAAGAGGGCATGTGTCAATTTTTACAAATGAAGATCAGTACAGCAACGCTTATGTTTTTGAAGCCAAATCTAAAAAAAGTAAAATCCCAATTAATCTAAATATTATTGATCGCAATATTGACTTTTTAATCGAAGATATTGAGTTTAGTTTTATTGAAAAAATAAAAAATAAAAAAATAACAGCGCATTTAAATAACGTAGATTTTACACTAGACTTAAAGAAGGAAAGAATCCCAAAACTTCACCTTGATGTTTTCATGAAAGAAATGGGGTTGAATTTAAAAAAAGGGACTTTTTTTAATAATACTCGTTGTGTGGGAAATTTTAAGCCGATTATCAACACCTCCGAAAAGCTCCTATTGATTCCTGATTTTTCAATGAAAATTGGAGAACAAAAGTTTGATATCTCAGCATTTATTAATTTTAAAAATAAAAAATTTAAATTTTCATTGTCTTCTGAAAAGACTGACTTCAAAAAAAGTATGGCATTACTGCCAAAAAATATTGTAGATAAGATAGCGATCATTCATATAAAAAATCCTTTTAAATTGACTGCTGATATTTCAGGGAAATTTGAACACAACGATAATACCCTAGTAAGCTTAAATTACGAAACTGTAAGTAATGAAGTTCTTTATAAAAAGGATCGTTTGAATTTTAAAGGGATAAGCTTTAAAGGAAATACCAAAAACAGAGTGCATGAAGATAATTCCATACCAGAAAATAAAAAAAATCTTACACATACATTTAAGTATCTAAATGGTGTATACAACAATATTGCTTTTAAAATAAACGAGCTCACCTTAACGAATGAGTTTTCAAAGCCCCTCTATTTAAATGCTAATTATGAAGCTGAAGGGGAAATTAATGAGTTAAATACAATTATTAATAGCTCAGATTATGATTTTTCAGGAGGTAATTTTAAAATAGATGGAAAATATAATGGTCGTATTAAGAATGTCTCAGACATTATAAACTCCTCTGAAGTAACTGTTAAAAGTAAGCGCTTAACTGTAAAAAGTAAACATGGCGCCGATCGCTATAAGATTCCTAATTTAGAATTAAATATACATCAAAATAATGCCGAGATAAAAGAAATTATAGTTGACTTAGATTCCAAAGACAACCTTGTTGTCAAAGGAGATATTGTAAACTTTGGTTCATTATTTACTTCTAATTCAATGAACCAATCTTGTTATTCTGAAATAACTATTTCTTCTAATTATTTAAATTATCAATCCCTATTAAAAGCTTTTGGAGCACATGATAAAAAATCTAAAAGCAAAAATATTAGTAAAATCAAACAATCTATAAATACTCTGGGTAGTAAATTTAATCCAACTCTCTCCTTCAACTTAAAAGAGTTAGATTTTTTTAATTTTTCCTTTAACGACATTTCCATCGATGCGCTATATCAAGAGCAACAACTTTTTATAAGCAAACTAAACGCAAATTATAAAGAAAGTACTACAAATGGTAAAATAAAAATAGATTTAAACCCCAAAAAAAATGAATTTGGCTTGGAAACATTGCCTGTAGATTTAAATTTAAATGCAACTGGACTAATAGAAAATTGGGCAGAAATTTTAAATTACAATAAATTTTTCTTTACAGATGCACATTATAAATTAAATGTTGACTTCAAAAATGAAGCAAGAAATCTAAGAGAATTTGTGAACAATGCTGAAATAAACTTTAATGTAGACAAAGGAACTTTACGTTACAAACCTGAAAATATAAACCTCCCTTTCAATAACATATCCGTACGTTTAAAGGATAAAAAAACAATTTTAAATGATTTTGAGCTAAATCTAAGAGACAACGAAACAATTCGGCTGTATGGTGAAATTGATAATTTTATTGACATTTTTGATGAGTCAGCCACTACAAAAAATGTAAGTTCATCTATTAATATTAGTTCAAATAATATTGATTTCAGCAATTTTATAGATGTTTTCAGTACTAAATTGAAAAAATCGAACCACAAGAATAACATCAAACTAATTTTGAAAGAATTGCATTCAAAATTTAAACCAATACTAACTTTAAATCTAAAAAAATTCAGCTACAAAAATATAGCTTTAAAAGATTTAAGTACAACTTTATTTTTTAATGATATTAATACATTAAACCTAAAAAACACCCATTGTCTATATTATGATAAAAAAATAGCTATCAATGCAAAAATTGATATGAGTAAAGATTTGATCACTCCTTTTAAGACAACTTTTAATATAACAGACTTTAGGATCGAAGATTTACTACATTCATTTAATAATTTCGGTTATCATCAACTAGATGAACCCACCGAACTAAAAGGGATTATTGATTTCGATGCGGATATTGAAGGGATCATGAATGACTCAGATGGCATCAATTATAATTCTATCAAGGCTAAATTAACTTATGATATCAAAAAATTAGATATCAAAAACTTTCAACCTATAATAGATGCAGGAAAAATAGTTTTTAGTAAAAAAAGGTTGGATCTAATCAAATTTGCGGATATCAATAGTAGCCTTGTTTTAAAAAATAATGTCATTACTATTCCATTAACAAATATACAATCAACAGCTTTTGATTTTTTTATAGAGGGAGATCTTGCTAAAACTTCTTCCACAGATTTATGGATTTCAATACCCTTGTCTAATTTCAAAAAAAGAGATTTAACAAAAGTTCCTAGCACAAAATCTTTTAACGAAGCTGGCAGAAAAATATATTTAGAAGTTCGATCTAAAGAAGAACGTGGTTTGGGTTATAAATTACATTTAAGTGAAAAAAAGAATAAAAACTCGTCCAATAATTAAGCCAAAAATTTTTTACAGATCTCTTAAACCATTCTATTTTTTTTTAAATTCTAAACTCAACGTTTTAAGAATTTAAAACTGATTTTTTCAATTTATTAAAATCACTTTAATAATTAACAAAATACTTATTTAGTAAGTTCTTATTTTTTTAAGATTTTGTTTAATAATTTTGTTAATAGTTTGTTAAAATTTTGCATTATTTTTAATTTTTATATGTTATATTGCTGAAAACAACAACTTTAACATTATGAAAAACAATTTAAAAAAGGTTTTAGACCTTCCAAAAACAATTAACGGTAAACTACCAATGAATAATTTTAATTCAATGGTTGAAGGCTCAGAACAAAACATTGCAAAATGGACAGGCACTTTTTACACCGTTTCTGCATTTGTTATTTTAATTAGCTCATTACTTTATGTTCTTTCTCCTATTTGGAGTGGAGGCATGGGGGAAGGCATCGGAATTTTAAGTACGGTACTTTCAATGATTATTTGGGTGTATGCTGCATTTCCTATTGCACAGGTCGTAAGATCTACAGGAGATAGTTTGGCTGAATCCAAAAGCGGCATCGTAGATTTTGTATTTAGAGATCTAGCAATTGCTAATATTAAGCTAATAGGCTACGTTGCAACATTAGTTGCTTTATTCGGTGCAATCTGTATGACCCTAAATTGGGCCACTACGCTTAGTATTTCAGAAAGTTTTATGACCAGCTGGACAGCTAATGTTGATTATGCCTACACGCTTCCAATGGCAGCCGTAGCAGCTTTAACAGAAATGCTACACCTTGAATTTATTGGCGGTATTTTTGCTGATTGGTCAAATTGGAATCCAACATCTAATGCTGGTGAAGCTTGGACTACAAATGGCTTTTATGCTGTGTTATGGCAATATGTTGGAGTCGTTGCTATTTTAGCAAAATTATATGTTTCTTTAGCTATATATTATTTCTTTTATGGAATTATAAGCAGTTTAGTTAAATGGATAAAAAGTCCATATTTACCTTTTAGAACAAGCTAAATTCATAACATATTAATTTTAAAAAGGCATGATTTTAATTAATCATGCCTTTTTAAATTCTATTTTTTTCTCAAGTTATCAACAATAAATTATCTTTTTGGCTTTAAATTTTTATTTGAAAGCAACATTCTTTTAATTTCATTAAGTTTCATTAGAGCTTCCACCGGAGTTAAGATGTCAATATCGATATCTAAAATATCGTCTCGTATTTCCTCCAAAAGCGGATCGTCTAAATTAAAAAAACTAAGTTGCATTTGATCTTTAGCCACCGTTTTCATTTCATTAGTGAGTTCTTTAGAAGAGTGAGATTTTTCTAATCTTTTTAATATTTTATTGGCTCTATCTAAAACTGTTTGAGGCATGCCAGCCATTTTTGCGACATGAATACCAAAGCTATGATGCGAACCTCCTGGGACCAATTTTCTTAAAAACAGAACTGTATCTTTCAGCTCTTTTACAGAAACATTATAGTTTTTTACTCTATCAAAAGTTTCGGTCATTTCGTTTAATTCATGATAATGTGTAGCAAATAATGTTTTTGCTCGGGAAGGATGTTCATGTAAATACTCACTAATTGCCCAGGCGATAGAAATCCCATCATAAGTACTGGTACCTCGACCAATTTCATCTAACAATACCAAGCTTCGCTCAGAAATATTATTTAAAATACTTGCAGCTTCGTTCATTTCCACCATAAATGTTGATTCTCCCAACGAAATATTATCACTAGCACCCACTCTTGTGAATATTTTGTCAACCACTCCTAGCCGAGCTTCTTTTGCAGGCACAAAACACCCTATTTGAGCTAATAATACAATCAATGCTGTTTGCCTCAAAATTGCAGATTTACCACTCATATTAGGACCGGTGATCATTATAATTTGTTGCATCTCTCTATCTAAATAGACATCATTAGCTATAAAAGATTGATCGGCAGAAAGTTGTTTTTCTATTACTGGATGTCTTCCTTCTTTTATATCAATTTCAAAAGAGTCATCTATTAATGGACGAGTGTAGTTTGCCTCGATTGCTAAAGAAGCGAAAGAGCACAAGCAATCCAATTCTCCAATTAATCGAGCGTTTTGTTGCACTTGATTAATAAATTGTAATATCCATTCTATTAGTTTGCTAAAAATCTCTGATTCTAGAAAAGCAATTTTTTCTTCGGCACTTAATATTTTTATTTCATATTCTTTTAATTCTTCGGTAATATACCGTTCTGCATTCACTAATGTTTGTTTTCGAATCCACTCTCCGGGGACTTTATCTTTATGTGTATTTCTAACCTCTATATAATACCCAAATACATTGTTGGAAGCAATTTTTAGAGAGTTGATCCCTGTTCGCTCCGTTTCTCTTTCCAACATTTCATTTAAATAATCTTTTCCTCCTTTTGCGATAGATCTAAGCTCATCAAGCTCTTCTGAAACTCCCTTAGCAATGGCATTCCCTTTTTGTATCAATACAGGGGCATCCTCATTCAAAGTGTTGGTGATTTTCTCTCTAAGTATTTTGCAATCTTGTAAGTTTTTACCAATAGTCTTGATCGCATTATTTTTAGCATTTTCTGACTCTTTTTTGATTGGAAGAATCGCTTCTAGAGAATTTTTTAGTTGAACTACTTCTCTAGGACTTACTTTTCCAGTAGCTACTTTTGAGATTAAGCGTTCTATATCGCCAATACATTTAATATTGGTTTGAATAGCTGTAAGCACCGGTTGTTTTTTTATCAAATAACTTACAACCTCATGCCTATTTGTAATTTTGTCTTTCTTTTTTAGAGGTAAAGCAACCCATCGTTTTAATAACCTTCCTCCCATGGGAGATATCGTTTTATCGATAACATCTAATAATGTGACTGCATTTTGAGATGAGGCATGGTAAAGTTCAAGATTACCAATCGTAAATCGATCCATCCAAACATATTCATTCTCCGCAATCCGAGCTATTTTAGCAATGTGCTGCAACTTATGATGTCTGGTTTCTGACAAATAATGTAAAGCCGCGCCAGCAGCGATAATTCCTGATGATAAACGTTCCACTCCAAATCCTTTTAACGAAGTGGTATTGAATTGTTTATTTAAAGCTTCTTCAGCATAATCGCTCTGAAAAACCCAGTCCTCTAAATGAAAAACATGGTGGTGAGTTCCAAATATTTCTGCAAATAGTTTTCTTTTTTGTTTCGAAAAAAGAATCTCAGATGGTTTAAAGTTTTGGATTAACTTATCGATATAATCAGAATTTCCTTGAGAAATTAAAAATTCTCCTGTAGAAACATCTAAAAAAGAAATTCCAATTTCATCTTTATTTTTTTTAGTACTACTGAAATGGATCGCTGCTAAAAAATTATTTGATTTAGATTTTAGGATATCATCGTTTAAAGCCACTCCTGGAGTTACTAATTCAGTAACTCCTCTTTTTACAATCTTTTTGGTTTGCTTTGGATCTTCTAGTTGATCACAGATGGCGACTCGACAACCCGCCATAACTAATTTTGGCAAATAGGTGTTTAAGGAATGATGGGGGAATCCTGCTAGTTCTATTTTTTCGCCATCACCACCATTATTCCGCGCCGTTAACGTAATGTTTAATATACCTGCAGAGCGTATGGCATCTTCTCCAAAGGTTTCGTAAAAATCACCCACTCTAAATAACAATAATGCATCAGGATGCTTAGCTTTTATGCTATTGTATTGTTTCATTAAAGGAGTTTCTTTTTTTGCCATAATTTGGATAGATAATAAGCTAAAGTAAAGAAATCTTATTTTATTTGAAACGCTTTATGATTGAATTCATTTCTTTTATCAACAATATTTCTATTAAATAATTCCAATTATGTAGGATATAAAATTATTTTTGTGTCATGAAGAATCGAAAATTAAAAAATAGCGAACTAAATAGAATAACCAATACCGAATTTAAATCTTCAAAAAAAACTCCTTTAATTGTTATTTTAGACAACATTAGAAGTCTGAATAATATCGGTTCTGTTTTTCGTACTTCAGATGCGTTTTTAATTGAAAAAATTTACCTCTGTGGTATCACTGCAAAACCACCCCATAAAGATATTCATAAAACTGCTTTAGGTGCTACCGATAGTGTTGAATGGGAACATGTTGGCGACACTTTAGCTTTGATTCATCAATTAAAATCTGAGGGTACAACTATTGTAAGCATTGAACAAGCTCAGGAATCCGTATCGCTTGAAGGGTTTAAGACTAAACCCAACACTACCTATGCTATTATTTTTGGAAACGAAGTAAAAGGAGTTGCACAGGAAGTTGTTTCTGCGAGCGATTATATCGTTGAGATTCCTCAATACGGCACGAAACATTCACTGAATATTTCAGTAAGCTGTGGTCTTGTTATTTGGGATTTATTTGTGAAATTAAAAGCCTAAAGTTTTATTGGGCTAACTGGCTATTTCTTTCAAAATAGATAGGTAATCTTCTCTATTATTTACAAAGTCTAAATTTGATATATCAATAATTTTAATTTTATCTGAAGCTTGGCTTCTAATAAACTCGATATAACCTTCATTTATTTTTTGTAAATAACTTGCTTCTATTTCTTGCTCAAAATCACGCCCTCTTTTTTTTATATTCTCTAATAATCGTTCGGTATTTTGATATAAATAAATATATAAATCAGGATTTGGAAGTTCTTTATGCATCATATAAAATAATTTTTTATAGAGCGTATATTCCTCTTCTTGAAGCGTTATTTTTGCAAATATTAACGACTTGTAACCATCATAATCCCCAATAACATTCTCTTTAAATAAATCATATTGTGTCAGATCGTCCAAAAGTTGTTGATATCGATCTGCTAAAAAAGACATCTCCAAAGGAAAAGCAAATCGGGTTGGATCTTTATAAAATTTGGGTAAAAAAGGATTTTCTTTAAATCGCTCTAAAATTAATTTAGCATTAAAATCTTTAGCCATTTTCGTGGCCAAACTTGTTTTTCCTGCCCCTATATTTCCTTCAATCGCTAGGTATCTAAAAGCAGATATATTAAAATATTCAATAGGGTTTTTTAATGGTTCCGGCACTTCTATAATCGCATCGACATCATTTGTTTCCTCCCATAAGAGATCCATACGTTTATTTAATTCTGGATGTACAAAATCTGGAGCAATACATTTAAACGGCTCTAGAATAAAGTTGCGATTTGGAATTTCTGGATGCGGTATTGTTAAATTTTCTGAACGAATAAGCTGGTCATCAAAAAACAAGATATCAATATCGATTGGCCTAGCAGTATAACCATTATTTACACTTCTAATTCTTCCCATTTTTTGCTCAATAGAAAGTATCGTTTCTAATAATTTTTCGGCTACCATATGGGTTTCCAATTCCAATACACAATTTAAAAAATCTGCACTTTCAAATCCCTTAGCGGGGGTTTGGAAAACAGGTGAAATAGAAATAATAGAACCTATTTTCTCAAATATAGCCTCAATTGCTTCTTGTAAATAATCAAATTTATTACCTAAATTGCTCCCTAATGAAAGATATATGTTGTGCTGTGATTTAATGAAATTAATTTTTAAAACTGAACAACGAAATTAAGTAAAAGCTTTTTAAGTATCTTTAAAAAAACTAAAATCTTGTGTCAAAACTCAATGTAAAAGATCGACTTTCTGCTCAAAGAATTTACCTCATCTTAGGAGCCTTGTTTGTTGCATCTTTAGTGGCGTCTAATTTAATTTTTCAGAAGTTTTTTTATTGGGATTTTTTTGGTCTCTACCGTTTCGAAATTTCAGTTGGAATTTTACCTTATCCTATTACCTTCCTAATTACGGATATTATCAGTGAAGTATATGGAAAACGAAAAGCAAATCAGATCGTAACCGGTGGTATTTTTGCATCTTTTTTCTCGATGCTAATTGTATATGTATCTGGGATTGTTCCAGCTACAGAATGGAGTCCTATTAATGACACTCTTTTTAATAAGGTATTTGGAGCTACGGCCATTGCTGTATTAGCGTCAATGTTGGCGTATTTATTTGCGCAATACATCGATATTCAAATATTTCACTTTTGGAAACGATTAACCAAAGGAAAGCATCTCTGGTTAAGAAATAATTTTTCAACTTTTCTATCTCAATTTATAGATACTTTTACCGTACTATTTTTACTTTGTAGCTTTGGGAAAATTGAATGGAAATTGTTCTCGCCGCTATTGTTAAGTGGTTTTTTATTTAAAATATTGGTGGCAGCTTTAGATACTCCTTTTTTATACTTGGCAGTGTATCTGTTTCGGAAACGATTTGGTTTAGCGATAGGAGAAGAGATCGAATACTCCTAATTAACGGTAATCGAAACAATAAATCCTTCATTACTTCTCACATTAAAAATAGTTTGATCTTCAAAAATTAAATATTGCCCTTTGATTCCCTTTAACACCCCTTCGAAATTTGGTGTTTTAACTAGATTTAAACTCTTTGGCTTTTCAGGATATTGTTTAACCGGAAAATCCATATGAGTTTCTTGATTATTCTCAATAAAATAAGATAAGGCCTCTGTGGGGATATGCTTTTTTAGTTTATTTCGCCATTCCATTAAATTTTCTTCTGAAATTTTATTAGTGATCATCGTTCTCCAATTGGTTTTATCGCTTACGTAATTTTTTAGTGCCACTTCGGTAATCCCAGCTAAATATCGATTAGGGACCTCAACAATTTCAATAGCTTCATGAGCTCCTTGATCAATCCATCGTGTTGGAACTTGTGTTTTTCGGGTTACTCCAACTTTTACCGTACTGCTGTTGGCTAAATAAACAATATGTGGCTTTAGTTGAACCTTTTTTTCATATTCTAAATCTCGATCTTCAATATTTAGGTGTGCTTTACTTAATTCGGGGTGCATAATCCAATCAGCTGCTTGAGGAATTTCATAAAAGCAATCATAGCAATAGCCTTGGCGATAAATTTTTTTTCTTTTTTGGCAGTTTAAACATTGATATCCGACAAAACTTATTTTTACTTTTTTATCAAGTAATTGATTGACATTCAGGAAATCATCTTTGAACACTAGATAGTATTGGATGGGAGTGCCCAATTCTGTTTGCATTTTTGTGAGTACACCTTGATAATTCATCTAAATAATTTGATTATTTTTATTGCATAAAGATACTGTATAATAATGCCGTTACCAATAGTAAATTCGATTGCCTCTTGGTTTTTAAAAAAAAGAATTCATCAAATAGATTTATTTCTAAAATATCCTATTGATGTACAGGATGAACTTTTAAAAGGATTAATTCATAAAGCAAAATCTACTGAAATTGGTAATCGGTATGATTTCAGGAGCATAAACAACTATCAAGATTTTGCTGAAAGAGTTCCAGTAACTTGCTATGAGGACAATCAATCATTATATGAAAGAGCTCGTAAAGGAGAGAGTAATATTTTTTGGCCAAGCCCCATAAAATGGTTTGCTAAATCAAGTGGAACTACCAATTCGAGAAGTAAGTTTTTACCAGTAAGTATAGAATCTCTAGAAAATTGTCATTATGCTGCCAGTAAAGACTTGTTGTGTTTGTATCTAAACAACAATCCGGATTCAGAATTATTTGTAGGTAAAAGTTTACGCCTAGGAGGAAGTAAAGAGTTGTATGAGGAAAATGGAACCGTATTCGGTGATCTTTCTGCCATATTAATAGACAATATGCCTTTTTGGGCAGAGTTTAGTAGTACTCCAAGTAGCGAAGTTTCCTTAATGTCTGATTGGGAAACTAAAATGCAAGCTGTTGTAGACGAGACCATAAATGAAAACGTAACTAGCTTGGTGGGAGTCCCCTCTTGGGTGCTGGTTTTATTGAATAACGTTTTAGAGACTACCCAAAAGAAAAATTTATTTGAAGTATGGCCTAATTTAGAGGCTTATTTTCATGGAGGCGTGAGTTTTGATCCCTATAGGGAGCAATATCAAAAGTTGTTACCAAAAAATAATTTTAGGTATTATGAAACTTACAATGCATCCGAAGGTTTTTTTGCTATCCAGGATCGAAATAACAGTAAAGAATTACTTTTGATGTTAGATTATGGGATTTTTTATGAGTTTATCCCAATGGATACCTACAACACTTCCAAAGAAAAAATAATTCCTTTAAGTGAAGTTGAACTAGGTAAAAATTATGCGATTGTCATAACTACCAATGCAGGGTTATGGCGCTATAAAATTGGAGATACCGTAAGATTTACCTCTAAAGCCCCATACCGAATTAAAGTGACGGGACGCACCAAACATCACATCAATGTATTTGGAGAAGAATTGATTATTGAAAACGCTGAATCTGCATTGCGAAAGGCTTCAAAATTAACGCATTCAGAGATAGTTGATTATACCGCAGGTCCTATTTTTATGAAAGGAAAAGAAAAAGGAGCCCACGAATGGATTATTGAGTTCAAAAAGCTTCCGGACGATGATTCCACGTTTAATCAATTATTAGATGCTTTCCTTCAAGAAGCCAATAGTGACTATGAAGCTAAACGGTATAATAATACCACACTAAATTTTCCAAAAATTCATATTGCTAGAAAAAATCTATTTAAAGACTGGTTAAAAGGCCACAATAAATTAGGAGGACAACATAAAATTCCTAGACTATCCAACTCAAGAGATTTTTTAGAAGAATTACTAAAAATTAATTAAGAAACAGCTTTCAATTTCTTAATCGTAGATTTATTGAGTTTCTGTTCAACATATTCTTTAGAAACTTCTAATTTCTTTTCTTTCCCGTCAGGCATCTCAAACATAGCGTCCGTTAAAACAGCTTCACAAAGCGATCGTAATCCGCGAGCTCCTAGTTTGTACTCTATCGCTTTTTCAACAATAAAATCCAATGCATCTTCATTAATAGAAAATTCTATTTCATCCATTGCAAATAATTTTTCATATTGCTTGATAATGGCATTTTTAGGTTGCGTTAAAATTGCTCTTAAAGTAGCTGAATCTAAGGGATTCATATAGGTTAAAACGGGAAGTCTACCAATAATTTCTGGTATCAAACCAAAGTCTTTTAAATCTTTTGGAATGATGTATTTTAATAAGTTATCTATGTCCACAACATCTTCCTGCATGGAGGCGCTGAATCCAACTGCTTGTAGATTCAATCGTTTTGAAATTTTACGCTCTATACCGCTAAATGCTCCACCAGCTATAAATAATATATTTTCTGTATTGACCTCGATAAATTTTTGATCTGGGTGCTTACGCCCTCCTTTTGGGGGTACATTCACCAGGGTCCCCTCTAGTAATTTTAACAAGGCTTGTTGTACACCTTCTCCACTAACATCACGAGTAATAGAAGGGTTATCACCTTTACGGGCAATTTTATCTATTTCATCAATAAAAACGATTCCCTTTTGAGCTTTTTCTAAGTTATAATCTGCAGCTTGCAACAATCGTGTTAAAATACTTTCCACGTCTTCTCCTACGTAACCAGCCTCTGTCAAAACCGTAGCATCAACGATGGCTAGGGGAACATTTAACATTTTAGCAATTGTTTTTGCCATTAATGTTTTACCAGTTCCTGTTTCACCCACCATGATGATATTACTTTTCTCGATCTCTACATCATCTTCCGTATTTTTTTGAAGCAATCTTTTGTAATGATTGTAAACCGCAACTGACATTACTTTTTTTGAATAATCCTGACCAATAATATAGGCGTCTAAAAATTCCTTTATTTTTCTGGGCTTTTTCAGCATCAATTCGTCGGTCAATTCGTTATTGGATGAATGATTTGATTCTTCCGTAACAATACCATGTGCTTGACCAATACATCGATCACATATATGTGCATCTAACCCAGCTATCAACAAGTTGGTTTCCGGTTTTTTACGACCGCAAAATGAACATTCTAATTCTTCTTTCGACATTTTTTTATTCTTAAATTTCTATTATACTATACTTATGATCGGGTTAATATTTCATCGATCATTCCGTATTCCAGCGCTTTATCTGCTTTCATCCAATAATCACGATCACTGTCTTCATAGACTTTATCATATTTTTGTCCAGAATGCTTAGAGATAATTTCGTAGAGTTCTTTTTTCAATGTAAGAATTTCTCTAGCAGTAATTTCTATATCACTCGCTTGTCCTTGAGCACCTCCAAGAGGTTGATGTATCATAACTCTGGAATGTGTTAATCCACTTCGTTTTCCAGGCGCACCAGCGCATAATAAGACAGCTCCCATCGAAGCAGCCATACCGGTACATATAGTAGCTACGTCTGGTTTGATAAACTGCATGGTATCATAAATTCCAAGACCAGCATACACCCCTCCACCTGGAGAGTTGATATATATTTGAATATCCTTTGAGGCATCGGTACTTTCTAAAAATAAAAGTTGTGCTTGGACAATATTTGCTATTTGATCATTGATACCAGTTCCTAAAAATATAATACGATCCATCATTAAACGTGAGAACACATCCATTGCCACAGCATTCATTTGTCGTTCCTCAATAATATTTGGAGTAAAACCCATAGGATTCATACTGCTTGTTATTTCATCGTAATACAAGCTGTTAATTCCTTGGTCTTTAATGGCGAATTTTTTAAACTCTTTCCCGTAGTTCATAAATTTGATTATTGTTTATTAAAAAAAAAGCGTTGAATTAATATAATTCAACGCGATAAATATAATGATTTTTAGACTTTTTTAAGTAAGACACATACAATCTTCTGATATCGTTCCTTCAACACCTTAAATACACTACGTGTAGAACTAAATTAACTGTAAGCTTCTTTTATGAATTTATCATAGGTTATTTTTTTAGCTTTTAATTTTGCTGTTTCCTTGAAAAATTTCAACAGTTTCTGACTGTTTAATTGCTCTGATAATTTCTTTACTTCTTCTTGGTTTGACATGATACGAGCTGCAATAGAATCCAACTCCTCATCAGAGGGGTTCATTTGTCCATATTGAGCCATTTGCATCTTTATCATATTTTTTGAATAATCCTTTAATTCATCAAAAGAAACTTGGATATCATTATCTTTTCTGATTTTTCCTTCGATTAATTGAAAACGCAATCCTTTTTCACTCTTCTCGTATTCAGCTTTTGCTTCTTCCTCAGTCATCGGTTTTTCTCCTGAAAATTGAATCCATTTAGTTAAAAATTCTCCAGGCAAATCAAATTTTGTGTTCGAAATTAAAGACTCTACAACTTCATCCATCAATTTCTGATCGCTTTGCTGAACAAATTGCTTCTCAGCATCTTCCTTTATTTTAGTTTTTAACTCATCTTCTGATTTAACAACATCTTTACCAAAAATTTTATCAAAAAATTCTTGATTTAGAACCGCCATTTCACGGAGATTAACTTCTTTTAGTTCAAAATTAACTTCAATATCTAGCTCCCTAGCAACGTCCTGCGATACGCCAAAATATGTTTGGTTTTGATGGTCATTCGCGAAAAGGTTTTTTGTCTTTAGACTCAATATATCACCAACCTTAGCGCCTATTATTTTTTTTAATTGAGTTTTTCCTTTAATTACATCTAAAGAAAAAGTGGTGTCTTTATTAATTTCTTTTTCTTCGTTAGAAAAAGTACCTGTGATTTCATCTCCTTTTTCAACTTCTTTTTTTGAAATCAATTTTCCATATTGTTTACGAATAGAAGTAACTTGGTCGTTTACCATCTTATCATCCGCTTCGATATTATAATGCGTAATCGCTTTTTTACCCACTACATCTACATCAAATTTCGGAGAAAGTCCCAGTTCAAAATCAAATGTAAAATCTTTTGCATCCCAATCTATTTCTGTATCGTTTTTAGGTAAGGGGTTTCCCAAAACGTCCAACTTTTCTTCAGTTAGATACTTATGAAGTGCATCTTGAAGGATTTTATTTACTTCCTCTACTAAAACCGCTTTACCATATTGCTTTTTAACCATTCCCATAGGAACGTGTCCTTTTCTAAAACCCGGTATATTTGCGGTTTTTCTGTAATTGTTTAATATTTTCTGAACTTTATCTGTGTAATCTTCAGCTTTAACTGCTACAGTAACCACTGCATTTAAACTATCGATGTCTTTTTTTGTAATCTCCATTTTGTGTAAAATTTTACCCCTTTATTTTGGGAGTGCAAAAGTACAAAACGAAAAACCTTGATACAAGTATTTTAAGAATAGATTGTTAGCTTTGATTGTCTTCTTTTAAGACGGAATGCAACAAAGACTGCAAAAAAGTGAGCATTAGGCTAAATAATAGCGCCCACCAAAAAGAAGTTACCGTAAACCCACTTAAAAAATTAGAGGCTACCAATATGATACACGCATTGATTACAAATAAAAATAACCCCAAAGAGATAATTGTTGCAGGAAGAGTCAAGAAAATTAAAATAGGTCGCAAAAAAGCATTTAAACCCCCAATTATAAGCGCCACCCATATTGCATAAGTATAGCCTTTTACATCAACGCCTGGTAAAACGTTTGCAAGTAGCAATACGGCCAATGCAGTCAATAATAATTTCAAGAACCATTTCATAAATAACACGTATTAAAAAAGAGGGAAATCTTACCCCCTAAGATAAGTGTTTAAATACTTCCTTGCAAAAATCAATAGGATTTTCTGCATGCAGCCAATGTCCTGCATTTTGTATAGTGATTATTTTAGAATTTGGAAACTGTTTTTTGATCAAAAATTCATCATGAATTTCAATATAGTTAGAGCGATCTCCTTTTAAAAACAAGGTTTGTTTAGCGAAAACAGCATTTTCTTGGAGGGCCATTCCTACTTCTTTAGCATGCCGGACTAAAACCGAAAGATTAAGTCGTAGTCCTAATTTGCCCTTTTCAGCCCAAAATAAATTTTTTAGTAAGAATTGACGTACACCAGGGGACTTGATGTAGGCAGAAATCACTTCATCTGCCTTTTTTCTAGTATGAATCTTGTTAAAATCTAGAGAAGACAACGCTTTTAATATATCTTGGTGATGCAAAGGATATTCTTTAGGCGATATATCAGCAATAATTAATTTAGATACCATCTCAGGATAAGTTACCGCAAAACACATAGCTGTTTTGCCACCCATCGAATGACCCAGTAAAACAATCTCTTCTAACTGGTGAACGTCACAGTATTTTTTTAAATCATCAGATAAAAAACTATAATTAAAAGATTCACTGTGAAAACTTCTTCCATGATTGCGCTGATCAAGTAAGTGAACTTGGTAGCCTTGTTCTGCAAATCGTTTTCCAAGACTTTTCCAATTATCCCCCATTCCTAAAAAACCATGTAGTATAACAAATGGTTTTCCTTTACCGATAATATTGGAATGCAATTGCATTATTTTAATTTTTTTAAATATTGCCCAATTACATTTTCTAATCCCAAATAAATTGATTCACATATGAGTGCATGGCCTATTGATACTTCCAATAAATTGGGAATATTATCTTTAAAAAATCGAATATTCTCCAAAGATAAATCGTGACCAGCATTAATACCTAATCCCAGTTCAGTTGCCTTTAAAGCACATTGAATGTAGGGCTCTACAGCTTTTTTATTTCCCAAATTATATTGCGCTGCAAAATCTTCGGTATATAATTCGATTCGATCAGTCCCTGTAGCAGCAGCACCCTCTATCATTTCCATTTTAGGATCTACAAATATAGAAGTTCGGATTCCGTGGTTTTTAAATTCTGAAATAATTTCTGTGAGATAACTTCTATGTTTCACTGTATTCCAGCCAGCATTTGAAGTCAAAGCATCTATAGCATCTGGAACTAACGTAACTTGAGTGGGTTTGATGTTAAAAACCATTTTTAAAAATGATTCTATTGGATTTCCTTCAATATTGTATTCTGTGGTAATAATGGGTTGAATCTCATAGGCATCTTGGTACCTAATATGACGTTCATCTGGCCTTGGATGAACAGTAACTCCCTCAGCTCCAAATTTTTGAACATCGATAGCAGCTTGTAAGACGCTTGGTGTTTGACCACCCCTCGAGTTCCGTAAAGTTGCAATTTTATTTATATTGACACTTAATTTTGTCATATTCCTTTTTTGAAACGCAAAAATACAATTTGAACTAGGTATTTAACGCTATTTTTTAAGTAATTTGCAAAAAATAACTATTTGTGAATACAGAAGAATACATAATTAATGATATTGCGCCTTTTAATATCAATACAAATATTTTAGAGGTTCAAAGTATATTTAACCAACTTACCTACTCTCATATTCCCGTAAAGAAAGAAGGATTATACATTGGCTGTATCTCTGAAAACGATGCCCATTGCTTTGATGGAACGGGACAATTAAACGATTATATATACGCATTGGAATCTTTTTTCGTAAGAGAAAAAACAAATTGGCTTGATATTTTGGAAGCATTCGCCCTACACAATAGTAACATCATGCCCGTACTCACAAACGATAATAAATACATTGGCTATTATGAGTTAAGTGATATTATGTCCTTGTTTAATGACACCCCATTTTTAAATGAAGCAGGTGGTATTATTGTTATTGAAAAGGATAAAAAAGAGTATTCTTTTAGTGAAATTTGTCAGATTATAGAATCTAACAATGCAAAAATATTAGGAGTTTTCATATCTAAACTAGATAACAATATCGTACAATTAACCGTTAAAATTGGACATACCGGAATGAATGCAATTGTACAAACATTCCGTCGTTATAATTATCATGTAGTATCGAGCCATGAAGAAGATCGTTTTATTGAAGATTTAAAAGATCGTTCCAATTATTTAGATAAATACCTCAATATATAGCTATGAAGATAGGAGTGTATGGTCAATTTTATCATCAAGACTCTGAAATATACATTCAATGTATTTTAGATGTTTTACAAAATAAAAATATTGATATTGTTGTTGAAGAGGCTTTTTTAAAAAGCATAAAAAAACATAAGGATATTTCAAAAAATTATTCAAAGGTTTCATCTTTCAAAGAGATTGACGACAGTTATGACTTTTTTTTAAGTATTGGTGGCGACGGAACTATATTGAAATCAGTTACTTACGTAAAAGAAGCGGGAATTCCAATCATAGGAATTAATACTGGAAGACTTGGATTTTTAGCGACGATTCAAAAAGAAAAAATAACCGAAAGTTTACATCAAATTTTAGAGGGAAATTATATTATTTCTGAGCGAAGCTTGTTATCCATTTACACTTCTCCAAAAAATAAAGAAAATTTACCGTTAAATTTTGCCTTAAATGAAATTGCAGTAAATCGAAAAAATACAACCTCCATGATCAAAGTAGAGACCATGGTAAATAATAAATATTTGACTTCCTACTGGTCAGATGGTCTCATCATATCGACACCAACAGGCTCAACAGGATACTCATTAAGTTGCGGAGGTCCTGTATTGGATCCAAACTCAAACAGTCTTGTTATTACGCCTATTGCTCCACACAATTTAAACGCTAGACCACTTGTTGTTTCTGACAATAGCGTTATTAACCTCAAAGTATCTGGACGAGGTAAATCACATCTAGTTTCACTGGATTCTAGAATAGCAACCCTAAAAAATGAAACTATAATAACCATAAAAAAAGCTACTTTTCAAATAAAACTAGTTCAACTTTCTGAAGATAGTTTTATTAAAACACTTCGTAAAAAGTTATTATGGGGAGAGGATAAAAGAAATTAAACAATAAAATCATTTATTTATTGTTTATCATTTGACACGCTCAATTATCCTAGCACTAGATGAAAAGTTTATTGTTATATTTGCAGTCTTTTTAGAGGTATGAAGTTTTACATAATTATATTCGTTATTTTAACTACGCCATTTATCATAAATGCTCAAACTTATGAAATTGGTGGCTTTTTGGGCGCTGCTAATTACATTGGTGATGTAGGTAAAACGACTTTCATAGCTCCTAAAACTCCAGTGTATGGAGGTATCTTTAAGTGGAATCGCAGCCCAAGGCACTCCTTTAGGGGTAGTTTTTTGTTTGGGAAAATTGAAGGGGATGACAGCCAGTCTAATGACCCAAGAAGGGTTGAAAGAGGTTATCAATTCGAAAATAGTCTTGTTGAATTATCAGTTGGATTGGAATATACTTTTTGGGAGTTCAGTATGTATAGCGGGCAAGGAGCACATACACCCTACTTATCTACAGGTATCACTTTCCTTGGGTATAATTCGCTCATAAAAAAGAATGATGACCGTATAATCAAAGATAGTGATGCCAGTACCCTAGCAATTCCTATGACCGTGGGTTATAAAACTACTCTGGGACAAAACTTTGTACTTGCTGCTGAAATAGGAGCCCGATATACGTTTACAGACAATCTTGATGGCAGTAACCCAAATAAAGTTCGTGATAACCAAGACGATGTTAGCTTTGGAAATATTAATAACAATGATTGGTATGTATTTACCGGAATTACTTTAACTTTCACTTTTGGAAGAAAACCCTGTTATTGTGATTTTTAAATGAGTCTTTTAAGTCAAATAAATACCGAACGATTACCCAATCACATTGCCATTATTATGGATGGTAATGGGCGTTGGGCAAAAAACAAAGGATTACTCAGAAATATCGGGCATAGAAATGGTGCAAAAACGGTTAAAGAAGTAGTTGAAACTTGCGCAAAAATTGACATCAAATACCTAACCTTGTATGCATTTTCTAATGAAAATTGGAGCCGTCCAAAGTTGGAGGTAGAATTATTAATGAAATTATTGATTTCGTCATTAAAAAAAGAAGTAAAAACACTTCAAAAAAACAATATCAAACTCACTACAATTGGTAATATAAATTCATTACCAACTAAGGTAGCTAATGAGCTTAAAGATGTTGTAACAAAAACTAAAGACAATAAAAGATTAACTTTAACACTAGCTTTAAGTTACGGATCTAGAGAAGAATTAATAAAAACTATAAAAGAGATTAGTCTTAAAGTTAAAAATAACCTAATTTCGCCCGAAAATATTGACAAATCGGTTATTAATAATCATCTTTACAACCAAGATTTGCCAGATGTAGATTTACTAATACGAACGAGCGGTGAGCAACGTATCAGTAATTTTTTACTTTGGGAAATCGCTTATGCTGAACTGTTCTTTACAAAAACACTTTGGCCTGATTTTAATAAAGAAAACCTTTTTGAGGCAATATTGAATTATCAAAATAGAGAACGAAGATTTGGAAAGACAAGTGAACAACTTAAATAATAGTCCACTATTAAATACCTATAATAAGATTTGTTGTATTGTACTGTTTACAGTCATGTCTATTTTTACATTAACTGCACAACAAAACCCACTTCAAGGAAATAAAAAATACACTATTAATTCGCTTACAGTGTCTGGCGAACAAAGTTTTAATGAAAAAACAGTAATCGCATTTACAGGTCTAAAAATTGGTGATCGCATCTATATTCCTGGAGAGAAACTTAGTGAGATTACAAAAAAACTTTGGGACCAAGGATTGTTCAGTGATATTGCATTTTATGTAACCAATATTGTAGGAGATAAAGTAGATCTTGAATTAAATATTGTTGAACTACCAAAAATAAAGGATGTTACCATCGTTGGAATTAAAAAGGGAAAACAGAAAGAGATTATAAAAGATAATAACTTAAAACCTGGTGTAAAAATCACTAAAAACTTAATCACTACAACAAAAAACTATATCAAAAAGAAATATCAAGAAGATGGTTTTTTGAATACAGAAGTTGACATAACCACAAAACCATTCATTGATACCTTGGGGGTAGAATTCTCAAAACATCTTACGGTAACAATTAACCGAAATAAAAAAGTTAAAATTTCTTCTATTGAAATTGAAGGCAACGAAGAGCTTAGCGATAGTAAATTAAAAGCATCCATGAAGGATACAAAAGAGAAATCATTTTTTCGTATTTGGAAAAGGTCAAAGTTCACCAACAGTAGTTTTGAGACTGATAAAGAGTTAATGCTTACTAAGTTTAGATCTAATGGGTTTAGAGATGCTCGTATTCTAAGCGATACTATTGTAGAAGAAGATAATAAAAATATTACACTAAAAATCAAGGTAGAAGAAGGTCGAAAATATTACTTCGGTGATATCAATTTTATTGGAAATAGTGTATATACTAACAGGCAATTACGAAGTGTTTTAGGAATTGGTGAAGGGAGTACCTACAATGGGGTTTTACTCCAAGAAAGAATTGAAAATGTAGCTGATCCTGAAGCAAATGATTTAACCAATCTATATCAAAATAATGGTTATTTATTTTCGCGTATCAATCCTGTTGAGGTGGCTGTAAAAAATGACACCATAGATTTTGAAGTACGTATTCATGAGGGTAAAGTTGCTTATTTTGATCACATAACCGTTGTTGGTAATGACAAAACAAATGATCATGTAATCTACAGAGAAATAAGAACACGCCCAGGTCAAAAATACAGTAAACGAAATGTGGTAAGAACCATAAGAGAGCTTGGTCAACTGGGCTACTTTGATGCAGAACAAATTTCACCAAACTTTAAAAATGTAGATCCAAATAATGGAACCTTAGATATGGAATATTCTGTAGTTGAGAAAGGATCTAGTCAAATTGAATTACAAGGTGGTTATGGTGGTGGTGGATTCGTAGGTACCTTAGGTCTTTCATTTAATAATTTTTCCATTCGAAATATTTTGAACAAAGAAGCTTATCATCCCTTGCCAATGGGTGATGGTCAGAAGTTATCAATAAGAGCTCAAGGAAGTTCTTTTTATCAAACTTACAGTCTCTCTCTGGTAGAACCTTGGTTAGGCGGTAAGAAACCCATTCAATTGAGTTCCTCTTTATCCCATACTGTTCAGTATTTTTATGATCCTAGAAGAAGAGACGTTGACAAATCCAGACGTTTTTTAATTACAGGTGGTGCTATTGGTCTTGCAAAAAGGTTGAAGTGGCCTGATGATTATTTTACATTATCTCATTCTCTAAGTTATCAACATTATAATTTAAAAAATTACAATACTGGTTTGTTTACTTTCGGAGACGGAGAGTCAAATAACCTAGCTTATACGGTAGGTATTAGTAGGAATAATACCGCAACAAATCCGATTTTCCCGATGTCTGGCTCAGATTTCAGCGTTTCTGCAAAAGTAACGTTGCCATATTCGTTATTTAATGATACTGATTGGAAAACATTAGATAATGAACGTCAAGACCTAGAAAGTGTAGGACCTACTGATCCAAATTATGTAAATGCTACCGAGAGAATAGCTGAAATAGATCAACAAAAATTTAAATGGTTAGAGTATTATAAAATTAAATTTAAAGGAACTTGGTATACTACACTAGTTGGAAAAATGGTTTTACGACCAAGTGCAGAATTTGGTTTCTTGGGAGCATATAACCAAGATAGAGGGCTACCCCCCTTTGAACGATTTTTTCTAGGGGGTGATGGATTGGGCGCTTTCAGTTTAGATGGTCGTGAAGTTATCGCTTTAAGAGGGTATCCTAACCAATCATTATCAACATTAGATGGAAATGCTATTTACAATAAATTTTCCTTGGAAATCCGGTACCCAATCACCTTGAAACAACTTGCATCCATCTATGCTTTGACTTTCATTGAAGGGGGAGCAGCCTATGATAATTTTAGAGAATACAATCCTTTTCAATTAAAAAGGTCTGCTGGCTTAGGATTGCGTATATTTATGCCAGCATTTGGTTTATTAGGAATCGATTTTGGTTATGGATTTGACCCTACACTAGGTGGTTTTCAACCTAACGGATGGGAAACTCACTTCATAATTGGTCAACAATTCTAAATATGGCACGATATTTTCTTAACTTACAACTAACAACTATGAAAACAAAAAAGTTATTTTTTATTACTTTTACTCTTTTGTGTTTTTCTTTTGTTGCTAATGCACAAAGAGGAGTTCGGATTGGATATATTGATATGGAGTATATTTTAGAAAATGTCCCCGAATACAAAGAAGCTTCTACACAACTAAACGGAAAAGTACAGCGTTGGAAAAAAGATCTTGAAAAAAAGAATGATCAAATAGAGCTTTTAAAAATTAATTTAAGTTCAGAAAGAGTTTTACTTACAACAGAATTAATTGAAGAAAGAGAAGAAGACATTAAAGTTTTAGAAGACGAAATGTTAAAATACCAACAAGATCGATTTGGTCCAAACGGTGATTTATTTTTACAAAGACAACAATTAGTCCAGCCTATTCAAGATCAAGTTTTTAATATAGTTCAAGAAATTGCGGAAAATAAAAAATATGATTTTATTTTTGATAAGTCAGCTGATATTGTAATGCTATTTTCAGCGGATAGACATGACATAAGTGATATCGTTTTGAGAAGTATTAATCGTTCGGCTAAGAGAAAAGAGATTAATAGTAAAAAGGAAAAAAGAGAGGTAGAACGTGAAGAAGGTTTATCTTTGGAAGAAGATAATGCCATTTCTGAAAGAGAGAAAGCTATTGAAGACAAGAAAAATGCACGTGAAAAGGATATGGAAGAAAGGAAAAGAGTTCGCGATTCAATCCGCGAAGCTAGAATGATAGAATATGAAGCTAGAAAACAACGAATGCTCGAAGAAAGACAGCGAAAAAGAGATTCTATAATCGCCGCTAGAGAAAACAGATTGAATCAAAATCCATCAAATAATGATGAAGGAGAAGGAGAAGATGAAAACGGAACAAACTAAGAATAAATATTAATAAATAACACTTAATTTTAATACAATTACAATGAAAAAAATGAAATCATTATTCGTAGCGATTATGCTAATAATAGGGGGGACAAGTTTTGTAAACGCACAAACAAAAGTTGCACATATTGATACGCAAGCACTAGCTGAATCAATGCCAGAAATGAAAGAAGCGCAAAGTCAATTAGAAAAACTTCAAAAAACATACGACACAGAAATAAAAACATTAGTAAGAGAGTTTGAAACTAAAATCAAACAATACGAAGTGGAAGCAGAGAGTAAAACTGCAGAAGAAAATGCAAAACGTGCTGAGGAAGTTCAAGGTATGCAAACCAACATAAATGCCTACAGACAAGGAGCGTTGGAAGATTTACAGAAAAAACAAGAAGACTTAATAGCTCCAATTCTCGAAAAGGCAAGAGTTGCAATCCAAAAGGTTGGAAGAGCTCAAGGCTATCAATATGTGATGGACAGTAGTACTTTGCTTTTAGCAGAAGGAAAAGACTTATTAGTTGATGTAAAAAAAGAACTGGGAATTTAATTTCAAGTTTTAAAAATTAATATGAAAACTGTTCTCCATTTGGTGAGCAGTTTTTTATTTTTATAATATGAATAACAATCCTATTGGTTTATTTGATTCTGGGGTTGGTGGCACCTCCATTTGGAAGGAAATTCATCAATTGCTACCCTATGAAAACACAATCTATTTAGCCGACAGTTTGAATGCACCATACGGCAATAAGTCTAGAGAAGAAATAATATCATTTTGTATAAAAAATACTGAACTGCTCCTAGAAAAGGGGTGTAAAACAATTGTTATTGCCTGTAACACCGCTACAACAAACGCGATAACTATTCTGAGAGAACGATATAACGTTCCATTTATTGGAATCGAACCAGCTATTAAGCCCGCAGCGTTACAATCAAAAACAAAGAGTATTGGTATTCTTGCAACAAAAGGGACTTTAAATAGTGAATTATTTTCGTTAACTACAGAGGAATTTACTAAAGATATTATGGTTACAGAAATTGTTGGAGAAGGGTTGGTTCCTTTAATAGAAAAAGGATCTTTATACAGTCCTGAAATCTTAAACTTGTTAAAACAATTTACAAAGCCAATGTTGGAAAATAACATAGATCGTTTGGTATTAGGATGTAGCCATTACCCATATTTAATTCCGCAATTGACTGAATTATTACCGAGTCATATAAAGATTATAGATTCAGGAAAAGCAGTTGCTAAACAAACAAAATATATTGTGTTTCAAAATAGCTTACAAAAAAACACCCATAACAAGCCTAGGCTTCAATTCATCTCAAATTCAACAACTACAACTTTAAAGTTTTTGTTAGAAGACTATCTAGACGAAATACAGATTGAAACAAAAATATTTTAAAAAAAATAAGCTGAAATCTGCGCCTTAATTAATCGCAGGACAGTTACACTCATAAGGCTCTCGTCCACCCAAGAAATTAAAGCCAAGTGTTATTTGATGAAATGCACCATTGGTAAACTTCACGTTACCCATTTGATTGGTGTAGGTGTATGAAAATAAAAATTTATTTAAATTGATACCAAGAATAGCGGTTAAATATTGAAGTTTTTGATTTTTTATTTCTACTCCATCTAGATACTCCGCACCATCAAAACTTCTGCGATAGGATAACCCTCCCCATAATTTACCAAAATCCATAGCCCTGTATAATTTACCATTTATATCTATCAACTGTTCTTTGGTTCTTTCTTGGAATTGATACATTAAAGAAGGCTCATAAGTCCAAGAAGATCCGTAATTACCAAGGGCATATGCTGCAGAGACAATGTATTTACGTTGGTTAGATGATTCAAAATCTGAAGAGTTTAAATTCCTGTTTTGGAATATGATATTTTTTACAGTAAAATGTCCTGAAAAATTTAAAAAATTATAGGATACTCCAGCATCAATATTAAAATATGAGGAACTTTGAATTATACCTGCTATTATCGGGTCAAAATCTAACGGATCAAATTGAGTTTCATCTAATCTAGATTGTATGATTCCAAAACTTAAACCAAATGAGAGTTGATTTAAGTCTACTTCAGATCTTGAAAACATAATGTGATGCGCATACGTAAGATATCCCCCTGTTTGAGAGTGATATCCATTTTTATCATTAAAAAATATAGCTCCTATACCCGATCGTTCTCCTACCCTAGCATTGAAGTTTAAGGTTTGCATGTTGGGTGCTTCGTTTTGATCAAACCATTGTTTCCTAGCCGTCATTCTTATTTGATTATTTGACGCTGCACCTGCCATAGATGGATGTAGTAAATATAAATTATCCGATAAATAATCTGAATAAACGGGAATACCATCTTGCGAGAAAGCTATCTGAAAAAATAAAAAAAATAAAACTAAGGGGGATTTTTTTAAGTACATATTATAGGTTAAGTCTTCAAATATATTGAATACATTACTTTCTTTTCATATTTTTGTAAAAAATTTAAGAAATGTCTAAAACAAACATAACTGTACAACTTACAAAAAATGAAAATATTGTGAAGTTTGTTACAAATTCGTTTATTACACAATCAAAAAGTTATGAGTTTAACAACATAGATGAAGCAGAAGACAGTCCTATTGCACAACATCTATTTCATCTTCCTTTTGTAAAAACTGTTTATATTTCTCAAAATTTTATTGCGATTGAAAAATTCCCCTTTAACCTGACTCAAGTTAAATGGGAAGATGTTCAAACTGAAGTTGCAAATTCAATTTCGGATTATTTAAAATCTGGACAACAGGTAATCATAAAGAAAGAGGATGATTTTTCAAAAAAAACCCCAATTACCATCTATGCTGAAAGCACTCCTAATCCTGAAGTTTTAAAGTTTGTAGCTAATAGATCTTTGGCCAATACGATGTATGAATTCAAAAACAAAAACGAAACAGTATTTGCTCCTTTAGCAAGTGAACTGTTTAATTTTCCTTTTGTAAAAGAAGTCTTTATGAATACCAATTATATATCTATTACAAAAAAAGACAGCTATAATTGGCAAGAATTTTCCAATGAATTAAGGGAATATATCCGAAATTATATTGAAGAAGGTAAAACAATATTTAAGGACGAAATACTTCAAAAAGAAGAACAAACAAATCAATTAACTGAAGATAGAGATTATACCGAAATTGAGAAAGAAATTATTTCTATACTAAATGAGTATATACGACCAGCGGTTGAAGGTGACGGAGGAAATATTGCTTTTGATTCCTACAATACAGATACTAAAACTGTAAAAGTTATATTACAAGGAGCTTGTAGTGGATGTCCTTCCTCTACAATAACGCTTAAAAATGGAATTGAAAACATGTTACGAGAAATGCTTCATGGAAAGGTTGAATTTGTAGAAGCGCTCAATGAGTAAGCTATTATTTTATGAAAACAGATCTATTTACAATATAACAAAGTATGCGTAGTATATCATTAGTTTTAATTTTATCAATAACTATTTTCTCTTGTAACTCTTCAAAAAAAGATATTTTGGAAAAAAAACATCAGTACACCAACGAGTTAATAAATGAAACAAGCCCTTATCTACTTCAACATGCACACAATCCAGTTAATTGGAAAGGATGGAATTCAGAAACTTTAGAAAAAGCAAAAGAGGAAGAAAAACTTATGATTATCAGTATTGGGTACTCTGCATGTCACTGGTGTCACGTTATGGAAAAAGAAAGTTTTGAAGATTCTACGGTCGCAGCTACCATGAATAAAAATTTTATAGCAGTAAAAGTTGACAGAGAAGAACGACCTGATGTGGACCAAATTTATATTAATGCTGTTCAGTTAATGACTGGAAGTGCTGGATGGCCCCTTAACGTCATTACCCTTCCTGACGGAAGGCCTGTTTGGGGAGGCACTTATTTTAAGAAAGATACTTGGATAAATTCTTTAGAAAAAATAGAAAAACTTTATCAAGAAAATCCTCAAAAACTAATCGATTATGCAACTCAACTTGAGGAAGGTATAAAAAGTATGGATTTAATTTCCGTAAATACTGATGAATTAAATTTTACTAAATTTCCTTCAGATAGTGTTGTAAAAGAGTGGAGTGATTCTTTTGATTATGTGTATGGAGGACCTAACAGATCTCCAAAATTTATGATGCCAAATAATTTAGCTTATTTATTAAGATATGGTGCCCAACACCATAACGAAGAAGTGTTAAATTATGTTTATCTCACATTAGATCGTATTGCGTACGGCGGAGTATACGACCACATAGGAGGTGGTTTTGCAAGATATAGTACTGATTTAAAATGGCATGTTCCACATTTCGAAAAAATGCTATATGACAATGCCCAATTAGTAAGCCTGTATAGTCAAGCATATCAAATAACCAAAAAACCACTGTATAAGGAGGTGGTTAAAGAAACACTCGAGTTTATAAAAAGAGAAATGACGAACGCAGAAGGTGCATTTTACTCTTCTTTAGACGCCGATAGTCTTACGGAAGAGGGTGAGTTAGAAGAAGGAGCCTACTATGTTTTTAATAAAGCTGATTTGCAATTAATTTTAGAAGAAGATTTCTCTTTGTTTTCTGAGTATTATAATATTAACAGTTATGGCATATGGGAAAAAGGAAATTATGTGCTAATAAGACGAAAAAATGACAACTCCATAAAAGATGAATTTTCAATTTCACAAAGTGTCCTCGAACAGAAAAAAAAGAGTTGGAAAAATAAGTTAAGAGCTTTCAGAAACAACAGATCAAAACCTAGACTTGACGACAAAACATTAACCTCATGGAATGCTCTGATGATAAAAGGCTATGTAGAAGCCTTCAAAACCTTTCAAGTACAAGATTATTTAGCTGCAGCTGAAAAGAATGCTCAATTTATTATTGAAAACCAATTACAACCTAATGGTGCTCTAAACCATAGTTATAAAGATGGTCAAAGTAGTATTAATGGTTACCTAGAAGATTATGCAACCCTAATAGATGCATTTATATCGTTGTACGAAGTAACTCTTGATGATAAATGGATTCGTTTTTCGGAGAAGTTAACTAATTACACTTATAAAAATTTTTACAATCAGGAAAATAGTATGTTTTATTTTACATCTATAAAGGATGAAAAGTTAGTTGCTAGGAATTTCGAATACAGAGATAATGTAATACCAGCCTCTAATTCAATTATGGCAAAAAATCTCTTTATTCTTTCGCATCATTTAGATAATAAAATGTATTTAAATACTTCATCAAATATGCTTCATAATGTTCAGCCAGAAATCGAAACATATGCAAGTGCTTATTCCAACTGGCTTGATTTAATAGAAAATTATAAAAACAACTATTTTGAAATAGTTGTTGTGGGTAGAGATGCAAAAAATAAAATCGAAGAATTAAATGCTACTTACCTTCCCAATGCTCTGATAGCTGGTAGTACAACAGAGAGTGAAAAACCTTTAATAAATTACAGATATGTTGAAAATGAAACTTTAATTTATGTGTGTGTAAACAATAGATGCAAACTTCCTGTTTCATCGGTATCAGAAGCATTAGAGCTTTTAAACAACAAATTTTAAATAACAAATAAATTTTAATTCATTCAATTTATCGAACCTCTAAGTAATTTTAGTAATTTTTAACTATTTATTGTTTTGCTTATAATCGTTAATGAAATATATTCGCACTCTCGAACAACAACAATATGAAAAAGAAATTACTCGTAGCGACTTCTATTATTTTATCACTTTATTCAATAACAATTAAAGCACAGTCAGTGTATAGTGAAACGAGTATCGATCCATACATTTCTCAAAGAAATGTAGAGGTTTATTTAGAGGCTGATTTTACAGGGACCCCCTACAAAGACAAAAATTTTAAGAATGGGACCATTTTAAAAAACGGAGCACCAATTGCAAAAAATATTGGACTAAGATACAATGCGTCGAAGGATTTATTTGAAGTTAAAAAATCATCTGTCCTGAAAGATGATCAAGCAAAAGTTTTAAAGAATTCTAGTGATCTGTCTATTAAATTAGGAAATGAAAATTACGTGTTTTTAGCACCTAATGAAAATAATCCCAATCAAGGTTATTTTTTAGTTGTTTACAACAGTTCGAAAACATCGCTTTATAAAAAAATAAAAAAAGAATACATTCCAGAACAAAAAGCCTATACCTCATTAGCGAGTAACATTGCTGCAAATTATAAAGAAAAGCAAGTTTTATATTTACACCACAGTGATGGGCTTTTAATTGAACTTCCGGGTTCTAAAAGTAAACGATTAAAAGCTTTTGGCGACAAATCAAAAGAGGTCAAAGTATTTGTAAAAGAAAATAAAATCAACCTCAACAAAGAAGCAGGTCTTATAGAAGTTATCAAGTATTGTAATACGCTATAAAATTTATAATCTTATCTTCTAATTGCCTTAGATAATGCGAAGGGATATCCCCCATTTTTTATAGAATGCTAGTGAATAAGATGCTGCATTTTTAAATCCATAAACCCCTTTTATTTATAAATATAAATTGGCATAGTTTGTGTTCATAAATAATTCATCATTACTTTTATAAAAAATAATTATACCAATAAATCTAAAACAATGAAAAAGATAATAAACAACTCTTTAATAATAATCTATTTTGCTTGTTCAATTGGTTTTGCTCAAAACAGAAAGACTCAATTTGCAACAGAATTATTTGTATACAGTGCAGATAGGTACGATACCCGGAGTCTTTATGATCCAGCTACTCCAGAAAACTATGAGGGAACACCCTATCATGTAAATGATTTTTTATTAGGGGATGTTTATTTAGAAAATGAAATAATTTTAAGCAACGGAGCTTTAAGATACAATGCGATAGCTGATGAAATAGAATACAAAGAATCCTTAAATGATGATGATGAGTCGGCAAAAGCTCTTGTAAAATCAAAGGAGATTTATGCAAAAATCATGAACGATACATTTGTGTTTATTCCGAGTCAAGGGTACTTTCTTGTTATATATGATGGTAATAATCTAAGTTTATTAAAAAAAGTAACCAAGAAGTATTTTCCACCAAAAAAAGCTCAAAATAATTATGAGAGATCAACCTTAGCAAGATTTGAAGACCGTTTCATCTATACCATGTATTCAAAAAATGGAAAAACATTAGAACTACCAAGGTCTAAAAACAAAAAACTAAAAGCGTTTGGCGGTAATGAAAAAATAGTAAAGAATTACGCTAAAGAGCATAACTTAGATCTGAATAACGAAAAGGATTTAAAAAAATTAACCCTTTACTTAGACAAAATTGAAGATTTTAGTCTTTAGTTTACTATCACTTCAATAATTAAAAAAACCAACTACAAAAATAGTTGGTTTTTTTATTTAACACTATAATTTAGTAGATTGATTTATCCTGCAATAAAATCTTTTAAATAATAGGGTTCAAAATAAGCGACATCTTCAAATTCGTTATTTTGATATTTGTTTTCGGCCAATATTCCCATTTCATTCGACGATGGTAAATTTTGATCCATAAAAATCGCATTGTTATGCTTACAAATTGGTTTAAATTTTTCTACGCCGTTACCAATAAAGTAAATGTTATTTTCATTTAAATAATTAGCAAATGAATGGTCGTTTAGCACCTCTGCTCTGGTATCTCTTATTTGAAATTTATCTTTTGAAAAAACCGCAGAATATACTTCTAAACGTCTGGCGTCTAACATGGGTACTATAATCCCATCTGTATTTTTTACCTGACAAGCTAGTGCTTCTAGTGTAGGAATTGAAATAAGAGGGATTTCTAAAGCAAAACACAAGCCTTTAGCGGCTGAAACACCAATACGAAGTCCAGTGTAAGAACCCGGACCCTTACTCACTGCTATAGCGTCTAATTTGTTTTTTGACACTTTACTTTCAGCCAACACATCTTCAATAAACAAATGTAGTTTTTCAGCATGAGAATACTGCTTGTTGTTGTCCTCTTTTAAAGAAACCACAACTCCATCTACTGATAAGGCAACAGAGCAGTTAGTTGTAGTTGTTTCAATACATAAAATTGCAGCCATTAATTAATGTTATTCTTTTTGCTCCTCTAGTTTAGTTTCTACTTTACTACCGGGTTTTAATATTTTGGTTACGGTATTGTAGGGGCCTGTGATAACTAAATCTTCCTCTTTTAATCCTGAAATAATTTCAATATTTGAATCGTCTTGAATTCCAGTAGTGATCACCCTTAATTTAGCAACATCGCCTTCCTTTATAAATACACATTCAAATTTTTCTGCTGTTGTCGACTTTGTTTCCTTTACAACTAGTTTCCTAGTGCTACTTGAGGTGTCTGTTTTTATAACTATCGAACTGATGGGTACACCAATTATTTTTTCTTTTAAATTGGTAATAATATCTACCGTCGCAGTCATTCCTGGCCTAAATGGCGAATAATTTTCAGGCCTAGTATTTGTTAGATCCTTGTAGGAGTCAGGAAGAATTCTAACCTTTACTTTAAAGTTTGTTACTTGATCAACAGATAAGGTGTTTTCGGCCGTATTTGCAATTTCTGTCACAACCCCTTTAAATTCCCTCTTTAGATAAGCATCAACTTCTACAATTGTTGAATCTCCAACATTTACTTTTACAATATCTGTTTCGTTAACATCAACTTCAACCTCCATATTGTTCAGGTTAGCAACTCTAACAATTTCAGTACCTGCCATTTGAGCTGTCCCAACAACACGTTCTCCTAATTCAACTGAAAGTTTAGAAATTGTTCCATCTCTTGGAGCAAAAATCGATGTTCTGGATAAATTATCTCTAGACTGTTTTACAGAGGACTTTGCACTTTCAACATTATAATAGGCAGATCTTACGTTTGCTTGAGCGACTTCGTAATCGGTTTGTGAGCGCTCCCAATCAGATCTTGAAATTACTCCCTTTTCAAAAAGAGATTTATTTCGATCAAAATTAATTTCAACATTTGCTAAATTTGCCTCAGCTTGCGTTAATTGTGCTTTTACATTTTGCAATCCTGCTTGTGATTGGTCAAGCATCGCTTGTACCAAGTCAGGATTAATACTAACTAATAAGTCTCCTTTTTTAACTTGTTGTCCTTCAATAATTGGGAGTTCAATAATCTCGCCTGAAACTTCAGAAGATAATTTAATCTCAACTTCAGGCTGAATTTTACCCGTTGCTGCTACTGTTTCCACGATATCAATTAAACGTATGCTTGTTACTTCAACTTCTTTAAAATTTCCACTTTTTCCATACCAACCTGCTTTTTTACCCGCAATTAGTGCAATCAATAAAATTACAACAATAACAATTATCCAAATAAAAGTCTTTTTTTTCATAATTAAAATTTAAGCTCAGTAGCTGGTATTCCGAAATATAATTCCAATACTTTTAATTTAAAAATATAATCAAATTTAGTTCTATTAGCTTCAATATTAGCAGTACTATATCGAAGTTTAGATTGACTAAACTCAAATGAGTTTGTTAAACCTACATCAAATCTAGTTTTTGCATATTCATAGGCCAACTCTTGAGATTTAAATGATGCTAATGCAGCATCGTATGATTTCTTAGCCCCATCAGCATCGACATATGCTTGATATACTGATGATTCTAAATCGAGTTTGGCTTGCTCTAATTGATATTCATTTCTTTTTACATTAACGATATTTCGTTTTACATTGTTTCTAGTGGAAAATCCATTAAAAATTGGAAGACTTAAGTTTAATCCATAAGAAACACCATCATTATCAGATAACTGATCTGTAAATTCTTTTGCTGGTGTTTCTATTAAACTGGTATTGGGGACTTCCGATAAAACAGCTTCTCCTGTAGATCCTACATAACCTATTTGAGTCGTTAATGTTGGATTATCAGGGTCTAATACCGAAGAAATTTGAGGAATATCGTTTTCACGAGTATTGTAATTAAAATACGCATTAACAGTAGGCCAATAAATACTCCTAGAAATTTCTAAATCTTTATTGGCAATATTCATATTTTGTTCTGCAATTTTTACTTCATATCTATTTTCTTTGGCAGAATTAATTACTTCTTCAATATTTTTTTCTGCTACTTCAGATAATATTACGGAAAACTCTTGATCTGCAATATCGAAATTTTCATAATCTTTAATTAGTAATAGTTGCGCTAAACTAACTAAAGATATTCTAACATTACTTTCAGAATTTACAATCGCTTGTTGCTCTTGAGCGCTAACTGCATTAATTTCTAATAAGTCTCCCTCAGGTAACACTCCTGAGTCTACTAATTCTTGAGTTCTCGAAATTTGTTCTTTAGTGACCTTATTTTGTTCTAATGCAACCTTCAAATTTGCCTTGGCTAATAATACTTGTAAATAACTGTTCGCAACAAACAACGCAATATCATCTTTGATCTTACTAGAGTTATATTGTGAAGAAAGTTGTTGCATTTTTGCTTTTTGTAATTCTCGGTGATTTCTTAAGCCACCAAAAACAGTAACTCCAGCAGAAACACTGTAAGATGAACTTCTAGAAGTAATGTTTCTTAAAATACCCGTTGTAACGTCTTGTGTTAATCCGGTATTCCAGCTGTTGGAAGCCGAGCCATTAATCGATGGCAGAAAGTTACCAATGGCTCCACTTTTTGCTATATCAGAGTTTTCAATATCTAATTCTGATTGTTTTACAGAAATATTATTTTCGATAGCATAAGCAACACATTCTTGAAGTGTCCATTTTTTATTTTGTGCTGTTAATGATACTTCCATACCAAGAAATAAACACAACATTACTAAAGTCTTCATATTGATAATCATAATTGAATTGGTCTTTATTATGTTAAAAATGTTACAGTTTTATTTTAAATAAAATTTATCTCTACCTTTAAAAGTTAGTTCTCGGTTTTAATTGGTTCCAAACTTTAACTTTGTCGTTTGGTGATATTCCGGCTTTTACTTCCACATTAATACCATCACTAATTCCTAACTCTATCTCTTTTCTTTCAAACTTTTGATCACCTATTTCTACTTCAACAAAAGGAATTTTAGTTTTTATATCATACTGAATCAATGCCTCTTTTAAAGCTAGCACACTATCTGCTCTTGCTAGAATGATCGAAGCATTTGCACTAAGACCTGCTCTAATAAACACAGCGTCTTTTTTATTTAATGTACCCTTGATTTCGAATTGAATAGCTCCATTTTCATCGATGCCCTTGGGTGCAATGTAATCTAAAGTTGCATCAAATTTTTTATTATCAATGGCTCCAACTGTAATTTCTAAAGCTAAATCTTCTTTAATCTTTCCTACTTCACTTTCATCAACTTTTCCCTCAAAAATCATATTCGTAACATCTGCAATTGTTGCGATTGTAGTTCCATCGTTGAAATTGTTGGACTCTATCACTTGATTCCCTGTTTTTACTGGAACATCTAAAACCATCCCAGAAACAGTAGCTCTTATTTCAGTATTTGCAGCTGCCCCCATTCCACTTGTAGTTCCTGTTTTAATAATGTCATAATTTTGGCGTGCATTATTTAAACTAATCTGTTCTTGTTTATAACGTTGTAAAGATTGATTATACGATAACTGGGCATTATCAAATTCATTTGCAGATATCACTCCTTTTTCAAATAATCCTTTTTGCCTATTGTAAATACTTTCTTGATTTTGAAAAGCTAATTTTGCTGTTTCAACTTGTGTGCTCACCGAATTGATGTTGTTTTTAGCACTATTTAGAGAAGAAACGTTTGGAACTACCTTTACCATGGCTAATAAATCACCTGATTTTACATAGTCGCCTGCTTCCACAAATATTTGATCGATAATACCAGAGATATTTGGCTTAATAAGAACCTCTTCCTTTGGCACTATACTCCCAGTAGCTACTGTCTTTTTTAAAATCGTATATCTAAAAGATTTTTGAGTTTCATAAACTACTGGATCTTTTTGATCTTTTAAGTAGATGTACCGTATTCCAAATATAAATGCAATTAAAATAACGGTTAAAGTGATAATAGTTCCTATTCTTTTCATGATGGATAATACTTTATATTTCTATTCTTTTTAAATTTTATTCTGTTCTTAATGCGTCTACAGGTTTCATCCTAGTGGCTCTCGTAGCTGGGATTAATCCTGCTAAAACACCAAAGAGAACTAATATCAACAAAGCGATTAAAATTATTTTTATATCGACAGCAGGGTTGGCAAAGTTCTCAACAGGCCCAATACTATCTAGTATTGAATTTGTCAACCATATTACTCCTGAAGCAAATGCAATACCAGCCGTTCCTGACATGATGGTTAAAAGTAACGACTCTTGAAGTATTTGTGTTCTTATATTAAAAGGAGTCGCTCCAAGTGCTCTCCGTATTCCTATCTCTTTCGTTCGTTCTTTAACAACGATCAACATAATATTACTAATTCCTATTGCGCCAGAGAGCAGCACCAGAGTTCCAACAAAAAACCCAACAAAAGTCAAAATACTAAATAGCCCCGATATTTTATTAAACTGTTGCGCTAAATCATAATCTCCAATTGCACGGTTGTCATTTGGATGAATCGTATGTTGTTTTTTTATGAGAGAAAATATTTTAGGTTTAAGATTCGTAATACTCATTTGGTCCTCTGCAGTAATAGCCATCCAACTGACTAGGTCACCATAATTAAATACTTGTGAAAAAGTGGTAAATGGAACAAATATCGTATTGGCATCTTCTTCATCATCTCCGTTGCTATTACTGTTTTTAAAAACTCCAATAACTAAGAAATTAACTCCATTTATTTTTACATAAGATTCTAAAATATCTTCATCAAGATCATAGAGTGATTTTACTACATCTGCTCCAATAACGGCTACTTTTCTTTTTTCATTAATATCTGAATAACTGATAAAACGTCCTTGGATCATATCCATCGGTTGTTGATAAATGAATTCAGGATAATCACCTGTAATACTAAAAGCTCCTGTTTTATCTTTTCTCGTAACATTATTTGCACCTCTATACCCTCCTAGTTGGTTTCTTGGAGAAACATATTTTAATGATGGGATTTTTTCTTTTAAAAGAGCAACATCATCAATTTTAAAATTATAGCGCCTTCCCTTAGGTAAGCCTTTGTAGGGCTTAGATGTACTTTGCGACCACATGAAAATTGAATTGGTAGCAAAATCACCAAAATCTTTAGTAACCCCGTTTTTTAAGCCATTTGTTAAAGCCAGTAGTAATACCAATATCATAATCCCCCAAAAAACACCAAAGGCCGTCATGAGGGTCCTAAAACGATTGGCATTTAAGGTCTCTAATATTTCATTCCAACGATCTTTGTTCAACATAACTTTTAACTATTCAACTCTTAATGCCTCAATGGGCCTTATATGCGCTGCTCTTCTTGCTGGTATAAAGCCAGCAAAAACACCTGCTATAATCAATATAATGACTGTAATGATTGCAGTTTTAAAGTCTACTTGAGGTGACTTTATAAAATCATTGTCTACCATTGGACTAATTAATTCTAACAATCCAACTCCTGCAAACAAGCCTAAAAAACCTGCAAAAGCAGTGATAAAAATTGCTTCTTGTAGAATCATTCCAATAATAGAGCTTGGTAATGCCCCAAGCGCTTTTCGAATTCCAATTTCTTTAGTCCGCTCTTTCACAACAATAAGCATAATATTACTTACACCAACAACTCCAGCAATAATGGTACCGATTCCTACAAACCAAAAAACATAACTAATTGTTGCAATAAGAGTGTATATCCTTTTCGCTTCTTCTAATGTGTTATCAACTCTTACGGCGCTTCGATCGTCTGGAGAAATAATATGTTTAGTTCTAATATCATTTTCAAAACTCTCTGTTAAAGCCATTGACAGCGCTACAGCTTCATCAAAATTATCAGACATCTTAACCGTATAGGCTAGGGATCTCACTTTGTCTCCCGCATTAAAAATTTGTTGAGCAGTAGTTAACGGAATAAAAACTCTACTTTCTTCTCGTTTTCCACCAGGATCAGCGTAAACTCCAACAACTTTAAAATTAATTCCCGAAATTTGAACATATTCTCCTATAGGATTTATCTTTTTAAAAAGGTCCTGTTTAATTTGATTTCCAATAATAGCAACTTTTTCTAATTGGTTGATATCATTATTATTTAGAAATCGCCCCGAAACCATCCGTTGATTTTCAATAAATTGTTGATCTGGGTATGCCCCCTCTACTCTGTAATTTCCAACTTCTCCATTATAAAGGAGTTGTCCTCTCCATACGCTATATATCGATGTTTTATATTCTAAATTATCAGAATATTTTTCGTTGAATTCCTCAAAATCGCTATTTCTTAACTGAATTAATCTGCCTGGATTTAAGCCCTTAAATTCTTTAGTAGTTCTTCTAGTTCTGATTGCTAAACGGTTGGTTGCATCTTCTTCGAATTGAGATTTTACTCCTTTTTCAATTCCACTACTAAAACCAACTAAAATCACAAGAATAAAGATTCCAAAAAAAACAGAAACCATTGTTAAAAACGTTTGAAGTTTGTTTTTTAACATCGTCTCAAAAATTTCTTGCCAACTTTCTAAACTAAACATGTTCTTTACTTTTAGCCCTTACTTGTTTTACCTTTGAGTCGCTTATAATAACACCATCTTTAAGATTTACAATTCGTTTACACATGTGAGCTATATCTTCTTCATGTGTTACGATTAAAATTGTTTTTCCTTCATCATTTATTTGCTGAATTAAATTCATTACCTCGTAGGAGGTTGTTGAATCTAGTGCTCCAGTAGGCTCATCTGCCAGCAACACTTTTGGATCACTTGCCAAGGCTCTTGCTATAGCAACACGCTGTTTTTGTCCTCCAGAAAGTTCATTGGGTAAATGACTTGCCCAATCTGCTAAACCTACTTTTTTTAGATAATGAAGCGCTTTTTCAATCCGAGTACTTCTACTAACTCTCTGATAATATAGTGGCATTGCGACATTTTCCAATGCAGATTTATAGTTGATTAGATTAAAAGACTGAAAAACAAAACCTAAAAACTTATTTCTATATTTTGCTGCAATTTTTTCGTTGAGATTTTCAATAAGGGTATGATTTAAAGTATAGGTACCATCATCCGGTTCGTCTAAAATTCCTAAAATATTAAGTAATGTTGATTTTCCCGAACCCGAAGAGCCCATTATGGCAACCATTTCACCCTCAGAGACTTCAAAATTAATTCCTTTTAAAACGTGAAGAGAATTCTTCCCCATTTGATAGGACTTGTGCAGATCTTTAATTTTAATCATGGTTAAATATTAATACGACAAAGTACAGAAATTATAATTTGTTAAATGTGAAATTGTTGTTAAGAAATAACTCGGTAGTTTGTCTCTTTGGTAACGTTCAATAAGACAAAGTAAAACTCGAAATGTTACAAATTATTTAGTTTTTTTCCTAGACCTATAAATAGCAACTCCAATTGCGCCAATAAGTAAATAGGGAAATACCATCAAATACATAATACCATTGTTAACACCTCTAGCTGTTTGTTGATTTTCGCCACTTTCTAATACGGCTCTACACATTGCACATTGTGCTTCAATAGTGATACTATTGAATAAAAAAAATAATGATACTATGACTATTAATTTTTTTTGCATTGGGCATTTTTAATAATAAGGTGAGATCATAAAATAGACTACAACTCCAGTCACAGCTACATATAACCAAAGAGGAAAAGTGTAACGAGCTAATCTTTTATGTTGCTCAAACTGACCAGAAATTCCTCGGAGATAGGTAAATAAAACAAAAGGGATTACCAGTATAGATAAAAGAATATGAGTGATTAAAACAAAATAATATACATATTTTATCATCCCTTCTCCACCAAATTTAGTGGAATCAGACGTCATATGATAGACGACATACAATACTAAAAATAATGTTGAAAGAAGTATTGCAAACTTCATCAAGTTTTCGTGATTTTTTCGATTTCCCTTTTTTATTTGAATCACAGCAATTACTAGCGCCAAAGCAGTTAAAGCATTAATTCCTGCATAAATGGGAGGAAGAAACCCTAAACGCTCCACTCCTGGAATTCTAATTCCAAATAATGCAGCAACTGCAATTGGAATAACAATGGATAATATCCAAACTAGACGATTGTATTTTTTTTCGTTTAAAGTTGTGTTCTTCATATTACAATAATATTTTAATATCTTCTTTAATCATTTGTATGCCCTTATCTTCTAATCCATTATAATAAATAATTGGATTTCCATTTTCATCTATTCTACATCTAATAAAACCTTCTTGATCTATCAAAGCAAAGAAACCTGAATGTTCAAAACCTCCATCGAATTCTGAACCTTCACCAACGAATAAATTAAATCCCGAATTAGCAAGCTCATATACTTTTTCTTTATCACCAGTCAATAAATGCCAATTTGGATTAGTAATTTTATAACTCAACGCATAGTCTTTTAAAACATTAGGGGTGTCTTTCTCTGGATCAATACTAAATGAAGCAATCCCAAAATTAGGGTTTCCATAAAATTCATCTTGAATTTTTACCATATTTCTATTCATAATTGGACAAATAGAAGGACAAGTAGTAAAAAAAAACTCGACAACATATACCTTCCCTTTAAGGGTTTCGTTGGTCACTTGTTTATGGTGCTGATTAATAAAACTGAAATTTGGTACTTTTCTTGGCTCCTCATTTATATCTAATAAATAGGACAACTCGTTATTAGAGAATTTATCAACAATTTTAGGAACTGACCAGATACCAAACACTAGTAGTATAAATGAAATTCCAATGTAAGAATAGTTTTTCATAGCCTTAAATTTCTCTATCAGAATTGTATTTTTTTAATGCTAAACGATATTCTGCTAGTAAAACACGTACATCATCATCCATTTTATTATTAATTTCAGAATAATTACTCGAATCAAAGCCGTATAATAGCCCTACATCTTCATCATTATCCCTTCCTCTAAGATTTCTATCCTTATCAATTAAAAAAACTTGATTGGAAGCAAAATTGGAATTAAGTGTGAAATTAGAACCTAAAGACTTGAATACTTTTTGAATTTCTGTAGTGTTTCCAAAAACAAAATTCCAATTTTCAGGATTTTCAATTTCAGAAAGTTTTTGTTTTAAGCTTTTAATCTGAGATTCGGTGCCACTTGGAGTTAAAATAATAAATTGTAAATCTTTAAATTGATAATTTTTCTTATAAATTTTATGAGCTAAATTAAAAACATTCGACTGGGTCAGTTCAAGATTATTTCCAAAAAAACATAATATGGTAAGATGCCCTACTAATTCTTTTTTTTCTTTATTTTCCGATTCAAATTGATCTATTTCTAATACACCCTGGGTTAATATCGGTAATTTTGCAAAATGATTAACTCCAGAAGAAAAGAACAAATAAGCGGTAATAGGCAATAAAAATAGGATTCCTAGTATCGTAAATTTTTTTATTTTTTCTGTTGGTCTCAAGCTACAAAAGTAATTGGTAAAAAATATAAGAACAATTAATTAGATAAAAAATTATAAAAAAACCACTCAAAAATATGAATGGAGTCTTTTGTTATTCTAAGGGTTTTTTAAAAATTGAATTTGATATAATTTTCTTTATATACATCAAAGATATAATCTCCTTCGATTAATAAAATTGCTACTAAATAAATAACCAAGAAAACTGCGGTCCAAACAACTGCTCTTCTTAAACCCATTTTTTCATCTCGCATATGCATAAAATCCCAAGTAATGTAATAGGCTTTAACAACCGTGAGTATTAAAAAAATCCAGTTAAGATATTTTAAAGTAAATAACTTATTAGTTGTTAAAAATTCAGGCTTTATAATACCAAGAGCTACTTCAATTATTGTTATTATGGATAATAAAGTAAATACGCCCCAAATTTTTGATTGATTAGATTTAAACTTAAGTCTTCCTCTAAATATTGCTAAATTGTGATCTTGTGCCATTTCTTAAATTTTATTCTATTAAACGAGGTAAAAAACTGTAAATACAAAAACCCATACTAAATCAACAAAGTGCCAGTATAATCCTACTTTTTCAACCATTTCGTAGTTTTTTCTTCTTTCATAAGTTCCGATAACTACATTAAAGAAAATGATAATATTAAAAATCACACCTGAAAAAACGTGAAATCCGTGAAATCCAGTAATGAAAAAGAAAAAATCTGCAAATAATGGTGTTCCGTATTCATTATGTTTAAGATTTGCGCCTTCTACTATTCCTCTGCCATCATTGGTAAGTTTAGCAACAGACTCATCTCTTGAAAGAACTATTCTGTGACCATTTTCATCCAAATATTGAGTTCTTATTAATAAGGATTCATCTGCTAAAAATCCTTTTGTAACTTCCGACAAGGTTACACTTGGCAACTCTTTTTCTGACAAAAACCAAATAGCCTCGTTACTGCTCTGTTTGGTTCTTTCTGAGTGTATTGAGACTGCAAAATCCCCCAATGCTACTCGTTTCCCATCTTCTTTTACAAACTGAAGAACTTTTCCTCCTTTAGTTTCAACAGCTCCATAACTTCCTTTTATAAAAGTGTTCCATTCCCATGCTTGAGAACCAACAAAAATTAAACCTCCGATGATAGTGAGAAAAAGATAAATGATTACTTTATTTTTTTTCAGGTGGTGTCCAGCATCCACAGCCAGAACCATTGTAACAGAAGAAAATATTAAAATAAATGTCATGAATGCCACATAATACATTGGGAAATTTCCATGTATAAATGGTATGTGAGTAAATACTTCGTCGGCTATAGGCCAAGAGTCTATAAATTTAAATCTTGAAAAGCCATAAGCGGCAAGAAATCCTGAAAATGTTAAAGCATCAGAGACAATAAAAAACCACATCATTATTTTACCATAACTGGCATTTAGTGGTTTATTTCCTCCGTTCCAAGTTTTGTTTTCAGTGCTTGGTTTTTCAACTGTCGCGTCCATATAAATTAATTGATTTTAATAGGGTTCAAAAATACATATATTTTTTATCTAATAAAATAGAAAAATAAAAAGAGGTACAGCCATAAAACATCTACAAAATGCCAAAAAGTAACGGCTATCTCAATCCCTACAGTATTTCCCGGCGTATACCGTTGTTTATAATGATTATAAATTACGACCAATACTGAAATTAGAGCGGCCACAATATGTGCCAAATGTAATAGCACTACTAAATAGATAAATGAAGTGGTAATGGTGCTTTCGCTTCCAGTAAAGAAATAACCATAAGAAATGATTTCTGAAAAGCCCTTAAATTGATATATGACAAATGCTAGACCTAATATTAACGTACTTACTAAAAAAATAAATCCTTTTTTCCTTTCTTGTGCAATCACACTTTTTTTTGCTATGTGAAACGTAACGCTACTAATGATGATAATTACCAAACTAATATAGAAAGCTGGAGGAATTTGAAAATCATTTAACCAATCTGGGCGTTCTTTACTTACAATATAACCACTCGTTATACCAAGAAAACTCATCGATAAACTAATCATTCCAAACCAAAGCATCATTTTTTTTGCTTTGTCTAATTTAAATTTATAATTATCGCTTTTATTTTCCATTTTTAAATCTTTTAAAGTACTTTCCTATCTAATAAATTTATCCGCAACATATATTATTTGTAATAAGGTAATATAACTGACACTTACTAACATAAACTGTTTAGCAGCTTTATTGGTTTTAAATCTAAATAAGCAAATTGAAAAGTACAAAAAAACCAAACCAATTAAACCTATCAATACTCCAGATAAAGGAGTTAAATATAGTGAGCCCGTAACACCAAAAACAGGTATTAAGGAAGCTAATACGGTCCAAAGAGTATATAAAACAGCTTGTAATGCTGTACTCTTATCTCGTTTACCCGTTGGAAGCATGAAAAAGCCTGCCTTTTCGTAGTCTTCAAATAAAAACCAAGCGATCGCCCAAAAATGTGGAAATTGCCAAAAAAACTGAATCATAAACAGCGTACCCGGTTCAATACCAAAGTGGCCAGTTGCAGCTACCCATCCTAACATAAAAGGAATTGCTCCAGGGAATGCCCCTACAAAAACAGATAAAGGGGTTTTCGTTTTAAGGGGAGTGTATAAACTGACATACATAAAAATACAAACTGAGCCAAACATGGCGGTAATTGGATTTATTATATACAACGATACGATGCCAATTAATGTTAGGCTAACAGCAATTGCTAATGCTGTGTTAATACTCATTCGTCCTGACGGAATCGGTCTGTTTTTTGTACGACTCATTAGGGCATCTAAGTCTTTTTCAATAATTTGATTGTAGACGTTAGAGGCACCAACCATAGAATACCCCCCGACACACAAAAGTAAAACATCGATAATATTTACTATTTCAGTTCCAAGTAGGTAACCAGCAATAGAAGAGAACAAAACGCTTGCCGACAACCTAACTTTAGTAATCTCTAGAAAATTATTAAAGAAAGACCTCTTTTTTAAATGTATGTTTATACTTGACAAGTCCTAAATTTTTTGATTTTGCAAATATAAAGCACCTATCAAAGCTCCGCAATAATTTTAAGGTTTTCTTAAATAATAATAACTTGAATTTTAGTAGTTTTGTTTTTATAAAAACAACAAAAAATGCGTATTAAAATTTTAACAACTTCCCTACTCATAACCCTAGGGTTTATAGCTATCGGACAAGATAATAATATCTCTAAAGAAGAGTATTATGCGAAACAAAAAAAGATGATGGAATCTGGTAATAATTTATTAGAAACTGAAACATCTAATTATCAAGGAAACACTAGACTAGTAAACGTAGCGCCTGACATCTATTTTCTTCAAGGAACTGAATCTAATATGGGTATCTACCTATACGAGGAAAAATTTTATTTGATTGACACTCAAATTGAAGAAGAAATGGATCGTAATTTAAAAATTATAAGTAGATTAGATAAAAAAGCTTCTATTAAATACGTAATTTCTACCTCTAACGAACTAAAAGCGAGAAAGACCGCTTTGGGTTTAAAGAAAGACGGTACTTTATTTGTTTCGCAAAAATTATTAAAAAGATCCAATCCTAACAAAAAAAATAATAGTGCAGGATATACCGGAACTTTTAAACCTGACTTAGCCTTTGTAGGTGAAATTGACTTAAATATAGGCGATAAAAAAATAGAAATTATTTCCATTAATAATGATGGAAACTCAATGGTGTTCCTGCCAAAAAACAACGTTCTTTTTACGGGACCTATTTATACAAACAAAAAGTATCCAAGATTAGATTTTGAAAATGGTTATTCTTTTAGCCTAATTTTAAGTTCTCTATCAAACATTATTACAAAAGCTAACGATAACACAATTATAGTTCCTGGAAATGGGATTGTTGCTAAAAAATCGGATTTGGTAAATTATAACACCGTAATGACTAGAATCATCAAACAAGTTACTACTTTGATTGAAAACGGGAAAACTCTTGAGAATGTTTTAGCAATGAAAAATATCACAAAAAATCTAGATGCACAAGGTTTTGGAGAAGGCCCTGTAACAACTGAAATGTTTGTCACCTCGGTTTATAACGAATTGGCTTTTGAAATAGGACCGGTAGACACCAGAAGTCCAGAGGAAAGAGCTATGGAAAGATTAAAGCAAATTCAAAAAGAAAAAGAAAATAAAAATTAATAAATTTTTTATTTTAAAAAAAGCTCATGAATAATCATGAGCTTTTTTTTTGAATATTTGGATGTATCTAAATATTGGATTCTGTCGAATCGAGATCTACTATAATTTTCGAGTTTTTTAGTTTTCTACCTGAAACAGGATCGGTAGAGAATAGAGAACTCCAACGGCATTTCCTCGTTGTCTTCCGGGCACCATTTTTGGTAATGCCTTTACAACTTTAACCGCTTCTTGTTCTAATTTTGGATGAGGAGCTCTAGCTCTTACATTAACGACGTCTCCATTTTTATCGATTTTAAATTGTACTGCGATTCGTTGTCTGCCCTCTAAGCCCAGATCTCCAGCAAGCTCTGTGTTAAATTTCTTCTGGACAAATTTTTGTACTTTTTCAGACATACACTTCTTTTTCTCAGCGTTGGACCTCTTCTTCTCACAACCTGGATAAACAGGAACATTCTCAATAACAGCAAAAGGAACGTCAGCAATTTCTTCATCTAGGGCTTCCTCAATTTCCTCAATTTCCATAATCTCTTCTTCTTGATTTACTTCTGCGGATTCAATGATGGTTTCCTCGATATCTGCCTCATCTTCAATTACTTCAATTACCTCTGGAGCTGGTGGTGGTGGTGGTGGTGGTGGCGGTGGTATATTCATATCTGTGATAGGAATATCTTCTTCCAGTTCATCCCCTAGATTTAACATATCTTGACTTATTTCAGCCTTGTCATAAGTTTTATTTTCTATGGCCCTCCATGTAATAAAAAGCATTAATACCATTCCTAATTGGAAAAATATCATACTCCTACGATTTAAATCTGATTTCGGGTTTTTTTTCGGTTCCATAAGCGTGTGTTTATATTGTTGCTAAAATATATAATTTCTTGAGTATATAAAAAGAATCAAGATTTAATTCTGTCTTTAAAGTTCCAAAAAAGAAACAGTCCAATACTGGCGCCAAACAAATCGGCTAGTACGTCAAGAGCCTCAGCTTTTCTTGACCTAACAAACAGTTCTTGAGAAACTTCAATTATTATGCCGTAAAGTAAGCAAACTAACAACGCTAAAAATAAAACTATTGGTTTTGTGTTTGTTAAAACGCGATCGATATAGGCTAACCATAAAAAAGATAACACCAGAAAAATAAAAATATGCACTAATTTATCGATAGGGATGTAAAAATCAAATAACGAGGGGAATTGTTTAGCAGGAACTAAAAAAACAATCGTCACTACGACAGAATAACTCAGACAAATAGTAAACAGTTGTTTACTTTCCAATAACCTCCCTATAAGATTCTGCATCTAACAATTGATTAATTTCTTCAGGGTTTACTATCTTAATTCTGATCATCCATCCTTCCCCGTAAGCATCAGAATTTACTTTTTCAGGTGCTGACTCTAAATCCTCGTTAAACTCAATTATTTCGCCTGACAAGGGGATAAATAAATCAGAAACGGTCTTTACAGCTTCTACGGTACCAAAAACCTCATCTTTATCTAAATGTTCATCTAACGTTTCTACTTCAACATAAACAATGTCTCCTAGTTCACTTTGTGCGAAATCAGTAATTCCCACTGTAGCAATATCTCCATCAATATGAATCCATTCGTGGTCTTTTGTGTATTTTAAATTTGAAGGTATATTCATTATAAATAATTTTTTTTGTTAGTTTCCAAAGTTATATCTTAAGGTAAATCCTCCTCTAATGGTGGTTTGAGGAAATGCAGTTGAAATTGCATATTCCGAAAAAGAATGATCGTAATAAAATAGCGCTGTTAAGTTTTTACTCAAGGCATAATCAACGGTCAATTGTGCGCCATAAATTGTTTGTCCTGCTGTTGTTTGATTATTAGCAATATCTAGGAACCTAATAATTGTTTTATTATCTCTCCTTGATAAGTCTAATTTAAAATTCAAATCACTTTTAAGTATTTGTTTTTTACCCCCAAAATTTGTTCCTATTCTCAAATCTTTTATTCGATATCCTGCTCCTATTACAATTTCATTTCCTTGAATTTCTGTCAACAAATTATTTGCAAAACTCAATGATAACGCTCTGTCTCTTTTGAGCTCAAGTAGAATATTTATGGAGTTTTTCATTTCAAAATCAATTCTAATCAAAGGAGAAAATTGCTCCACTAAGTTAACGTTAGTTAGGAGTGTTCTACTTTTAAAGTTTCCAGCCTGATCGGTTTCTTCAGGATTATTGACATCAAAGTCTAAATTGGTCCTAAATTGATTAACTGTATATCCAGATCTATATCCGTGTTGCAAGGAAAAACGTTTGAAATATTTTTTGAACCATGAAAACCTCATTAAACCTGTGTATTTTAAATCCCAATTTGGAATTGGAATATCTCGGAAAATACTTGTGCTTTCTTTTTCAGGACTACTCCCTTTGTAAGCTGATAAAAACGCAGGCAGCAGCACATCTTGACTAGTTTTTCCAAAACCAATTGGATAGCCAGTTTCTGGATCAACTGGATAATTAGTGGTTCCATAATATTTTTCTGCTAATCTTTTAGCAATTGTCAAACGATTATTTCTAAAATCTTCAAAAGGTTCGGAAAAATTTTCATCGCTGGTTGAAAACGCAGTCTTAATCATAATCGTTGAAATATTAAAATTCCCAAAAACACTTGGTGTTAATGATCGATATAACTCATTTTCAACAATATAATTTTCAGCATAGTTTTCAGAATAAATTCTACTGGCTGTAAAATCTATTTTTAAATCTCTAGTCGGAATAAGGTTTGCTTGAAAATCTAACTGGGTGGATTCAACTTCTGTATACTGTTCGTTAAATTCAGGATATAATGTTAACCATCCATTCCTAGCTGCTAAATCCCTAACTTCTGCTTGACTACCGAAGGTAAATCCTGCCGTTGGTTTAAATGTACCTGCAAAACCTACAGTGGGGGTATAACCTGGTAAAAAGATCCCATTATTTTCTTGATAGTTGAGCTGTACCTTTTTCACCATAGTAACTAAATCAATCAGTGCATTCATGGACTTTTCTCCAGTTGTCAGGGAGGTTGAGAATTCTGTTCCACCAGGACCACCACTATTTCCACCAGATTGACTTGATTTCCCTATCTTGGAATTTTTATTTTGCTGTTTATCATCTTTTCCAGATTTTCCAAAATCATTATCCATTCCCCCTCTCGAATTATTTCCCGAATCGGTTCCAGATGCAACAACTTTTTTGCTTTTCTTCCTCTTTGTAAGCCCAATGTACTTATAAAAAGTTTTCATATCCAAACTTGAATTAATTCTATGAGTTTGGGAATTTTGTATAGTATTACCTAAATTGTATGTCTGGCTCGTTCCATCTTCGTTCAAGATTGGAATATCTAGGAATAAATCACTACTTTTTTGCCACTGAAAATCTCCTGTATAGGAATAGGTAGCTCTAATAAACTTCAAGAATGGAACTTTATTAAATGGGATGTCATAATTAAGTTGAAGTGATTGAAAATGCTGATTTGGATCACCAATATCGAAAAACCCGTCCCATACTCCAATCGTATTATCTGTATTTCCAAAAATATCGATGTAATTTTTTACTGTGCGATTATTATTAGAAGAAAAATTAAACCTAAGTGATTTTGTAAGGTTATAATTTATAGTAAACTGCCAATCGAATAAGAAATTTCTCTGGTATAAGGTGGGTACACCAATACTACCTTCCGGTAAGTTTAACTCTCTGAACTTTTGTTCGGTATATTGTCTGTTATAATTTGAGCCTACCGTAATATTTGAAGGCAAATAATTAAAATTAAAATCTTTTAATAATTTCCAATACTTACTTCTAAAAATAGAATCATTCTTTTTAAAGGGCTCAACTGGTTTAGGTTGGAAATTATAATTGTATGTACCTCCTAACAAAACAGTTTGTTCTCTTGATTCTTTTACTTCAAAACTTCTATGGTCTACCTGATTATAAGAATAGGAAAAGGTAAAGTTTTCTACGTCATAAACTTTTGGTTTATTGTTACCAACCTTATTTTTTCGAACTCCAATAAAGTTGATACTTTGTCTTTTTGTATACTCTTCGGATTGTTCCTGAATTTCTTGGCGTCTATTGGTATCTTGTTGATTGTCAAGCCTTGTTTGAAGTTCTATATCTTGATACTCTTCATCGTATTTTGGAGTTATTAACTCTTCTGAACGGCCATAATTAAACGGTAATTGAATTCCCCATTTTTGAGGCAACAATTGCCCCAAATTAAAGTTGGTAACCAATCCATACTCTTGGACATCTTCTAAACTTCGTTGATTTGGACCTTGTTCAATAGAGCCAAATCCAACAGTGCTTTTGCTCCCAGATGCACTTACGTTTGCAAAATCTGCTAAATTTACATCCATGCTGGCTACAGCTGCCCAACCTCCTTGATTGTCTAATTCTGTCATCCTAAGCTCATTGAACCAAGTTTCTCCGCAAATTTCATTAGTTGTATTGTTCCGAACACCAATCATAATTGTTCTTACATTGCCAAAACTTGGATTTCCTTTTATACCAATTCTTAATTCATTTTCCGGACCAGAAAAATTCGGATCTAATTCGGATTGTAAATAAAATGAGGTTTCGTTTGGAATATTATTCGGATCTCCCAGAGACAAAGCTTTTACTTGTTGAAGTAATTCAAATGGAAGTAAAAGTCTATTTTCAATTGGCCATATATCTTCAGGAGAGGTGCTACCAAAAGTTGTTGGGTTTAACGGTAACTGAACCTCATAATAATTTTGAGATAAATCATTTCCTAACCTTACAAATGCCACCATATCTCCATCAGATAGCATTGCTTCATTCTCGGTAGATTCAGTATGAATAAACATCTCTAAGTTTTTATACTGCCTCATATCAACATTGAAATTTTTGTACACCGACCTTCCATCTTCTGGGTCTAATCCACAAGTTCTTAATGATAATGATTGTTCGTTTTGACGAATTATATTGTTATTATTATTTAATTGTTCTCGATAAACTCCAGGTGGTAAAACATATGGAACAGGATATCTGTTTTCATTTTCTTCAATACTAACAGTAAAATTTTCAAATAATGTATTTCCTGTAGTAGGGTCTTGAGCATTCTCATCTAAAGCTACTTGATATCTTCTATAATCACCACGGATTAAATCCAATGTCCCAAAACGCAATATCATATCCTGTTCAAAATCCGATAAATACATACGCATAAATCGTATAGATCTAAAATCGGAAGCGCCATTTATAGAAGCATCTGGATCACTAATAGGAACTTTAAATTGAACCCATCTTACAGGAATAACCTCATTGTTTTGCAGGGTTACATTTATTTCTTTTGTATCTGTAATATAATCACTATTATTAGCGTTCATCCCAGGGAATACATCAATGTTGTACTCAAAATAACTATCAACGGTATTCATCGTATTATCTCGGTTGATATCTTCTACATCTGGCAAAGATGTAGATCCTCTATCAGTATTTGTAAGAACCTCCGGTGAATTCCCTTGTGTTCCGTTGTATTGCCTGTAACGTTGCACCAAATTTCCTTCTGCTTGTAAAAAGTATTGATAATTATCTCCTGCAGGATCAGATAAACCAGCAAATTCGGGATACAATACTGCCTCTTCACCGTCATTTAAGCCGTCGTATCCGATATCTTGATTTATTCTCTCTTGTCCTTGGGTATCATAAACGTAAAGTAATGATTGATTTGTTGGCACTTTTCCAAATGAAGTAGGGATCGTATTGGCATCCGTTCCATCTTTAGGAAGTCCATTTTCGTACTGCTTTCTTCCGTCTTTTAATACATCCTCAGAAATATTACCTAAATTAAAAGTAATCGTACCTCCATCACTACCTGTTGTTTCCTCATAAATAAAAGGATCCATCAACCAAAATTGGATATATTCAACATTTGACCTCTCAAAATCAGTAGTGGTTAGTTGTCTAATAATTCCCCCAAAATTAGATGCAGGATTTGGTATTGTGTTGGTGCCGTTTGCAGCAGGGTTGTAGTTATATTGACCTCTCTCGGCTGGAGAAAAAGCAAGGTCTAAAGAAAAAAGCGCTTGTGTTTGACCCTGAATAATATCTTGATTTGGGAATATTTCTTCTCTAAGAATTCTTCTTGTAAAAGGCGATGAAATATCATCAATAGTTATTCCATCTGGTCTTTGTGAACTGTAAAATATTGGATCAATATTGTACCAAGATAATTTTGCTCGTCGATAATTACTGGCTAAACTACCATTACCTTGTTCACCTCCAAATCCGACTGGCGAACTTGACAAAAACCACGTTAGCGGAGAACTTATATCAAAATTAGTTTGAGCTGCTTCAAAATCATCAACATAGGCAGTTGTTTTTCCATTCAAATTTGAAACTTTAGGAGCACCCGGCATTAGATAGGCAAATTCTCCTCTCAATGAAAAAACTGATTCTACATCTGTATCAATATTTGGAAGTTTATTTACCAATCTAGTGAGAAAAGGGACTTCGGTTGCGTAATTAGCATTAACGCCAAAAATAGAATTATTAATAGGCTCTGAACTAAAGGAGGATTTTTGAGTTAAGGGTCTTTCGTTTAAATTTAAAAAAGTAGCTCCCATTTGGAACTTTTCGTTAAAAATATGTTCTACATTTAGACCTGTGAATCTTTTTGTTTGTTGTCCAAATAGACTGTTATTTTCGGTAGAGACTGAAATGGGTGTATTTGAATTAAGTAATGACGAATCTAAAATCTGAACCCTCCCTAATTGGTAGTTTACCGTGTAATCAACTCCTTCCACTAAAACTCTACCGCCAGCAGTAACTGTTACAGAACCTTGTGGAATATTAAATGCTCCAATAGGAATACCGTCTGCTCCAGTAGATTTGTAAGTTCCCTTTAATTGGAACTTATTTTTGTCACTCTCTTCTTGTTCTGCTATTGTTTTTGTTGACTCATACAGCTTTTTAAAAACGTATTTATTTTGATTTGCGTTGTATGTTAGGGAATTGTTGTAATCTTCAGAAGCATTGGACGGATTTTCTAACTTTTTAAATAAATGACTTCCAAAAGGCTCAACATTTGTAAATATTATCCTACCATTTTGAGTGTCTACTGTGATTCCAGGAGAAAAATCAAAGAATCCGTCACCACCTTGTTGCGGATCACCATTGAAGTTTAATCGATCTAGATTAAAAACTTTAAGTAAAGGCGTGTTATCAACATCAGCAGGTAAGTCTAAAGCTGGATATTCGATACTTCCTTCGGCTGCAGTAATGAAATTTTGTGGAGAAGGATCAGTATAAAGGATATTCAAATTAAACCCGTCTCTTTCTAATTGAAAAGCTCCTAAGGGATAAATATTTTTCATCATAATATCCCAAATAGGTTCTTCTACATTTGTAATATTACTCTTCAATAATTTAACAACAAGGTTTTGAGAAATCCCTTCAATTGGTTCATCATCTCCCTCGCCAGGAATTGTTCCACCAGACGCATCTATACCGTCACTTGAAAATTCTCCTACTTGATAAACAGTTCCATTTACGGTAAACTGGAAGGCTACAGCCAATACTTCATCATTGTTCAATCGCTGGTTTAAGGATATATAACCTAATTGCGTGTTTAATTTATATTCCCCTAAATTTAATTTTCTAGCGTTTTCTAGGGTTACGTAATCTAATCCATCCCTTACCTGAAGACCACCAAAACCAGATTGTACAGTAGCGATATCTCGTATTGAAGGATTTAGTATCGAAGGCTCACTCCCTTCGATTCCGAGTGGATTAAAATCATTGTTTCCATTATCCGGGTAAGCTCTACTAGGTGCATTAATGAACCCCCCCGGCGGAAAGAGTAATCCAATATTTTCTGGATTTGATTCTCCGATATCTTGCAGTGCGACAATATTTCTTACGTTATTTGTTGCATTAGTTCTATTAGTAACCCAAACCTCTGTCCTAGTAATTTGGATATTTGTATTAATAAATGGATACTGAGCTAAAACCCGATCATAATTGTCTCTGAAGTAATGTGATAAAAAGAAGTGTCTATTTTCATCATAATCCAAAGCGAAAATATTAAAATCAGTAATGGTTGCTCCACCTTCTGCAACAACAGTTCTTGTCTCGGATTTTTGTTCAGAAAACACACCCGTAATTGTGGTTTTTCCAAATTGGACCTCTCCTTTAACACCAAATAAACTTTGAGCACCTTGTATTAAAGAACTATTTAATGGCATACTAACATTACCTACCTCAATTTTCCTGATGATATCATCTTCATTAGGAGTGTACTCTAATTTAATTTGGTTTTGAAAATCGAAAGTGGATTGGGTGTCATAATTTGCTGTTATTTGAAGTCTCTCTCCGATTTTTCCTAACAAACTTAGGCTAATTCTTTGATCAAAATCAAACGATAAATTACTTCTGTTTCTTGGAGAAAAAGAGGGATTGTCTTGCTTTGTGTAAAGCAACCCTAAGTCAATTTCAACACTACCTTGCGGAATAATTTCTATGGTATTCCCGCCAAAAATAGATTCAAAAAAACTAGAATTAACATAAAACGCAGGCAGTAAGTTTTTTTGCAACTCTTCTGAGCCTTCTTTTCTTCCATCAGCAGCATCTATTTTATCTTTAAAATAAGATTTCATTTGCTGGTTAAGAATTAAGTCTCTATACTCTTCTGGAGTTAAAATTAATGGATAAGAGATCGAGAAATCACCAACCATTTGAGTGTAAATATACATTTCCGTAATTGGATCATAGGTATATAGATCTTGAATGCTAGTGGGAGTAGGAAGATCCATCCTTCCCATGGTACTTCCTGTACTAGTGGAATCTTGAGCGTAAGATGTATTAAAAAATAATAAGAGAAAACTTAGAATTAGTATCTGCTTTAAATGGCTTTTTTTTAAGTTGTATTCTTTCGCTCCCAAATTTTACAAATTTTTTAAAGCTAGTTTTATGATCATTTCCACAGAAGCATTTGCATCTTTTTTCACTATAGAATCACAAATTTTTTCCGCCTGTTTTCTAGCAAAACCTAAGGTCTCTAGTGCAGATAACGCCTCATTTTTATTAGTATTGTTTGAAACGGCAGAAACCTCATCTAAGCCATAAACTTTTAATACTTTATCTTTTAAATCCAAAACGACTCTTTGAGCTGTTTTAGATCCAATTCCTTTTACTGATTGTATAGCTACTAAATCACTTTGAGCAATTGCATCCTTTACTTGATCTGGTGTTAATGATGAAAGCATTGTTCGGGCAATACTCGCACCTATTCCAGATACGGATATTAACAATCTAAATATTTCTCTTTCAACTTTGGTTGAAAAACCAAATAATGTGTGCGAATCTTCGCGAACCTGTAAATGTATAAATAGCTTTACACTTTCGGTGTCTGGAAGGTTCGAAAATGTGTGCAATGAGATATTTACCGAGTACCCAACGCCTCTACAGTCTATTACTATATTGGTTGGATTTTTTTCAACAAGTTTTCCCTGTAAATGGGTGATCATTGGCTATAAGGTTGATGCCTCAAATATAGTATAAATATTTGCATCTACAATCCTTGAAAATGCTAAAAAACAAACAAGATTAGCTTCTTTTCTTCTGTTGTTAAATCTTTTGTTTTTGTTGGCCATCGACGACTGCAACAGCTCTAATATTTGCGGTTTACTGGACACTAAGGCCTGGTTTAAATATACGAATAGCCTTTCTCATTCCATGCATTACTGGACCAATTGATGACACGTTATTTAATTCATTTTAAAATTATAAATACTGTTTGCAGAATCTAAATTTGGTAAAATTAATGTATTTACTTTTTTTTTCGCAAGTTTTGAAAACGGAAAGTTTTTTTTCATGTATGTGCTAATTTATATTTTAAGAAAATTAATATTTCTAGTTAATCCTGAAAACTTAGCTCTCTTAACGGCACTTTTTTTAAAAATTTCTTGAAATAAATCTTCCGTTATTTCTTCCCATTCAGACTTTGACATTGATAATAATTTATTATTGGGATTGAAGAGTGGTTCACTATGGGCCTTACTAAATCGATTCCAAGGACATACGTCTTGACAAATGTCACATCCAAACATCCAATTTTCAAAACTACCTTTGAAGCTTGAAGGAATTTCATTTTTTAGTTCAATCGTGAAATAAGAAATACATTTACTCCCATCAACTACATAAGGGTCAACAATTGCTCCTGTTGGACAAGCATCTATACAAGCAGTACAGGTACCACAATGATCGGTAGTAGGGGTGTCATAATTTAGAGGTAAATCCAAAATTAATTCTGCAATAAAATAAAAAGATCCGGTATCTTTAGTGATAAGATTACTGTTTTTTCCTATCCAACCAAGCCCACTTTTAGCAGCCCAAGCTTTATCGAGAACGGGTGCTGAATCTACGAATGCCCTTCCAGATACTTCACCTATTTCTTGATAAATAAATTCTAATAATTGCTTTAACTTTTCTTTAATTACAAAATGATAATCAGTGCCATAGGCATATTTAGAGATTTTAGGTGCTGTTTTATCATGCGGTTCTTTGGAAGGAAAATAATTTAGTAAGAGGGAAACTACCGATTTTGAGTCCTCCACGAGTTTTGTGGGGTCTAGTCGTTTATCAAAGTGATTTTCCATATACTGCATTTCACCATGCATATTCTTTTTTAGCCATTGCTCTAGGCGAGGGGCTTCTTCTTCAAGAAAATCTGCTTTACTAATACCACAAGAAAGGAAGCCAAGTCTTTTTGCTTCATTTTTAATCAATTCTGTATGGGTTGATTTAAAATCCAAATTTTAATAAAAATAAAATAATATTGTCTAAAATTTAAAAAAGACCCCCTTGGGTTGGGCCCTTAAGTTTTCCCAAATGTTTGTAAGCGGCCTCTGTCACCTCTCTTCCTCTTGGAGTTCTCATTATAAAACCTTGTTGAATTAAAAAAGGCTCATAAACCTCTTCTATGGTTTCAGAGCTTTCTGAAACTGCAGTAGCTAAGGTTGTAATTCCAACTGGACCCCCTTTAAATTTTTCTATGATAGTGGTTAAAATTCTATTATCCATTTCATCTAAACCATGTGCATCAACATTCAAAGCTTCTAGAGCAAACTTAGCAATCTTGATATCTATAGTGCCATCTCCTTTAATTTGGGCAAAGTCTCTTACTCTTCTTAACAATGCATTAGCTATCCTTGGGGTCCCTCTACTTCTCCCTGCAATTTCTATGGCAGCTTCCATACTTATTGGGACTCCAAGTATCAATGCACTTCGTTGAACAATAGTTGTCAATAAATCAGTCGTATAATACTGTAATCTAGATGAAATACCAAATCTAGCTCGCATCGGTGCGGTTAATAAACCTGATCGTGTTGTGGCACCAACTAAAGTAAAAGGATTCAGATTAATTTGAACAGACCTTGCGTTTGGTCCTGACTCAATCATGATATCTATTTTATAGTCTTCCATTGCAGAATAAAGATATTCTTCAACAATTGGGCTAAGTCGATGAATCTCATCAATAAATAAAACATCTCGTTCCTCTAAATTTGTTAATAACCCAGCTAAATCACCGGGTTTATCTAAAACTGGTCCAGAAGTAACTTTTATGCCAACTTCTAATTCGTTGGATAGAATATGAGCTAAGGTAGTTTTGCCTAGACCAGGAGGCCCATGAAATAGGGTGTGATCTAAAGCTTCGCTTCTTAAGTTTGCCGCTTGAACAAATATTTTTAAATTTTCAAGTACTTGGTCTTGTCCTGAAAAGTCTTCAAAAGTAAGAGGCCGCAATTTTTTTTCAGCCTCAAATTCTTCCGAAGTAAAATTTTCATCAGATGGATCTAAATATTCATTCATAGAAACAAATATACAAATCGAAAGGGAACCATTAATTGAATAAATGAAAAAAGCCTTTCGAATATCAAAAGGCTTTATTAGACTTATTAAAAAAGTTTAATTATCATTAAATTTTAATGCATCAATTCATCTTCGTTATCTTGAAGTGGAATATGTTGAGGAACGTAATCTTGTCCTGGAAGGACATAGTCTGAATTGTCTTTATTCAACTTACTGTAATCATAAGACCAACGATGTACTTCTGGTATTGGGCCATCCCAATTTCCATGAATGTGTTTAACTTCAGCTGTCCACTCAAGCGTGGTAGAATCCCAAGGGTTTTTGCTAGCCATTTTACCATAAAACATTGAATGTATAAAATTATATAAGAAAAATAGTTGCCCTGCTGCGGTAATAAAGGCAAAAACGGATATAACAACATTTACCTCTAATAAATCATCGAAATATGGGAAATTGGTATTGGTATAATATCTTCTAGGTAATCCTGCCATACCAATAAAATGCATTGGGAAGAAAACTCCGTAAGCTCCAATGGCAGTAATCCAAAAATGGATATATCCTAATTTTTTATTTAGTAATCTTCCTTCAAACATTATTGGGAACCAGTGATAAACACCCGCAAAGAAACCATATAAAGCTGATATTCCCATTACTAAGTGAAAGTGAGCCACTACAAACATGGTGTCGTGCACATTAATATCGAGCGCACTATCTCCTAAAATGATCCCTGTTAAACCACCACTTATAAAAGTAGATACAAAACCAATGGAAAATAACATAGCTGGATTCATTTTAAGATTTCCTTTCCATAAAGTGGTAATCCAATTAAACGCTTTAACCGCGGATGGTATTGCAATTAATAATGTGGTAAATGTAAATACAGATCCTAAAAATGGGTTCATTCCTGTAATAAACATGTGGTGGCCCCAAACTATAGTTGAGAGAAAAGCAATAGCTAAAACAGATGCTATCATAGCCCGATAACCAAATATTGGTTTTCTTGCATTAGTGGCCATTATTTCAGAAACTAATCCCATCGCAGGTAATATTACTATATAAACCTCTGGGTGACCTAAGAACCAAAATAAATGCTCAAATAAAACCGGAGATCCCCCTTGATTGTGTAAAACTTCTCCAGCAATATAAATATCAGATAGAAAGAAGGATGTTCCAAAACTTCTATCCATGATAAGCATTAAGGCTGCAGATAACAAAACTGGAAAAGAGACAACACCAATTATTGCAGTTAAAAAGAAGCACCAAATTGTTAACGGAAGTCTAGTCATTGACATTCCTTTAGTTCTTAGATTAAGAACTGTTACTATATAATTTAATGAACCTAGGAGGGATGAAGCAATAAAAATCGCCATTGAAACCAACCAAAGAGTCATTCCTGCACCAGATCCTGGCATTGCTTGTGGCAAAGCACTTAATGGAGGATATATGGTCCAACCTGCTGCTGCGGGACCCGCTTCAACAAATAGAGATAATACCATAATAACGCTTGATAGAAAGAATAACCAATAAGAAATCATATTTAGAAACCCTGAAGCCATATCGCGTGCACCAATTTGTAAGGGTATTAACAAATTACTAAACGTACCGCTTAATCCCGCAGTTAGAACAAAAAATACCATGATAGTACCGTGAATGGTAACTAAAGATAGGTATACATTAGGATCCATAACTCCATTTTCTCCCCATTTTCCAAGAAAAATTTCATAAATAGTAAATTGATGATCTGGCCAAGCAAGTTGTAATCTAAAAAGTAATGACATTGCGATACCAATGATTCCCATAAACAATCCTGTGATGAGGTATTGCTTGGAAATCATTTTGTGATCTTGACTAAAGATGTATTTGGTTACAAAAGTTTCTTTATGGTGATGTCCGTGATCATCGTGATTGTTAGCGTGTTCTGACATATCTCTTTTAAGCTATTTATTTGTTTTTTATAGTTTCAGCAATTGTAGCTTGTTCAGCTAACCAAGTATTGTAGTCTTCTTCAGTGTCTACAACAATTTTCATTTGCATATTAAAATGATTACTTCCGCATATCTTATTGCAAAGTAACAAATAATCAAATTCATACATTTCTAGTACTTCTTCACCTTTTGCTAATAATTCAATATTTTTTTCTGTTCTAATTTGATTAATATACTCCACTTTTTCAATTACTTCATCATTCATTCGCATATCGTTAGTTGTCATTGATGGCGTAAAAGCAAATTGGGTAATCATCCCTGGTACACAATTCATTTGTGCTCTAAAATGAGGCATATAAGCTGAGTGTAAAACGTCTTGAGACCTCATTTTAAATAAAACTTTTCTACCCAAGGGCAAGTGAAGTTCATTTACAACTTTATCATCTTGTGCATTTGGATCTGAAATATCGACTCCTAGTTGGTTTACCCCTTCAATAAGTCTAACATTAGCTTCTCCAAGGGTATTGTCGTTTCCAGCATATCGTGCTCTCCAATCGAATTGATAAGCATATAATTCTACTACCATTGGGTCTTCATCTTCATCCACGTACATGATATCAGACCAAGTAAATAATCCATAGATTATTAAGGCTGCTAATACGATAACTGGTATGATCGTCCAGATAAATTCTAAACGATGATTTTCAGCATAAAACAAAGCCTTTTTTTCTTTACTACCTCTGTAAACAAAGGCGAAATAATGCAATAACCATTGTGTGAAAATACCTACAATAAAAATAAGTATCATGGTAGTTAGCATCAGCTGATCTATTTGAATTCCATGTTCGGAAGCAGAAACAGGAAGCATTACGTCTCCCCATTCCCAAAAACAGTATGCCAAATTTCCATAAATAAAAAATACAAAAGCTAACATTAAATACCCTTGAGTATTATTGTCGTTATCTGATGCAATTTCTGAGTTTTCAGATTTTGGCGACTTTGACAATTGGAATACTTTATTCATCTGCCAGATAGCTACTCCAAAAAGAATGATTACTAAAATTATTAAAAATGCGGTCATCGTTATCTTTTCAACAAATTAAATTAATAATGAAAATTTTTACTTTCCTTTAAAAAGGGATTTCCTTTAGCTAATAATGGTGCTTTTGTTAAAGCGGTAAATACAACATATATAAATAAGCCTAGGAAAAATATCACTGAACTTAGTTCGGGTATTCCAAAATACCATGATGTTCCAACTGTTGCTGGCATCACCATCACAAATAAATCTACATAATGTCCAATAATTATAACAATCCCAGACATTACAACAAACCAATTTACTCTTTTATAATCGCTATTCATTAGTACTAAAATTGGGAAAATAAAATTTAATACTACCATTCCAAAAAACGGCAATTTGAAGTCTTCTATTCTAGTTACAAAATAAGTAACCTCTTCTGGGATATTAGCATACCAAATTAGCATAAATTGCGAAAACCATAGGTAGGTCCAGAAAATACTAAACCCAAACATAAACTTAGCTAAATCATGAATATGACTATCGTTTACGTACTCCAAATAACCTTGAGATTTCAATATCATCGTAACCAAAGCTATGGTAGTCACTGCACAAACTATCATACCAGCAAAAACATACCATCCAAACAATGTACTAAACCAATGTGGATCAAAACTCATTAACCAATCCCATGACATTACGGATTCTGTATAAATAAAAAACACTAAAAATCCTGCTGAAATTTTAAAACTTTTTTTAAACCATTTACCATCTGTAGCTTCATCTTGCTTTCTTGATAATTTGAGAGATATTTGGCGATATGCTACCCAACCGCCAATAAATATAATTGCCCTAATAAGAACTCCCCAACTATTTAACCATCCTGACTTGCCTTGTATTAATTTATCGTGTGCAACAACTTCTGGATCAGCCCAAACAAATAAATGATTAAAATGGAATGCTGAAAGTCCTATTAAAATTAACATAATAATTCCTCCAGGAATCAAGTAAGAAGTTATTCCTTCCATAACTCTAAAAAGTACCGGCGACCAGCCTGCTTGGGATGCAATTTGAATCGCGTAGAAGGCTAAAACTCCCAAAGATATCATGAAAAACAAAAAGCTAGCAATATACAATGAGGACCAAGGTCTATTTTGTAATTGATGTAAAACATGCTCATAATGACTATCATCATTATGTGTATTTTCATGATGAGACTGTTCTGCATGACTTTCCGTATAAGTAGCTTCTGTTTGATGTCCATCATCATGACTAGACGCTAACATTTCTTTCACTTCTTCAGTATTGCTTGGAGTGGAAAGAAAGCCTGTTACGATTCCTAGGGCGCCAATTACCATAAGAATAATTGCAAAAAATTTTAATTTACTTGGTAACGTATACATATCTTAGCTATTCTCTTTATTCTTTAATTAATTTGCTTCGTTTGAAGTGGTTTCTTTTTCCATTGTGTCTTTCTGTGTTGATGACCACAAAGGTTCACCATTTAATTTAGATTTTAAATCCAAAGCGTGCATTGTGATCTGCCATCTTTCCTTTTCGTTGGTTTGAGAAGCATAAGATCCCATTGAATTTAATCCGTACATCATCACATGATAAATATCTCCTTCAGTTATATTTCTTCCTTTATCTGCAAGACTTGGAATTCCAAGAAACTTTTCTCTTTTAACTAAAGTTCCTTGACCGTCTCCTTTATTTCCATGACAAATCGCACAATAAATGTTAAATAGTTCTTTCCCTTTTGAAAGATTTTCTTCATTTACCGAAAGTGGTATTTTCAATTCATTGGTGGCTAGCGTTTTTCCTTCTAATGTATTTTCGTACTCGTATGGCATCCACCCTCTAGATATTGTCCCTTTTACGGGGACTAAAGCCGCTTGACCATTCGGAAGAATTTCATACTCACTATACGTTTCAACTGCTACAGAAGTATACATATTAGGCATGTACCTGTAATTGGGTTTCTTTTTATCAAAACAAGAAGTTACACTTAGCATAATAAGTATGACAACAGTTATGTTTGCTAAATTTTTCATATTAGTGTTCTTCATTCTTTTCGATTATTTTTACTTCAACTGCTCCCGTACTCTTTAAGAATTTAGAGATAACATCGGTTTCTTTACTTCCATCTATTTCCATTAAAAAATGATCATCAGTTGTTCTTACGTCTGGGTTTTCTGCTTTTTTGAAAGGCCATAACTTACTTCTCATGTAAAATGTTATCACCATAAGATGGGCTGCAAAAAAAACAGTTAATTCGAACATTACTGGAACAAATGCAGGCATGTTCTCTAAATAACTAAAGCTTGGTTTACCTCCTATATCTTGAGGCCAATCTTGAATCATTATAAAATCCATCATCAATACAGCAACACTCAATCCAACCAATCCATACAAGAATGATGTTATAGCAATTCTAGTATCTGCAAGTCCCATAGCTTTTTCGAGTCCGTGAACTGGAAACGGAGTGTATACTTCTTCAATATGATAGTGCTTTTCACGAACCTTTTTTACGGCTTGTAATAAGATATCATCGTCTGTATATAAAGCGTGAATAACTTTAGATGCCATAATTAATTGTTTTTGTTTTTAGTTGAAAATTCTACTTCTTCACCATAGTGCTTTGCATCGTCTCCATGTTCAGCTCTTAATTTTTTAAAATTAGCACCCGATGATTTTAAAATCGATTTCACCTCTGCTTGGGCAATTACTGGGAAGGTTCTTGCATATAATAAAAAAAGAACAAAAAAGAAACCTATAGTGCCAATAAATATTCCTATATCAACGAAAGTTGGAGAAAACATTGTCCAAGATGAAGGAAGATAGTCACGGTGCAATGATGTAACAATAATTACAAATCGTTCAAACCACATCCCAATATTAACAACTATTGAAATAATAAAGGAGAACATGATACTTCGTCTTAATTTGGGGAACCACATAAATTGAGGCGAGAACACATTACACGTCATCATTGCCCAATAAGCCCACCAATAAGGACCTGTTGCCCTATTAAGAAATGCATATTGCTCATATTCGACTCCTGAATACCAAGCGATAAAAAGCTCTGTTATGTATGCAACTCCAACAATAGAACCAGTAATCATTATTACGATGTTCATTAACTCTATGTGTTGAAGAGTAATATAATCTTCTAAGTTCGAAACTTTTCGCATGATAATCAACAAGGTATTTACCATTGCAAAACCAGAGAAAACTGCTCCAGCCACAAAGTAAGGAGGAAATATCGTAGTGTGCCAACCTGGAATTACAGAGGTAGCAAAGTCAAAGGATACTATGGTATGTACAGACAATACTAGAGGTGTCGCTAATCCTGCTAATACAAGTGACACTTCTTCAAAGCGTTGCCAATCTTTTGCACGCCCACTCCATCCAAATGATAAAATCCCGTATATTTTTTTATTAAAAGGGGTGATTGCTCTATCTCGTATCATCGCAAAATCAGGTAACAATCCAGTCCACCAGAAGACTAATGAAACCGACAAATAAGTTGATATTGCAAATACGTCCCATAGCAACGGTGAATTAAAGTTGACCCATAGAGAACCAAATTGATTTGGAATTGGGACTACCCAGTAAGCCAACCAAGGACGACCCATGTGAATAATTGGAAAAAGACCTGCTTGTATCACAGAAAATATAGTCATTGCCTCTGCAGAACGATTAATTCCCATTCTCCACTTTTGACGAAATAATAATAATACCGCAGAAATTAAAGTCCCTGCGTGACCAATTCCTACCCACCATACAAAGTTGGTAATATCCCAGGCCCAGCCAACAGTTTTATTCAATCCCCAGGTACCTATACCTGTTGAAACGGTATAAATGATACAACCTATTCCCCATGAGAATGCAGCTAGAGCAATTGAAAAAACAATCCACCAAGACTTATTGGCTTTTCCCTCTACTGGAGTCACAACATCTACCGTTACATCATGGTACGATTTGTTCCCGGTTACTAAGGGTTTTCTAATAGGAGCTTCATAATGCGACGCCATATCTTTTTTGCTATTTCTTAGTATTATTAAACTTCTTTAGAATTTCTCACTTTAACTTGATAAAATACATTAGGTTTTGTTCCTACTGCTTCCAATAAATGATACATTCTATTATTTTTACTTAACTTATTTACTTCACTTTCATGGTCATTTACATCACCAAAAACCATCGCACCTGACTCACAAGCTGCCGAACAAGCAGTCTTAAATTCTCCATCCTTGATGGCTCTACCTTCGTTTTTAGCATCTAAAATTGTTTTTTGTGTCATTTGAATACACATTGAACACTTTTCCATTACTCCACGAGAACGCACGACAACATCAGGATTTAAAACCATTCTTCCCAAATCATTATTCATATGGTAATCGAACTCTTCATTTTCAGAGTATAAGAACCAGTTAAAACGACGAACTTTATAAGGACAGTTATTTGCACAATAACGGGTCCCTACACAACGGTTATAAGCCATTTGATTTTGTCCTTGACGACCATGAGAAGTTGCTGCTACTGGGCAAACTGTTTCGCATGGTGCATGATTACAATGCTGACACATAACTGGCTGGAACGCTACCTCTGGACTTGCTGAGGCATCTTCCATAGAAATCAACGTACTCTTAACACCTGTCTCTCCAAACAACCCGTTTGCGTTTTCTTTTTTGTTTAAATCGCTTTCGAAGGTATCCTCACTAGAATAATATCTATCAATACGAAGCCAATGCATATCACGACTTCTTCGAACTTCTTTTTTCCCTACAACGGGAACATTATTTTCTGAATGACAAGCAATCACACAAGCTCCACATCCAGTACAAGCGTTTAAGTCAATTGAAAGATTAAAATGAGGACCTATACTTCTGTCAAAAGAAGTCCATAAATCTGCACCTGGATCGTTTACTGAAATTTCTTCATGATCTTTTGAGACCACTGGAACAGGATTCCAATTACTTGCTTCTTTTGTATTGAAAACCTCTAATGAAGTTTCTCGAATAATATCTCTACCCATCATGGTGTTGTGTAATTGTACACAAGCAAATTCATGCTCTCCAGAAGTTTTTTCAATGATAACATTTTGAATAGAAGAAAAATTATTGTAAACATGGTATGCATTCACACCCGTCTGCATTTCAAATTGAATTGATGCTGTTTTGCCATACCCTAAAGCCAATCCAACTGAACCTTTTGCTTGTCCGGGTTGAATAATTACAGGAATATTTTCAATAGTTGCTTCTCCGACTTTTATATTTACGTAACTTCCATTTAATCCTCCATTAGCAACGTTTTTATTTTCTAAGCCCATTTCTAAAGCATCAGCTGCAGAGACCGTTAAATAGTTGTCCCAAGTGGTTCTAGTTATCGGATCAGGTAATTCTTGTAACCATGGATTGTTTGCTTGTTGCCCATCTCCCATTGATATTTTAGTATACAAGGTTAATTCTAGACCACCCTGCACCACTTTTGTATCAAATGACTGATTTTTTGAACTAAAATCGGAGCCTGTAGAAAATTCCTCATTTTCAAGTTCAATATCACTAACAAATACACCATCGTGTAAAGCATTGTTCCAACTTGTACTTCCTAGGATAGATTTTTTCCAAGTTTCTTTTATATAATCGTAGTAGGATTTATCTGATCCTAGCAACTTTAATAAACTTTCTTGGAACTGTCTCGTATCGAATAAAGGTTTTATAGTTGGTTGAGTTAAGCCGAATGTTCCTTTTTTAAGTTGTGTATCGCCCCATGATTCTAGGTAATGTGGGGTTGCAGCAACTAATTGCGATAACGATGCCGTGGCATCTTTTTTGAAAGAAAAAGATGCAGAAAGCTCTAGACGAGAATATGCTTCAGTAAATGCTACATTGTCAGGGAATGAATATACAGGATCAACAC
>Ga0206130_10000352_pt1 | contig 78919 bp, 82 predicted proteins | sample Helgoland_Spring_9_FD_148637 | JGI IMG/M metagenome (GOLD analysis project Ga0206130, IMG submission 148637) | Pelagic subsurface seawater microbial communities from Kabeltonne, Helgoland, North Sea - Helgoland_Spring_Bloom_20160512_1 | ecosystem: Environmental > Aquatic > Marine > Epipelagic ... | reverse complement strand
AATGTCTGGTAGATTTTCTCTGTTTGTTTCGGTTGAGCCTGGTAGGGGAGCAGATGGTCTCCGTCTTCATAAGGTTGTTCAATGGCCTGAAGGAGGCGCTTGAAAGGTTCGATGTCACCCTGCTCTGCAGCAGTCAGGGCTTCCTCCACTTTATGGTTGCGGGGAATAACTGCGGGGTTGACGGTGCCCATCAAAGATAAGGAGGAGTCAAGGCCTTGGGGTTCTTTTTTAAGTCGTTTCCGCCAGCGGGTATGCCAACTTTCAAACCTATCAGTTTTAAATAGCTCGTTTTCGGAAAGTTCCGCTTTTCCTAATTGGTGAAAAGTATTTGTAAAATCGGCTTTCACTTTGTGCATCCAGTCGAGCAGGTCGGTGATCAGTTTTTCATCCTCTTTTTGGGGATCTGCCAGCCCAAGCTTGGACCCCATCATGGAAAGCCACATGGTTTTATAAACCGGTTCAAATGAATTCAGTAATGCCTCTGCCTCCTCGATGACCTCTTCTTTTTTACCCGGCATGAGAGGCAATAAACTTTCCGCAAGTCGGGCGATATTCCACTGGGCGATGTAGGGCTGGTTTGCATAGGCATAGCGGCCTTTGTGGTCGATTGAGCTGAATACGGTATCCGGAGCAAAGCTGTCCATGAATGCACAGGGCCCATAATCGATGGTTTCACCGGAGAGTGCCATGTTGTCGGTGTTCATTACCCCATGGATAAAACCCACTCTCATCCAGTGGGTGATCAGCTCAGCCTGCTGGTAAATGACCGCCTCAAGCAGAGCGAGCGGTTGGTTTTCCTTTTCCTTGATTTCAGGAAAATGCCTCTCGATGAGGTAGTGGAGAAGTTTTTCAGTGATGGTTTTATCTTCGAGAAGGGAGGTGAACTCAAAGGTACCCACCCGGATGTGAGAGGAGGCGATGCGGCTGAGTATCGCTCCGGGTAATGGGGTTTCCCGGTACACGGTTTCCCCCGTGGATACAACAGCCAGGCTTCGGGTGGTGGGCACGCCCAGGGCGTGCATAGCTTCACTGATAATGTACTCGCGAAGCATCGGGCCTACGGCGGCCCGTCCATCTCCACCCCGGGAGTAGGGTGTTCTGCCCGAGCCTTTGAGTTGGAGATCGAAACGTTGGCCGGCAGGTGAAAGAAATTCTCCCAGGACTATTGCCCGCCCGTCACCCAGGACGGTGAAGTTCCCAAATTGATGACCGGCATAGGCCTGGGCGAAGGGAGTGGTTCCCTCCGGTACTCGGTTGCCGGAAAGAAAGTGGGTTCTTTCCTTTTCGGAGATATTTCCCAAGTCGAGTCCGAGCTCATCAGCAAGGTTTTGGTTGTAGATGATGAGTTTAGGCTCGCTGACCGGGGTGGGGGAGAGCTTGGAAAAAAGCGACGCGGGCAGGGTCGTGTAGGTGGGGTCCAAAGATATTTTGAATCTCGACATGTTATTCTTTGGATAAGCTATCCGGGGAAATGTTCCTGGCAACCTGCAAGAATTGCTGGATAAAGTTTTACAGCCGAGGGGAGCCGGGAAATAAATTTTTGAACTTTACCGGGAGGCGGGGTTGGGCAGGGATTTGACCCCGCCCTCGGGCACTTCCATCTTGGCAGTCCACACGATGGCGTTGAGGACGCAGGTGCGGAAATCATCCTGATTCCAGGAGGTGTGATGGTGGGCACCGGTTACACCAAAGGCCCGTTGTCCGTTGGGTCTCTCCGAAGCCCAGCCAACATGTTGCTTTTCTTTTCTTTCCAGGACTGATTTCCGGACATGGGGGTTGTTGCTGTGCGGGCCATCCCCGCGCTTCAAGGTACTCTCGGGGGGCAGGGCACTGAGGATGGGGGTGACCCCTTTCATGTTGTCCCGAAATTTCATGTGATAGTACCACTCGTCCTTGAGAGAGAAAGGTTTTACTCCCCGGGTGATCGGGTGCTTGGGGAAAGATTTAAAGTCGGCGGTCCAATGCGGGTTGACCGACCAAAAAACTTCAAAGTATCCACCGAGCCACTTCTTCATCATGTCCCCGGGGGCTCCCTTGGGTACTTCCACGGCGTAGTGAACACAGACCAGGCCCACTCCTTTTTCCGCCAGGGCATCAAATTGTTTAAGGCTTTTGTTTATGGGGTGTCTTCCTCCCCCATCGGAGAGGATGACTACCGTGGCTGCGTCTTTGAAAATCGAAGGGTCCGTGGGCCATCCTCCTTTGTGAACCGCAGTGACGATAGGCAAGCCTGATTCCTGGGTGAGGGCACGCGATAAAAGGTCCACCCCGGGGCCCCAATCATGGGCTCCCTTGCCATGACTGTCCTTACCGGCAACTAAAACAACCTTGGTGGGAGTTTCAGCAAAGCTGGTAAAACCTCCAAGAGTGGTGAGGTATAAAATAAGTGAGAGAATAGATAAACTACGCATGTGACTCTTTTTACTTATTTGGATTTCGGAAACAACGAAAAACCGAGTTTCATCTAAAGTTTCATTATGGGATACACGATTTTGCTATTCAAGTAATTGGTTGTCAGATCTCTTGGAAAAAGCTTTTTTTGAAGGATGGAATTAATCTCGGATATCGAACAACGGGTCATAGAAAGTTTAAAACTTGCGGGAGTGGCAGAAAATTACGGAATCTATGCGTATGTAGGAATTGCATTTCTCTCGATCCTTGTCTTGGCGTGGGTGGCCAATCTTTTGGTTAAAAGGTTTTTGGTCGAGGTCTTACGCTCTCTTGCCAAAAAGACCAAAACCAAGCTGGCTGAATACCTTCTTCAGGAAAGCTTTTTTCTCCGCCTGTCCCACCTTGCTCCAGCTTTTGTAATTAGTTCATTGTCCGAACTGGTATTTGCGGGATACGAGCTCTTTGGCGGGGTAATTGTGGTGTTGGTTAATTTATACCTTGTCATCATTGCTCTCTGGGTAATCGATGCGGCCATAGACACCCTGTATAAGCTTTATGAGGAGAGCAAAATATCTTCTAAGCTTCCTTTAAAGGGAATCTGTCAGGCGGTGAAGATTGTGGCGAATGTTACAGGGATTATTTTTATCCTTTCTATTTTATTGGATAAATCTCCTTTGTATTTCTTTTCTGGTTTAGGTGCCCTGACTGCGGTTTTACTTTTGGTGTTTAAGGATGTCATCCTTGGACTGGTCGCGGGGATTCAACTTACAGCTAACAATATGGTGCGGAAAGGGGACTGGGTGGAGATGCCCAAGTACGGGGCAGACGGGGATGTGATTGATGTCGCCCTGACCACCATAAAAATTCAAAACTGGGATAAAACCATCACCACCATCCCTGCCCATGCTTTTGTAAGTGATGCCTTTAAAAACTGGCGTTCCATGAGTGAGTCAGGGGGGCGTCGTATTAAAAGGAGCATAAATCTGGACCTGTCCAGTGTCCGTTTTCTCAACGAAAGAGAAGTCAAAAGCTACGAAGAAATTGAACTGTTAAAGGATTATTTACACAAGAAAAGAACAGACATTGGAGACCGTGGTTTAGACCTGGAGAAGCATGGGCTGGCGGCACCTCTTCTGAATGGTAGGAATCTTACCAATTCCGGAACCTTTCGTGCCTATTGCATTGAATATTTACGGGCTCACCCTGCTATTCATAAGGAAGGGATGACTTTCCTTATCCGCCAGCTCGCACCGACTGAAAAAGGGTTACCGATTGAAATCTATGTTTTTGTCAATGATGTCCGTTGGGTGGAGTATGAGGGAATTCAGTCTGATATATTTGATCACCTGCTTGCTTCTCTACCTGTTTTTGACCTTCGGGCATTTCAGCTTCCAAGCGACTCCAGCTTTTCCCATCTTGGGGAGAGAATGCAGTAGTGTTTCGAAAACTCTATCTTTTTTTTACCCTTCTCTTAGTTTCATCCTGCATGGATGAACGAATGGGGATTAAAGATTTTGAGAGCGACGGATGCAGTCTTTTTTTAGATGGTACCTTTGACAACCCTGAGCTGTGGAAGGAGTGCTGTCACCTCCATGATATAGCTTATTGGCGAGGAGGGACAAAAAAAGAAAGGGAACTTGCTGACCTTGCTTTTAAGCAGTGTGTAGAAAAGAAAACCGGAAACCCTCATCTTGCAGAGTTAATGTACCAGGCGGTTCGGGCCGGTGGAGAACCTTATTTTCCTACCTGGTACCGCTGGGGATATGGTTGGCCCCTGGGTCGTGGGTATCAGACCCTAACTTTGAAGGAAGAAGAAATGGTAGAAGAAAAGCTCAGGCGATTCAGGGAACGAAAAAAAGAGTAATACCTCTTATTTTTTTCTTTGGATAGAAGCCTGTACGCGAAGACCGTTATTTTCAAAATTAATTCCAAAATCGACACCATCCCAATTGCCAAGGATGCTGGATTTTTTTGGAGATTTTGGTTGGCCCGGATGACCAAAAACAGTTGATTCATAGGTTTGGAATTCTTCACTCCAGACATAGGAACCACCACCCGGGCAAACTAAATCGGTCTGCCAAGTATTGTGGTGGTAAACAAGGGGGTCTTTATGCTTGAGAAGAATTCTCCATTCATTAAGAGCATACAAATTGTTCCACGACTGTCTCTGGAGCTTATATCTTAGATGTTGGCCTGCGAATAAGTCGAACACAGATAAAAAGGTAGAGGACCCTTGAAAAGCCGAGCTCATACCTGCCCAGTATTTTTCGGGTGAGGTGGAAATATTTTCGCGTGCTTCCGCTTTGATTGGTGTGCCTGAATTGAGACTTTTCCCTTCAGCTTTTTTTTCTCGCCTCGCAAGATGACGGTCGATTGCCCGTTTGATAATGTCTTCGCTCAAGCTGATGGTGAATAGATTAGGTAGTGGTACATAATAGAGGGCAATGGGGGCAGCCCCTTCTTTGATCAGGTCACCCTCAATTCCTGATCCTGGGATAATTTTAACATAGCCCTGTTTCTTGTGAGATTTATTGCTCCACTCAGTCATACCTGGGCTTGCCAGCTCAATCCATGCACGGAGCCCTGCGAGAAAAGCAGTAAGTTTAAAGGGATTGGATACCTCAGCATTGAAACCAAGAGGGATTTTCCCGAAGTTTTTTTCAATGAAATTCTCCGCTGATTTGTGACCGTCTTGCAGAAATATCTTTTTTGTTTTCGGGAAAAGTGGAGAGTCATCTAAGTAAACTGAAAATGATTCCCCCACCCAGCCTAAGGCACCAGTACCCAAAGAAGGGGAGATAATGGAAGTGAAATTACTCACCTGTTTGAACTTCGGAGAATTCATATCGATTGCACTTGCCCAGTGCATGATGGCTTCGGGGTGGGGGTCTCCAGATTCAGGCTTTAATTTTACCTGCCCCACAGTTTCAACCATCTCCTGATAGTCTGTCCCGCCAATTAAGGGGAGAATTGATAAATCACCCTGTATTTTTTCATTCCCGATGCTGAGCTTCCCGGCAATGGGATCAAAGTATCTTGACCAGTGGCTTTGGTAGCGGCTCCGAAAGAATTGATATGCTTTTTTCTCTGCGGGGGTGACTTTTTTTATTTGTAATGCCTCCACCGGTTTCAGAAATGAAAGATTTCCGAATTTTGAACTGTGTACTTTCCCTTGAATGAGTGATACTTTACCGAGTTCGGGGAAGTCATATGAGTTAAGTTTTAACCCGTTCTCTTGGCGAGCTTGCAATTCAGCTAAAGCAGAGGCGGCCCTTGTCCTTCGTGATGCACCAATTCGCCACTCTGGCCCACACCACCGGCGAATGGTCGCATCGGTAATCATTAGAAAGGCATCTTCGTTATTTCCCGAGTAAATTGGGTAACGTTTACGGAAAAAATGATATTCTTCAAGGGATGCGAGTTTTTTAGCTTTTCCTCTGGATACCTGAGCGATGCGGGAAAGTTGGTGAAGGGAATTGGATACGATGACGAAGTTGTCTATGGATGAGACGAAGCTTCGGATCGAACGATTCACCGAGGTCAGTCCTTCGTAGGTAAGGTTTTTACTTTTTGGAATTTTTCCTTTTACGGATTCAGCAAAAGGAAATTTTTTCTGCATCTCCAACCTTCTAAAGGCAAGGGCGGTGAGCAATGCTTCTTTTTGCTTCGCTTCAAAAATCAGTGTTAGAGAAGTTCCGGTTCGAAGAAAGGGATCGCTTCCGGTTATTGCAACGGAGGCTATCAGTTCGGGCCCCAAGAGTCGTGAAAGTTGATCGACAGGTAGACAGAGTTGCTGTGAATATTTCTCCTTCGATCTGGCACTTTCAGCCCGTTTCTCACCCAACCTCACTATCGGGGTTCCTCGCTTGGTGGCTTCGTCCATCACTTCCAGCATGCTTGAGTATGCAGGGAAAATAACCGCATGCTGATCATGTGGCAAGATGTTGGCAAGCGGGTCGAGTTTAGGCTTTTTACCTTTGATCCATTCTTGCCACGGAATCTCGTCGATGGTGATTCCAGCCATTGAAGAAATAGCAATACTCCGATTTTGTTCGACGGTGGAGAGGCGAAGTTTGCGGTCGAGTTGCAGGTTTTCACTGATAGCCCGTCCTCCAGAGAATAAATCCATACTTTCCTCCAGGCCCTGCTTTTGAGTGGGGCGGGTTTGGGCATTCCCTTGAGCATTCGGGGTAGGAGATTTTACTCCCTGAAGTTTGGCCAGTCTCGTCTTGGCAGTGTTACCCTGATGCCTAAACCATGCACCACCGGGAATTTTATATTCCTGTAAAAGTTGATAATGGGAGATTCGATGAGTGAGATATTCCTCTTCCCGTGTTTGCTCGGGTGAGAGTTTGGGCTTGTTCTCTTGCAGATCAAAAGAGAAAGAATAAGGTTTAAATTCCTTGTCCTTATTCAATAGAAAAAGCTGACCGGAAATGTTTGTTTTATATGTTTGGAGGCAAATGTTTATATTGTGTTTGTGAAGCTCGTTTCGTTTCCGGTTTTGGAACGCATCTTTATCGATCGTCAGGAATGATTCATTTGCGTCTGCTGTCCTCATGTAGGGCAAGAAAGAAGGGATGTGTGCCTGCTGGTCAGATGAGTGAGGCCAAGGCTGGTGAGCTAACAGCAGGATTTCAGGAGGGGTATTATTATCTTCAAATCTTAAATCGGACATTTTGAGAGATAAAAAATTTTCTGCCAGTAAGGGTATGGGGAGAAACAAAATAAAAAGGGAAGCAAGTTTGAGTTTCATAATTTTCATTACGGAGCTTGGTTTAGTATATACTTTGTTTCTTTGATAATATTTTTAAGTTCAACTTTAAGGGGATGATCTGGGCTGATATCCATGGCTGCAGACAAATATTTCTTAGCTTCGTTCTTCTTGCCATCGACTGCTTCGATCAATGCACGATGCAATTTATATTCTCTTAATTTTTCCCTCTTTCTTAGATTAAATGTATTCTCGGGTTCGTCTAAATCGGCATACTTGGCTGCTTTTCGTATAAGCTTCCTGTTTTCCGCTCTTGCGGTAGAGATTTTTCCCACACGTAAGGCCGCCAAGGAATATACATTCTGAACATCCCAGTTTTGTAGTTCCCATCCGATGCCGACGAAAGTCAGGAAATCCTCAAGTTTTACGCCACTTCCTGGTTTAGTAACTTTGGCAAAGAATGTTGCTTTCTTTTTATCAATGTCTCGGTTGACGAGGTGCGAGTGGATTTTTTGGGCGAGCAGTCCAAGTTGAGTGTGCCATGATTCAGTCAAGGAGTGTTTACAATTATCTGGATGCTGTTGGGTAAGCTCATTTTTGATTTCCTCAAATCTTTGATGGCTAGGTGGAAGAGTCACGAAAGTATGAACCAAGACAGATAGATATTTGTCGTAAGTTTTTTTCTTATTTTGAAAAAGCTCTAACCAGCCCGATTCGTTGACTCTTTTTTGTTGATTTTTGTGCCTTTCATTACGGGGGAGGTCGGCGTCTTTCTTGGTTGCAGTCTCCCTCAATTTTTCATTTTCATGAAGGTAATTACTCGCCTGGGTGTAATTGAATCTCAGGGAATCAAGTGTTTCCAGCAGTTGCTCGGATGTTTGATTATCTCCAGCAAGGGAAGGGAATGATAGCTTGAATGTGCAGAGGAAAGCAATTATGCATAAACGCATCTATTTACTCGGTAAGAATTTTTCCAAAAACACAAGACCGAAAATTAAGTCATCAAATGTTCCATCCAACTGAGCCTCGAAACACTTTTCTAAAATAGGACCAAACTCAGCACCTGGTTTCATTCCTAGCTCGATAAGGTGACGACCTAGGATGATCGGCTTGGGCTCGGAGTCTTTCACTCTTAATTCTTGAGCTCTTTGTAGCAACCATGGGCCTTCAGGAAACTCATCTTTTCGGGGCGGACGACCGGCAATATCCGCAGCGGCAACTCTGACTAGGCGGTCGATTCTTTTTACCTTACGAGCGAGACGGCGAATGGCACCATCGCTAGCCTGATCTTTGTAGAATATACGGGGTGTCAGATGCCTTCTGACCAAAGGAGCAACTTCGTCATGCAAATCGACTTGGTTGGTTAGGCGAGAGAGAAATGACCGGGTCGGGGCTTCGCCTTCTGGTTCATGCATGGGGGATCGTATTCGACCGTCTTCTGCGATTTTTGTGGTAAGTGGTTTACCAAAGTCATGGCACAAAACCGCAAACCCTACGACCAAATCCTCCCAGTCATCGCCAATTCTAGCTTGGGCAAAAGCATCTAAGCAATGCAAGGTATGAATCCACACATCTCCCTCCGGGTGCCATTCAGGTTCTTGTGGGCAGCCATCTAGAGCCTGAATTTCAGGGAAATATCGGAGCCAACCGGTATTTTTTAAGAATTTCAATCCTGCGGTGATATTTTCTCCCTTGAGTAATAATTTCTTCCATTCCTCATAGATTCTTTCCGGAGGTAATTCCTCCATGCCCATGGTTTGGCAAATCTTAACAGTATCTACATGGACCGAGAGATCAAAGCGGGCAATAAATTGCATGGCACGCAAAACCCGGAGCGGATCTTCAATAAAAGCGGGTCCGACATGTTTTAATAAACGATTTTCCCAATCTTTTCTTCCATGGCAAGGATCTAGTAATTTTTCTTGAATCAAGTCGATTCCCATAGCGTTAATGGTGAAATCTCTCCGCATAACAGCTTTTTCAAAGGGGAGGTAAGGGTCTATGGTTATGCTAAACCCTTTATGACCTTGTCCTGTTTTCAGTTCGGTGCGGGGAAGGGCGATTTCAACCGGTAAGCCTTTGAGGCGAATGACGCCAAACGCTTTCCCCACTTCATCGAGCCGATATTTTTTTTCGAGTAGCGACTTGATGGTTGGAAGGGTTAACCCTTGCACTTCAAGGTCCAACTCCTGTGGACTGGTTTTATGAAGTAAGTCCCGAACCGAGCCTCCCACCATGATTAATCTTCCACCTGCCTGATGGACGAGAGCAGACAACTCTTTACCCAATTGTAAAAGGTGGGGGGCGAGATGGGCAAGTAAGCCGGAAGCAGCCGACATAGGATTTACGAGAACAGGGTGTCTTCTACGATCTGGCAGAGGGCATGATAGATAGGAAGGTGCAACTCCTGGATGCGGGGAGTCTCTTTTGCTGGTGCACAAATTGGATAATCTGAAATCGTAGCCAAGGTGCCACCTCCTTCTCCAGTCAAGCTGATGACAGCAAGATCCAATGCTTTGGCTGCCCGGGCAGCATGAATGATGTTGGAAGAATTGCCTGATGTACTAATGCCGAGCAACAGGTCGCCTGGTTTACCAAAAGCAACCACTTGTTGGGCAAAGGCATATTCTGGCTTATCATCGTTATTAAAAGCGGTATGGAAACCAATCATTGATGGGAGAGAGAGAGCGGGAAGGCCTCCGTGGAGTTCCCTGGAAAGTTCGGAGCCCAGTTTCTTTTGTAGCGCTGAAGGCAGGGGGCGAGGTCGGGAAAATTGCTTTACTAATTCTCCTGCAATATGTTCACAGTCTGCACAACTCCCTCCGTTTCCGCATAGAAGCAGCTTGTTTCCATTACGAAAGCATTCTACCAGTCTTTGAGCGGCTTCCCGCATAACCGACTCGCAGGGTGTAAGTTCAGGCTTTCGGGTAAGGAGTTCATTAATTTCATCCATAGATTGAAAATTAATAGATGTGGGAAGCTTCGACAATGTAATTTATAGCTAAGATTCTGTCATAGTTGTGCATACTCTTTACTCTTGAGATAATTTTTGACATGATAACTCCAGCTCATCGAATGAAAGCAAATTTGAACGATATTAAACAGTGGAATGAAGATCTCGAAGTTTTGGACGCTTTGGGCAGGATCAGATGGGCTTGGGAAAAATTTGGAACGGGGCTTGTCACCTCAACCAGCTTTGGTTTGCAGAGTGCGGTCATGATTCACTTGGTTCGCCAGGTTAGCCATGAAATCCCGATTATTTTTGTTGATACTGGATACCTGTTTCCCGGGACGTATCAGTATGCATTTACCCTACAGCAAGAGTTAGGCTTTACAGCCAGTATCTATTCGGCCGCTAAGTCTCCAGCTTTTCAGGAGACTCAGTTTGGGAAATTATGGGAACAGGGTCCGGCAGAAATGGCTAAGTATAACCTAATAAATAAAAAAGAACCGATGGATCGGGCGCTTAAAGAATGGGGGGCAACCTCATGGCTTGCAGGTTTGAGGAGGGGACAATCGTCCACGAGAAAAAGTCTACCCTTTATTGAGAACCAGAAAGGGATCACAAAAATTTACCCCATTCTTGATTGGGATGATCGGAAAACCTACCAATACCTACCCCAAAACACTTTACCTTATCATCCCTTGGAGGGAGTGGGTTACGACTCCCTCGGAGACTGGCACAGTACGAAAAAGATTTCTGAAGTCGATTCTGTTGATGATGCCAGGCATGGTGGCCATGGCCGAGAATGCGGGCTTCATGTTGATTTGCCAGAAGGATTGGACTTTAATGTATGACCCAAGCTTTATGATATTGCCCGAAGATAAAACCCGCCTCCAAGAATTGATTAAACGAACCAATCACCTTTGGAAATTTTTGGAGTGCGATGAAAAGAAGGCAAAAATTGCAGAACTTGAGCAACAGATGACAGCCCCTGCTTTTTGGGATGATCAGACCCAAGCTCGTAAAGTTGGATCCGAAAATAATAGGCTAAAACAGACTGTTTCCAAAGTGGAGAATTTTCGGACCAAAGTAGAAGACCTCGAAGCCCTTTGTGAGCTTTGCGAAGAAGATGAAGATGAGGATGAAATGTCCAACGAGTTTGTGGAAACCCTGGAAGCTTTGTTATCCAAAATTGAGGACTTAGAAGTGGCCAGCTTTTTAAACGAGCCCTTCGATGCACGCCCAGCCTTATTGAGTATTCATGCTGGGGCAGGCGGAACAGAATCCTGTGACTGGGCAGATATGCTCATGCGAATGTATATTCGCTGGGCCGAGCGAAGAGGGTATGAGGTAGAGATGCAAGACTTACAACCAGGTGAAGAAGCTGGCATCAGTCGTTGCTCCATCCGTATCGATGGCTTGAATGCTTACGGCTATGCCAAAGCTGAACGCGGGGTTCATCGGCTTGTCCGTATCAGTCCATTTGATTCCAACAAAAGAAGGCATACCTCTTTTTGCTCTGTTGATGTTATTGCCGAGGTGGAAGACGATGACATTAATATGGATATTCCAGATGATGATTTACGGATTGATACCTACCGGTCGAGTGGAAAGGGTGGGCAACATGTAAATAAAACCGACTCCGCTGTTCGCTTAACTCACATCCCAACAAATATTGTCGTTCAATGTCAGAACCAACGATCGCAGTTGAAGAATAAGCAAACGGCTATGAAAGTGTTAAAGTCCCGAATCTATGAAAAGCAACAAGATGAAAAGAGAGCGGAGATGGAAAAATTTTATGGTGATAAAGGAGAGATGGGGTGGGGCAATCAAATCCGAAGCTATGTATTTCAGCCCTATCAAATGGTAAAAGATTTAAGGACTGGGGTGGAAACATCTGGGGTTCAAGCGGTCATGGATGGTGAATTGGATCCCTTTGTGAATGGCTGGTTGCGTGCGGGTTGTCCACGGCAACGTAATAAAGATATCCAAGTTGACGACTAATCCGGAAACCTCCCCAGCCAAACTTACTTGGGAGGAAATTCAAAATTTCTCCGAAGGTTCTCTCTTTGCTGGAAAATGCTGGAAGTGGTCCAGTGATGCGTGGATATTACCCAGTGATGTATCTGCATTTATTAAAGAGCTTGGTGAAGCCGGAGTTTCCTTTTTTCAGGCTCTTGAAAGGTTGTACTTAAAATCTGCAGCGAACGAAAAAATTCTTCGCAACCAAGATCTCCGTGCTCCATGGGTTGCGGAGTATTTGGATGCAGGCAAGCCTGATTGGTTGATCAAGCATTCGTGCTCCTCTGCTGTTCGCGGATCTTTACCCCTTGTGCTTAGGCCAGATTTATTACCTTCGCGTGACGGATTGGCGTTAACCGAATGGGATTCCGTACCTGGTGGGATTGGGCTGACGGAGTATCTAGGGAAAATGTATTTGAAGGATCGTTTGCCGGGCATGGCAAAAGCTTTCGCAGGGTCTCTTGTTTCCCAGGCTGGAGAAAAGGGGAAGCTTGCCCGTTTTGCCGTTCTCGTAAGCGAGGAGTCCGCAACTTACCGTCCAGAAATGGAATGGCTGGGAGAGGAGTTAAGGAAATCTGGTTTACAGGTGGAGGTCGCTCGACCAGACGAGGTTTCCTTTGTTGGAGATGAGGTCTGGTTAAAAGACAATAAAATCGATGTGGTTTATCGTTTCTGGGAACTGTTTGATACGGAAGTCTCGCAAATGCATCGGTTTGCTAAGTCCGTGGAAACAGGAAACCTTGTGGTGACTCCACCCATGCGTCCGTTTTTGGAGGAAAAACTTTCACTTGCCCTACTTCATCACCCCAGACTTCAGTCCTATTGGGAGGAAAGTTTGAGTAAGTCTGCGAGAACCCTTCTTCTTAGAACAGTTCCCCCCACCTGGATCATAGATCCTTCTCCGGTTCCTCCCGGGGCATATTTGGATGGACCATCCATTGGTGGGCAAGCTTTGTCAGACTGGCAAGATCTTGGAAAAGCTTCGAAAAAAGAAAGAGCACTCGTTCTTAAAGCCAGTGGTTTTCATGAAACAGCATGGGGGGCAAGGAGTGTAGTGGTCGGGGATGATGAATCTGCTGAGGATTGGACAACTGCAGTTGTCGAGGCCTTGAAGAAATACCCAGCTCCGATTTCAATTCTTCAGGAATTTAAAAAGCCACTGGTAATGAAGCACCCAGTCTTTGATGAAAATGGGAATTTATCAATGATGTCAGGCAGGTTACGTCTCTCTCCTTATTATTTTTTAGAAAATGGTAAAGTAAATGTGCAGGGTGCACTGGCCACCTTTTGTCCGGCCGATAAAAAGATTATCCATGGTATGCGCGACGGAGTCCTTATGCCCTGTGAGATGCCCGCTTAAAAACAGGCAATCGATCAATCTTTACCCGTCGTGGTAGTCTGAGGAAACAACCAAGCCACCGGACTCAACATTAATGAACCATGCGGTTGTTCCATTAGGCAGGGGCCAATCTGCAAGCCATGCATCTGCTTTCTTTTGTAACCTGATGGGAGTGCTTATCCAATTTCTCTTTCCGGTGAACCCAAGCTCTGTAGTGTGAACGAGTTCCGCTTTTTCCAGAATTTCATCTGATTGAAAACGGGCGTAAGCCTGACCGTCTAATACTTTAGAATCTAAACGCTGACACCATATTTTTCCTGTCTCGATAACTCTTTGGGCAAAGGCATAACTTTCCGGCCGGTTCCATGCAGGTATGTGCCCATGACCCATTTGAGGGATGAGGCTGACCATGTTTGGACCCGCGGTTGCCTGATAAGATTTCCTTAGTATCTCCATGGGGAAATGTTTATCACCAGGCCATGAAAACCATAGGACCGGCATCTTGGCACGGTTGAAGCGGTGACCCGCTTCCCAAGCATAGAGGTAGCCCGAATTATTAGCGAGTGCTGGTTTGTAATGATTGCCCGCTTCATTCAAAAAACCACATCCGTATGCGGGAATTACAAATGCAAACCGTTGATCAATACCCATTACGATGGAACTGATGATTCCTCCCCAGGAGGTGCCCATCAATCCGACCTTGGATGCATCCACTTGAGGAAGGGAACGAAGTAAAGAATTGGCAAGGATCGTTTGGGATACTGCATGATACATCCATTGGTCATGTAGAGGCTTATTGGTGTCGGCAAATATTCCCGTCCGGTAAGGACCTGCCCAGGGATGTCTTTCCCAAACCTTCTTGCCCTGATCATTTTTTACCTTTTTGTCGATTTGTCCTTCGACTGCGATACTGATGGCAGCAAACCCACGCTCGTTCCACTCCTCTACCCATTGTTTAAATGCAGAGCCCCCTCCACCATGCACCAATACAACGCCAGGGACTTTTTCATTTTTACTAACTTTGGGCAGGCCCAGCCAAGCGTATGCCCGGGTTTCTTTTCCTTCCCAGACCAGGGATTCCATATAGATTGCCTGTGGGTTTTCCTTTTTGGAAGATTTTAAAAAGGGATGGTAGGATGGAGCGTTGGTTAATTCTCCTAACTTAAGAATTTCCTTTCTTAATTCCGGGGAACCTATGAGGGGTAAAGTGAGAAATAAACAAAGAGAAATTATTTGGGGTAATGAATTAATTTTCATCTACTTGCCCATGGTGGTGAGGGGGAAATTATCTGTACGGAAGGGTGTCATTGGCAGGGTTACAGGACCGTCTCGGCGATATAAATTACACACCGGATTATCCGCCCACGCATATCTGACTGCTGTGGGTTTTTCGATGCTTTCAGCCCAGACTTCGACTTTATCTTTGCCCACAAGTTTAGCTTGGGCCCATGCGAAATTTTGGTCTTCCCCGCAAATGGTGAAACCTGTGGGCTCGCGAATGTCAAAGCAATATAAGCCCTGACCAACATGATCAAAGGTGAGAATTATTTTATTTTCCTTTACCTCCATGGATTGGTAACGAGGGCTTTGGTAGGGGATGCTTACGCCGTAATCTTTAGCCAAGGCGTTTCGCACCAGGCGATTGGCAACGATTTGCTTGTTACGAGGATGAATATCGCGTCCTTCGCCAACATCGATAATTACAGCCTCTCCCACATTTTTAAGTTTAGTGAGAGTGAAGGTCTGAGCTTCTCGTAATTCAGGCCAAGTCTGCTCAGTAGAAGGTGCCGCCAGTTCATCTTTGAAATCCGCCAACTGCACCCAGTAAAAAGAAAAATCACCTTGTTTCCATCCCTCCCTCCATGATTGAATCATAAGGGGGAAGATTTCGCGGTAAGCATGCCCACGATCTGCGTTACTTTCGCCCTGGTACCAAATTGCTCCCTTCATTCCATAGCCCATGATTGGTTTTAGTACACCGTTGTATAAGTTAGATGGACGATGCTGGCCGGTTAGTTGATTACGAGGAGCTCTTGGCCTTCTTTCAGCGGATTTTTTACCTGCTTGGCGGGCAGCTATTTCTTTGGCTTGCCATATGTTTAGTTTGTCCTCGTAAGCTTTTTGAAGTTTTTCAAAATCGAATTCCGCTTCGATTTTTTCCCACTTATCCATGTAGGGCTTGGCTGCGGCTAATTGATTAAGCCGATCGCGTGGTATCCATGCCTCGCAGGCAGAGCCTCCCCATGCATTATCAATCAAGCCAATGGGTACATCTAAAATCTGGTGGAGTCTTCTGCCAAAGAGGTAGCCAACGGCAGAAAAATTGATTGCGGACTCAGGGGTGGTTTCCTCCCACTTTCCGTTAAAATCATTCTGGGGCTCCTGCGTGCCAACCTGTGGAACACTGATGAGCCGAAGATTGGGGAACTTGGCACTCATAGATTCAAGGTCTTTGTCGTCTGCCTGTCCTAAGCTCCAGCCCATATTTGACTGCCCTGAGCATAGCCACACTTCGCCAATAAGAATATTTTGATACTTTATTTGAGAACTACCCTGAATGATCATTTCTTGAGGGGAATTTGATGCTTTCATCGGGCGGAGAGCTACACGCCAATAGCCCTGGCTGTTAGCCACTGTTTTGTGATTTTGTCCGGAAATGGTTACTTCAATGGATTGCTCAGGCAGATCCCATCCCCAAATTGGATTTGGATGATTTTGTTGGAGAACCATGTGGTTGCCAATGATCGCAGGAGTACGAATCTCTCCCGCTAGCCAAGAAACGAGAAAAGCGTGAATAAGGAGGAAACAGGTAGGTCTTAGGTTACACATTTTTTTACATTATTATTAGGGTGTGAAATCGATCACAAATACATCATCCAGGACTGGTTCTAAAAGTGATACAAACAATTGATGGTCCGGGTGGGGAAGGTATACCTCACGAGCTTCCTCACTTTCAAAACTTACAATAAAACAATGGGTGAAATCTTTATGCAATCCTTCCTGGCTATTGTTTTTGCCCCACTCCATAGAAATAATGCCGGGGATTTTGTGCGGGAGAGCAGAAAATTCTTTTTCTATTTGATTAATTTGATTCAGGTTCGCCGTTTCTTTAAATTTAAAGCATACGATATGTCGTACGATTTCGTTTTTGATTTTAGCTTCTACTGATGTTTTCATAATCCGTTAGCGGTAAGAGTAGCAGAAATAAAGAATGAAACTTTATTTCCATAAATTGGATAAACTATTGTAATTTTACATTTCCTCAGGCGGACACAATCTAAATTTCTTTAAAATATCGAAATTCTTGTATGAATCCTCCGAAATGGAGTAACGCTTTCTTGACTTGGAAGGGATCGTTACCATCATAGTAAACATGAGTTCTGAATTTGACTGGTTCATGGTAACAATGCCAATATTTGCAATCGCTGTCTACGCAGTTGTCATGCTTGGGTCGATGGAAAAGCAGCCAAAGTTTCTGGAAGGTGGAGGGGCCCAAAAATTATTTGATTGGGCTATCATTAGCTTGTTTGGCTTTGGCATGATTTATTCATGCTACTACATGATTTTGCGTTTCGTTGAGTTACTCGGTAACTATTAAGCACACATGCCAATTTACGAATTCACCTGTGGTGATTGTAGTAAAGACTCTGAGATCTTAGTCAGGTTCACAAATTGGCAGGGTCACGCTAACTGTCCTGACTGTGGGTCTTTCAATCTAGAGAAAAACCTTTCTGTTTTTTCCGCCTCAACAGCAGATTCTTCCCTTCCTGTTCCCAGCATGCCTCCTTGTTCTGGTTTGCCCAGTAATTGTGGACGTTGTGGATTGGATAACTAAGTAAGATGTTTACTGAACCCGATCCGATGGATGCGATTGCTTCTTTCGTATTTAAAGGAGCTATCTCTTTTGGGATTCTTTACGCTTGGACCATTGGTTACAACAGACCATCGAAGTTTCGTGGGGGGAATGCCCGGAACATGAAAGAAGAATTTGCGGCTTATGGTCTTCCTGAATGGTTGGTGGCAGTCATACGGATAGTCAAAATCAGTCTAGCCGTAGGTTTACTCTTTGGTTATTTTTTACCATTGGTGGTTAAACCAATAGCGATTGCCTTAACAATCATTATGTTCGTAGCGGTCATGATGCACTTAAAGCTTCACCGAGACCCATTAATCAAAGCCTTACCGGCTTACTTGCTTCTTTCATTCAATATTTTTCTTATCCTCGATTAGGATAATGGTGTTTCCTGCAATCGTTTAACTGCAGGATTCTTTACAAAGTTTTAGTTTTCGGATCAGATCAGTTTGCCTGACCAAAGTTTTATCATTTCTTATAGCCATGGCATAAGCAGCCGGATCTCCCACAAAAATCACTTTCCTCTTGGCCCGGGTCAGACCCGTGTATACTAGGTTGCGCTGGAGCATCATAAAATGCTGCTTTAAAAGGGGGAAAATAACGATGGGGTATTCGCTTCCCTGGCTCTTATGCACAGAGATGGCATAGGCTGGTTGTAGATCGGTTACCTCCATGCGTTCGTAAATAATCCGCCGCTCTTCAAAAAGGATTTCCACTTTTCCATTTAGCGTATCAACAGAATCAATAATACCCATATCTCCGTTGAATACATCTTTGTCATAGTTATTTCGGGTTTGTATGACTTTATCGCCTTCCCGGAATAAGAAGGGCCCCATGACCTGAGTGGCACCAGTGGGGTTAATCGCGTCCCTTATTTGATCATTCAAATTTCCAATCCCTCCAATTCCCCGGTGTAATGGAGCAAGAATTTGAACATCAGTTTTTACATTCACGGAAAATTTTCGGGGAATAACTTCTCGGCAAAGAAGGGAAACATGGGAGACACAATCCTCTGGCGTTTCTGCTTTTACAAAGTGAACATCATGCTCTGGGTTTAGAGTACTAGGATGATCAACTGGAGAGGGTGGCTTAGCTTTTCCACTAAGGATGCCATGCGCCAGACCAACAATACCACTGTCTTCTGCTTGGCGGAAGGTAACAGCTAAGCGGGTTACTGTGAGTAGTTTTGAGTCAATTAAATCTTTTAAGACATTCCCTGATCCCACCGATGGCAGTTGATCCGCATCCCCAACAAGGAGCAGGTGAGATTGCGGGGGGATAGCACGGACAAGAGCCGCGGCCAGTCGCAGGTCCAGCATACTCGCTTCATCCATGATAATGAAATCACAAATCAACGGACTTTTTTCGTTCATGGTAAAACCACCTTGGCTTGGATCGAACTTCAGCAATCGATGAACAGTCTGGGCGAAATAGGAACAGCTTTCAGCCATGCGACGGGCTGCTCGCCCTGTCGGTGCAGCAAGTAACACTTTTGCTTTTTTAGCTCTTAAAATCGACACCAGGGCTTGGAGAATAGTCGTTTTTCCCGTACCTGGCCCTCCGGTAAGGATGGAGACTTTAGACAGAAGGGCTTGTCTAATGCCTTCCATCTGTGCATCAGCAAAGCCAAAGCCTGCCTTATCCTGTGCCCAAACAATTGCTTTTTCTTCTTGGATGGGAGGTAGGGAAGACCTTGTTTCCGAAAGGGTAGTGATACACCGGGCTAAGGTTTGTTCTGCCCGAGCAGAAGAGGGTAACTGGAGCCATTCTTCGGTGGAGGGTACAAGTTCGGTGCTTTGAAGAAGGGAATCAATCCGTTTATCGACTTCATTAGAATCGGCTTCGAGTAAATTTGCTGCCTGAATCACCAATTCGCGCCTTTCCACATGGTTGTGCCCTTGGTCTTCCGCTTCCTGGACGGTATGTAATACCCCGGCCTCTATTCTTTCTGGTCCGTTATTGGACAAGCCAAGGTTTAGAGCTATCTTGTCAGCGGTTTTAAAACCAATGCCTTTAACTTCTCGAATAATCCGGTAGGGATCAGTTTCAAGGATAGTTTTTGCTGAATTTCCATATTTTCGAACCAAGCGGAGACAGAGGGCATCGGTGACACCGTATGTTTGCAGAAACATCATAACTTCTCTGACCGCTTTTTGTTCTTCCCATGCTTCCCGGATACTTTTAATCCGCTTCTTTCCAATCCCTTCAATTTCCTGTAGGCGGGCAGATTCTTCAGAGATGATCTTTAGGGTGTCGGCACCAAATTTATCCACGATTTTATTGGCATAGGTTTTGCCAATTCCGTGAATCAATCCACTGGCTAGATATTTCCTGATACCGTAGGCAGAGGCTGGTAATTTACTTTCAAAAGAATCAAATGAAAACTGGCGCCCATGCTTCGGGTGATTTACCCATTTCCCTCGTAATTCAAGGGTTTCTCCGCATTGCACTTTGGGGGCTTTCCCCACGACTGCAATTTCTGCGGTTTTATCATTTCCTTTTAATTTACCAATGAGAAATCCATTTTCCTCGTTGTAAAAAGTGATGCGTTCGAGAACCCCTTCGAGGTGGCTATTTGAAGAATTCGCTTTGCTGGTGGACAAAGCTATCTGGTTCGGTTGTAGGCACTGACGAGAGCAAGTAAACCACTCTTTTCAATACTCGAGTCTATCCCGCATCCATAAGCAACTCGGCCAACCTTTGACTGAAGCTGTACAAAAGCCGCAGATTCCGTGGCCGAGCCTCCCCCAATAGAGTGCTGCCGGTAGTCGATAAGTTTGAAATCTTTTAAGTCTTCTTGCTCCAAAGCATTTACAAATGCATTGATGGGGCCATTTCCTGCGCCCTTTACTTTTTTCTCTTCTCCATTCAGCCGAATGCATGCGGTGCAAGAAATTTCGTCCTGCCCGGGATCCTTACTTGTATCATACGAAAGTAGTTCAAGTGGACTCTTCTTCTCTAAGTATTCCTCCTTGAAAGTAGCGTAGATTTCATCGGCCGCAAGTTCGCGGGATTCTGAGTCTGCTTTATGATTAACCAAAATTCCTACCTCTGGGTGCATTGCTTTTGGTAGATCCAATCCAAATTCTCGGGACAATACATAGGCAACTCCGCCTTTTCCGCTTTGGCTATTGATTCGAATAATTTCTTCATAGGTTCTGCCAATATCACGTGGGTCGATGGAAAGGTAGGGGACTTGCCAGGTTGTGTCATCGCTGTCTCCTTCTTTTTCACGCAAATCCATTCCCTTTTTGATCGCATCCTGATGGGAGCCGGAAAAGGCAGTAAATACGAGGTCTCCCCCATAAGGGTGACGATCGTGTACAGTCATCCCTGTGGTCCGCTCATACACTTCTCGAATCTCATCAAGGTTTTCAAAATTCAAATTTGGGTGTAATCCTTGAGCGTACATATTTAAGGCCACAGTCACAAGGTCTAGGTTTCCAGTCCGTTCACCATTTCCAAACAGAGTGCCTTCCACCCGGTCAGCTCCGGCAAGCAGGCCAAGTTCCGTGGCCGCCGTACCGGTTCCTCGGTCGTTGTGGGTGTGTAAGCTAATAATTGCCTTATTTCTCTCTTTCATGTTCCGACAGAACCACTCAATTTGATCGGCGTGTACATTGGGAGTGAAGAGTTCAACGGTGGCGGGAAGGTTTAGTATAATCGGGTTCTGCTCGCTTGGTTCCCAGGCATCCATTACCGCTTCGCAGACTTCGAGAGAATATTCCACTTCGGTATCAGAGAAACTTTCTGGAGAATATTCAAGCTGGACCTCGGTGTCAGGGAGTTCAGTCAGAAATTTTTTGACTAGTTTTACTCCATCCACTGCGATGTTTTTAATCTCCTCTTTAGATTTTCCAAATGTTACCCGGCGTTGAAGAGGTGAGGTTGAATTGTAAAGGTGAAGAATTGCTTTTTGGGCACCCTTTAAACTTTCAAAACTACGCTGAATAAGATGTTCCCGAGCTTGGGTAAGAACCTGCAGGGCGACACCATCAGGTACGAGCTTTTCTTCAATTAACTTTCTGGCAAAATCAAATTCTGTCTGGGCTGCAGACGGAAAGCCAATCTCAATCTGCCTGAAACCAATTGAGCAAAGAAGAGTAAATAATTCTAGTTTTCCTTTTACCCCCATTGGAATGGGCAGGGATTGATTCCCGTCCCTCAAGTCAACACTGCACCAATAAGGAACACGATCGATGGTTTTATTCGGCCATTCGCGATCGGGTAAGTCGATGGTTCCCCAAGGTTTGTACTTAGTAATCTTACTTTTTTGCATTCGGAAGTCATACTTTACTCTTTTCATTAGAGGATGAAAAGCGGAAACCCACCGTACGCATTGGGTTGATGTTTTTAAGGATAGCGTCTATGTCTTTTGGTTATGTCTCAATCCGCTCCATCTTCATCCGCTCCACTTTTGGGTAAGACTATTGCTCTTGGGGTATCTGGTTCTATTGCGGCCTATAAAGCGGCGGATGTAATAAGTGAATTGAGGAAGTCTGGTGCGGATGTTCAGGTGGTGATGACGGAATCTGCAACTAAGTTTATCTCTGCCTTGACCTTGGGTACACTTTCGCGAAATCCGGTTATGTCCTCCTTTTGGAACGAGGAAGGGTGGCAACCCGGGCACATTGAACTGGCTGACAAGATTGACCTTTTTCTCGTCGCCCCCGCCACCGCCCAACAAATTGGCAACTATGCCAACGGCTTAGCTCCTGATCTCTTGGGAGCGATTTATTTGGCGACTCAAGCCCCAATAATGCTGGCTCCGGCAATGAACGGGAAAATGTATGAGCACGAAGCTGTGCGAAAGAACCTTGATATCTTGAAGGGCAGGGGAGTGGAGATTATTGATCCTGTGGTTGGAGAACTGGCGTGCGGGTACAAGGGCATGGGGAAACTTGCTCCACTTGCTGTTATCACAGAGCGGGTGTTTTCATTTTTCAGCTAACCCGTATGCTAAAGCCTGCATAATTGTGTACGCTTTATTAAATGAGCACGACCTTCGCCTAGAGATTAAGTAATATTCTTGGGTTTGACCCTTTTTAGCGTCTACCACTTATACAATTCATACAAGGTGACATTTGAATCTTTTACTGGAGGGAAAATAATACTTTATTGCTTCAGCTTGTGGGGAACAATTGTGAATGAGTGGAGTGGGGGTACAAAACCTGTTAAACTGGGAAGTTTAACTTCAAAGTTAGCCACTAAAAGTTGATGTAAAAAAAACGCTTGGTTCGGAAACCAAGCGTTTACTGAGGTGAGAGTTGGGGTGAAATTAGGCAGCGTTCTTAAGGTCGTGAAGAGAGGATTGTTTCCTTTTAACACGACGCAGGCGGGAACGACGGCGAAGACCACGGTCTAATTTTTCAACAAGCTCGTCGATGGCTTTGTTGATGGTATGACTGGCGGACGAAATTGTGATGGTGGTTCCCTTTAATTCTACATGACCTTTGGCAACATATTCCTTTTCATGGGAGGATGATTTGGAGTCATGTTCCAATTCAATTCGTGCACGAATAATTTTCTCCTCGTGTTTAAAAATCTTTTCCATTTTTTCAGAAACGAAATTTTTGTGACCTTCTTTGAGTTCGAAGTGAACACCGGAGAGAATTAGATTATTCTTCATATGCGTTATTTATTATTATGGTTAATGATTTTGATTGCTTGCTTGTGGCAAACGAATTCAACTTTACACAAAAATGTTGGGAACGCCAAAAAAAGTTAGTATTTTTTTCTACAAGTTAAAAAGTGTGGGTAAGTGAGGGTTAATTATGATCAATGAACCCGACTTCGCACCCATGGTACTCCTTGAAGATTTCAAGGATTGGATTCTTTATGAAGATGATCATGTTTTAGTGCTGGATAAACCAGGCTGGTTAGTTTGTCACCCTTCCAAGAATGGACCGTGGTCAAGCTTAGTGGGTGCTGCGAAGGAATACCTTGGGCTAGAGTCAATTCATTTGGCTAGTCGCTTAGATCGGGAAACTAGCGGGGTTGTTTTATTAGCGAAGCATAGAAAAGCGGCAAGCCATTGGCAAAAAGCGATTGAAGAAAAGCGAGTTAAACGTCGTTACTTGGCCATAGTAAGAGGAGAGCTCACAGAAGAGGTGACCGTTTCCAATTTTTTAGGAAATGATCCACATAGTGATGTATTTGTGAAGCAACGGGTGTTAGAGCACAAAACAAATAAGGCAAAGAAGGCAGAAACTCTTTATATTCCAGTGCTTGCTCGAAACGGACATACTTTTTGCCGAGTCCTTACTCTTACGGGAAGAAAACACCAAATTCGGGTTCATGCACAGTGGATGGGGTATCCTTTAGTTGGGGAGAAACTTTATGGTGAAGATGAAAATATTTATCTAAAATTTTGTCAGGAAGGGTGGAAAAATGAATGGATGGAATCTCTAGGTATGAGGCGACAGGCATTACATGGCGAATGGCTTGGATTTGAGGAGGAGGAGGGCGAATCTTTTACGGCAAAAATGGCAGGTGATATGGTTTCGTTTCTTCAAAATGTGCTTGAAGTTGATGGAAATGAGTTGGAGCTTTTACTAAAATGAAGATTGAGCTCGAGTTTAGATTGTTTGGTGAGACTATTTGGTTGTCTGCTTGGGACGGAATGATTATTCGAAATCTTTGACATGAATAGTTCCTCCAATACCCTTTCCCCTCTTGAGGCCTTAAAGGCTGGGTTTCGCAGGGCCTGTGTGCGTCGATTAGTGGGAGATGAACCAGGTGCCATACAGGTACTCAAAGACGAAATCCCCGGGCTCGTTGTAAGTTGGGCAAAAGTGAGTAACTTAGAGCCCGCGGAGAAAAAAGCTAAGTTGAAGGAGATGTTCGATGATGAGTCAGGCAGAGCGGACGAGTTAGCCACAGCCTTTGACTTATTTGCAGGGCGTTTTGAGGCTCGGCTTGCTGGGGTGATGAGAGAAGAACTTGGCCTCGCTGTTTCTCAAATGAAGTCATGGCTCCAAGAGCTTTCATTAAATCCTCAAGTTCCTTCCACGGATGAAACAAAAAATGCTGTGGACCAACCGGCTGAAACTATCCCTGAGCTTGCACCGGAAAACCAAACGGCTGTTGAATCGGAACCAGAAAACAATGAAAATCTTGATCCTCCAAGAGGAATGGGGTTGAAATTTGATGAAATAGAGAAAATGATTGATGAAGTTCTGGCTTTTGAATCTTAACTTTTCTTTGCCGCTTCAAGATTTACCTTCCTAACAAAATTTAATTTCTTATTAAAACCAATAAACTTTTTGACCTAACATGATAGATGAGTCCACAGAAGAAGCAGCGGAAAGCACGCCCAAAAAAAGAAAAATGTACATTGGTCTAGATCTTGGAACCCTAAACTCATACATACTTACAAAACTTAGCAAAGTAAGCTCTAATGAAAGCGAGGGCCTTCTCGTGCCCACGGTTGTTGGCTATCCGGAAGAGGGCATTTTGGCGGGCATTCTCCCTGGTAGTTCGAGGATGCTTCACGGTGATGAAGCCTTGGCCAATGAGTTACATTTGCGTTTGGTGAACCCTTTAAACGACGGTGTTATTCAAGATGTAGAAGCAACCAATTCTTTTCTTTGTTACCTTCGGGATAAAATCGATCCGGAGCGAAAGCATTCGGTTCATTGTGTAATTGGGTTGCCCGCCGCAGCGGATGCAGAGGCTAAGGAAAATTTGCAAAAGGCGGCAAAGGGAGCTTTCGAAGGCATTCTGTTTATTCCTGAGCCCTTTTTAGCGGCGTTGGGCATGAGAGACGAAAGTAAGCTGGAAGACCCAGATTACAAAGATCCGGTTAGTAATTCCTTATTTGTAGATGTCGGGGCAGGTACTACAGATTTTTGTATTGTTCAGGGATATTTCCCCAAGCCGGAAGATTTACTCAGCATTCCATACGCTGGAAATGAAGTTGATGTTTCTTTAGATAAAGCCATCCGTGAAGCTTACCCAGAGGTGGATATTCCTTTGTCGATGGTTAGGAAGTTTAAGGAGACTTACTCTTATGTCGGAGAAATTGAATCGGGTGCCAGAGTCAAGGTTCCAGTTGAAGGAAAACCTCGAAAGATTGAGATAGGTAAGCAGGTTGGTGAATCCTGTAACCAATTACTTCAAGAAATTTTTACCTCGATCAAAGAAATTATTGCCGTTGCTTCACCCCAGTCCGTCTTTGCCATGTTACAAAATATAATTTTGACCGGCGGTGGAAGTCGTATTCGGAATATTGACCAAGAGCTACAGAGGATGCTGGTCGATGACGATTATGAAGACCCTGAGGTTAGGCTTTCTTCCCGAGAGCTAAAGCCTTTTGTTGCCATTGGCGCTCTGAAAGTGGCGAAGGCTGCCCGTGAAGATCAGTGGATTAGACCCTAAGGGATATACCTTTTTTACAAAACTCCGTTCAAAGTTTGATTAAGCCTCTCAAGGCTAGAAATCAACTTTTCCTTGATACTCTCTTCTTCTGGGTGCTCCCCAAACAAAATTCTCCAGCCTTCCAGTTCTAAATAAGCACTATCCTCAGCTTTCGAGTAGTTTTCCATGCCGCAAGTTCCCAATTGCCTCACAATATGATCGGCCACTTGAATCGCTGAGGCTAATTTGGGATTAGTTTGTGCCATACTTGGCTGATTATGCCAATGAATGGAGTCTACAACTTCTTCGGAAATGTGATGGTTCCATAGATAATAAGCACCAATTTTTCCATGATCCCATCCGACCAGTTTTTTTTCATTCTCTAACAGTTCTTGGTAGGAATCATATCCTTTTTTGTAAACCTCAGAAAAATGTTCAGGGAAAGTAATAGCAAGAATGAGAATGCCAAGATTGTGGAGTAGTCCAGCAACATAATCTGCTTCCTGCTCAAATTCCTCTTCTGCAAAGGATAAGATCTCCCGGGTAAGCATAGCTGTCCCGATACTATGCTTCCAAAAATCTACCCAAGGAAAGGAAGAGCTTTTTTTTCCGAGCTTAAATATTTCCTCAATAACAGGCGTTGCGGCGATCAAGTCCTTGATACGGTTGAGCCCTAAAAAAATAGATGCTTCCTCTACTCCAGAAATACGCTCATTTTCTTTACTTCCAAAAAAGATCGAATTGACCAAATCAAGAACCCGGGTGGTTAATGAAGGGTCAAGCCGAATTACTTCTGCGATTTGGCCAACAAAACTGTCGTCCGAGTCCAAAAGGTCCCGCAAAGTATCATTGATACTTTTGAGTGATGCTAATTTTGGGCACTGATTAATCCTTTCGATAAGGAGGAAATCAGTAGGTTTCTTCATTTAGTTTACGATCTTCTTCAATATATTGATCACAAACCTGAGATTAAGTGAATATTAGCTTTATTCTTGGAGTAAAACGCTGCTCGGTCTGTGTGGAGAGATGAATACACCTTCTTGAACACACTTGTCGTAATAGTTCTGCAAGAGAAGATTGGTGTTTGTATTTTGACCAATGACCATGCTATCACCTGAAGAAGAAAGAATTTGTGAGCTTCCATCTGCTCTTTTTTGAAGGTAAATCTCATTTCCGGCATTCGCTGACATAAAAGATTGAATGGATGGGTCTTGTAACAATTCTTGACGAAGAGAGGCAACCGGTTTGCTGGTATCAGAAAAAGATGTGGCGTCTTGAAGTTCGGCCGAGAAAGCCCGGTTACTTTTTTGAAATTGAACAGGAGTAGGAGCCGAAAAATTGTCGATTAAATTTTTACCTACATTGAGCAAACCACTAGCAAGAACTGTATTCATGCCGTTGATTAAGCAGGATGTCTGCCAACTTTTAGCTAATGAATTCCATACACTTTCGTTCTACCAAAGATTCTGCAATCTGAATTGCATTTAAGGCTGCGCCTTTCCAAAGCTGGTCTCCTACTACCCAAAAGGCAAGACCATTGGGGAGCGCATGGTCGATGCGGAGGCGGCCGACTCCGCAAACTTCTTTTTCTGCAAAGTCCAGGGGCATTGGATATCTTCCCGAGCTTGGCAGGTCATAGAGCTCGGCTCCTTCAAAGCTTTCAATGGCATCTCGGGCATCAGGGACATTTACGGGGGAATCAAACTCTGCATTGACTGAAATAGAATGAGCTCTCATCACAGGCACACGAACACAGGTACAGGAAACATGAACTTTAGGCAGATTAAGAATTTTCCTGCTTTCATTTCTCATCTTCATTTCTTCCTTGGTATAGCCATCTTCCCGAAAGTCATCAATGTGAGGGATCAGGTTGAAGGCAATGGGGTAGGGAAAGGGCGAATCCTCGTTATTTTGGCTAGTAGATGAGTCCGTATTGAGCTCGTTCAGTAAGGCATTGGCTCCAGCCGCTCCAGCTCCTGAAACAGCCTGGTATGTTGATGTGATCAGGCGTTTTAGGCCAAACCTTTTGTGAAGTGGGTAAAGTCCCATTAATGTCACAGCCGTTGAGCAATTTGGGTTGGCTATGATACCCCGATGATTATCAAGCTCCTGAGGATTAATTTCAGGAATGACCAAAGGAACTTGGGGGTCCATTCGGAAGGCCGAGCTGTTGTCAATGACTACGCAACCTTGGTTTCGGGCGATGTCAGCGAATTCAAGGGAAACTTTGGAGCCAGAGCTGAAAATAGCCAGATCAAGACCTTTAAAAGATTCAGCGGAGGTTTCCGTGACTCTTTCTCTATTTCCACAAGCAAGAATTTCTCTTCCAGCAGACCGGCTGGACGCAAGTAACCTTGCTTCAGTTACAGGAAAATTTCTTTTTTCAAGTAGATGAATAATTTCTTGGCCAACAGCACCTGTTGCACCTACGATTCCGATACGGTATTTTTTCAATGAATATAGAAGGTTTATATATAGAGTATGTAAAAGCAGTAAATGCTTTAGGTTTGAATGAGTCGAGCACTGTAATGGTAGCCTCCATAAAATGGCAAATCATTGCGGTGTTTAATAATGGGAAAAGCGACAAGGTCTACAAAATGTCAAGTTCGAAGAAACCTCCATCATGTGTTGAGAATTCTTTGGGCACCCCCTGGGGACTGCACAAAGTGTGTGAGAAAATTGGTACAAATGAACCCTTGGGGATGGTTTTCGAAGGTAGAAAACCTATTGGATTGAGGTATTGGGAGTGCTCAAGTGAGAAGCAAAAGAAAAACCTTATCACTTCAAGAATTCTTCGTTTAGATGGCCTTGAAAATGGAGTAAATAAGGGAGGTGGTGTTGATACCTACAACCGGTATGTTTACATCCACGGTACAAATCATGAGGAAAATTTAGGCACGCCTGCAAGTTCAGGTTGCTTGCAGGTTTCAAATATGGAAGCCCTCGAAATTTCTGAAAATGTGCCTGAAGGCACTCACCTTCTTATACTTTTATGAACTTCAATGACTCTGTCAGGCAGGGTTTAATTAAAAACCTGAGATTCTGTATCAAGGAAATAAGAAACCCTTTTTACTACTTCCTTTGGGCTTTCATCATCGTTGGTTTCCACGCAAATGGTTTTTGTGTTGGCAGAACGAATCGTTGTTTTGATAGACTCTTGTTCGATACTCGGTGAATCTGAGTCAAAAATTATTGAATTGTAGTTTATTTGTCGGAGCTGAATGAGGGCATCATCGTGTTGTACCGTTTGATTGACTGAGTAACCATTCTCAGTGAGTAAATTGGCAATACAAGTACGCATGTGATCATCCGCTATGTGAACAAGGATAGAAATAGCTCTTTTTTGCCGTAGCAACTCCAATACTTTTTCAACTTTGATCGGCTTTGTCAAAAAAGCATATGCTCCGAGGGAGACTGCAAGTTCTTGGAGCTCGGGTGTAGAATACGCACTAAAAAAGATAAACTTAGGTAATCTTGTTTTTTTTTCCTTAAGTTTCTTAAAAGCATCGACTCCATTCATTTCAGGCATTTGGATATCCATGAGTACAAAATTGAAGTCTTCTGTTAGGCAAAGATCTAGAGCCTCTTTACCATTTTCTGCAACTTCTGTCTGAAATCCTTCATCTATGAGAATATCGTTCATCGTTTCGCGGATAGCGGGGTGATCGTCAACAATAAGAATATGGTTTGGTTTGTTGGTATTTTTCACAAGTAATTATATTTTAGGTAGATATGGTCGGGGACGGTAATGTTATTAAAAATGCAGTTCCATTGCTGGAGCTAAATTCAACAATGATTGTCCCACCATGCCTCTCGATCAGATCTTTACATAGAGCAAGGCCAAGTCCAATGCCATCATCTTTGCCGGTATACAGGGGGTCAAATATTTTATTCCATTTGTCTTTTGCAATCCCAGCACCGGAGTCAATAAAGCGAATGTGGATTTCACCTTTATTTGATTGATTTAAAGCAGCTTTAACTTGGATCACTCCTCCCTGGGTCATAGCCTGTATTGCATTAGTCATTAAATTTGTAAAAATCTGGCGAAATAAAAGAGAATCAATGGTAACAAAACTAGCTTCTTTTTGAATATTCATTTCAAGGAAAGTGTTCCCAGAAATTTTCGATATATAAAATGTGTCAGAAATCAATTTTTTAAGATTTGTTTTAGCTAGCTTTAGTTTTCTTCCCTTTGTAAGTTCAAGCAACCGAACTATCACTTCGTCACTTTGACTTAGCTCATTATCGATTAGGTCCAAGTGTTGCTGGATTTTTTCATCTTTTGAGGATCTTTTTCGAAGGAAGTATACTGAATTTCTCATGGCAGCCATGGGATTTCGAAGCTCATGTGCAATATTGGAGGAAACTTGGCCGACACTCGCGAGTTTTTCCTGTCTATTTAATCTCTCCCTGGTTTGGAGTAACTCAGTATGAGTTTTTTCTTTCAGTCTCATTTCCTCTAGCAGTTTACAGTTTGTGGTGGATAGCTCTTCGGTGCGAAGTTTCACCTGAGTTTCCATTTCACTATTATAGTTGCGGAGCTTTTGATCTGAATAATTTAATGAATCCATCATCTGGTTGAAAATTTTTGTGAGCCTTCCGAATTCATCTTGGGAAACCTCCTTGGCTCTAATGTTGTAATTTTTTTCGAGTGAAATTCTTTCTGAAACTTTCATCAGTTCCTGAATAGGGCGGGTCAAAGAACTTTGATACCAGAGGGTGATGAGAACGATAACCATAATAATCAGTGTCCAGGAAAGAAGCCCGAAACCAATAAATTGATCTTTTTTTGTAATCAGATCTTCTAATGAACGAGTGATTGATAAGTACCCCAGAATATTACTGTTCGATGCGATGACTGCGTCTATGGTTAGACTTTTTTCTTCCCATGTTTTGCCTGCTTCAAGAGGAGGGGAGGAGGAGTTGTTATTAAGTGAAGCAAAAAGAATGGGCTTCTCTTTTGAAAGCTTCCATACGGAGGCTTTCGAGATTAACGGGTTATAGGAAAGCGAGGTGATGATTTCGTTGGCGGTAATGGAATCATCAAAGAGGAGGGTGGGGGCAAGAGTGTCTCGGTATGCATTTACCTGCATAACCAAGTTTTGGTTTACGAGTTCCTTCGAGAAATCTAACTCCCCTTTGAAAACAAGAAAACCGCCTGTTGTTGGAATAAAGAGCGATATTAGTAGGGTTGATAGCAAAAACTTGGACCTAAATGACCAAGGTTTACTATGTTTCGCTAGGAACGACTGAATGACGGCTAAGTTCCCTCGAATTAGGTGTTAAGAACCTCGTTTTGGTGTTTTTATTTCTTGGATGGCGGATTCGAGGAAATCTTCAGGTGACTCGGATAGCCGTTCTTTTAAATAATCTATCAAATCTTTTCTTACTTCAAGCTTGCGAGCATGATGTCCAAATGCATGCAACCGGTTGGAGGGTATCAAACCATATTTTAAATCAGAAATTTCATCATTAAAGAATGCATTTGTAATTTTGTTAATTCTCATCGCAAGGTCTAAATCAATCCTCGCGGAGTTAAATTGCTCGATGTCTGAATCGCCAAAAGCAGGCTTTGTTTTTGATAAGTGAAAAGGAGCCGAAATACGGTTGGTAATGAGTTGCTGTAATGACTCTGTACTACACTCGGGCAAATCTCCGCAAGTAACAAATAAATGGTTGTTGAGTAGGTGGGATGATCTTAGGAAATCGTGACAGGACGCTGAACGAAAGTAGGTAAGACCAAAAGATTTCGTATTCTTAATCCAACGGTCGCAAAATGAACTGCTTGGGCTTATTATCGTAGCGGAATTAATAATTCGAGGTTGATTGATAACTGATTTGGTGATGTCTTCCAACACATCTTCATCAATCGCACTAAATTTTTTTATATCTTGAGTAAGGGGCGAACATGTAATCATAAGAGGGTATGTTCAGGCTTTATAGTTTCTCTTTTAAGTCAATCGTATAAATAATTCTCTATGTTTTTGAACGGAGTTGGATTAAATACCTCTCAGGTATGAAATATAGAGGAGAACTGCGTTTCAATAAATTCATCAATGTTATCGAATACTAATGGGCACCCAAGGTCCTGTAATTCTCCTTTTAAGTGAGTGCCAGTTGCGATTAATGCGCAATCCATTCCCCCAAGTTCTGCAGTTTTGAAATCGTACGGAGAATCACCGATATAAAGGGTTTCTGATGCATGAAAGCCAAACTTGGATAGGGCAAAGTTTGTAAGCATAGGATCAGGTTTTTTCCATTCTGTATCGTTTGCCCCCATAACAAAGGATAGAAATTGGCTAAGATTAAGGTGATCGCAGACTGTTCGAGCATGTGGGCCATGTTTATTGGTAAGCACGGCTGCTGGTATGTCATGTTTAGAGCATAGTCTTAATATTGATTCAGCACCAGGAAGGGTACAGAGTCCAGTGAGCATTTCTTCTTCAAAAATTGGACGCAATCGTTTAACAGCCTCCTCTGAGTTTTCTCGTCCCACAAGCTTCGCCATTGTGGTATCAGATGCTCCACCCACAGCACGCTTAACTTTTTCATAAGATGGTTTTGGGAAGTTCATGGAAACGAGAACACGACTAAAAGCTCGGTGTATTGCCTCGAACTGATCTATCAAAGTCCCGTCAAGATCGAACATGATTGCTCTAATTGGCATTGTGATTCCTATGAATTTAGTAAATAAGTTGTATTTATGAGTGGTAATGCAAACGAAAAAATCTGTCACAGGCAAGACCAAGTTGGCTTGCCTGGTTTGCGTTTTGAGCTCAATTCTTCAGTGATTACCTGTCACTTTATTGGCGATTGGAGAATTGTGGCTGGTGGTTCTCTAAAAACGGTTGTCAATGATTGGGAAACATTTTTCAAACAAAATCCTGGAGCTGATCGGATTATTTTAAAGGTCGATTCAGATCTTTTTTGGGATTCACGCTTGGTAAGCTTTTTAATTTTAAAAAGAACAGAACTCGATACCCAAGGCTTTGAAATTGTCGACCACTTTCCTGTAAAGTTGACTCAGCTTTTTTCTCTCCATTCTGCCAAAGCGGTTTCATCAAAATTTACAGAAGAACAGGGGCATTCATTATCTGCTTTTTTTACCGATATATTTTTGAATGTGTCGAGTCCCCTTAATTTTTTGGGTGCTTGGATTATATCGCTTTTATCCATTCCCACATTGAAAACTCAAATGCGAATTGGTGATTTTATTCAAGCATGCAGACTTTCTGGTGCATCTGCTTTGCCAATCGTTACTCTGATTAGCTTTTTGACTGGGCTGACGATGGCTTTTGTCGGAAGCGTACAGCTCGAAAAGTTCAATGCTAAGATTTACACAGCCGATTTAGTTTGTTTGGCCATGGTCAGAGAGATGGGTGCCTTAATGGTTGGGATCATTATGGCAGGTAGAACTGGTGCTTCATTTGCGGCAGAATTGGGGAACATGAAACTAAATGAAGAGTTAGATGCTTTGCGGACGTTTGGAATCCGTCCGATGGAATTCTTAGTTCTTCCGCGTACACTATCTCTCATTGTAATGGTTCCAATCTTAGTAGTTTATGCTGACATCGTTGGAATATTGGGTGGTTTAACTGTCGGCGTTCAAGTAATGGATTTTTCAGTGAGTCATTATATTGAGCAAACACAATCAGCGATTGTGGGAATGTGGGAGGTCTTTTCTGGCTTACTCAAAAGTGTGGTTTTTGGTCTGATTATAGGGCTCGTGGGTTGCTATAAAGGACTCCATTCTGGAAATAATTCAACGGCACTTGGAAAATCTGTAACTTCAGCGGTCGTGATGTCCGTTACTTTCATTGTGATCGCAGATGCTTTATTTGAGGTCATTTTTAATGCATTAGAACTCCGTTAATTCAGATGGAAAAATTATTTGAAAAGGCAATCTCTGTTTCTGATCTATGCTTAACTTACGGAAATTTTAAAGTTTTAGATCAAGTAAGCTTTGATGTCATTAAGGGGGCTTGTACAATCATTATGGGAGGGAGTGGGTGCGGGAAAAGTACCTTGCTCAAATCTTTGATAGGGCTGCTTAAACCAAAGGCTGGACATGTTTTGATAGAGGAATCTGATCTTTGGCATGCTTCAAACTCAGCAAGGCAAAAGTTATTAAGAAAATGCGGTGTACTTTTTCAAGGTGGAGCTTTGTGGAGTTCCTTAAACATTTTAGAAAACTTATCCTTGCCTCTTCAGACTCACACCTCTCTTTCTGAGAAAGAAATTAAAGAATTAGCATGCTATAAACTTAGCTTAGTGGGACTAACAGGATTTGAGGAGTTTTATCCATCCGAAATTAGTGGTGGGATGAGAAAAAGGGCCGGAATCGCAAGGGCAATGATATTAGATCCAAGTATAATATTTCTGGATGAGCCATCTGCTGGACTTGATCCTGTAAATTCAAGAAGGCTAGATGACTTAATTAACGAACTGAAGCAAAGCCTGGGGGTGACATTTGTTGTGGTTACTCATGAATTAGCAAGTATTTTTGAAATTGGAGACCATTCCATATTTCTGGATTCTAGTAGTAAATCATTAATTGCTAAAGGATCTCCTAAAGATCTACTGAAAAATTGTGAAATCAACGAGGTGCAATCATTTCTTCAAAGAAAAGGATGAAAACTTTTATTGCGAGGATCTCCCATTTAGTAAATAAGTTAGTTTATTGAATAAACAAATAAACAGATTGATAGTTGGTATCTTTTGCTTTGGCGGAATTTCTTTGATTTTGGCTTTCGGTTTTTTTACCGGAAGCTTCTCTTTTCTCAGGCAAGATAACCAGAGGTTTGTTTTAGTCTTCCACGAGAATGTATATGGACTGCATGAAGGTAGCAAGGTGACCTTAAATGGTGTCCGTATCGGAAGAGTGGAGCGTTTCTTCATTGGTGATGCCAAACAAGAAGGTCCAGTTCCAGTCCAAATTGAAATTAACCGAAGGTTAGTTTTGCGGCATATGGTCGCCAGTGATAATGAAATTTTTGAAACGGATGGAAGTTTTAAAAAAGCAATAGTTTCACAATTATTAGGTCAATTGAATCAGGAGAGTTTTGTTACAGGTATTTTATACATTAACCTTACTGTTCAGGATTTTGATGCAAATGAAAGTGAGATCGATATCCTTCATGGTTTCCCTGCCATTCATACGAAAGGCTCGATCTTTGCAGAGTTGAGTGAAAGCATTAACTTGGAAAAATTGAGCAAGCAGATTAATGATTTGATTGTTGTGGCCACTCAAAGACTGGCTGAACTAAATATTGAGAAGCTGTCAAACGACTTCTTGGTTACAAGTGAAACGCTTCGGTCTGCCCTCGGGAATCTTTCAACTGCTTTTTCTCCACTGGGTCCCAGTTTGACTAAAACATCTGATAAGTCTCAAGAAACTCTTCTTGTTATTCATGAGCTTGCTGAAAACCTTAAAGGCGTGTTTCAACCTAATTCGGAGTTTCGATTTGAGTTAGATGATACCCTTAGAGATATTTCCAATATGGCCCGCTCTCTTAAAAACTTGGCTGATTTATTGGAACAAAATCCCCAGGCTTTTATTATTGGTAAACCAAAATCTGAAGAATGAAGTTTTTAACAACCATTACTTTTTTGCTGTCGATCGGATGTCTCACCTCTTGCCTGATTCCAGAAGCGAATCATTCTGTCCCGAATTACTTTCTACTGACCAGTCGAGTGAATGACTTGAACAAGACTATCCGTGTCAAAGAAACTAGCTTCTATGTAAAAGAAGTTCGCTTACCACAATACTTGCAAGATAAGAGACTCGTTTCTCGACCTTCGGACGATACAGTAGTCTTTAGAGAGAATGATCGGTGGGGGGAACCCCTTGAAATGGGAATAAGCAGAGTTTTGGGCCAGAATTTAAGTTTCTTACTTAACACCCTTGAGTATGGAGTATATCCGCAACGCAGAAAGTTTGAATACTTTTCGGAAATAGAACTGACGATTGAGCGCTTTGAAATGGTATCTGGCGAAAATGTAAAAGTGAAAGCATTTTGGGAGGTAAATGGGCAGGATGGGCAGACCCAAAGAAATATATTTGAAGAAAATTATTTATTGGATGGTAATGAAGTCCAAAATGAAGTTCGTGCGTTAAGCGAGTTACTTTTCAAAATGTCGGAAGAAATTGCACTTAACTTTTAGTATTTCAGTGGGGGCGATTAGTAGTGTTATCAAGTTTATTAGTCTGCTTAGTTTTACTAGTCCTCTGCGTGATTTTTGCCTGCTATGTGCGGGCGAAAGCATCTAGTGCAGATCACGCCAAGCTTGCAGATGAAATAAATACTGACTTTGAAGATGATTTATTTGGTGAGAATAAAGATCGTATGATGGAAAATTTAGTCGAATGGTTAGAGGAATAAATATGCAAAACTTACCTTTCTCTTTTTTAATACTAATTTAAAACAATAATTAAATATATTTTGAAATGAAACCCTTACTTTTATTTTTCAGTATTTGTGCGGCGAGTCTTACTGCCGAAAGCCTTGGTATTGACGATTGGCCTAATTGGAGAGGTCCTATTTTCAATGGTTCAACCAATGCATCTCACCCCTTACCGCACTATTTTGATAAATCAAAGGGTGTTAAATGGAAAGCTCAACTCCCGGGACCTTCTGCGGCTACCCCTATAGTTGTGGGTGAAAATGTTTTCGTTTCGTCAATTGCCATCGATTCCAGCGCCTCTTCTCCTGCAAAGGGAGATTTGATGGCACTGTGCTTCAATCGAGATGATGGAGCTTTGGTATGGAGTCATAATGCCGGAAGCGGATATCGTCCAAGTGGGGATGGTTTTGATTATAAGCTTGATTCAAAATCTAACTACGCAAGTCCTTCTCCGGTAAGTAATGGTAAGTTTGTCGTATTTTTTTATGGAAATGGAGATTTGTCGTGCTTTAAAATTGATGGGACTAGAGTATGGAGCCGAAATATACAGAAAGAGTATGGAAATTTTTGTTTTCAATGGACTTTTTCAGCATCCCCCACTTTTTATCAGGACAAGCTGTATCTTGCCGTTTTGCAACGAAACGAACCCGTTCATGGAAGGGGAATCGAGGGTGCAGAGTCTTACATTTTGTGCCTTGATCCTGAAAATGGTAAAACCATATGGAAAGTAATTCGCCCCTCTAGTGCAAAGAAAGAGTCTTTGGAAGCTTTTGGGACGATTATTCCTGTTAACAACCAACTTGTAATCGCCGGGGGTGATGTTCTTACTGGTCATGATCCTTTAACTGGTGAGGAGGAATGGAGGTGGGGTACCTGGAACCCTGGGCACAAGCAAGAGTGGTGGCGATTAGTACCTTCTCCTGTTTATGGAGATGGTGTATTATTAGTTTGTGCACCAAAAAAAGCCCCGGTTTATGCAATTAAGTCAGGTCTTGTCGGGAATCATGGACCAACCTCCGGGCTGGCATGGAATAGTACAGGCAAGGATGATTTAACATCTGATGTGCCAACTCCTTTATTCTATGAGAACAAATTTTTTATACTCAGTGATTTGAAGAAATCCTTATCTCGGGTTAATCCGGTTTCAGGTGTAGTTGAGTGGAGCATTGATTTGCCTGGGAAATATAAGTGGAGGTCATCGCCAAGTGCAGGGAACGGAATGATTTTTGCCATGAACCACAACGCAAGCATTTTAGTCGTTGCTTCGGAAACTGGTAAGATACTCAACCTCGCAAAAATGGGAGATGAATATGAGGACAATGTCCGCTCCACCGTATCAATTAGCAAAGGAAACCTGTTCATTCGTACCAACAAAAATTTATATTGCATTGAATAGAAATTCGCTTCATTGTTAATAACTTATTTCCCATCCACCACACCCGCGCCGGGCGGTTCCCGCCAATCTACCGCCCGGCGCTTTTTTTTTGGTTTTATCTTCCCTTTTTTTGGGAAATTTACGAGAGTCAGATCTTTCACTATGAATTGCCCAATTCTTATAATATCTCTTTCATTCTTGTCAGCTTCGGTTTTGGACGCCTCCTCTTCCGGGCTGGAGTCAAGATTTCAAGAAGTTATGGCACGATCTGCATCTCATAATTCTCTGGTAGCTTCTCTACTTTCCAAGGCTCCAGTAAAGAAGGGAAACTTGACCTTGCCACCTAAGGTACAGCCATCACCCCCACTATTGACTGCAGATCCTTCTCAGGTTGATGTCCCTTACATACCTGTTCCTGAATACAATGATGAGATCGAAGTTTATGAACCCGAGTATGCAGTTGAAGATTTTGATGATTTTCCTACCCCTTCTGTGTCCGAAGAATCTCAATCTTTTCAATCAGAAATTAACGAGACAATTATCGAAGATTCTTACGATGAGCTTTATCCCGAAGATTTAAGTCAAAGAGGTACAGGTTATTATTTTGGACCACTTATTGGTATTGTTTTACCAGATGATGGCGCCGTTCGAATTGGAGGTATCACACCTTATGAAGCTGAAAACGGTTATCTCCTTGGTTTCAACTTGGGTAAAGATTTTGGCTCAATAAGCGTTGAGGGTGAATATTCATATTTTGGCGCTGATGGATCAGGTGGAATTTCAATAGGGGTAAATAATTTATTGGCTCGTGTTATTCTTGAAAAAGAGGTTGGCGATGCCATTGATCTTCGAGCCGGGCTCGGTATGGGATTGGGCTTTATAAGTATTGAAGGTGGTGGATTGGGCGAGCCCAGCGATGTTGGCTTTGCTTATGATTTTCTTTTAGGAATTGGTTATAATTTTTCTGATAGTTTGGCAGTAAACTTTGATTATAAATACTACCTTTCAGCTGCTAACGACGAGTATGATCGTATCTCTGCTCATTGCCTTTTGTTGTCTGCAAATTTTATGCTCTAACTTTTACAAGTTAATTTATTGAAAGTTTCTGGTAACGAACTTTTAAATTTGTACATTTTAGGTCCAAGCTGAAACTCTATGCTTGAGGCATGCAAAAGCATTCTGCTTATTTTTGTTTCTTTTCTAATTTGGCGGTTGATCGCATAGTCACCGTATATTTTATCCCCAACAATCGGCATCTTTCTTGTGGATGCTTGAACGCGCAACTGGTGCGTTCTACCCGTTTCGGGATGTAATTTCAATAATGCTAATTTATATTGCCCCCCTAAGTGCCTCTCTAATTTACACCGAGTTTTAGCAATTACGCCTTCGCCACGAGAAACTCGAATATTTCCCATATTTTTTTTCTCACTTAAAGAATCAACCCAACTACCAAGTTGGAGCCTTTGTTTTTGGGCAATGATAGCATGGTAAGTTTTATGAATCATATTTTTTCGAAAAAGATTTTTCATTTTAATCGCAAGTGTTTTGTTTGATGCGACCATAATTAGCCCTGAGGTAGGAGAATCAAGCCTGTGTAATAAAAACAATTCGCATCCACTTGAAGTTACATAGCACTCATCTGCTTGGTGATAATCAAAATCCAACAGGCAGGGATGCTGTTTAAGATTTTTTTGATGAGCCTTCTTATTTGGATGGGATAACACACCTTCTGCTTTTTCTACAATAAGGAGACCATTCGGTTCGTTATGGATTACTTTGCAACCTTTTCCCCAAGGGAGACTGTAAATATTTTCGATCAATGATAGGAAAACTTGATTGTGATTACATCTGATGTACCCAGCTCATTTATCATTTCCTCAGACCATGCTCCGAATGGTGCCCTTGAAGAGATTGACTGTCGGCATAAATCAGAAGCTAAACTATCCTCTTGAGAATCTATTTTTTTGAGATCTACTACTTTACCCTTTGAGGTAAGGACAAACTTATACTCAATCTTAGCGGGTATTTTGTCTTTCCTAATATATGAAATTGAGCCGATTACTAGTTGTTGCCACTGGGCTTCAATTGCCTGCAGCATTTGCTGGACATACACACCATAAGGATGCAGCTTGCAATCAATTGCAAGCTCTCCAATTCGAGCAGCTTTGTTTTTAGATTTTAGGATTGGCCCGTTTAATAAATGCGAAGAAACCTTCGGTCTTTTACCTATTTTTTTTTGATCAGGCTTGCGCTTCTGGTGACTGCTTTTCTTTTTTTTAGCATTCGTTAAAACCTTTGCTCCAAGCTTAATGATTTTTTGCTGATTTTCAGTTTGATCCTTAACCGCATGAAAACTTTCTAGTTGTTTTCCCTTAGTAATTTCTGGCTTTGAGGTTATTAACTTGTTTTCAGCTGAATTACTGCCTGTTTTGGTTTGCGATGATCTGTTTGTTTGCATCTCACTTAAACTTCTATGTGAGGAATCTTTAATTTCTTTTGATCTTAGATTTTGATTCTTAATAAGTTTAAGGTTTTCGCTGTCACCTTGAGCAAATGGTATGCTTGATTTTTGAAAGTCACTGGGTTTAAGCGGATTTGCCGCTTGTTGATCACGAAATGAAAAGAATTTAGTTTCATCAGGTTTGTTGTTTGGGATATTCGGGTTTGCCTCAACATAGCTTTTATCGACAACGGGAAGAACTTCCGGGGCAATTTCCCAGCTGATCTCAGTTATTTTGGGTTCAGCACTCACTATACTTGCCTCCAAACCCCATATTTCAGATGCATATTTAAAAAATAAACATACTAGGGTGACGGAACAGATTATTCCTAAAAAATTTGGAAATATTCCACCAGCAGACGGGCTTGGATGTAACTTTGATTGCAAAACTATATATGGTTTAAAGTGAAATTTTACCCACTTGCAATTTGTATTATGTTTTGAGCGGCATTTCGATTCCCATTCTCTCTGGATGCTATCACTTTTTTAGAGTCTTTAAGTTGTTCATGAAAGTGGTTTTTCCACCCCGAGCTTGTAAATTGATCGAGAGTAACAGCTTCTCCTATTTGATTCTTTGTAATGAAATCTTTTAAGATCTCACTTTCGCGAAAATTCTCACGCATTATACCAAAAAACTTTGTTTTTGCTGCCCAACATTCAACAGTCATCCCGTACCCGACTTTACCTATGACCGCAGAGGATGCACGAATCAAATCAGGGAAGTGAATTGAATCATTTGTGGAAACTAAAGTAATGTTTTTATCTGCTTCTGCACTTTTATGTTCTCCGCAAAAAATAAAGTGATAAGGGGAATGCTTAACAAATTCTTTAAGATTAGTGTAGAGATCAATCCCGGTGGCAGTTACAGTAATAATCCTTTTTGAATTCTTGAGATTCAGTTTTTTACGAATGCAGTTGGGTTCGAGTTGAAACCTACGATGTATTGGTTTAACAGCAACTGTTCCTTTAACTTTTTCACAAAAAGGAGTCACCTGTATTCGCAAGTTAACAGTGGAAAAAATTTCGCCTAACTTGAGGCAAATTTCTTTAAAAGCAGAATGCTTTTGGATAAACGGTTTATAAATCCAATCCCATGTGAAATTTTCTACCAAAGATTTTTTTATCCCAAGATAGTTTGCGATGTTTATCCCAAGAGGAGAAATGTCACAAACAATATGACACAGATTATATTTTTCCATGCTTATCAATAACTTACTATAGTAATCGACCGGTCTGCTAAGGTACTGGCTGATCATTCCAACACTTTTGGGGAGATTGAAGTTTAAGGGATCCGTTTGAAGCAAGCCAATGTCTGTTTTGAGTTGGTAAGTATCGAAGAGAATCGCTGGGTCTAAATTCTTTTTCCAAAATAAATAAGGTAGATCACTTACGATAAGGAAATGAATATCTTTTCTGCATGCGTGTATATCATTGATGACAGCTACTGACCTTGTCGCGTGGCCAAGGCCATGAGAAGATACAAAGTAGGCAATGGTTTGCAAAACTGAAGGCAGAAATTTATTGGCCAAATAAAAGTTCTATATATGTTTTAAGCTGCTCGGATGGTGTATATTGGCCTCCCTGGCGAATCACTAAGCTTCGACAGGGTTTCTTATTTCCATGAAGGTCATAGCTTAAAATTTGAATTTTTTTGTCTAGCGAAGTTATGCTTCTAGCGGGTTCAATTTTGAGCGGTATCCCATAAGGACCCATAGAGCAGTCCCAGATTTTTGCCTGAGGATCATAATTTGGACAAAGTTCAGGGTACCTCGTTGCAAAGTCAACTGTCTTAGAACTTCTGACTCTAACCTTCAGAATTACAGGCAAGTTTTTGATCAAATCAAGAGGTTGCTTGAAAGACTTTTTTTGGTATTCAGCGAAGAAATGAAGGGGGTCAATCCCCACTAAATTAAATCCACTATAATTTCCATGCCTATTTTGAGTTTTGAATTTCTTCGAGTCAAACCATTGTTGAAAACTGTTGGAGAGCCTAAGACCAATTTCGAAATGTAAATGTGAACGACTGATAGGAATTCGAAAAGACGATGTATTTCCCATGACTCCAATTTCCTCTGCAACTGTAACCTTGGTGCCAATATTTAGTTTGGGAGATATTTTTGATAGGTGAGCGTATAATGAATATAGGGCTGGTTTACAATTGGGATGCTCAAGTACGATATACTTTCCGTATGAACTGTAAGAGGAAGTCTTATTTATGTGGGCAACGATTCCGTCCATCGAAGCAAATATATTGTCTTCTGCTTTTCCAACTTTATCCCTCCTTACAGGAAATAAATCAACCCCTTCATGAAATTTATAGCCATTGTTCCGAACGCATCCAAAAGCTCCAGATGCATATTCTTTGTCGGGACCAGTTTTTTGTAGAAAAGTTGAATAACCCAATCCTTTTGCAAAAGATGGATTAGGTGTAGGCCAAGATAAGCGATAACCCTGAGCAGAGGTGAAAGCCTGGAAAAAGAATAGGAATATAAACGAAAATAGTAGGGTGCACCTCATCTTCGCTCGTTTGCAAGTTCAGCTTGGATATATAGTAGAGATTGCCCTAGCTGTTCGTAGAGTGTTCTAGCTGCTTGTTCAGTCATACTTGTTGAAAGTATAAAGGGTACGATGCCGTTACTTATTGTTTTTTCAATAGGATGTATACCAAGGATCTGGCCGTTGGAAACTAATTGTAAGCGACTACCTAGCCTTGTTGTCGTTTCTTTTTGCAAGAAAAATGAACTTCTTCGATCAAGAGTGAGCCAAACTGCATATACCCGGTCATTTTCGTCTTCAGAGAAAATATTTTCAACGGTACCAATCTGAGCACCTCTGATGTCATATTCGTTAAATAGTGGCACAGGAGAAGCACCTTCTAGAAAAATTTTTGGCCTCATTGTAATCTTTGATTGATCAATCTTTCTCTTTTGACAAGACTGACACATCAAGCATGTTGTGATAACGATGCAGCAAATTACTAAAGTTTTATTCATCTTTTTTTAAAGTATTTTTTACATCCAAAGGAATTTCTAGAAGTTACAATATATTTTTTAGTATAAACCATGAACAAGTGCGAGGAATTATCGTTGTTAAAAGGGGCAAAGGGTCTGTCTGCCATTGTGATGGATATTCAGCCCAAGATAACACTTAGCTTACATGACGATAATTTAAAATCATTATTAGATTCACTCGAGCTTTTAATCGATACCATGGGGTGTTTCTCTATTCCCATTGCATTTACCGAGCAAGTTCCTGAAAAACTTGGTGTGACTTTGAGTTCATTATCTAGCAGGTTGCCCAATTCCAAGGTGATTCAAAAGAATACTTTTTCTGCTTTTGGTAACAATGTATTTTGTGATTGGCTGGAGAATAATGATTGTAACCATCTTTTATTATCTGGTATTGAAACATCAATTTGCGTTTATTTGACAGCTATCGATGCATTAAGGCGTGGTATAGGCGTAACCGTACTTTCAGATTGTATTTTATCACGAAATGAGAACGACAGCAGATTTGCTCTTAAAGAACTATCAAAAGCAGGAGCTTCCATCTTAAGTCTTGAGACAGTCTTATATTCTTTATTGGGATCGTCAAACCACCCTGAATTTAAGACAGTGTCAAATATGGTTAAGTCTAGGGGCAAGAAGTAAAATATTGTCTTCGTATGCTTGCTTCAACTACATCTGCAGCTCTTCAGGGAATTGATGCACTACCAGTTACAGTTGAAGCCAACGGGGGAGAAAAAGGAGAACCTCGGTGTGTGTTGGTAGGATTACCTGATGCTGCTGTAAAGGAAGCTTTAGACCGGGTTAATTCTAGTATCTCTAATTCGGGCTTTGCTTTACCCAGGACGAAGGTGACTATTAACATGGCTCCAGGAGATCTAAAAAAAGAAGGTGCATCATTTGATTTGCCAATTGCTTTGGCTTTACTTGCTGCTTGTGGCAACTTTCAAGGTTCTGGGGTTGACGATTTTTTAATTGCTGGGGAACTAGGCCTTTCTGGTGAAGTTCGTGGAATAAGGGGAGGGCTCGCCATGGCTGTTTTAGCTCGGAAATTAGGAAAAAAAGGGATCATTCTTCCTCATGATTCAGCATGGGAAGCTTCTCTGGTAGAAGGTTTGTCTGTGTATCCCGTTAAGTCATTAGCTGAAACCGTTGATTTTCTTTCAGGTAAGCACAAAATCTCTGCATTAATCAAAGAAAATTGTCCTTACTTTTCATCAAACGCTGACTCCTTTGATGTCGATTTCAATGAAATAAAAGGTCAGCTTAATCTGAAAAGAGCTGTTGAGATTTCTGTATGCGGAGGTCATAATATGCTGATTATTGGTCCTCCAGGGTCGGGGAAGTCTATGGTCGCGAAAAGAATCCCAACAATTCTGCCAACCCCATCACTCGACGAATACTTAGAAATACTTAATATTTTCTCAATTGGAGGCCTTTCATCCTCTCTTCAAGGGGAGGGAATGGTCCGACCCATTCGAACTCCACACCATACCATCAGCGATGTAGGATTACTCGGTGGTGGAACTAAACCTGGACCTGGAGAAGTTTCCTTGGCACATAATGGCGTATTGTTTATGGATGAACTTCCGGAATTTAAGAGGTCTGCGTTAGAGGTCCTTCGTCAACCGATTGAAGATGGAATTGTTACGATTTCAAGAAGTGCTGGTAAAATCACTCTTCCATGTCAGTTTATGCTCGTTGCTGCAATGAATCCCTGCCCATGCGGATATTTGGGTGATGAGAAAAATAATTGTCGGTGCTCAATTCCTCAGATACAAAGATATCGTAATAAAATTAGCGGCCCTTTACTAGATCGTATCGATTTGCACGTTGAGGCACCAGCAGTTAGTATTTCTGATTTAAAGGCACAAAGAAAGGGAGAGAATTCTTGTGATATTAGATATAGAGTTTCGCAATGTCGTGAGTTACAAGTTCAGAGATTTAAGCAAATAAATACTCGCACGAAAACCAATGCAAATATGTCAGAAAATTTAGTCGATAAATTCTGTAATATTTCTGCTGCCAATATGGAGCTTTTATCTTTAGCTATGGATCGAATGTCCCTCTCTGCCCGTGCCTACAACAGAATACTAAAAGTATCCCGGACAATTGCCGATATGGGAGGGGCAGATAACATTGAAAAAGAGCACTTATTAGAAGCTATACAATATAGAAGTCTAGATCGCTCTTTATATTAAAACTTTACATTTAAAACTAGTTTTATAATGATGATTAAAAATTATTAATCCCTACCTATTATGAATATTTCTAGTGATACCAGTATAAAAGATCTTGAGCGTTTAAAGAAAAAGATTGAGAAACAAATTAAGGCGAAAAAATCTACGAAATCTGAGAAAGAAAATCACTATGGTCTCATTAAAAACGACCATAAGAACCATGTTCGTGCAGACGGTAGAAAGTTATTTCGCAGCGTTGTCGATTACTTGGAGTGTTATGTTAATGGTTTACCTCCTATAGCAAAAGCTACTTTCAATCAAAGGTATGGTATTTCATCCACTCGCAAAAAAATTACGCAAGAAGTCGTATCCCAGGTAAAAGACTTTCTTTTGGAAGGTAAGACTTTAAAAGAATCGGCTGAGTTATCGGGTGTTTCTATTGCAAGTTGCCAAAAAATTAAAAGCGGTGACTATGATGTGTAGGAATTAATATCCTGTCTCTTTTCTAAGGTAGTGCGAAAAGTAAATGATGATTACTACCTTAACCGTGCCGAGGTCATTGATTACTTGATTGCCGCTTATTCACTCAGATGGTGTAACACTAAATGGTCGACTGGCCTTATTAGAATAAATTGTCAGGATAAAACCGGAAATCTTCGATCATATCGTGTGAATTCTTATAAGCTTAAAAACTCACGGACAGTAAGAGTGAATAAAAATGAATTGGATGTTTTATTCCTGGGATTGAAGTAGATTACTTCTTAATCACATTTCATCCTCATCATCAGAAATATCAAGCCTGTGCATTGTTGTGTCTTCTCCTTTTGCATTTGTTGTAATGACTTTGATGATTTTACAATCTTTCCCTTGCCCTTGAAATCGCTTGGGTTCTCCATCTGGTCCAATCTTCTGAAGGAGACCGGGTTTCTTTTCAATTTCTACGCATTCAAGAAGGTCTTTTCCGTTGTATCCTTCTTCGTGTGAAGTGGAATACAAACCATCAGGATGAACAAAGCAGACAATTCTGCCATATCTTATGGTGCTCCCTCTTTTGTGACGAACTACATCACCTTTCTCAAAAGTTTTCTTGGAAAATAAAGCTTTTCTGGGTGTGTAAGGTTTTAGCTTGGATCTTTTGGTTCTAAATGTCCTCATGCCGTCTGAACCTTTTTCTAAAGGAGTAAGCTCATCTGGATGTACTTCAACGCACTCCATGGTAGGGTCTCCAGGATTGTCAGCCAATATCATTAATACTTCACCACACCTTTTTTTTCCTTTTGAAGTTACAGTTTCTTTTACGAAATCTCCGATTTCGATATCTTTTTTTCTTTTCTTCTTTGTAGATGAAATACTCATGAATTTATCTTATTTCATTGATCCGGTTAATGCCAATCTTTTTTGCCTGCAATCAGAGCATATACAGAACTTCCCATGACCAAAATCACCAGGAATTAATAATTCACCCTTATCGGCAGTTCCTCTTTTTTCATTTTTACTATCACTTGTGTTCGAAGCATTTTGTGATTTGTTTTTTGTCGCATTCCTCATTTTAATGATTTTTTTCCCCATTTCAAAGCGAAATGCAACGCACTCTTGAAAATCAGTGTTTTCAAAACTTATCTTGGCTTCAAGCTTTGAGGCAACTGTTGGAGAAATAAGAAGATTTGTGCCCACAATCGATTTGGCCACGACTTCTTTACCAGCAAGGAAAGGGATTGATGCCATGATTTGTCCATTCTTTCCAAGAAGTTTAAAAGTAACGGGTTCTCGAATACTCACATTTTTAAGAGGAAAGACAGATTTTGGTATTTTCTGCCAATTACCAACAGCTTGAAGTAATTCTTTCGAAAATTTTGGCTGAATGCTAGGGGTAACAACTTCTTTCAGTCGGAGAGGTGGAGGTTTTTTTTCATCTAATTTTATGTCAGTTTCTTTGCGGATTTGATGAAACTGCTTATCAATGATCGGTGAAATTTCATCAGTATTTACAGGTTCTATGTGCACAGGATTAGTCTCACCAGCAGATAAAAGCTTGCTTGTTGAATTATCATCTACAAAAGAATTTGATACATCTTGAATTTCACAACCAGTAAATCCGCAAAGTATAAGAATAGAAAGTATTTTATAAATTTTCATATTAGCGATACAATTTGCCTCAACCGGTAACGCAAAAAAATCTTTTAGTAAATCTTGAAAATTAAATGAGACGGAGAAAGAAAATATTTATGTTTCACCAAAAATTTGAACTTATAAATTTAATTTTGTTTATTTTTCTATTCATCCTATCTTTTTTTCAAGATAGATATTTTATATTATCACTAGTATTTTGCTCAGTCGGTATGATGCTTAATGTCTATTTGAACTATATTAACAAATCGAATTCTTTATCTGACGGAAAAACTCAAAATTCTTCCATGAATGAAAAAAATGCAATTTTGAAAGATTTAGATAAAGAACTGAAAAGGCGTAAAAAAGAAGACGATTTTCTGCGCAACTAAGATGTTTAGAACTTCACCACTTATCTCCAGTCGTTTACCCCCTGGAATTCCATTTATTATTGGTAATGAAGTTGCCGAGCGGTTCTCTTTTTATGGAATGCGAAGTGTCTTGTTGGCTTACATGACCTTGTATCTTACCCAACCAGGCGGAGAATTAGCAGTTTTTGGTGAAAAATCAGCTGAGGCTTGGGTTCACTTATTTGTGGGGTCAGCCTATTTTTTCCCTGTAATTGGAGGGCTCGTTGCCGACGCATTTTGGGGCAAATATAAAACAATTATACTTTTGTCACTTTGCTACTGCCTGGGACATGGTTGTCTCGCCTTTATGGGCGTTTGGGGCGATACTAAAGTTTGGCTACTGGTAGGACTTTTATTGATAGCGATTGGTTCAGGGGGAATAAAACCATGTGTTTCATCTCATGTGGGTGATCAGTTCTGTGATCAGAATAAGCATCTCATTACAAAAGTTTTTGGATGGTTTTATTTTTCCATTAATCTTGGTGCTTTTGCTTCAGGATTACTTACCCCTTTTCTGCTCGAAGCCAGAAGAGTGAAAGGATCTCTTGGTGAAGCACTTTACCCGTATGTATCATGGTTAGTTGGGCCGATAGATATGGGTGGAATTATATTTGGACATCATTATGCATTCGGTTTACCTGGCTTGTTAATGGGAATGGCCACTTTAATTTTTTGGCTAGGTAGAAATGATTTTACTCATATTCCGCCTAAAGGCGTATCTTTATTTCGTGAAACTTTTTCCACAGATAATATTAAAATTTTGCTTAGGCTTTCGCTTGTATTTTCATTTGTTATTTTATTTTGGGCACTTTTTGATCAGATTGGTACATTGTGGCAAGTGCAGGCTAGGAGTCTTGATCGAATAATTCCAGATTGGATTCCTTGGTTTGGGGGTATGGAAATGCTGGCATCGCAAGTCTCTGCGGTTTGGAATCCGCTATTTATTTTAATGCTTATTCCTTGTTTTTCTCTTTTTATTTATCCTTCTATTGGAAAGTATTTTACGATTAGCCCGCTTGGAAAGATGCGATTTGGTTTATGGGTTATGGGCGTATCCTTTGCTATGGTTTCATGGATCCAAATGCAGGTAGACGATGGATTACACCCCAGTGTGATGTGGCAAGTTTTAGCCTGCCTTGTACTGACGATCTCGGAGATTTTAGTTTCAATCACCTGCTTGGAGTTTGCATACACGCAAGCACCAAAATCCTTGAAGTCAGTGGTAATGGCACTATTTCTTTTAACTGTTTCACTGGGGAATTATGTAGCTTCAGGAGTAAAGTTTTTTCTTGTAGACAAAAATGGAAATTCTTTACTTCCGGGAGCATCTGAATTTTGGTTTTGGACGATTCTCGTGTGCATATCTGCTTTTCTTTTTAAGTTGGTGGCATCACGATATAAAACGGTCGACCATTTCCACTGAGTTAACAAATCTTAATTTCCTTGATCATCTCGCACCCTTTTAATTTAGAAATTCTAGATTGAATCTGTCTTTTTATAAAAGATAATTCCTGTTTGATTGGTCCATTTGCCGAGCGGATATATAATTTCCCACTCTTATCGATTCTATCGGGGGCACATTTCGTTGATAATAAATTTCCGACAACCTTATTCCAATTCCGAGAAATGACTTCCTCTGGAGAAATTTTGCTTCCAATGGACCAATCACTCCAAGCCTTTTCAATGACTGCATTGATTGATTTTGGTTGGGACAGAAACATCGTTTTATCTGCATTCGGAAGTCCCATGAAATTAGCAACTAAATCAGTTTCGATATATTTCTTTTTTTTGGGATAGGCCATGAATGTTTATCTTAGCAAAATTATACTTCTTTAATTTAGTCAATAGTGATAAAGAATAATCATGATTATTAAGCCAAGAATTAAAGGATTCGTTTGCATAACTTCACACCCAACCGGTTGTTTGGAGAATATTCGTGATCAAATCAATCATGCCAAAGAGAATCTCATTTCAGAGCCAAAAAAACCAAAACGTGTATTGGTAATTGGTGCTTCGACTGGCTATGGGCTTTCCAGTCGGGTCTCTGCAGCATTTTCTGCTGGTGCTGAAACCTTGGGCGTTTACTTTGAACGCCCCCCCAAAGAAGATAAGCCAGCAAGTGCTGGATTTTATAATTCCATGGCTTTTCAAAAGTTTTCCCGTGAAGCTGGTATTTGTGCTGTTGATGTCAACGGGGATGCCTTTTCTCAGGAATGTAAGGATGAAGTGATAAAAAAAGCAAAGGAAATGGGGCAGTTTGATCTCGTTATCTACAGTCTAGCATCTCCCCGGCGGACTGACCCAACCGATGGTCAAACCTACCGGGCATGCTTGAAACCTATCGGCTCGGTCTACAAAAATAAGACGCTTGATACTGACAAAAAAGAAGTCAAAGAAGTCGTAATAAATCCCGCATCTGAAGCAGAGATAGAAAGTACAGAAAAAGTGATGGGAGGTGATGACTGGACCCTTTGGACAAAGAGGCTTCTCGAAGAGGACCTGCTTGCCCAAGGCTGCATAAATATTGCCTATTCTTACATTGGGCCTCAGGTAACCCAACCGATTTACCGCAATGGTACCATCGGGCGGGCCAAAGAGCATCTAGAGAATTGTGCTCATGACCTAAACGTGCTTCTCGAGAGTAAAGTGTCGGGTCGGTCGTTTGTATCAGTAAATAAAGCAGTCGTTACCCAGGCAAGTTCAGCAATTCCTGTTGTTCCCCTGTATGTTTCCATTCTTTTTAAAATCATGAGGCAAGCTGGGTCCCATGAAGGATGTATTGAGCAGACGGCTCGATTGTTTAGTGATTTTCTTTTCTCTGACACTGATCAGATTAAGGTGGATGCATCAGGGCGTATTCGTCTAGACGACTTGGAAATGAAGGACGACATCCAGCAGGAAATTATTAAGTTATGGCCTCAAGTTGACTCTTCTAATTTAAATAATTTGACAGCTTTTGAGGAATACCAGACGGAATTCCTTAAATTATTTGGCTTTGCTCACCCGAGAGTAAATTATCTAGAGGATATCGACTTACAAAATCCGTTCTGATTTTTTTATAACGTATAAAACAGGTGATTCAGGTGATTCATTTCCCATAATCACTTCATGATGTACAGGTACTCTATTTGTCCATTCAGTTATGGTTTGTGTTTCTTCTAAACCGCCTGAATGGCCGCGGTATGCGAGGATAGTCATCACTCCATCTTGTGCCATCCATTCATAAGATTTTTCTAGAGCGCAAAGAGTCGATTGAGGGGTGGTGATAATTGTTTTGTTAGAAGTTGGCAGGTATCCAAGGTTAAAGGTAATCGCTTTAACTTTTTGATAAAAGGAAGGAGGGATTTTCTGTTCAATCTTGGTGTGGCAGGAATGAAATAATGTAAGATTGCTAGTTTGCTCGGCTCCAGACATTAATTTTTTAGTTTGAGCGATTGCAGCTTTTTGAATGTCGAAGCTGAATATATGTCCGCTTTCGCCAACCGATTTTGATAGGAATAGGGTATCCCAACCATTACCGGCGGTCATATCTACAGCACAATCTCCCAATGAGAGATGCTGTGATAATACGGAGTGCACTTTTTCGGTTAGTTTCATTTAGTTAGATGATTCAACTTATTGAATCGAGTAATATCTATTTTTGCAGGAAGCGGTGCACGACCGAGGACATATTCCACCATTTGTTTTGCATGCAAGGGTATGGTCGTGGATCCTCTGGAACCAAATCCGTTAAAAAGAAATAATTTCTTGTTTTTATGATGGCAGCCGAGGGTTGGGTTTCGATCAATAGTCCCAGTTCTTACTCCACTCAGGTGTTTTGAGATTTTCCTGGTATCAATCTTAATAAAATGAAGCGACTTTAGGATTTGCTCTTTCCCCTCGGGGCTGGGTCCGGTTTCAATAATTTTGTGGTCCCAGGTGGAACCGGCGATGAAGTGGTTTTCAGTAATGGGTATCGCCCATGTGCCGTTACTTACACTCGTATTTAAAGAAGAATCGATCCCAAGAATTTCTCCTCTAACTGGTGCGATTGGGATGTGGGAAAACCATGGGTTGTGCATTACTCTAAACCCTTCACAAAAAATTATTTTGTCGTAGTCTTTGGTCTCATACATGTCGAGCCCCGATATCCAATGATCAGTCTCCTTGAGTTGATGCTTCGAGTACTGGAGGAAAGCAGCGATATGAAGCCTCATGCAATTCGTCACACCCAATCCATGTGGAGCCTCTACACCATGATGGGTAGCCTCTTTTTGACTCAAAATCTCTTTGGTAATGCACAAGTCAGGGTGGGTAATTGATCTTTTATTCCACAATCCTGCTTGTTCATGATTTTTAAAAACCCTCAACAGCGGGATGGATTGATAAAACTTCACTCCACATTTTTTCTGGAAATAATCGGTAAGGTGGTTGATTGCAGTTAGGCATGCATGAAGATCGGTTGGAGGATTAAGTTTTGGGCCAATCAAAGGGTTTACTAACCCTGCAGCTACCTTACTTGCATGATATGGAAGGTTTGCCTCGCATACATCAACGATTTGATTTTTGTTCAAAAAAGCTTGGGCGAGCAGTGCACCTGATAAGCCATGACCAACAATAAGAATCCTATTTTTCAAAATAAAATAGCAGAGAATATTTCATCTTGCTCGGTTTCTGCGGATAAGCGAGAGTCTAATGCTATGAGAAGACGCTTTATCGTTTTTTTGCTTTCAGCTTCCTTGTTTTTATTTTTAGCAAGTTTCATTTATCAATCTAAATGGGATCTTACCATGGAGGATTTACTTGAGGTTAATCCTCCGATTTCTTCTACATCTAGACGATTACAGGATCCATATTTTAAAGAAAGCAAGGTTTCAGCTCCTGCTTTCGTTACGGCTCCATCCTTGAAAGAATTATTGGAAAATAAAAAGTTTAATGACTTTGCACTCAGCTTCACCTCGCTTCAGTCAATGTCTAGCTTTCTTCAAGATTTAGACTCCAAAGGACTTGAGCTTCGATCTTCTATTCCTCAGATTTTAACTGCCCGTTTTCGGGTTACGGATCCGGCCCGTGCATCCGATGCATTGGAAACGGGAAAAGGACTCAATGACCTGGAGGTCAACCAATCTGTCTATAGACCCCAGAAGCCAAAGGTAGAGGAAACTGACCTCTCGGCACAGAAAGCCAAGACGGTAGATCAATGGTTAAGTTTGTATGAAGATCGAAGTGAATGGGGACGCGGGACGACTCTTGCAATTATAGATTCTTTTATAGATTTTTCTCACCCATCTCTAGCTCACATCGAAAGAGAAGTTATTTCATTCCTGGATGAGCCTTATAAGGTGGAGAACTCTGGTCATGGTACATCTATTGCCTCGATTATTGCTGCTTCTACAGATGATTTCCAGGGTATTGCACCTGGTGCAAAAATAATATCCATTGAGGTGCTCAGTGAAAAAGGGGAGGGCGATGTGTTCACTTTATCTGAGGCCATCGTCACGGCAGTTGATATGGGAGTGAATTTAATTAATCTGAGTTTGGGTGGAGACAGACCCAGTGGAACATTAGAAAATGCAATAAATTATGCTAAAGATAAAGGAGTTTTACTTGTCGCTGCGTCTGGGAATGATGGAACTTCGCAAGTTTCATATCCGGCTAAATATGATGATGTCATAGGTGTTTCAGCTTTAAACTCAACTGGCAGTGTTGCTACTTTTTCCAACTTCGGTGAAGGGGTGGATATTGCTGCTCCTGGAGTTAATGTGATTAGTGCATATGCGGGGAATGAATACGCTGTTTTAAATGGTACATCTTCTGCATCTGCATTTGTTTCAGGAGCTATCTTGTCTGAGCTGGCCAGAAATCCTGGTCTATCGCCCGAGCAGGTCAAAGAGCTTCTTTTCACTTATGCAAATGAAGCGGAGAAACCTGGCTTTGATAAATTCAGCGGCCATGGCGTATTAAACCTGGAGAGAATTATTAACAGGAATGATCGTAATTATCATGATGCTGCCCTCGTCGGCTATTATTTTGAACCTGAAACATTATCCCAAGTAGCAGGAGCTGGCACGGTGCCTTTTTTAGTCACAGTCCAAAATCAAGGCTCATCTTGGATTAATCAGATGAAATTAGATGTTAGTTACAAGGGGCTCAATAGAGTGTTTTTATTTTCCAATATGAAACCTGGGCAAGCAAGAAGTGAGAAGCTGTATTTGGATAGCCTGAGTGCCGTAAAAGGGATCCAAATTACAAGTAAATTGAAGCTTATTGGAAAAGAAGACCAGAATCCTGAGAATAATTACAGGAAAAGTATAGTAACCATACCCCAATAAAATTTTTTATGCTGCGTCTTTTTTTCCGATAGGAATAGAGATAACTTTTGCTTTGGATTTTCCTTTTACAACCCCGGCTGAAATCACTACCTCTACAGGATGATCTATATTTGGAAGTTCATACATAATATCTAACATGATATCTTCCATGATTGATCTGAGTGCACGAGCACCTGTTTTCATCAAGATTGCTTTGTCAGCAATAGCTAGTACTGCCTCTCGGGTAAATCTCAATTCAGCACCCTCCATAAGAAACAGCTTTTGATATTGCTTAAGAAGGGAGTTTTGGGTGTCTCGTAAAACCTTAACAAGTTCATCGCGACTCAATTCTTCAAGGAGGGAAAGCACAGGTAGTCGTCCGATGAATTCAGGGATAAGTCCGTACTTTACTAAATCTTCTGGCCTAACTTCAGAAAGTAGTTCAGCGGAATCCTTCGGTGCGGTTGCAGAATACCCAACGGTTTTAGAACCTGTACGTTGTTCGACAATTTGATCCAAATCAATAAAAGCTCCGCCACATATAAATAAGATATTTGAAGTGTCTAGTTGAATGTATTCCTGATTTGGGTGCTTTCTGCCACCCTGGGGTGGGACATTGCAAATCGTACCTTCTAGAATCTTGAGTAATGCTTGCTGTACGCCTTCTCCTGAAACATCTCGGGTAATGGAAACATTATCGGTTTTGCGACCTATTTTATCAATCTCATCCACATAAATAATCCCACACTGTGCTTTTTCTACATCTTGATCTGCAGACTGCAGGAGTCTTAGTACAATGTTTTCTACATCATCTCCAACATATCCAGCTTCAGTAAGGGTAGTGGCATCTGCAATGGCAAAGGGGACATCAAGCATCTTCGCCAGCGTACGAGCAAGAAATGTTTTACCGCTGCCAGTTGGTCCAAGGAGAAGGACATTACTTTTTTCAATTTCCACATCTTCCAACTCTGGAGCCATAAATGGTTTAGAGTCGTTGTCAGAACTCATACCAAGTTCCGAAGAAAGTCGTTTGTAGTGGTTGTGCACAGCAACTGACAAAACTTTTTTCGCATGTTCCTGACCAATAATATGGTGGTCTAGGTGTGCTTTTATTTCCTGTGGCTTTTGTAGATTGAAAAAGGGCTTTGATGAATCCTTTTTCTTTTTCTTCTCCTGGTCCCCAAGTTCTCGATCAACAATCGTTTTGCATACACGGACACATGAATCGCAAATGAAAACACTAGCCGGGCCAGCGATCATTTTTTTGACTTCCTGCTGGGGTTTCCCACAAAAAGAACAAAAATTAATTTTAGAGGGCTTAGCCAATTACTTATTGGGTTTTTGGGAAATTACCTCGTCTACAAGACCATAAGCTTGAGCTTCATCTGCCGTCATGTAGTAATCTCGATCAGAATCTTGTTCTATTTGCTTTACTTCCTTACCGCTGTGCTTTGACAGAATCTCATTTATCGTTTTTCTCCATCTAAGAATTTCTTTAGCTGCGATTGAGATATCTGAGGTTTGGCCACCAGCTCCTCCACTCGGTTGGTGAATCATCACGCGACTGTTGGGGAGAGCGTATCTTTTACCTGGCGTTCCTGCAGCAAGAAGCACGGTACTCATGCTTGCAGTCATACCAATGCAATAGGTCACGATATCACACTGCATGAAATTGAGAGTGTCATAGATGGCCATTCCGTCAGATACACTACCTCCAGGGGAATTAATGTAGACATGGATATCTTTCTTTGGGTCTTCCATTTGCAGGAAAAGTAGTTGTGCGATAATTGAATTCGCAACAAAGTCGTCAATTGGAGTACCAATAAAAACAATGCGGTCTCGTAATAATCGACTGTATATATCCCAAGACCGTTCTTGTCGGCCTTCTCGTTCATAAACATGCGGTAGTGGCAAATAAGCTCCCATAATAATTAGTACTTAGTTTGTATGCTCTTCGTCAATTTCACAAACTTTCTCAATTCCTTTGGATACAACTAGTTGAAGTGCCTTGTCGTGCAAGATATCTTGCCTGAAGCGATTCAGCCTTGCTCTGTCCTGTGACAATGCCTTGACGTATTCGGTTGGGTCCTTCCTCATCATCATAGCTTCCCTGGTCGCGGCTTGTGCAAGGTCTTCATTGCTCACCTCAACTTTTTCTTGTTCTGCAACTTTACCAAGAGTGAGTGTCAGTTTGACTCTTGCTTCCGCTTGCGTTTGAGATTGCTTCCAAAGTTCATCCCTTTTTTCTTCAATCTGCTCCTGCTTGGTTCCACCTTGCAGGGCACGCTGGACATTATTTTGAAAAATATTTTTTGATTCGTCCTCGACTGCTTGCTGGGGAAGAGGGAAATCAGGCATTTCCAAAATCTTCTGGGTCACTTGTTGACGTTTAGCATTTTCATTTTCATGCCCTTTTCTTGTTTCCAGATCTTTTTTGATTTTGTCTTTTAAATCATCCAATTTTTCAACCTTTAGTGCTTCAAGAAACTCTTTGGAGTCTGGTTCGGGTGCTTTCTTTTCACGCACTTCATGGACTTCCAGGCTGTATGAAACTGATTTGCCGGCTAGAGGAGTTACTTCAAAATCATCCTCAAATTTTGCCTCCACCACAGTCTTGTCGTCTTTTCCCATCCCAATAATACCTTGGGCTATGGCATCTACGCCAAGACCTTTTACCTGTCCTGCTTCTTCCCATGTATTACTCTGCTTGCCGTACATGGGCTTATCTGGAACTAAATCGGCAACAGGATTATCATCTATTTTGCCTTCGTAAGAGCATTTAACATAATCGCTCTCTTTTGCTTTTCTATCAACTACATCAAAGGATGCTCGCTGATCACAAAGAGACTTGAGTTCATTATCTACATCTTCTTCGCTTACATCAGTGGGGTGAGTGGTTAGCTCAAATTTTTCAAATTCCGGAAGTTCGAACTCCGGTTCAATATCGATGGTTACCTCGACATTGGCAGGATTGCCTGCAGTTAGCTCCCCGGCATCAATATTAAGAATAGAAAATACTCGAAGGTCTTTTTCGGCAAGGACGGCTTCATATGCCTCGGTTGAAATCTTTCGATTTAGTTCATCTTTTAGTTCTTTGGAAAACTTTTTTCGAATTACAGATGTTGGTGCTTTGCCCTTGCGGAAACCGGGTATGTTTGCAACACGACTGATTTCGCGGCAAGCTTGATTCTCTTTTTCTGAAACTTCTTTTGCATCAAAGCTTACAGTTGCAATTTTGCGAGCTGTGCCCGCCTCCTTTATTTCTAAGTTCACGATATGGTAATTAAATGTGGTTCGATCTTTGTGTAGAATGTGATTCTCAAAGGACTTATAATAAAAAAAGCGCAGCTAGGGTCAATGAGATTACCTTGTTTCAGGCAAGAGGACTAGGGACGCCAATAAGGTAACCGGGCACTTGCAATAAGTTGATTGTTTTTTCGAAATGCTCGGACTGCTTTGCAAATTTCAGCTGGCTCAAGATTTTTAATTTGGACAATATATTCCTGCGTTTTACTGTTTTTACCTATGATCTTGTTTGTTTCTTCGTCAATGAAGTATTCAAGTTGAGCTCTGGTTTTCTCGGTTTGTAAGCGGGTGTAGATTTCGGACGCTCGGTAATAAAATATTTCTTTATCTTTATTTCGCATTTGCTCGACAAGTAAAAACAGGCGTTCTGACCTAAATTTCCCTGAAGTCTCAATCACCCAACTGCTGCAAGGCATTTCAGACTCAGAGACCGATTGATTATAATCGTGAAATACAACAATTCCGTGAGCGATATCTTTTTGGACTTTTTCGGGTAGGGTGGGGAATTGAACCTGATCGGATGCGGTTAGCCCAGATGAATAATTACCCAATCTTTGCTCTGCACGAATATTCTTCTTTTTTAAAGCATACCGAACAAGCATGGATGAACATGCCACACCGATAGCGATTCCTATCCAAATAGTGAGTCTGCGCTCGTTTTTTGATAATGACATAGATTTGGTTAAGGCTTGGCTCTTGTTAAAAGTTTAAATAAGCAAATTTCATGCACGGTTCTGAAGCAAAAATTAGGGTTCGATATGAAGAAACTGACAAAATGGGGATTGTTTACCATGCTAACTATTTTCAATGGTTCGAAGTTGCAAGGATTCAATTCTTAGATGAAATTGGAATGCCTTATAAAGGCTTGGAGGAAGACGGCTATTTTCTGCCGGTGCTGGAATGCACCGCTTCCTTTAAAATGCCGGCTCGATTTGATGACAGGGTATCAATTATTTCAAATGTAGGCTTTCAGTCGCCTCTAAGATTGTACATTGAGTATCATGTTTTTCGTGGCAGGGAAAAGCTAGCAGAGGGGTCAACTACCCATGCATTTGTATGTAATCAGGGAAAAGTTATTAGACCACCAGATCTTTTTACCAAGCTCGTTAAGTAAGCTTTTTTAGAGAATATTTACAATTTCACTTACGACTCCCGAGGCAGATAGCTCATCAGTTTCAATCACATAATCTGATGATTGGTAGATTTCTCTTCTTTTATTTAGGATTTCAGTTATTTTTTGATGTGGATTCTCCGAGTCCAGCAAAGGGCGGTTATTGGCAGAATGTGTACGGGAAGCAATTTTCTCTGGAGATGCCCAAAGGCACAGAACTTTGCCTCTCTGTTTGAGTACTTCCATCATGCCCTGCTCTATACACAACCCACCCCCGCATGATATTACATACCTCTCTTCAGGTAAGCTTTGAGTAATGAATTCCTTTTCAAGCATCCTGAAATGAGATTCACCTTTAGTTCGAAAAATCTCAGGTATTGATAGGGAAGAGCTTCTCTCAATCCATTCGTCGCTGTCGATGAAGCCAATTTTTAATTCACTTGCGAGCAGGCAACCAACTGTGGATTTCCCTGTCCCCATCATGCCGACAAGGAAGATTTTATTTTTACTTTGTTTCGATTTCTGCATCTGTAGAAGCTTTTTGAGTGAAGAGTTAAGTGCTTGCCGAAAAGGGGGAGGAAATAGATAATGGAGAGATGAGTAACGATTCTTTTGAAGTCACGGTAAAAGGGGTTATGCCCACATCCAATGGGTGTGCGATTTTCTTAGGTAATGACCAAAAGACTTTTGTCATTTATGTCGACCCTGCAATTGGGAACGCGATTAATATGACGATCAATCAAGTAAAGAAAGAACGTCCACTGACTCATGATCTGATTGGGTTAATTTTAAAAGGACTAGAGACATCGATTGAGCGAGTCCTTATAAATGATGTCGACGAGGGAACTTTCTTTGCCCGAATCATTTTGAGGATGGAAAATGAACTGGGGAAGAAAATTATTGAGCTTGATGCCCGACCAAGTGATTCGATTGTGTTAGCCCTGCAAATGAAAAAACCTATTCATGTAGCCTCTCGCGTTATTGAAAATGTTGAGGATATGTCCGAGATTTTGGAACGCATTTTAAAAAAGCAAGATTGAAGGAATCTCGGAGTAAGTTTACTGGGGGGATGTTGTTATCTAATCCAGTTTTTTCGACCGCACTTGCTCCGATGCAAGATGTAACCGGTCTGCCCTTTATGAAAATCATTTCTGGTTACGGGGATCCGGACTTATACTTTACCGAGTATTTTAGGGTCTACGAAGGCTCAAGGCTAAACCCTGAAATATTGTCTTCTATAACCTGCAATCCATCTAGTCGTCCTATTTTTGCTCAAATATTGGGGGAGTCGGTTGCAGAGATTATTAGAGTTTGTAAGTTACTCCAAGTCCATTCGATTGAAGGTGTTGATCTGAATATGGGCTGTCCGGCTCCGCGTGTTTTTAAAAAAAATGTTGGAGGTGGTTTATTGAAAGATCCAGCGAAGATTAAGCAAGTCTTGCTCGCCATGAAATCTGTAATTCAAGGTAGGTTGACTGTTAAAATGCGTGTTGGATTTGAAGATGATTCTAACTTTTTTGAAATTTTAGAGATTTTGAAGGAAGTTGAAGTAGACTTGCTAAGTTTACATACGAGAACGGTTCTTGGCGGGTATCGTTCTATTCCTGATCATTCCTATGTTACCCAGGCGGTGAATTTTTTAAGTTGTCCGGTTCTTTTAAACGGGAATGTAACTTCTGCTCAAGTTGCGTTGAAACTCCAGAAGGAAACCGGTGCTGCAGGTATAATGATTGGGCGTTCCGCGATTCGAAACCCATGGATATTCCGTCAAATTCGCGATCTCCAAGAAGGGCAGGATATCTTTCGCCCCAGAATGATTGACCTTTACGAATATGTAAGCCTTTTACTCGAAGCCCTAAAGAAACCTGACATGAACGATGTTCGTTTAGTTGCACGAATTAAGAAATTTTTAAATTTTGTGGGGTTATCCGTAAGTTCTGACGGAGAGTTTTTACACTTTATGAGGCGAGCCCAAACATCTAAGGATCTATTTGCGGTATGTAAGCGTTTCATGCTAGATGATGGTTTAAGCGAGACCTTTGTTTCTCTTGAGCCATTTGATCATCTGGTTGCTCGTCCCAGCCAAGAGACCTGTTCTTCTTGATTTACAAAAGTAGCGAATGAACTTTTACAGCCTTCTTCTTTCAATCAAATATTGGCTGAAGGAGTGGGGGTGGGGGCTGGCTGCGGCCTTCTCTTCCTACGCACTTCTGTTAGCAGCTCAACCGCCAAATGACACCCCAGAGGCTGCATATGTTTATCTCATTCCAAGTTTAATTTGGTTCTTCTGTAAGCCAAAGATGAGCAGAGTATTCTACTGCTATCTAATAGCAGGGTTTGTTTATCATGTTTTCCTTATTGGCTGGATTCGTCACATTACTTTCGGTGGAATGCTCATGGCAAGCCTTCTACTGTCTCTTTACACAATCCCCTGGTTTCTAGCTGCAAGATACTTCATGTCACTGGGATTAAGTCGGTCATTTGGGAAGAGATGTTTATACTTACTACTATTACCCTGTCTTTGGGTGACGATTGAATGGTTTCGTTCCCAGTTTACATTGGGTTTTCCTTGGTGTCCCCTTTCAATTACCCAATGGGAAAGACCTATGATTTTACAGTCATCCGCTTGGGTGGGTGCATGGGGAGTTTCTTTTTTTCTCGTTTTTTTTAACCTTTGTATCGGTTCGTATATCCATCACCTTTTAGTCAGGCGAAGAGAAGCGCAAACCCATTTTTTCTTTACTATTTGCCCTGATTTTTATTTGGGAATCGGTCTTTTTTGCCTGATGGTCTCGCCCTTTTTACTTAACATTTACGGCGGGAATCAAAAGGAGGAAATATTAAAAGTAAGAGTTGGAATCTGCCAACCCTACCTTCAGGATAAATGGGTCAGTGGAAATGCATCCCTTCACAAAGATAAATTATGTGGTCAAACGAAGCTTTTATCATCCATGTCGCCTGATTTTATTGTTTGGCCGGAAGCTTCCACTCCCTATGCCTTAAATATCGACTCCAAGTGGGTAGAGGAGTTGGTTGATGAAACCAATACCACCTTATTACTTGGGGCAGTTATGAAGGAAGATTTCTACTCTTATAACACCGTGGCAAAAGTTTCTCCAAGGCAAGGTATTGATCCCTTGTGGTACGCAAAGAGAAAATTGGTTCCTTTTGGTGAGTATATTCCTTTTCCTTTTAATTTTCTTTCGACATTAACGAGGTTTGTTGGTCCCGTCGGTAATTTTACCTCTGGTGATACTTTTTCTCCGATTTCTCTATCATTACCTGATGGCAAAAAACTGACAGTTGGACCTTTGATCTGTTACGAGGATATTTTTCCAAGTTTGGCACGTGATGCGGCTATTTGGGAAACTGATTTACTTTTTGTAACTACAAATGATGCATGGTTTGGGGAAGAAGGGTGTGCGGAACAGCATGCTGCCCATTCAGTGCTTCGAGCTATTGAAACGGGTTTACCGGTTTTGAGATGCGGTAATGCAGGGTGGTCTGGATGGATTGATCATTTGGGGCGCAAGAGAGATGTGTTGAAAGATGAAAATGGCAGTATCTACTTTGAAGGCGCCGGAGTGATCGAATTACAAAGCCAAAAAAGGGCAGTAACATATTATTCCTTGAGAGGAGATTTCTTTCCAGTTGCCTGCCTGATCTGCTCAATATTCCTTACTCTAGCTATCTCATTCAAAAGAAAAATCTTACAGTGATTTGTAGTAATTTATTTTGTTTCTACCGAATAATCACCTTCTACAAGCTTTCTTATTGATTTGATGAAAAATTTGATTAGAAAATATGTTTGGTGGATGGATTAAGTGCTAGTGTAGATTATTTATTTCTTAAGGATCAGCTTAAGGACAATTTGCCTACGCTACCTGCCATTTTTGACGATCTTTCCCTTATGCTGAAAGATCCCAATTCCCCGACTCATTCCATTCAGGAAATGATGCGGTCTGATCAGACTTTGTCCATGAAAGTATTGAGAGTCGCTAACAGTGTTCAATATCGGGGCGAAAGGCAAAGAGTCACCGATGTATGTGATGCTATCAGCACTCTAGGCTTTGATAAAATCCACATGGTTATTCTCACCTCTTCCGTGTTCAAAGCTTTCAAAGTGGATAACGCAAAAAAACTTAATTATGACCCTGCTGAACTTTGGAAACACAGTTTGGGTGTTGCGGTTGCCTCATCAACGATTGCGGAACTAACCAACATTGTTCCTCATCAAAGAGCTTACAGTTGTGGTCTTGTGCATGACATTGGAAAAGTCGCTCGCTTACAACTTCACCCTGAAGACTTTTGTCGCGATGTGGGGGATGCACTTTATGATGAAGTAAGTATGATAGAGATTGAGAGAAAGAAAAACTCTCCTGCCCATGACCTTCTCGGCTGTATTGTGTGCCAGGAGTGGGGACTAAATCGTGACGTTGAGTCAGTTATTCGTTGGCACCATGAAGATGATATTTCAAAAAGGGATTCTGCATATGGGGATGAGATGAATTCCTTAATAGATGTTGTCATGGCTGGGAATTGGCTAGCTCATTCAATGAATTATGGATTCAGTGGACATCGTGCAGCTAAGCATCTCTCGCCTAAATTGAAAGAAAGATTGGCTCTGGACGATGATCAGGTTGATTTTTTCAAGGAAGAAACGCGCGAGTCTTTCAAGGAGTTCAAGAATTTCTTGAAGCTTGTTGAGAGATCAGTGGTTTAATTCATTCTTATTGCCTTGCCATTTTGCAGGCTTTCTTCATTTCAGAAGTTTAAACAATTTTACAAATAACTAAAAAAATAAAGTAAATGGCTACAAAAATTGGTATTAATGGTTTCGGCCGCATCGGTCGATTAGTGTTCCGTGCTCTTGTTGATCAAGGCCTTTTAGGTAACGAATTCGAAGTTGTTGCAATCAATGACTTGGTTTCCTCTGACAACTTAGCTTATCTTTTAAAGTATGACTCTACTCAGGGTCGTTTCAATGGTACAGTTGAGGCTCCCACCAACGATTCACTCGTTGTAAATGGCCACGAAATTAAATGTCTTGCTGTACGGGAAGGTCCAGCTGCACTTCCCTGGGGAGAACTTGGAGTTGATGTAGTGATTGAGTCGACAGGATTGTTCGTAGACCAAGAAAAAGCCTCTGGTCACCTCTCCGCGGGTGCCAAGAAAGTCATTATTTCTGCTCCCGCTAAAGGTGATGTACGCACCATTGTCTTAGGTGTTAATGAGGAAGAGCTTTCTGCAGATGATCACATCGTTTCAAACGCCTCATGCACAACCAATTGCCTTGCACCTATCGTTAAAGTTGTCCTCGAGAACTTTGGTATTGCAGAAGGCTTGATGACCACAGTTCATAGTTACACTGCTACCCAAAAACCTGTTGACGGACCATCGGCTAAAGACTGGAAGGGTGGCCGTGGTGCGGCTATTAATATCATCCCTTCTACCACAGGAGCCGCGAAAGCGGTTGGTTTGGTTTTGCCTGAAGTTCAGGGTAAATTAACAGGCATGGCATTTCGCGTGCCAACCCCCACTGTTTCCGTGGTTGATTTAACCGTGAAAACCGAAAAATCCACAAGTTACGAAGAAATTTGCCAAAAGATGAAAGAAGCCTCAGATGGGTCTCTTTCTGGAATTTTAGAATACACAGAGGATGAGGTAGTTTCGGCTGATTTTATTCATTGCCCGGCATCTTCTATTTTCGACGCTGGCTCTGGAATCGGATTGAGTGACACATTCTTTAAGCTTGTATCATGGTACGATAATGAATGGGGCTACAGTAATCGTTGTGTAGACCTTCTTAAGAAGGTTTCCAAGTTTGTATAGCCAACTAAAACCGTTTTCTCTAGAAACTTTTACCCCTGCCTAGGAGGTATTATCCATTTCTCATGATTCCTACGATAAATGATTCTACATTTACGGGCAAAAGAGTTTTTTTGCGTGTCGATTTTAACGTACCTCTTGATTCAAACGGTGAAATTACGGATTTTACTAGAATTGATGCAGCACTGCCCACGATTAATAAACTAGTCACTGATGGTGCTAAAGTGGTTCTTGCAAGCCACTTGGGCAGACCGAAAGGACAACGCGTCGATTCGATGAGCTTGTCCCCTGTTGCTCCAGCCCTCGCTAAAAGATTGGGCGTTCCTGTCCTGTTTCTTGATGATTGTGTTGGAGAGAATGTGGAAACGGCCGTTAACAATTTGAATGATGGACAGGTAGTACTCCTTGAAAATCTTCGTTTTCACAAAGGTGAAACAGAAAATGACCCTGTTTTTGTAACCGAGCTTTCCAAATTGGCTGATGCCTATGTAAATGATGCCTTCGGGACTGCTCACCGTGCTCATGCCTCGACTTTTGGGGTTCCTGAGCGTATGTCTTCCCGCTACTCTGGCTTTCTTATCGAGAAAGAACTTGAGTATCTTGGCGACAAAACAAATAAACCAGATCGTCCTTTTACCGTGATCCTTGGAGGAGCAAAGGTAAGTGACAAAATAAAAGTGATCGATAAGTTATTGGATAAAGCTGATACAATCATTATTGGTGGTGCCATGGCTTATACTTTTGCTATGGCCAATGGTAAGAAAGTGGGTGATAGCCTTTGCGAACCAGACAAAGTAGATCTTGCTACCAACGCTCTAAATAAAGCAAAAGAAAAAGGTGTTAGTTTTTTACTTCCTGTGGATACACTGATTACGAATGCTCTTGATTTTGATGCCAAAACATTAGGCGAAACTCAAGTAATTGAAGGGGATATACCGGATGGCTGGGAAGGTGTAGATATTGGACCCAAAACCATTGATTTATACAAGGAGGCAGTGGCTGGTGCCAAAACCGTTTTATGGAATGGTCCCATGGGGGTTTTTGAAATCCCTGATTCAAGCAATGGAACATTTGCTGTTGCTTCGGCTGTCGCAGATAGTGAATCCGTTTCTATTATCGGTGGAGGGGATAGCGTAAAAGCAATTAATAGCAGTGGTGTTTCTGATCGTGTTTCTTTTATGAGCACTGGTGGAGGTGCCTCGCTCGAGTTTCTTGAGGGCAAAGTGTTGCCAGGGGTAAAAGTTTTACAGCAAGATTAACTACAGTAAGTCATATCATTATTATGTCACGTAAGTACCTGATCGCCGGAAATTGGAAAATGAATAAGACAGCCACTGAGGCTGCTGACCTTGTACAGGAAATCAATTCCTTAGCTGGAAGCCAAACCTCTGTCCAGGTTTGTATCTGTCCATCTTTTACTGCCCTTTCTAAAAGTTCAGAGCTTGTTGAGGAGAGTGAAGTTTTTCTCGGGGCACAAGATATGAGCCCAGAACCATCCGGTGCATTTACTGGAGAAGTTTCTGCGGAAATGCTTCGAGATTTATATGTTACTTTTGTAATCCTGGGTCACAGTGAACGAAGGCAATATTTTAATGAAACCAATGAGGTTATTAATCGTAAGATTCTTGCTGCCATTCAAAATAATTTAAAACCGATCTTTTGTATCGGAGAGACTCTTGATGAGCGAGAATCAGGTAGTACCCTTGAGGTTGTGCGCACTCAAGTAAGAGAGGGACTTGCAGGCTACCCTTCCTCTGCGATTGAGAATTTAGTGTTAGCTTACGAACCAGTATGGGCAATTGGAACAGGTAAAACTGCAACCGACGAAATGGCACAAGAGGTTCATGCTGATATTCGAAAAGTGTTGAAGGAGATGTTTGGTGATTCCGCCGGAGATTCAGTCCGTATTCTTTATGGAGGATCTATGAAGCCAGAGAACGCTGATGGGCTTCTTTCTCAGCCTGATGTTGATGGTGGGTTGATTGGTGGGGCTTCCCTCACATCCCGTGCTTTTTGTGGTATCGTTGATGCCGCTGGAAGAGCGTGTGCCTAAATGTTAATACTAATACCGAGCAATATTTAGTTTATTCAAGTTTGGTATAAGTTGAAATCTTGTTGGTTTAAGCAGCTAATTTTTATTTCTGGCGTGTAAGCCACATTAAGAAGTATCTTTTGGTTATCCTTACCAAACAATTCGGAATGGATTGAGTTTATCTTCAACAATTCTCACTTAAGGAATAGAACGATGCGTTTTTTCCTACACAGGAAATTAGTTCAACTTCAAGCACTCGTTCCAGTTCTTTAGACTCCAAAAATCTCTCTTTTTTATCTTTTCCAAGTGCAATCTTAATCATCTTGTCCTTGGAGATAATTAGCTTTGCTTCCTTAATGAAGTTTGCGGTTATCCCTTTTCGACCCATTTTTAAATCAATCGGTCTGATTTTAAATATAGACTTAAGAGCACCTCGTTCTTTCCCTGATAGTTTCATTGGATTCAATTTTTATTTTAAATTACGAATGGTCCGCATTCGTGGGCAGATAAACAAATATTACATCCTTGATTTATACTCAACCCTTTAGCCTTCTTACCATGGGATTTCAATCCCGTCTTCTCCAATGAAAACTCCAGTTTCATCCCCTTTAAGGTTATCCAAGGTATGAAGTATTAAGCGAACTGATTCATTCGGTTCATACTTTGCATCTGGTCCACCCATATCGGTTTTGACCCATCCGGGGCTCATAGAAATTACAGAAATAGATTGGTCTGATAAATCAATTGCAGTTTGTCTAGTCAACATATTGAGGGCAGCTTTTGAGCATTGATACGCAATAGCCCCACCTAATTGCGTGTTCCCTCTAAGTTTTATAGAGCCTAACCTAGATGAAAGGTTAATAATTCTTGATTTTGTGGCTTCACATGTGCGTAAGATCTCCTTTGCGTACTTTATTACCAAAAAGGCTCCTGTGACATTGACTTGGTAAACAGAGCCAAAGGATTCGGCTGTTACTGAGTTGAAATCATTCCAGTCAATGACTCCCGCATTATTAAATAGAAGGTCAATCTTGATCCCATTAGACTTCATTTGAGAAAATGCGTTCTCAACTGATTGCTGATCGCATACATCCAATGGAAAGATGGAAAGATTTCCAAAGCTATCTCCTACTGAGTATAATTCTTCAGCTTTTCTAATATCTCTGCAGCTAGCCCATACACTGTCTCCCCGAGATAAACATTGTTTAACCAATTCAAGTCCGATTCCTCGATTTGCTCCAGTAATAAGTACATTTCCCATTCATCCCTTTTATTGAGTCGCCTGGTAAGGGCAAGAGGAAGAATTGCGGTTTTATCTTTATAAAAGGGGTAAATTAGAATTTGATGAGAACCATTCATGCCAGAATCCAAAAAAACTAGTCATAAAAATTCCTCGAAGGAAGAGGAAAGAAAACCAAGTCAGTCCGAGAATAGCGCAGTAAATTCCTCTCGAGCAAAGAGGGAAAATGATGCACCGCCTAAAGCCAGTCGCCCTCGGAAGCCCAGAAATTCATCGGGTCTTAAAAAACCAGCATCGCCGCAGCCTCCTGCAGATCAAAGGCAAAGGACTAGAACGGTTCTTGATCTTGCCAAATTAAAAGGGAAGCAAAATATCGTTGGGCTTACCGCCTATGATGCTTTGCTTGGCAGGTTAGTGTCAGAGGCGGGAGTAGACTTTATTTTAGTAGGTGATTCGGTTGGTACCACCATGCTTGGCTATTCTACAACTATTCCAGTTACCATAAAGGATATGATTCATCATACTGCCGCTGTACGCCGTGCTCACCCTCAGTGCTTGCTCGTTGCAGACTTACCCTTTGGGGAGGCTAGCTTATCTTTTGATCGCCTCCTTGATTCAGCCCGTTCCCTTATGCAGGTCGGTGGTGCTGATGCAGTGAAAATTGAGGGGGGGAAAGATATTGCAGATGACATAGAAAAATTAGTTGCCACGGGAATACCTGTGCTTGGTCATATTGGGCTTCTTCCGCAAACCGTTAAGGCGATCGGAGGTTACAGAAAATTCGGAGCCGATCGAGAAGAAGCAGAAAGTTTATACACCGATGCGATCTCTCTTGAGGAAGCGGGTTGCTTTGCTGTTATCGGAGAAATGATTGATGAAAAGGTGGCATCTGAACTGACTAAGCAAATTCTTCCACCACTCATCGGTATTGGTTGTGGGTCTGGTTGTGACGGGCAAATTTTGGTTACTACTGATTTACTTGGCTTATCGAACGGTCCCATTCCTTCTTTTGTTAAGCCCAGGCTAGATTTAAATAAGCAAATTTCTTCGGTTTTGTCTGGCTTTGTTTCGGATTTAAAAAATGCAAGGAAATAGGCAAGGTATGAATTTTTGTATTTTGGGGGCGGGTGCATGGGGAACAGCCATGGCTGTTTATTTGAGTAAAATTGGTCATGTAGTGACCCTTGTTCCCAGAAGGGTTGAGCATGCACTTGTTATGGCGAGTGAAAGAGAAAATACTGAGTACTTGAAAGGAGTTAAGTTTAGCCCCGACCTTCAAGTCGGTTCTGCTATAAAGCCTGCCTTGATGGAATGTGATTATCTCTTTTTTGCCTGCCCATCCCACGCATTAAGCGAGACCTGTAAGCAAGTTGTTGCAAGGTCAAGGGGAAGTTCGCTACGGTTGAAAGGTGCTTTGGCACTTTGTAAGGGTTTAGAGCCTGAGACTAACCTCTTTGCCCACCAGGTTATGGAGCGAGAACTAGGATCTAATTTTCGATGTGGTTATGTAACGGGGCCAAGTCATGCAGAGGATATCGCTGAGGCAAAGCCGGCTGCTATGGTTCTTGCTATGGATGGAAGCGATGCTGAAAGGCAAGAACTTCAAGTTCAGTTAAGTTCATCCTTTTTGCGTATTTATCGTTCCAACGACCGAGTTGGGGTCGCTTTAGGTAGTTGCCTAAAAAATGTTTATGCCATCGCCACAGGGCTTTCCGATGGCTTGGGGCTTGGGGATAACGCAAGGGCAGCATTGCTTACTCGTAGTATGAATGAAATGATTACCCTAGGATTGAAAATGGGGGCATCTAGTGAATCTTTTTTTGGTCTCAGTGGTTTTGGAGACTTGGTTGGGACCTGTATGGGTAAATGGAGTCGGAACCGAAATTTTGGCTTAGCTTTAGCGAAAGAAAACAACCCTGCCCAAATACTTTCATCTCAGAAAACTGTGGTTGAAGGATATTGGGCAACTTCCTGCTTCCATCAAAAGTGTAAAGAGCTTGGGATTGAAATGCCAATACTGAATCAAGTGTATTCAATTTTGTATAAGTCTAAACCCGCTCAACTGGCTTTGGGTGAATTAATGACTAGAGATTTGAAAGCAGAATGATTTCTTTAATCGAATAGGATTTTCATTTTTCTCATTTTTCGATATGAAAAAATTGTGAACACATCTGAAAGACCACAACTGGAACTACCTAATGGGCAAACCAATGTCCTTTTACATTCCTGTTGTGCACCATGTGAGGGGGAGGTCATCGAGACAATGTTAGATTCAGGCATCCAACCCACGGTTTTTTTCTACAATCCTAATATTCACCCAAAAAAAGAATACGAAATACGGAAATCAGAAGATAAAAAATTCTGCGATAAACTAGGAGTTGCCCATATTGATGTGGACTATGATGTGAGAAACTGGTTCGAGCGGGTGAAGGGATTGGAGTGGGAGCCCGAGCGTGGTATCCGGTGCACTGCCTGTTTTGATATGAGGTTTGAGAGAACAGCTCTTTATGCTTCAGAAAATAATTTTTCAGTGTTTACAAGTAGTCTAGGGATTTCCAGATGGAAGAATATGTCTCAGATTAATGATTGTGGGGAGCGTGCTGCAACCCGCTATCAAGACCTTAGTTACTGGACTTATAATTGGCGGAAATCTGGGGGGTCCCAAAGAATGATAGATATTTCCAAACGTGAAGGTTTTTACCAGCAGGAATATTGTGGCTGTGTCTTTTCTTTACGGGACACAAACAAATGGAGGCTGGCTCAAGGAAGGAAAAAAATTGAAACGGGAGTGAATTTTTATCAACCGGTCTCATCACCGTGTAAAAAGTAAAGGAAGGTCATGATCAATGCTTACACAGAAACCTGGGAAAGCCTTCAGCGTGAAGCTGAGTTGACTGCGACTAAGGAGCCTATTTTATCAAATGTCTTGGGTGAATTTGTACTAGACCGTACATCATTTCTTGATGCACTCAGTTGGCGTGTGGCATCACGCCTCGCTAAAGGCACCATATCCGAGTCGGAGCTAAGATCTTTATTTCAAGACTGTTTTTCAAGTAATCCTGAAACTCTTGTTTCGATTGCTTGTGACCTTGAAGCGGTGAAAGAAAGAGATCCAGCCTGCAATGACTTCTTAAGCCCCTTTTTATATTTTAAAGGATTTCAGGCTCTTTGTGCATACCGAGTGTGTCATCAACTTTGGCAAAATGAGAGAAACCAATTAGCCCTCTACTTGCAAAGCCTCGTTACTGTCATTTACTCCGTAGATATTCATCCTGCTGCTAAAATTGGGGAAGGTATTTTATTGGATCATGCCACTGGCTTTGTTGCGGGTGAGACATGCATAATCGATGATGATGTATCCATTTTGCATGAGGTTACTCTTGGGGGTACAGGAAAAGAACGGGGAGATCGACATCCAAAAATAAGATCAGGTGTATTGATCGGTGCAGGAGCCAAAATCCTCGGTAATGTTGAAATAGGTGAGGGGGCCCGTGTGGGTGCAAGCAGTGTTGTCTTAAACGATGTCCCTCCCCGAGTTTCAGTTGCAGGTGTTCCGGCAAAAATTGTGGGTAAGGTGGAACCCGGCGACTTGCCATATCTTGGAATGAATCATTCGATTACACCTCCTGGTAATTATGAAAATGGAGGTGGGATCTAGTTTTTGCCTCCTTACGTTGACGAAATCTACTTAATCTTATTTATCTAATACTATGCAAACTGAGTTGATAGACGATGACAGCCCTGAAGCGCCTGTTGTAAGTGAGAAGTCAGAAAAGGCTGAAAGTTCTTCAGTTTCTTTCGAAAAGAAAAAAGGGAAAAAGGTAGAAGATCTTGAGGTAAAAGATGCCCAAATGATTTTCCAAACTGTCTGGCATGAGCTTGAGCAAGATGTGGGCACTGAAAACCTGCGGTTTCCTGCTGAGATATTTTGGCTTAATGGTGCACCTGGAGCAGGGAAGGGGACGCAGACAGAATTTATTATGGAGTTTCGTGATCTCACAGAAAAGCCTATTATTGTCAGCGAGCTATTAAAGTCCCCAGAAGCTCGTAAGAAAATTGATGCAGGCTTGCTTGCAGGAGATCGTGAGGTTACCAAGCTTGTTTTGAGTACTTTGCTAGATCCAAATTATGAAAGTGGTGCGATTGTGGATGGCTTTCCTAGGACTAAAACTCAAGTGGAGTGCCTGAAACTTTTTCATGGTAGACTCTCTGAGCTTCGCAGCAAGTATTTGGGTACTTTTCAGGAATCTCAGTTTCCAAAGCCACGATTTCACATTATCATGCTTTTTATTGACGAAGAGGAAAGCGTCCGCCGTCAGTTGCTTCGTGGGCAACGAGCCATTGCCCATAATGCAGAGGTCGAAGCCTCAGGAGTGGGAGGGAAATGGGAGCTACGAAGGACCGACCTAAATGATGAAGCTGCTCATAGGCGTTATAAAACATTTAAAGAATCAACTTATGATTCCCTCACGACACTGAGAGAAGTTTTTCACTATCATTTTATTAACGCCCACGGAAGTGTTATTGAAGTCCAGCAAAGGATTATATCAGAGTTAAAATATCAAAGCTCTTTGGAGTTAGATCAACCGACTTATGACCGCATCTCATCGATTCCCCTCGCGGAAAAACTTTCATTACACGCAAGACAGGTTTTAGTTCACCGTTTAGATTCTTATGAGAAGTTTCATTCCGAATTGTTTGAGAAAGTGGTTGGGCTCATTAAGTCAAAATTTATACCTGTTGTAGAAAAACATTCTATATCCGGCCTTGCCTATATTAATTCAGAGCACCCAGTTTTTGATGATCCTCTAGCCATTGCTATGCTAATTGATGTTTTTACCGAAAGAGGTTTCACCGCTGTTGTTGATATCAGAAGGATGGAGGTTCCCTCCCGAGTTGACCCTAAAACCTACGAGATTATAAATCGGGTAAAGAAAGTTTATCGCGTTCGTATCAATTTTGATGGTTCCAAGATTAGGCGGGGCATCTGATTTTTTACATTTAATCTATCAAGCAATGGATACACGCTATTTAAAGTTAGCTCACAATCTTGTTTCTCACTCAACGAAAATTGAGAAGGGTGATAAAGTACTCATACATTCGTTCGACATTCCTGAGCAAATGTCAATTGCACTCATTCGTGCGGTCAGGGAACGTGGAGGGAATCCCTATTCTCAGATTCAATCTGCCCGAGTTGATCGAGAATGTATCTTGGGTGCCACTGAAGAGCAGTTGTCTGCAAGTTTATCATGGGAACTCGACCGGATGAAATTTATGGATGCCTACATTGCAGTGCGTGGGAGCGGTAATGTATTTGAGAATTCAGACTTACCATCAGAGGATATGAACAGGGCGATTAAAGCTTTAAAGCCGGTACTTGATTGGAGAGTGAAGAAAACAAAATGGTGTATTTTACGTTGGCCAACCCCCTCCATGGCCCAGCAGGCAAAAATGAGTACAGAATCTTTTGAGAATTTCTTTTTCAACGCATGCTGTATGGATTATTCTAAAATGATCCCGGGTATGGTTGCTTTAGAAAAAAGAATGAAGGAAGCCGATCAGGTTAAGATAACCGGTCCCAAAACTGATTTACAATTTTCTATTAAAGGTATTAGTGCTGTTTCATGTGGTGGTACTCATAACATACCAGACGGCGAAGTTTTTTCATGTCCCGTTCGGGATAGCGTCAACGGAACTGTTTTCTTCAACGCAGACACGATTTATCAAGGAAGTGCTTTTTCTGGTATATCACTAACCTTTCAAAACGGTCGTATTGTCGAAGCGACTTCCTCATCCAATCAAGATAAACTCAATGAGATATTAGATTCGGATGAAGGTTCGCGGTTTATAGGTGAGTTCGCGATAGCTTTTAATCCTATGATTCGGGAACCTATGCTTGATATTCTTTTCGATGAGAAAATTGATGGCTCGTTCCATTTTACTCCGGGCCAAGCTTATGAAGAGGCAAATAATGGAAATAAGTCACAAGTTCATTGGGATATGGTCTCCATCCAACGCCCTGAGTGGGGTGGGGGTGAGATTTGGTTTGATGGAGAGTTAATTAGAAAAGACGGACTTTTTGTCACTCAGGACCTGCAAGAGTTAAACCCTAGCTATCTCTTGGCTGAATAAGAAGGTGATGAGTTTTTCGGTTACTCAATTTATTAATCAATTGCCGAAGACTGAAACCCACCTTCATATAGAAGGTGCATTACCTTGGCATTTATTAGAACAAATAAATCCCGAAAAGTTCTCCACCGTCCCCTTTTTTCGTGAGCCAGATTTTAGATATGATAGCTTTGAGCAATTTGAAACTATATTAATTGATCATGCCCTGGCTTTCTTTGATTCTCCAGAGTCATATTTTGAGGCTTCAAAAGTGATTTTCGAAAATCATTTAAAGCAAAATGTAAAATATGTGGAGACAAGTTTTCATGCAGGAATGATTGAGTACCTCAAGGTCCCGGGGGATGAAATTATTAAAGCAATTTTAGCTGCAGTTCCATCCGGCTTAGAGGTGAGAGTTTTTCTTGGCATTAGTCGAAATCTTTACACAAAATACCTTGGTCCAAAACTGGAAGCTGCGATTTCCTCCTGGTCTGAGTTGTCAGGCATTGATTTACACGGTCTTGAAAGCTTACCAATGGAGTCATGGACTGCCCCCTTTTGGCAGAAAGCCAGAGACTATGGAAAAACTGTAAAAGCCCACGCTGGAGAATTTGGTCCTGCAAAAAACGTTTTACAGGCGATTGAGCAATTAGGTGTTCAGCGAATTCAGCATGGAACAAAATCTATCGAATGCGAAGAAGTAATGGCTGTTGTAAAAGACCATAATATTACTTTTGATATGTGCCCTATCAGTAATTTTAAGCTTCGGGTTATCGAAAATTGGCAAGACCATCCATTACCTCAATTTTTAGAGGAAAAAATTTGCTGCACTCTGAGTACGGATGATCCATTTTCTTTTAATAATTCCTTAACTGAAGAATACCAGGTGGGTTATGAAAAATTAGGGCTTGGTTTACCGGAGTTGGCCAGACTTGCTAGCAATGGCTTCAAAAATGCGGATATAGATGTAAATTCAAAAGATTTTTGGCTTAGTGAAATTCATGATCATCTTTTGGATTTCTCAGTGTAAAGATGTCAAGAGACCTGTTCATATGCCCAGATGGCTCTCAAGGTCGGGTTGATAAAGTGTTGTCTGAACTCTTTCCGGAGGTAAGTCGAAATCTGATTAGAAAAGCACTTGAAGCCGGGCGTGTAACAAGAATTGATGGAGGTTTACTTGAGCCTAAATCAAAAATTCATCAAGGTGATGAGCTGCTTGTTGATTTAAGTAGACCCAAGGTTGAACCGTTAAAACCATATGATTATCCACTTGAGGTGCTGTTTGAAGATGAATCTATTCTAGTTATCAACAAACCTACAGGTATGGTTACCCATCCTGGAGACGGTACAGGGGAGGATACACTAATTCATGCCATCATTCATTACACTTCTGATATTTGCCCCGTTGGTGCTCCTGATCGCCCAGGAATTGTCCATCGCCTCGACAAAGATACCAGTGGGGTAATGGTAATTGCCAAGACGGAGCAAGCTTATCATGAACTTGTCTCTCAATTTGCTGAACGCAAAGTCGATAAGCATTACATTGCCTTGGTTTGTGGGGATATGCAGGGACCTGAAGGAGAATTTAATGGTCCAATTACCAGGCACCCTAAAGTTAGAGTCAAAATGACTGTTTCAGCATCAGGTAAGCCAGCGATAACAAAGTGGCAGACTCTGTGTAATTATGGGCAAGATTTCACACTAGTGAAATGTAAAATTTTAACCGGAAGAACTCACCAGATCCGTGTTCACTTTTCGGATGCTCGTTATCCATTGGTTGGCGATGCCACATATGGAAGCAAGAAAATGGAGAAAAAAGAACTTTTCCCCCGTCTGATGCTCCATGCAAGAGAACTTGGATTGAAGCATCCCGTAACTCAAAAAGAAATGGTTTGGAAGGCTCCTCTCCCCAATGATTTTCAGGCTGTAATCAAACAATTGACTTTAAAGTATGATGTGGATTTCATCAAATTGGCTTAGCCCTAGTGTTTAAGCTTCTGGCTTAAGATCTGTAGTGATCAGGTCATAGGCAGTGTCAATATCATCAATAATTTGAAATAATTCAAGATCCTCCGGAGATACAACTCCCCATTTTACAAATTGATTGAAATTAATCAGTCCCTCCCAAAAATCTTTACCGTATAAGTAGATTTTTATATCTTTTGAAACTTTTTTGGTTTGGATGAGTGTAAGGACTTCAAATAATTCATCCATTGTCCCAAACCCTCCTGGAAAGGCTATTACTACTTTCGCATGGTACAGAAAATAGAACTTTCGAATAAAAAAATAATGGAATTCAAAAGAAAGTTCTCGGGTTGCAAATTCATTTACACCTTGCTCAAAAGGTAGGCTGATCCCAAGTGCCACAGACTTAGCATCGGCTTTATTGGCGCCTTTGTTTGCAGCTTCCATCATGCCTGGGCCTCCACCTGAGCAAACATAATACCTTTCATCCTCATGGAAATTATTTTTGGACCAAAGGGATAATCTCCTCGAGAGTTCTTGGGCTTCATCAAAATATTTCGACAAAAGTACAATATTTTCAGCTTTTTGGAGGAGAACTTTTTGCTCATCTGTACGTTCTTCTTCTTCTGGGTGCTTACTTTTCAGTGTGGAGAGTTCTTCTTTAGCAAGATCATAAGGTTTTGATCTGGCTGAGCCAAAAAAAACAATCGTATTTTCTACCTTTAACTCTTTGAGCTTATGCCCAGGTTCCATGAGTTCGCAAAGCACTCGGATTGGGCGAGCTTCATGACTGTGAAGGAAATCTAAGTTTTCGTATGCCTTACAAATATCTTTGTCCATGCGATAAACATCGCGCTACCTAGCCAAAAAGAAAAGGGGAAAGGAACAAAATTTGATTTTTTATTAAAGTCGAGAAAGTATCGGTCGATTATGAGATTAGCCGCATGGAAGTGGCTCTCAGTAAATTGGTTCGATCCACAGGAGGTAGATACGAATCACAACCTTATTATCGCTCGTTACGAGCCAATTATTTCAAGTTGTGATACATTTCAAAGATTACCTACAAGGCAAAGCTTCCAAATCCCCTGTTCAATCATCAACCGATCCAAAAGGAGGTGATGATGGAAATATTATTCCGTTTCGTGTTTCAAATCCATCACCTGATATATCCAGAGTTCAAATTGCGACCCTTGTTGATAAATTGATGGAAATGCCGGACGATGAGGTACACCCTCAAGACTTTAATCTGCATGACAAGTCAGTAGATCCCTTTGAGTGTATTGCAGAAAAAATCCTTTCTGAATTGTAGAGAATTGCTTGATTTTCTTTACGAAAGTTTTTTTTGCTCGGTCGTAAATTACCCCTTATTGCATAAAAGCTAACTTTGTAAGATGTGTTGTTTTTTATTTACCAAATCACTTCAAGGATGCAATTTATATACTAATGGTTAACTTTATTAGGGTATTACTTCTGTCTTTTCTTTTCTCCTGTGGTTGCTCCACAGACGAAAGTCCTGAAAAAGAGAAATCAATTACTTCGAGGGAAGTGAAAAAGCTTGTAGTTCCCGCTCTCCCTAAACCCTTATTTTATTCAAAAGACCGAACGGAAAAAGAAATTGTAGAGGATTTCCCTAAACCTGTTCCCAGCTATCCAACCATTGGGCGAGATGATACTGAAACTCATGAAGGTGGAGTTCTATACCGTAAAAATATTGATCGTCCATTTACTGGCAGACTTGTTGAAAAGTATCATAATGGCTCAATTTCCCTTGAAGCATCCTATCTGGATGGCTTACCGCACGGGCAACAACTCCGCCGTTTTGAAAATGGAAAACCAGCCCTCGAAGCAATTTTTGATTTCGGCGTTCTTTCTGGTATCAAAACCAGATGGTGGGAAAGTGGTGGTGTTCGCGAGGAAGAATATTGGAGTGAAGGTAAATTTTTTGGAAGACGGTTGTGGGATGAGTCCGGAAGAATAATTCGGGAAGAAATGGTATCCAACTAGTAAGCCTTTCTTATTTATTCTTTGATTTTGAAATTTTCACTTCCCCGGTTTCTTTGCTTTTTCTGTCTGCTCGGTGTTTTCATCGGTCACAGTAGTCGTGCACTTGACACCAATTCATCCCAAAAAAAAATTGAGATCATTCGAGTTATACAGCCTGGAGTTTTTGATCTTCAATCATCCGATTATTTAGTAAGGATGAGAGCTTGGGGGGTATCTTTCCCTACGCGTGGACAACCTGGTTACGAGGCAGCCCTAGCGTTTACTGAAAAGAAGTTAATTTCTATAATTCCTGGTATTACGGTCAAACGGGAGTTTGATGACTTAAATTTTAAAGTTGTTGATGTTGAATTGGCAGGAGGAAGTACAAGCTTCAGTAAGGATGCAATAACTTTTGGCGTAGGATGGCACAACGAAGTAGAAACAAATAGGTATGGACCTTTCCTAATGGCACAACTAAAAGCCAAGAGGATGAAGACAGGAATATGGGGGACAGAGTTTGATTATAACATCTCTAGTCTGCCGCAGAAACCAAAGCCACAATTGCCAACCTTATTTAATCAAAGGCAGAATTTTATACCAAGTATAAGCTTTTGGGTCACTTCATTTGGGAAAATTCACCGCCCTGAATGTAGTTTCTATGAAAGGGGGAGAGGGACACTTTCAACCAAGCCAAAGGGAAGTGATTGCCGGATATGCGGTGGTCGCAAGCTTAGGAGCAGGTGATAATTAAGACTGGATGATGGAAATTAACTCTTCTTTCGATTTTAATCCAACCAAAGTTTCAGATAAACTGCCACCCTTGTATACCAAAATAGTTGGTATAGAATTTACGCCATGTTCTTGTGCGAGCTCCGTGTTGTCATCTACATTTACTTTGTAGATACCAACCGAGTCACCTAATTCAGATGCTATTTCGCTAAGGACTGGAGCTATAGCTTTACATGGACCACACCAAGGTGCCCAGAAATCAATAAGTACAGTTTTGTCTTCGCTGACTGCTTTATCGAAACTTTCTTTGTTTAAGTTAATGAGTTCGCTCATTATAAATCAGATTATATCGGGTTTGAAGGTTAGTTAAGGCTGAAGAAAGAGAAGGATTGTGAGAGCAATGGCACCTCCAAGCACAAGAAAGTCTAAAAGCATAAAAATAATACTCGGCCGCGCTGCCTTGGCAGGTCCTTGTGAAATTGCTTCTGGACTTTTGACGGCTTGTGTTCCCATCGGAGGAACTCCGGGTGGAGGGTTGCTTGGCTTCGGGGGTTGCCCCGGAGTGATTTGTGAACCAGGCAAGGAAGGGGCCAGGCTGGGCCCTGGTGCCGGAATCGATGGTGCAGGTAGTGCACCTGGGGCAGGAGAGGGCACTGCAGGAGCAATAACTGGTTTTATGGATGATGGAGAAAGAGAGGGGACTGAAGGTGTCGAAGATGGTAGGA
>Ga0206130_10000351_pt1 | contig 78942 bp, 76 predicted proteins | sample Helgoland_Spring_9_FD_148637 | JGI IMG/M metagenome (GOLD analysis project Ga0206130, IMG submission 148637) | Pelagic subsurface seawater microbial communities from Kabeltonne, Helgoland, North Sea - Helgoland_Spring_Bloom_20160512_1 | ecosystem: Environmental > Aquatic > Marine > Epipelagic ... | reverse complement strand
ACACCCGACCAGTACAGCGGGCCTTTTGGCCTTCAGCCAACGTTTGATAGTCGCCCAAAACCACAGCGCCAACGGAGTCGCGCTCAAGGTTCAGTGCCATTCCGTATACTCCGCCATCGAACTCGATCATCTCACCATACATCACATCGGCTAAACCGTGTATGCGAATGATACCGTCGGAAACGGAAACAATTGTGCCCTCATTTTGGGCTTCTGATGAAACATCAAGGTTATCAATACGACCTTTAATAATTTCACTGATCTCTGATGGATTCAGTTGCTGCATGCTATGGCCTCAATCCTTAGGAATTAAATGACTCTGCTAATTTGGTCAAACGACCTCGAATAGACCCGTCAATGACGGTATCCCCGGCACGTATAACCGCACCACCCAACAGGTCCTTATCCAAACTAACCTGCATATTTACTTCTCGTTCTAACTTTTTACTCAGCGCCTCTGACAGAAGCTTTTGTTGGTCTGAATCCAATGGCTGCGCTGAAATCACCTCAACATCTACCGCCTTCTCAAAATTCGCTTTCATTACATCAAATTGATTACTTATTTGAGGAAGCAGTGTCAAACGATGATTATCAGACAAAACAATAATGAAGCTTTTTATCGTGTCGCTTATTTCATCGCCACAAACTTCGTTTAACGTGTCAGCTTGCTGTACCGCAGTCACACTGGGAGAGCGCAAAAACTCTAGTAGCTTAGGTTGTTTCGTTGCTGCTGCTGCCTGCGCTAAACCAGATGACCAGGCGCCAAGAGCTGATGCATCAGCAGCGTACTCGAAGGCTGCTTTCGCATAAGGTCTTGCAATGGTGCTCAATTCTGCCATGAGATCCTCTGTTACAACTGTGAGGCTAGTTTGTCTACTAGCGCTCGATTGGCTTTGTCGTCAACAGATGCTTCCAAGACTTTTTCTGCCCCTGCTAATGCTAGACCTGCCACCGACGCTCTCAACTCTTCTTTAGCTCGATTGACCTCTTGCTCTATGTCAGCTTGTGCTGCTGCTTTGAGACGTTCACCCTCAGCAATTGCTTGCTGTTTGGCTACATCGACAATCTGGTTAGCTCGCTTATTAGCTTGATCGACGATGCCAGCCGCTTCGTGTTTGGCTTCTTTCATCTGATCAGACGCTTGATTTTTCGCCGTCTCCAAATCACGCATGGCACGGTCAGCTGCGTCTAAACCGTCAGCAATTTTCTTTTCTCGCTCTTCCATGGCTTCGATAATGACTGGCCACACAAATTTCATGCAAAACCACACAAACATTGCGAAGGTCACCATCTGACCAAAAAGCGTTAGATTAATATTCACGCTAATACCTCTTTACTGAAGGTCCGGTAAAATAAAAGCAGTTAAGCACCAACGCCGGGTGCAACAACAAAAATAAGGTACATGGCGATACCCACACCAATAATAGGCACAGCGTCAATCAGGCCCGCTAAAAGAAACATTTTTCCTTGTAGCATGGGACCAAGCTCTGGCTGACGAGCCGTTCCTTCAATTAACTTTCCACCCAACAGACCCATGCCAATAGCCGCTCCCAGTGCGCCCAATCCGAGCATAATTGCCGCAGCAATGATTACAAGTTCCATCGTAGACTCCCGATTTCAATAAATTTAAAAATTAATGGTCTTCTTCGTGCGCCATACTTAGGTAGACGATCGTAAGTACCATGAAAATAAATGCCTGTAGAGTAATAACCAGGATATGGAAAATAGCCCATCCCCACTGCATTAAGCCACCACCTAAAGCAAACACACCACCAGCGATGGTCAACAACGCCAACATCAATAGTACTGCCCTGCCTGTAGATAATTTTTCTTTGAGATTAAGCCAGCAAACCCCACAAACCATAACAAAAATAACTGTCCAAAGAATGCCGCTTGTTCCATCTCCAAACAACTGAGCGTTAAGACCACCAGAGACCAGGCCAGTGCCGGCCCCGGCAGCGAACATCATCGCAATCAAAATAAAGATCATTTCGCCAGCGTACATGTTGCCAAATAATCGTAAACCCAAAGAAAATGGTTTGGCTAACAGACCTACTAATTCCATAAATAAGTTCACTGGAATGAACGCCCAGTGATTGAAGGGATGCATGGTCAACTCTTTGATAAAACCAGTGCCTTTAATTTTGATGTTGTAAAACAACATCAACACAAACACACCGAGAGCCATTCCCATAGTGATGTTTGGATCAGTGGAGGGAACTATTTTTTGGTACTCGACACCGGCCATCATCAGTAATTTTGGTACAAGATCAACGGGAAGAAGATCCATTAAGTTCATTAAGAAAATCCAAACAAAAATAGTCAGTGCCAGTGGAGCCACCATTTTGTTTTTCCCGTGAAAACTATCTTTAACAGTACCATCAATAAACTCAACGACTAGCTCGACGAAATTTATGAAGCCAGAGGGGACACCTGTTGTTGCGCGAACAGCCGCTCGCCTGAACAACCAGCAAAAAATCAAACCCAGCCCAATGGACCACACCATAGAATCCACATGGATTGCCCAGAAACCCATAGCTGCAACTTCGTTTGTTCCGTGGGCCATGGTCCACATATCAGCGGACAGTACTTCGACGCCATAATCAGTTTGGCGCTCGAAACCAGCAGGCAGCTTCCCATACACGAGATTTTGCAAGTGATGTTGGATATATTCCGTTGTTGTTGCGGGGTTTTCACCGGCCATTTAATCAACTCTTCCCATTGCTTCCCAATACGGGATCTTTGGTTCTCTCTACTGGTTAAAGACTTTAGCTAAAAGCAAAATCTGTACGCCTAACATTGTTATAAACGCGCTCATGAGGGCGATCGCGTTTACATTATCCATTACGCTGTAAACTACTGTAAAACCACAAGCCGTCAGAACTAATTTTCCGGCTTCGCCACGGTACATCGATCGCACGATAGCACCTGCGTGATTTGCTCCTGCATATTTAAACGCCTGCCAAGTAAACCATGCTTGGGGTATCAACTGGATTAACCCACCAAGTAAAATCGAAACACCTATTTCGGTATCTAACAGCAGTGCTATTCCAGCCACTACCGCGAGAGTCAAACCCTGTAATCGAACAACTTTCATTACCGCAGGTCTGGGGATCGTATTCATAGTGTTCTCGAACGCTGTCTTTTCCATTGTTATTAAGAAAAGCCCACCCCTCAATCAAGCGAGCGCATTATAGGGATACTGTCCGCCAGTTTCAACAGAGGATTACCATCTATAGTAGCAATTCATATCACCAATATTGGGTGCTTTTATTTAATCCTCGAAAGAATACCTTCCAGCTCATCTAAGCAATGGTACTTAAATACGAGTTTGCCACCGCCATTGGTTTTGTGTTGGATTGATACTTCTGCGCCAAGGCGCTCAGAGAGCGACTCTTGCATCCGCAGAATGTCCGCATCGACACGGACATTTACTTTTTGTATTTTATTAAGACTAGCATTTTTCATCTGTTTTACGAGAGTTTCTGTTTGTCTTACCGATAGAGCATTTGCAGCTATCTCACGACCGGCTGAAATTTGTTGGGTGCCTTCAAGTGCGAGCAAACATTTCGCGTGGCCCAAATCGATTTCACCCAACTCCAGCTGTGTCTGGACTGGTTCCTCTAAACTAGCCAATCGCATGAGATTGGTTACTGCTGAGCGCGATTTGCCCACCGCGTCTGCGACCTGTTGCTGTGTTAACCCAAATTCGTCTTGTAGACGGAGCAGCGCTCGACTCTCTTCAATCGCGTTGAGATCCTCTCGCTGAATATTTTCGATCAGTGCCATGGCAATGGCGGCTTCGTCTGTCAATTCTCTGATAATGGCTGGTATGGTCGCCAAGCCTGCCTTTTGAGTGGCTCGCCAACGTCGCTCCCCAGCAATAATCTCATATTTGTCTTTAGCGACTTTGCGAACAACTATTGGTTGCATCACGCCTTGTTGAGAAATTGAACTGGCGAGCTCAGATAATGCATCCATATCTATGTCTCGGCGCGGTTGGTATTTACCTCTTTGCAAAAATTCCACTGGTAAATCACGCAAAACACCATCACCGACCATTTCTTGTGACTCACTAGCATTCTGGTCATCACTAAAATTCAGTAGCGCGTCTAAACCCTTACCTAAACTTTGTCTCTTAGCATTCATTACATTAGGCTCTTGTTGTCTCTTGCTGCTCAGTTAGTTTTTCCAATTTAAGAATTTCGCCGGCCAACGCCAAGTAAGCTATAGACCCTTTAGAATTGCGATCATAGATTAATGCCGGCACCCCATGGCTTGGAGCCTCAGCAAGACGGACATTACGCGGAATACTTACCCGGTAAACACGATTACCAAAGTACTTACGCAACTGCGCTGTGACGGCTGAGGTCAAACTACTTCTTGGGTCATACATTGTTCGGAGAATGCCTTGAATATGGAGTTTGGGGTTAATTAATTTAGCTATTTGTTTGATGGTGTTATTTAAGTCAGCTAAACCTTCCAGAGAAAAATATTCGCATTGCATTGGAATAATAACACCGTCGCTGGCTACCAACGCGTTGACTGTCAACATGTTTAGGGTTGGGGGGCAATCAATAATAATGTAATCATAATTCTGCCTAACGGGTTCAAGTGCGCTTTTTAACCGAGACTCTCGACCAATCTCTTTTAAAAGCTCTACCTCCGCGGCAACAAGATCTCGGTTTGCAGGTAAAACATCGTAGTCCCCTGATACTCTTGCTATTACTTCTTGCGTAGTGTTTTTGCCTGTCAATACATGATAAATACTAAGGTCACATACTTGTTTGTCCAGACCAGAACCCATGGTGGCGTTGCCCTGTGGGTCGAGGTCGATCAATAAAACTTTCTTTTTATATGCCGCAAGGGATGCAGACAAATTAATACTGGTTGTAGTTTTGCCAACTCCACCTTTCTGATTGGCAATTGATATTATCTTAACCAACGGTAATTTTCCCTTCGCCATTATAAACTATTGTTACTAGGTGCCGTTCGGCGTCAACACCAGGAACCCACAATGGATAGGTGTTTACTACCGTGCAATTCTCTGGCAACCGCTTCAATTCCGAAGGCGTCAAACGACCCTTCATAGCGTAAAAGTGCCCAGAATCCGCCAATAAATGACGGCAGTTAACAAGCATATCATTCAATGAACTAAATGCCCTACTCAATACTCCATCATATTTTTCTGTCGGTAAAAATTTTTCTACTCGGCTATTAATTTCAACAACATTACGCAAAGCTAATTCTGTTTTTACTTGAAACAAAAATCGTGTCTTTTTCCCATTACTGTCAAGTAAATCAAAACTTTTATCTGGATTGACAATAGCCAAGGGTATTCCAGGTAACCCAGGACCAGTGCCTACGTCAATAAAACGTCGATCTTTCAGAAATTTGGATATTGATAGACTATCGAAGATGTGCAATCTAATCATATCAAAAGGATCTTTTATTGCCGTGAGATTATACGTTTTGTTCCAACGAATCAGCAGTGTTAAATATTGCTGAATTTTGACGACCTGAGAATCATCACAGTCTACTCCAAGCTCTGCTAAACCAGACAACAAAAAAGATTTGGTTGTTTCACTGTAAATGACAGACATAGTGTTCCTATTTACTTAGGCTGCCGATTTTTTTAACTGCACTAAAAGCAAAGAAACTGCTGCCGGGGTAACTCCCTGGATGCGCGATGCCCGAGCTAAGGTTGTGGGTAATGCATCAGATAACTTTTGCTTAACTTCATTAGATAAGCCTTTCACCTGAGAATAATTAAAATCAGCAGGTATCGGAGTGTTTTCATGTCGTTTTAAGCGCTCAATCTCATCTCTTTGGCGATCAATATAACCTGAATATTTGGCATCAATTTCGACATGCTGACCAATATTTGCATGACAATTTTCGTCAGGCACGAGTCGATTGATGATCTTATGGTCAAGTTCCGGACGCTTGAGCAAATCGAACAATGAATATTCATGGGAAATATCATGTTCTATATGATTGCGTAACTTTGTTGCCAGCTCCGTATTCGGTTGTATCCAAGTTGTTTTTAATCGCTGCGTCTCTAGTTCGATAGCTTCTTGTTTTTCACAGAAACTACGCCAACGTTTATCATCAACGAGGCCAAGATTTCTACCAATCTCCGTTAATCGACTGTCCGCATTATCTTCCCGCAATAGCAGCCTGTATTCAGCGCGACTCGTAAACATCCGGTAGGGCTCGTTGGTCCCCATGGTTATCAGGTCATCAACCAAAACACCCATATAAGCAAGATCCCGAGTAGGGCACCAAGTCTCTTTTTCTGCCGCCTTTAAGGCTGCATTTGTACCAGCCAATAAACCTTGAGCAGCAGCTTCTTCATAACCTGTAGTACCGTTAATTTGACCAGCGAAGAAAAGGCCCTCAACCGACCTGGTTTCAAGGGAATAGTGCAAATCTTGGGGATTAAAATAATCGTACTCTATGGCGTATCCAGGACGAGTGATATGTGCATTTTCAAAACCTTTAATAGAACGAACAAGTTGGAGCTGAATATCAAATGGTAAGCTAGTGGAAATACCGTTGGGGTAGAGCTCATTGGTAGTTAACCCTTCTGGTTCAACAAAAATTTGATGATGATCTTTATCAGCAAAACGAACTATCTTATCTTCAATGGATGGACAATAACGCGGTCCAACACCGTCGATAACTCCGGTGTACATTGGTGATCTATCCATGCCATTGCGAATAATGTCATGGGTTTTTTCGTTTGTATCAGTGATCCAACAACAGGTTTGCTCTGGATGATGATCGACACTTCCAATATAAGACATAACCGGTTCTGGCTTATCCCCCCACTGCTCTTGAAGGACGGAAAAATTAACACTCCTGGCGTCTATCCGAGGGGGTGTGCCAGTCTTTAAGCGTTCTACTCTAAAAGGAAGGTCTCGAAGTCTCTCTGCTAATTTTTCGGAGGGCGGATCACCGGCTCGTCCAGCAGAGTGGTTTTCTAAACCGATATGAACTCGTCCAGCTAGGAAGGTCCCAGCAGTGACGACCACTGTTTTTGCATAAAAAGAGAGTCCCATCTGCGTGGCGACGCCAACAGCTCGTCCATTTTCAATAATAATGTCATCGACTGCTTGTTGAAAAATAGTCAAGTTAGCTTGATTTTCTAGCATCGCGCGTATTGCTGCTTTATACAGCGCCCGATCAGCTTGTGCACGGGTGGCTCGAACTGCTGGTCCTTTTTTTGCATTTAACACTCTGAATTGAATACCACTGCAATCTGTTGCCAGTGCCATTGCACCACCCAGAGCATCGACTTCTTTCACCAGGTGAGTTTTACCAATACCACCAATAGCTGGATTACAAGACATTTGTCCTAAGGTTTCGATGTTATGTGACAATAAAAGAGTGCTTCGACCCATCCTTGCAGCTGCCAAACAGGCTTCTGTGCCAGCATGGCCGCCTCCGATAACAATTACGTCAAATTGTTCAGGGTATTTCATCTGTGTTTTGTTGCTCATAGGTAGTGGAAGCGCCATTATACGTCGGACAGGGAAAAATATCTGCTTTGGTTTTTGCTGTCCTAATAAAGGTATAAAGTATATTTCTTATATATATAGTTAGTTTATTGTTGTTATTGTTAGGGTGTGTCAGTAGTGTGGATAATTTAAATTTTGATTTAAATCTTAAATAGTTAGGTAATAAATTTATCTGTATAACTATATGTGTTGCAGTAGGACAGAGCTAGTATCATGCTGTTGACAACGTTTTGTATAAGGCGATAACGGTTATATTAGGGGAAAAGATCAATATAAATGTGACTAGATTGTGCTTTAACTAAGACATTAATCACAGATTTTTAGCAGATAATCGTTTACCGTTAATAACTCTTGTAAAAATTGTTAACCATTGTGTATTGAATTACGGGTAAATGTTATTTAGAAAAAAGCCGTTAATTTTTGTTTAAAACTAATAAAATGATTGAAGTGAAAAGGTATTTTCTTTAGACTCCGCCTCCCTGTTAAAACAACACGAAATTTTGGATGAATTAACATGAAAAGAACTTTTCAACCAAGCAACTTGAAACGCAAGCGAACTCACGGGTTTCGCGCCAGAATGGCCACTGCTGGTGGGCGGGCCGTGATCAATCGTCGCCGGGCTAAAGGGCGTAAGCGTTTGTCTGCATAAACATGGGCCCGGTGCCCAATGCAAAATTCGGTAGATGTAGTCGTTTACTCAGTCAATCTGACTTCCAAGAAGTTTTTGACGCCAATACTTGTAAAATCTCTCACCCAAATCTCTTGATCCTAGCTAAATTTAATGTGCAACGGAATTCTCGTTTGGGGCTTGTTGTGGGAAAAAAGAACGTTCCTTGCGCAGCCAAAAGAAACGCTTTGAAGCGAGTTGTAAGAGAAACATTTAGGCAAGAACAATTTTCGCCCCCCATTGATGTGGTTTTTTTAGCGCGCCGTGGTGCTGATCATTTAAATCCCCCAGAGATAGCCTTGTTGTTGCAACAATCTTGGGGCAGACTACAACGTCGTTTTTTAGCTCTACAGGAAAAGCATGCGTAGATTGTCTCTTTTGTGTATTCGAGGTTACCAACTTCTAATCAGTCCACTGCTGGGAAATAATTGCCGGTTTCACCCCACATGTTCGTGCTATGCGCATCAAGCTATTGAACGCTTTGGCTTCTTCAAAGGGGTTTGGTTGTCGTTACGTCGCATTTCAAAATGTCATCCTTTTCATGAGGGGGGGTATGATCCTGTGCCTGAGTTGGGTTATGTATGTGAAAAACAGTGTGTAAATAAAAATCAACAGAGATGTGAATAATATGGACTGGCAAAGAACCGCCTTGATAGCTGGTATGTGCATTGTTGCTTGGATGCTAATGATTCAGTGGAATCAATCTCAAGAACAATATCAAATAGTAGATACTGCTAGGAAAATGGCGGTTGAGGAACCGGTTTTGTCGGAGGTCAGTTCACTACCCAGGGATACTTTTCCAGTTGATGATCTTCCTCAACTGCAATTGACGGAAGAAGCGCCCTCGGTGGTCGCACCCCGTGATGGTAACCTAATTACAATAAAGAATGATGTTATTGAGCTTGCCATTAACACGATGGGAGGCGACATCGTCGGTGCGAAGTTGTTAAAACACTTTGATCGCAAGGAAGAAAAAGGCGGCAATCCCTTCATCATGCTCGAAAATAGTCAGGATAATACCTACATCGCTCGAAGCGGAATTATTGGCCCCAATGGAACAGACACAGCAGAGGGAAGGCCTCAATTTTTAGTTGATGGTCTTTTTCACCAAATGGCAGCTGATGCCGACCAACTGACTGTTAGGCTGTCAACCGAGGTGGATGATATCAGTATCGTGAAAAGCTTCACCCTGAATCGGGAAAGTTATGCTATCGAGGTACAGTACTTTATTGATAACGCGTCAGCTGATGTTTGGAATGGTACTTTTTATGGTCAGATAAAGCGGGATTCAAAGCCCCCAGTAACTGATGTATCTGGATTTAGTATGCAACCATATCTTGGAGCTGCGTTGCGGCAATCTGAAAAAAATTATGCCAAGTTTGATTTCAGTGATATTGACGACAAAACAGTTAAAACAACCATTGAAGGCGGTTGGGTTGCTATGGTTCAGCATTACTTTATTAGTGCGTGGATTCCCCCAAAAGAAGATATAAACCGCTTTACTTTGCGGAAATTGTCCAACCAAGATATCTATCTAATGTCGTTTACTGGGTCTCCAATTCTGGTGCGACCAGGACAGACCGAGAGTTATAAAGCTAGTTTTTATGTGGGTCCAAAAGACCAAGAGACTCTTGCTAATTTAGCAGAATATTTAGACAGAACGGTGGATTATGGTTTCCTCTGGGTTTTGGCGGAACCTATTTTTAAAGCCATGAAGTTTATTCATGGTTTCATTGGAAATTGGGGTTGGACCATTATCGTTCTCACCATTGCAATAAAGCTTTTGTTGTACCCATTATCGGCGGCGAGTCTGAAGTCCATGGCAAAAATGCGAAGCCTACAGCCGGAATTGACGCGATTAAAGGAATTACATGGTGATGATCGCCAAAAAATGTCACAGGAATTGATGAATCTCTACAAGAAAGAGAAAGTGAATCCGGCAGGTGGTTGTTTTCCAATGCTTTTGCAAATGCCGGTATTTATAGCGCTTTATTGGGTTCTTATGGAGTCAGTGGAAATTAGACATGCTCCGTGGTTTTTCTGGATTCAAGATTTGTCTGCGAAAGATCCGTATTTTGTTTTGCCGATTATTATGGGCGCAAGCATGTTGTTGATGCAAAAGCTTCAACCAATGCCTACGGACCCCATGCAAGCCAAGGTTATGCAAATTATGCCTATTGCCTTCACGTTCTTGTTTATGGGTTTCCCGTCGGGTTTGGTGCTTTATTGGACGGTCAATAATCTCCTATCGATGGCTCAGCAATGGTTTGTAAACCGTCAAATTGCCAACGGCAAAAGCTAAGCGTCTCCGGGGAATTGTCTCAATAGACAAGCATTATGATGGAAAATAGTAATGATGTCATAGTCGCCATTGCCACTGCTTCAGGTCGCGGTGGTGTGGGAATAGTCCGTTTGTCCGGTGATAATCTCGACGGGTACATGGAAGCCATTCTCGGCCAAAAAATTGGTTCACGAAAAGCTGTCTACAGTGCCTTTTTAGATCATTCAGGTAACCCTATTGACCAGGGTGTGGCTATTTATTACCCAGCGCCAAATTCCTTCACGGGTGAATCTGTGTTGGAGCTTCAAGGTCATGGAGGTACTATCATTTTAGATGCTCTTGTAGGCCGCTGTTTGCAGTTAGGTGCAAGATTGGCGCGTCCAGGCGAGTTTAGTGAGCGTGCTTTTCTAAATGATAAAATGGATCTTACTCAAGCAGAAGCGGTGGCTGACTTGATCAATGCCGGTTCGATTGAAGCCGCGAGATCTGCTGTTTTATCTATGCAAGGTGAGTTTTCGAAATTAGTTAGCGCTTTGGTTGAGACTTTAATTCAGTTGCGTATTTATGTCGAAGCGGCAATAGATTTTCCAGAGGAAGAAATTGATTTTTTAAATGATCAGGCTTTATTTAGTAAGCTTGATAAATTAGTTAAAGATTTACGATCGGTTCTTGTCAAGGCCGAAAGAGGTGCGCGCTTAAAAGATGGTTTGAAATTAGTGTTAGCAGGTAAGCCTAATGCTGGCAAATCCAGCCTACTGAATGCCTTCGCCGGCAGAGATATTGCTATAGTGACACCGGTTGCTGGTACCACAAGGGATGTGCTGAGGGAAACCATTACCTACAAAGGTCTAGCATTAAATTTCGTTGATACAGCCGGTTTACGATTTACAGAGGATGAGATAGAAGCGGAAGGCGTTCGCCGTGCATGGAAAGAGATAGATGGTGCAGATTATGTGGTGATCATTGTTGACAGTTGTGATGATGTGATTATTGATTTCGCTGCCGAATGGCCGGAACTCTTTGATTCAAAAAAACTGCAAAATCGAAAACTTATAGTATTACAAAATAAAGTGGACTTATCTGGTGTAGAACCCGGCTTAGTCTGTGAAGAAATGCCCACTTTCGCTGTTTCAGCAACACAACAAACGGGTTTTAATGCTTTTTTCGATTATTTACGTCGGGAATCAGGGTTGACTGACCAGAGCGAGGGTGTATTTTCGGCGAGACGGCGCCACCTCGTAGCACTTGAAAAGGCGTTAGAGCTGGTTAATTCGGGAAACCAGCAGTTGCGTCAATCTGGAGCAGGAGAACTATTAGCAGAAGACCTTAGGCAGGCACAGGCGTCACTGTCTGAAATAACTGGCGAGTTCAGCTCAGATGATTTGCTTGGACGCATCTTCTCTTCTTTTTGTATTGGAAAGTGACTGTCTAAAGTGAATTAGTCACGCATCAATATTGTTCTTTTGATAAGTAATAAAAAATAGTTATTTTTTTGTTGAAATCACTGTATTTTCACTGGTTATATACAACTTATACACAAATTTTGATTAATTTGTAGTCTAATTATTTTTATTTTGTGTTAGTAAATAAATTCTTGTTTTTTTATAAATAATTGATTTTTATAAGTTTTTTTACAAACTAAAAAGTATACTAGTATTTTTATTTGTGGATAATTGTATGGTTGTCCTATAAACTGGTTTAAAAAATAATAAAGCTTATATTACTGAGCGCAAGTGTTAATCTTCTTCTGGTGAGGTTCCGATGGACTGTGATAGCGGTGTGGTTTCGCGCAATCTTTTTTTTATTAAAAAAGGATTAAGTTCGTTTAATTGTAGTCGTTTGGGGCGATCTTGTGCACAGTGATCTAGCGTCTATGGTTTGGCCTCAGTGTCAGTCTCAATTACAAACAGAATTGCCTGAACAGCAGTTTAACACCTGGATACGCCCATTGGTGGTTCAGCCAGGTTTCGATGGTCGTGTCCAGCTGTTGGCGCCGAATAGATTTATTGAAGATTGGGTTAAAAATAAGTTTCTTTCTCGAATTGAAGAGCTCATGGGTCAACTTGGAGGCAGCCAAGTTGTTGTTGACATAACTGTGGTGAGGTCTGAGGTTTCTGAATATCAATTACGACAATCAGACAGTGTTAATCAGCGTTTTAATAAAAAACCTGCAGATGAGGATGGTAGGAGTTCGAAGCAAGGTTCTGAGTCTGGGAGAGTCGTATCGTTGGGGTCATCGGATTCACATCGTGAGCCAATTAAATCAGCTGCAGAAACCAGCTTGAAAACCAACTTAAATGCTAATTTTACGTTTGAAAATTTTGTAGAAGGTAAGTCAAATCAGCTTGGCTTTGCGGCGGCACATCAGGTTGCTGAAAACCCAGGGGGATCCTACAATCCATTGTTCATTTATGGTGGCGTCGGCTTGGGTAAAACGCACTTGATGCATGCAGTTGGCCATGCAATGCGGCAAAAAAATCCGGAAGCGAAAATAGTTTATTTACACTCAGAGCGATTTGTTGCAGATATGGTCAAAGCCCTGCAACTCAAAGCAATTGACGAGTTTAAGCAGTTTTATCGTTCAGTTGATGCTTTGCTGATTGATGATATTCAGTTTTTTTCTGGGAAAGAGCGTTCGCAAGAAGAGTTTTTTCATACTTACAATGCGTTGCTTGAAGGTGGTCAGCAGATGATACTTACCTGTGATCGCTATCCCAAGGAGATCGATGGAGTAGAGGAGCGTTTAAAATCCAGATTTGGTTGGGGCCTTACCGTTGCGGTTGAGCCGCCAGAACTTGAAACTAGAGCCGCAATTTTGATTAACAAAGCGGAACAGTCGGGCATGGATTTGTCCAAAGATGCTGCGTTCTTCATTGCCCAGCGTATTCGGTCTAATGTCCGGGAGCTCGAAGGGGCGTTAAAGCGTGTAATGGCCCATGCACAGTTTACAGGGCGCACGATAGATATCGACTTGATTAGAGAGTCACTGAAAGATTTGTTGGCGCTTCAAGACAAGCTGGTTACGATTGATAACATTCAAAGGGTAGTGGCAGACTACTACAAACTGAAAATGTCTGATATGTTATCTAAACGTCGGAGTCGATCAGTAGCCCGGCCAAGACAGCTAGCGATGTCAATTGCCAAGGATCTGACCAGCTATAGTCTTCCAGAGATTGGTGAGTCATTTGGTGGTAGGGACCACACTACTGTACTTCATGCTTGCCGCAAGGTAAAAGAACTAGAATCTGTGGATCGAGAGGTTCAAAGAGACCTAAAGCAACTCTACCGTATTTTGTCCACCTGAGTTTTGATATAATCTGACCCAATTGTTGGAGATAGCAAACACTATGAAATTTAGCCTACCACGAGAATTATTTTTAAAGCCCTTGCAGTTAGTTGTGGGAGTTGTTGAAAGACGACAAACGCTTCCTATTTTGTCCAATGTATTATTAAGTTTAGATGGCTCTAAGCTGTCGATTACAGGCACTGATTTGGAAGTAGAAATCGTAGGAGTCACCGATATTAGCGCGGTCGGTGAAGGTGGCGACGTGACTGTGTCAGCGCGGAAATTAGTTGATATTTGTCGTTCTTTGCCCGAAGACGCAGAAATAAAATTTTCGAGCGGCGATGGTAAGGCGACCATAAATAGTGGTCGTAGTAAGTTTACTTTAGCGACACTTCCGGCGAATGAATTTCCTTCAGTTGATGAAGGTGAAAAAGCAGTTGAATTTATGGTTGCGGGCACAACGTTGAAGGCGCTGATTGAGTCTACGTCTTTTGCGATGGCTCAACAAGATGTTCGGTATTATCTAAATGGAATGTTGTGGGAGCTGAAGAACAATCAGCTTCGTGCTGTAGCCACTGACGGCCATCGTATGGCGCTTTGTGATGGTAGTTGCGATGTTTCCGTTGACAACGCCATCACTTCTATTCTGCCGCGCAAGGGCATCATAGAGCTATCGAGGCTGCTTGAAGACTCAGACGTCAAAGTCACTATGGGGTCAAATCATATTCGTGTCACCGGTAATGATTACTGTTTTACCTCCAAGTTAGTTGATGGTGCGTACCCTGATTATGACCGAGTACTCCCTAAGGGGGGGGATAAGGTCGTTGTTGGTGATCGATCGGAGCTTAAACAGGCATTCAGTCGTGCAGCCATTTTATCCAACGAGAAGTATCGCGGTGTAAGGGTGATGATTTCCGAAGGTTGTATCAAAATGGTAGCCAACAATCCAGAGCAAGAGCAAGCTGAAGAAGAGGTTTCGGTAAGCTATTCAGGGGAACCATTGGAAATTGGTTTTAATGTAAGTTATCTGCTCGATGTGCTCAATGTGATTGGTGGGTCAAAGGTGCGCATCACGCTTTCCAATGCCAACAGTAGTGCCCTTGTGGAAGACGCGACCGACGGGTCTGCGGTCTATGTTGTCATGCCTATGCGATTATAAAACATCAGATGCATTTAATTTACTGTTTCACTAATGCACATCTCACGAATTGACGTTCATGAAGTTCGTAATCTAAGAAATGCCACGTTGGATTGTCATAGTTTGGCAAATATTATTTATGGTCAAAATGGTAGTGGCAAGACGAGTCTGTTAGAGGCTATACACTTGTTGGGTAGGGGGCGTTCATTTCGCCATCGCGATCTGCGATTGGTGGTCAATCATTCTGCAGAGAATTTGGTTGTTTCAGCTAGTATCGAAAGTGGTAAGGCCTCGCGTAGCAATAAGCTTGGCGTTATGCGATCTCGTACGGGCCAGTTTACCGCGCGGCTTGATGGTTCGTCTCTCCAAACGGCTACTCAGCTTGCGGCGTTAATACCGATTCAGTTAATTGATGCGCACAGTTTTAACTTGCTTGAGGGTGGTCCTCTTCTGCGGCGGCAGTTTGTGGATTGGGGTGTGTTCCACGTGGAACACGCGTATACAAAACTGTGGCGGCGGTTCCAAAAAACATTAAAACAGCGGAATCAATTGTTACGGCATGGTAGAATAGACGAAGACTTGTTGAGGGTTTGGACGGCCGAGCTGGTTCCTTTGAGTGAGCAAGTTAGCTCCTATCGGAAGCGTTATATAATCGACTTGGCAAGCTATGTGCAAACTGTGGCTGGTGCCTTTGATGGTTTGGGCGAGCTTGAGATCGAGTTCTATCGCGGATGGAAGGATGATGTGAGTTTGGCTGAGATTATGGAAGCTCAAAGACAGAGGGATGTTTCTCTAGGCACCACATCTCAGGGCGCGCATAAGGCGGATGTCAAAGTTAGGGTGAATGGCCAGCCTGCTGCAGATACGCTGTCGCGAGGGCAGATTAAGTTGTTGGTTTATGCATTAAAGTTAGCTCAGGCAACTCATTACCAGGCAAAAACCTCTGAGTCGTGTGTGTTTTTGTTAGATGATTTGCCGGCGGAGTTAGATTACCATCATCGTCACCAAGTGATAGATTGCCTGATTGATTTGAAATGTCAGTTTTTCGTTACTGGTGTTGATAAGGGTGATTTTACAAGTTTAGTTAATAATTGCGAGCACACCAAGTTCCACGTGGAACAGGGTGTAGTCAAATCAGATTGAATCACAGGGTAACAGAAAGTCATGGCTGAAGAACAAAATTATGATTCCTCGAGTATTAAAGTTCTAAAAGGGCTTGATGCCGTTCGTAAAAGACCGGGTATGTACATTGGTGACACCGATGATGGCACTGGTTTGCATCATATGGTTTTCGAGGTTGTTGATAACTCTATTGATGAGGCTTTAGCTGGGCATTGCTCAGAGATCCGTATCATCATTCATCCCAACGAGTCTATAACTGTTTCTGATAACGGCCGCGGTATTCCCACCGAAATGCACGATGAGGGTGTCTCCGCAGCGGAAGTGATTATGACGGTGCTGCACGCTGGCGGGAAATTTGATGATAATAGTTACAAGGTCAGTGGAGGTTTGCATGGCGTCGGCGTTTCTGTGGTTAACGCGCTGTCAAAGCAGATGCGATTAACGATCAGGCGCAATGGTAAAGTGCATGAGCAGACATATTCTCACGGCGTTCCTAATGAACCTCTCACAGTCATTGGTGATACGAAAGAGTCAGGCACTGAGGTGTTTTTCATGCCGTCGGAGAATACTTTTACCAATATAAAATTTCATTTTGATCAACTAGCCAAACGATTACGCGAACTGTCTTTTTTAAACTCTGGCGTACGAATTGTATTGCATGACGAGCGAACAGCGAAAGAAGAGGTGTACGCCTATGATGGTGGTTTAAGTGCCTTTGTAAGTTATCTAAATACCAACAAAACTACGGTAAACAGTATTATGCACTTCACCTCAGATAGGGAGGATGGTACCAGCGTAGAGGTGGCGCTGCAGTGGAATGATGGATTTCAGGAAAATATTCTTTGCTATACCAATAATATTCCGCAAAGGGATGGCGGGACCCATTTAGCTGGTTTCCGCTCTGCATTAACAAGAGGGCTAAACTCCTACATAGACAAAGAAGGCATCAATACAAAATCAAAAGTTAATACGACAGGTGATGATGCCCGAGAAGGTTTAACCGCGATCATTTCAGTGAAGGTTCCTGACCCAAAGTTTTCGTCTCAAACGAAGGATAAATTGGTCAGTTCAGAGGTGAAAACAGCGGTGGAACAGGAGATGGGAGATAAATTTAATGATTTCTTGTTGGAGTATCCGCAGGAGGCGAAAGCCATCGTCAACAAGATGATTGACGCCGCTCGGGCTCGAGAAGCCGCGCGTAAAGCTCGGGAGATGACGCGGCGCAAGGGTGCTCTGGATATCGCCGGTCTTCCGGGAAAACTCGCTGATTGCCAAGAAAAAGATCCAGCTTTGTCTGAGTTATACCTGGTCGAGGGTGATTCGGCGGGAGGCTCAGCAAAACAGGGTAGAGCGCGGAAAACTCAAGCTATATTGCCTCTTAAAGGTAAGATTTTAAACGTAGAAAAAGCTCGGTTTGACAAAATGTTGTCCAGTGCCGAAGTGGGGACTCTTATCACTGCTTTAGGTTGTGGTATTGGCACAGAAGAGTTTAACCTCGAAAAGCTGCGTTATCACACTATTGTGATTATGACCGATGCGGATGTGGATGGGTCGCACATCAGAACCCTTTTATTGACCTTCTTTTTTCGGCAGATGCGAGAGCTGGTGGAAGCGGGTCACATATATATCGCTCAGCCGCCCCTCTACAAAGTGAGTAAAGGTAAGAACGAACAGTACGTTAAGGATGATGCAGCCCTGTTGGATTATTTAACCCAAAAAGCCCTAGAAAGCGCAACTCTGCATGTTAACCCGGAGGCGCCAGCATTACAGGGAGCCGCTTTGGAAGCTTTGGTCAGCCAGTTCCGTTTTGTGGATGCGTTAATCGAGCGTATGTCGTTGGTTTATCCTAAAGAGATCTTGGAATCCATGGTTTATACGTCAGGATTAAATGAAAAACTTCTCAAAAAAAGCAGTGAAGTTGAGGCTTGGTGCGTCGAACTTCGTCAAAAATTGGCTAATTTAGAAAATGGTACTCATCGCTACCAAGTTTCCGTTGTTGAGGATAATGAGCGTCAAGTGTGGCTGCCGAGAATTGAAATTACCGCCCATGGCGTCCCCCATTACCATACGTTGAGTCGTGATTTTTTCATTTCTTCAGAGTACAGTTCAATTGTTGATTTAGGCAATGCTCTGCAGGGTTTAATCGAAGATGGCGCTTATGTTCAGCGCGGTGAACGCAGCAAACCTGTATCTGATTTTAAGCAGGCTCTCGATTGGTTGATGGCAGAATCTCGTCGCGGAATTAACACTCAGCGGTATAAGGGTCTCGGTGAGATGAACCCTGAACAACTTTGGGAGACCACTATGGATCCTGAGAGTCGCCGGATGCTAGTGGTTACTATTGAAGATGCAATAGCAGCTGATCAGATGTTCACTACTCTAATGGGCGATCAGGTAGAGCCGCGTAGAAAATTTATCGAAACTAATGCTTTGTCGGTCGTTAATCTCGACGTTTAGGCGAGTCATAGGTTAGTCATTTTTGATAGTTCATCGGCAACCCAGCTTTGAGCGACTTTAGACAGCTCTTTTTCGGTGCCGGATGCCGTGTTTATGGGTGCGCCAATCACTAGCCTTATGGTGCCTGGTGTTTTTAGCCAGCGGTTTACGGGCCAGTGAGATCCAGAGTTGTGGGCAATCGGTAATATCGCTACTCCTGCTTGCTTTGCCAACACAGCGGCACCTGTCTTAAATGATCCAAGTTCCCCAGCGGCCTGCCGAGTACCCTCAGGATAAATGACCACGTTTATATTGTCATTAAGGCGTTTGTGACCTTCGCTAAGAATACGTTTAATGGCTTTTCGTGGTGTTGAGCGATTAATTGCAATAGGCTGGAGTACAGCGACACTCCAACCGAAGAATGGTAGCCAAAGTAGTTCTTTTTTTAGGACAAAACTGGTGGGATTGAGCAAGCGTTGCAAAAAAAAAGATTCCCAAGCACTTTGATGGTTACATATAGCAACGTATGGGCCAGGTGGGATGTTGTCTAAACCGGTTACTTTGGTATCAATACCGCAGGTAATGTATAGCCATTTTAAAATAGCCCCATTACCAACTGTAAAGATCTGGTGCCTAACATTTAGGGGTAAGATAAGAGTAAAAAAACTCAGCAACCCTAGTGTCATAGTGATAGCAATTAAGCCTGCATAAAAGCCAACCGACCTTATTGAAAGATTAAAATAATTACTAAAAGTCATTTTTCTGGCTATTTGCTTCCTGCAATCTTTGCAATATCAGCAATGTTCAAGAACAGGCTTCTCAAATCTTGTAATAATTGTAGACGATTGTTACGTATTTCGTCGTCTTCTACCATCACCATGACGTCGTTAAAAAAATGATCTACCGGATCTCGCAAGGATGCTAAACCAGTTAGTGCCTGCTCATATTTTCGCTCTGAGACTAACGATTGGGTTGTGTCGATGAGTGATTCGATAGCCGAGGCAAGCATAGTCTCGGCAGACTCAGTAAATAATGCAGGCTTGAGCGCTGTATTTGTTAGGAGTAGCTGTTCTTTGGATAATATGTTTGATACTCGCTTATTAGCAGCTGCTAAATCGTTACTCTCGGGAAGTTTCGAAAAAGCCGCAACCGCCTCGACGCGGGCATCAATATCCAGTGGATTGGCAAGATTAAGGGCATCCACGGATTGAAATATTTCTGCTGGGTAACCTTTTTCTTTGTACCATGCTCTGAACCTTTCGAGAATGTAAGTAAGCACTTGCTCACAGACCTTCATTTGCTGATCTTTCTCTAAATTAAATGGCTCTGCGGCCGATTTAATAGCATGTTTGAGATCCATATTAATTTGACAACCAATGATTATTCTCAATATACCAAGACTGGCACGCCGCAACGCAAAGGGATCTCTAGATCCTGAAGGTTGCTGACCGATACTAAAAATTCCTATCAGTGTGTCTAATTTATCAGCGATCGCCAAAGTTATGCCAACAGCTGTGGCCGGGAGCTTATCATTAGCAGACTTTGGCAAGTATTGTTCTAGCTGGGCTTCAGCTATATCTTCGTGCTCACCATCATTGAGGGCGTAATAACGACCCATTATTCCCTGCAAATCTGCAAATTCACCGACCATATCCGAAACAAGGTCCGACTTACTCAGTTGAGCGGCACGGAAGGAATGATCCGGATTTGCTCCGCTAGCACTGGCAAGTAATTTGGCTAAACGCGCCACTCGTTCGGTCTTGTCATAGACTGAACCGAGTTTCTCTTGGAAAACCACGGTTTTCAAACTTTCCCGCCGTTCTTCGAGACTGCTACCGGCATCATTTTTGTAGAAAAAAGCCGCATCAGCTAACCTTGGTCTAATGACTTTTTCATTTCCTGCAACGATTTGTTCGGGTTGTTTACTATTGATATTAGCTACGGTAACAAAAGCGGGCAGTAGGTGGCCGTTATTGTCTACCAGATGGAAGTACTTCTGATGTTCCTTCATTGATGAAATCAATGCCTCTGCAGGCACAGAGAGAAAGCGTTGGTCAAAACGACCCAGCAGTGGCACTGGCCATTCGTTTAGTGCGGTGACTTCATCGAGAAGCTCGGGATCTATAACGGCTCGACCACTATTGTTTTCCGCGAGAGCGATTACTCCCTCTTCGATGATTGTCCGACGCTTTTTAAAATCGGCAATGACAAAGTCATCATGAAGCTGCTGTTCATAACTGGTGGCCGAGTTGATCACAATGTCACCCTTACCTAAGAAGCGGTGACCTTGACTGACATTGCTTGAACGCAAGCCGAGGATTGTTTCTTCACAAACTTTGTTGTCGAATAGCAACACAGCCCACTGCACCGGACGCACGAACTCCTCTCTACTAATTCCCCAGCGCATACGTTTTGGAATTGGCAGGTTTGCCAATGATTGGTTTATCACGGATGCAAGTAAATCACGGGTTGCCTCGCCAGGTACAATTTGGCGCAGACAGAGTTTATCTTGCTGTCCGTCGTTTTCTACAAACTTGGCTAGATCATCGATAGCAAGATTGTTTTTTTTGGCAAAAGCTTCTGCTGCTTTGGTTGGTACACCCTCATTATTAAAGGCGATTTTTATCGGTGGTCCCCAAGAGATAGTCTTCAGGTCTGGAGTAACCATATCCAGACCCTTGACGGTCAGTGCCAGCCTCCTTGGTGCGGCAAAAGAGGATAACGTGATCCATGTTAAGTTCTTTTCCGACAGAGCATTGGTTATGTTCTCTTCTAATGCCGCTGATAGTGTCATCAGTGCCTTCGGAGGCAACTCTTCTGTGCCTAGCTCAAACAACAAATCCGCCTTCATTGGTCACCACCTGAATGTTGAGCTAAAACGTTTTTTGCAATATCTGGATTGGCCAAGGGAAACCCAGCTTTCATTCGAGCGTCAAAGTAACCCTGTGCCACTTTCCGCGCTAGCGTTCGAACCCGCAAAATAAACCTCTGTCGCTCGGTGACGGAAATGGCTTTGCGCGCATCGAGCAAATTGAATGCATGAGAGGCTTTCATAACCATCTCATACGCTGGTAATGGTAACTGGTTGTCGACTAGTTTTTGGCAATCGGTTTCATACTGGTCAAATGCTTGGAATAGCGCCGCAACGTCAGCATGTTCAAAGTTGTAAGCTGACATTTCAACTTCATTCTGTAAGAACACATCACCGTAAGTGACATCCCCTTGGGGACCTTTTGCCCAAATAAGATCATAAATGCTATCGACATTTTGCAAATACATGGCAATACGCTCTAATCCGTAGGTAATTTCTCCAGTAACTGGATAGCACTCTAAGCCTCCTACCTGCTGAAAATAGGTAAACTGTGAAACTTCCATTCCATTTAGCCAGACTTCCCAGCCAAGGCCCCAGGCACCTAATGTCGGTGACTCCCAGTTGTCTTCAACAAAGCGGATATCATGTATTAAAGGATCAATTCCCAAAGACTCCAGAGAGCCCAAGTAAAGTTCCTGAAATTCGCTGGGGGATGGTTTCATGACGACTTGAAATTGATAATAATGCTGCAGCCTATTGGGGTTCTCTCCGTAGCGACCATCAGTCGGGCGACGTGATGGCTGAACATAGGCACTATTCCAATTTTCGGGTCCTATGGCTCTTAAAAATGTTGCAGGATGGAAGGTTCCGGCACCCACTTCCATGTCAAGGGGTTGCATGATGACGCAACCGCAATCAGCCCAAAATTGCTGGAGTCTGGTAATTAATTCTTGAAATGTATCTGGTGTCTTCAGGCTTTGGTTCACGATTAACTCACTGTGCAAACTTTGATCAATGCGCAATTATAAAGCCGCGCAAAGATAAAGATAGGGGGTAGTTACGCCAATTCAAGGAATTTACTAGTGGCTTTGATCAACCTTTCGATATAATAGTTATCGTCGCGATACCGACTGGCCTTAAAGAATTGGCAATGACTATGTTTAATCCATCCAGGGAGCAACAATTCAAGTGAAGAACTATCTTGTTCTTGGAATATTGAAACTCCTTGCCTGGGTGCCGTTAACTTATGGACGATTAAAAGGTTCGGCACTCGGTTGGCTTGTCTATAAGGCAAATGCAGGCCCCGTAAAAGTTGTTAGAGTCAACCTGCGCCATTGTTATCCTGATATGGATGAGGGTGAGCGAGATTCGTTGTGTAAGAAACGCATGCAACATTTAGGTAAGGCAATTTTTGAGACGCCACAGGTATGGCGAAAAGGTAATCCTTGGGTAACGGAGAAAATTACCGCAATTCATGGTGAGCACCTGTTTACGCAAGCTATTAACAGTCCAAATAGAGGGACAATCCTGATTATTCCCCATCAAGGGAACTGGGAGGTACTGGGATTGTGGGCAGCTCAATTTAAGCCTATGACCTCGCTATACGATCCTCCGCGCATGGCAGAGCTAGAACACTGGATTAAGTCGTCTCGCCAGCAATCAGGCGCCACATTAGTCCCCACCAATGTCCGTGGCGTGGCTGCTCTGGTCAAGGCATTAAAGCGCGGAGACATTTCAGGAATACTGCCGGATCAGCAACCACCGGCGTCTAGTGGTGAATTTGCCCACTTTATGGGGTTGTCGGCGCGAACCATGACATTGATTCACAAGCTGTTACAACGCTCTGGCGCTCAAGCGTTAATGGCAACCGCTTTGCGGGACGAGTCGGGATGGAATCTCCATTTTATAGCGGTGGATGATGAGATATATAGCGATGACCAACAACTAAGTTTGCAGGCATTAAACAGGGGAGTAGAAGCCATCGTAGCTTTGGCTCCTGAACAGTATCAATGGGAATACAAGCGGTTTCGTGATCAACCGGAGGGTCAGTCATCATTTTATGGTTGATGGTGATTAAGTGTTTGGAAAAGAATTTATCTGAATAAGGTACAGTTTTGCTGACGTCAAAAAAACAATTTGCAGACGATCTCATCGGTTGGCGGTCGCTGTCACCCGAAGTGGAACGCTCGATTCCGACAAATTGGTACACTTGGCTGTCGGATAGAGGTTCGCTCACCGATCGCTTGATCGACGCCAGTGAGAACCAGTTTAGAGTGGAAGTTATTGACCAGTGTGAGGGTGTACCGCTGCAGAATGAGTTACTGGCGTTGGGTCTGTCTGCCCATACGCCGGTTTTAATTCGTCGTGTCTTGCTTCAGGGTAAATCACTCAACTGGGTATTTGCCCGCAGCATACTGCCCATGAGCACGTTGACCGGAGACCAGGCTCGCCTCAAAGCAATTGATGATCAACCGCTGGGCGCCCTATTGTTTGCGGATGCCTCCATGACGCGTGAGCCGGTTGAAATAGCCCATCTTCCGGCACTTGAATTCGATGTGCCCAAAGGTTTATGTCAGGCCAGCGATTTATTGTGGGGGCGTCGCTCGGTTTTTCGCTTAGACCAGAAACCTCTCTTAGTGAGTGAGATATTTTTACCGACGTTTACTCCCGCCAATTAGTGACCACAAAAGTTTTGTTGAGGAAATAATGACCCAGTCAGGCGAATCACCCGTTCATTTTTTGAATAATCCATGGCTGCGGCTTGTGCGCATGGACAAACCCATAGGGATTTACTTGTTGCTCTGGCCAACCCTTTGGGCGCTTTGGTTTGCGGGTTCGGGGAAACCGTCGGTGTCTAATGTCGTCATTTTTGTTCTGGGGTTGCTAGTGATGCGAGCAGCCGGCTGCGTCATCAATGATTACGCTGACCGTCATGTCGATGGGTTGGTAGAGCGGACTAAAAGCCGACCCTTGCCTTCGGGCGAAATTACTCCAAAACAAGCTTTGTGGTTGTTTTTCGCATTATTGGTGATTGCATTGTTATTGGTGTTGATGACCAACTCAATGACCATCGCATTATCTTTCGGCGGCTTGGCAATCACCGCTTTTTATCCCTTTATGAAGCGTTTTACCAATTTGCCTCAACTCGGTCTGGGTGTGGCCTGGGCATGGGTCGTACCTATGGCATTCGCTGCCGAACAGCAGGCTCTGCCCGTGAGCATGGGGTTTATTATTTTGGCTATTGTTACTTGGACTATCGCTTTTGATACTTATTATGCGATGGTGGATCGAGATGATGATTTAGTCATTGGCGTTCGCTCAACAGCAATTCTGTTTGGTCGTTATGATCGGGCTGTGATTGCCGTTTTACAGACAGTCACCATCCTGTCATTGATGGTTGTAGGGGTTTTGTTTCAGCGGGGACTGCTGTATTTTTTTGGAGTAATTTTGGCAACAGTGTTCTTCTATCGTCAGTTTCGTAGCACGGCTAACGGAGATAGAACGTCTTGCTTTGCTGCCTTTCTAAATAATCATCGGGTAGGCATGGTAATTTTTGTCGCTCTGGCTGCAGATTATTGGTTCGAGGGGCCAGCAGTAACCTATTATTTTAGCTCTTAAGCCAAACTAGCAGTCTATTGTTTGCTGGCATGGCGTTGTCCTCTGTTAATTGCATGTTGCCGTTGGTGGCCAGTTGATTTAGATCGTTGACGTCTCTGATTGCACGGTGGGGACAGTCAGATTTCAGCTTTTGATTAAATGCGCGATTGCTGGCGTGTTCGATAATGCCATCGTATTGCATGGGCCCATACAGACAGAAATATCCTCCCGTATTGAGTCCATTAGAAACCAATTGAAACATTTTTTCGACGTCTTGCCAGGCCATAATATGGGCGGTGTTGGACGAAAAAATCATATCGAATTGAGAATCTGGCCAGGGATCTATCGCCACATCTAGTGCGATGGGAGGATAGACATTGGTTAGGTTGCTCTCAGTCACCCACTGTTGTATGGCTGAATGATTCTCGCATCGGTCACTGGTTTGCCAAGTAATAGATGGAATCTGTTGACCAATCCACACCGCATGTTGTCCAGTACCACTGCCAATTTCTAACACTCTTTGTCCCTCAGCGAGCAAGCGCTTTAACACCGCCGTGATGGGTTCTCGGTTATTCACACAGGCTTGAGAGAACGGCTTATTCAATACGATTGCCCGCCGTCAGCTGAGATTAGTACCATCATCCTCTCGTAAAGACCCATTTGTCTGCTTCAGACAGAGCCGCATTGAAGGAATAACCATCACTATCAAAGTTTTTCAGCAATTCGACATCGGTTATTTTATTTTTAATGATGAAGGCAGCCATCAGTCCTCTGGCTTTTTTCGCAAAGAAACTGATCATCTTGTATTTGCCGTCTTTATTATCCATAAAAACCGGAGTGACTACGCGTGCCGAAAGAGTCCTTTCCTTTACTGCTTTGAAGTACTCATTTGATGCAAGGTTCACCAGCACAGCGTTGGGCTCTTCCAGGAGGCTGTTTAGTTGATTGTTAATTACACCGTCCCAAAAGCTGTAAAGGTCCTTGCCGCGATTGTTGGCAAATTTTGTACCCATTTCCAGACGGTAAGGCTGCATGAGATCTAGTGGTCTCAGCACACCATAGAGGCCTGACAATATACGCAAATTATCCTGGGCCCACTGTAAATCTTCATCCGACATGCTCTCGGCATCTAAGCCTTGGTACACATCTCCTTTAAAAGCGAGCACAGCTTGTTTTGCATTTTCCGCTGTAAAGGGCCTTTGCCATGCTTGAAAACGCTCATAATTCAATGCACCTAATTTGTCACTTAAACCCATCAGGGCGCAGACGTCTTGTGGTGAAAGTGTCTTTAAGTCACTGAGAAGTTCCTGGGCGTGATCCAGTAGTTCAGGTTGTGTGTGAGGTCTGCGCTCGTCTTGTTGTTCGTAGTCTAATTTTTTTGCCGGAGAGATCAGGGTTAGCATGTTATCTTTACTCCCTAAGGATTGTTTATCATTAAATTATTATACCAAGCCTTTTGTTATCCAGACCATAGATACCGTTGAAACATGGGAATTGATTTATTTTGTCTAAGTACGGGTTTAATTTCCGCGATTCTAAGAATGGTTGTTTTTTCGGTGGCAATGGTTAATTCTTATATTTTCAGTTTTATTGCTCACGAAAACGGAATTACTGCCGACATAAAAAACATGGCTAAATGGATAAGAAACCGACATAAACAGACAGTGCCCTGCGAATTATGTCGCAGGATAAGAGTACTGCTTGTGACGACTATATTGTTAGTGGGCTTTTTGGCTTCACAGGGTTATTTGCAATTCATTGCTCAGATAAATTTGACCGCGGTCGCCGCAGACTTGGTTTGTCTCTCCACGGCTGTTATTATTTTGTGGAAGTATTACCAAGAAAGCTGGAAATCAAAGCATGGCCGGTCAAGCGATCAAAATTAATTGTTTTCAATGTGCGCACTTCCAAATTACGCATGACAAACGACGTCCCTACGGCTGCAATTCGATGGGATTCAAATCCAAAGTATTACCATCCATAGAAGTTATATCTGTCCAGGGACATAGCTGTCTCGCATTTAAGGCAAAGGCGAAGGATCGGCCAATTCAAAAGAACCAGCAGGCAGTGAATCTTCATCTTTAACCAACATAAAGGGGCGGCCAGTGGTCTTTATATGTCTGCAAGAAAAAGCACCATTGTAAGTGTAGATCGTACACTTAAGGTTGTTGTTCTGATCGCGTTGTGTTTTTGTCCATAGGTTAACGGGTTCCACCGTGGGGAACACTTGCGGATTTAACGCAGGATTTACACAACCCGGGATAATAATGGATCGGACTTCTTCCAGTGATGCCATGCGCCAATCGATGCCAGAAATTTCCGATAACTCAGCAGCGTACTCAAGAGCACCGTCCCAACTCAACCTAAACGCCTCTCCAACACAAGTGTCTCGATCAAAATAAGATCCAGCTGGGCATCTATACCAACTAATCCCTGTGCTTAAATCTGTCGCAGCGCCCTTATCATCGACGGTAAATCGGCCGAAATCGGTTTGTGAAATTTGCTCATCGCAAGTGGGCATAATTTGATACCGATTGTCGCATCCTGTCAGCACAAAAGTTGAGATAACAACGCTTTGAATCAGCGCTTTGCCGGGCGTGCTGAAAAAGCGCTTCATAAAACTAGCCCCTATAGCATTATCTGTGTTTGACATAGTCTTGTGTATCCCGATAAGTCCGAAAATAAAGTTTACTAACCTGTGTTTTGTCAGATCTACCATTGTTTCTTTATTATATATCGGCAAAAGACTGGAGAATATCCACTTTAAAACGGTTGAAAACTAATTATTTTTTTCTTTTCGCTTGAATCGTTAAATTGATTAAATCATTCGAGCAAAGTGTCGATCAGGTAGGGACACGGAACTGTGCTGTACGGCTAAGAATAAGTCGCGCGAAAAGCATAAAAGTTTGAAATTATCTGTTGTTCGAACAGAATAGATTTGCAACTAGGTGGATAAATGGACATAGCAACGATTGTGGGTTTGTTGGGTGCATTCGGTTTTATCAGTATTGCCGTGCAGGACCCCATGGCACTCTGGGACCCAAACTCTGCAGCTCTGGTATTTGGTGCGGCTATTATGGTAACCGTCATGCGGTCGAAACTATCTGATGCCATGAATTTGCCTTTAGTTATCGGAAAAGTTTTTGCCAACAAAGTGGAAGAGCCAGAGGAGCTCATTGATAAAATCTTTGAGCTGGCCACTATTGCTCGAAAAGAGGGAATGATTGCCCTTGAGAGGGTAGAGATTACCAATCCGTTCCTCGCTCGTGGTGTGGCTGGTCTGGTGGACGGAACCAAGGCGGAAGCTTTGTTAGAGTCTTTACAGCGGGTGAAAGACAAAACCGCCTCCCGTCATGAGGCGGGAGCGGACATGCTAAGTGCGGCGGCAGAGCTGTCACCTGGTATGGGTATGATTGGGACGCTTATTGGCCTGGTTAATCTACTGGCAAATTTATCTGACCCCTCCGGTATTGGTCCAGCAATGGCACTTGCTCTGTTGACTACCCTTTATGGGTCACTCATGGCAAACGTATTTTTCATCCCAATGGGAATGAAGCTAGAGGGATATGCTCGATTGGAGGAGAACAACAGTGACCTGATAATTTTGGGCATTATGTTCATCAAATCGGGGACCAATCCAAGATTACTTGACGATTCACTTGCACCCTTTTTAGCCCCGAAAAAACTGGCTAAACGCCAAGCGGAAGCGACTTAGATTGATACCTTTTGTCCACTTAGTAGCAATGAGTGTTGTCGTATAGTCACGTAAAGGAGATCAGACATTTCGGATTCAGTTACGCCAGTAAAGTGCCCTAAGTGCAAACCTGTCGCACCCATGTGGATGGCGACCTTTGCCGATATGGCTATTCTTTTAATGGCATTTTTCGCTTTACTCTATTCATTTACCGAAATTAATATCATGCTGCAGTCTAACTTTGCAGCGTCGATTCGTGCCGCCTTTGGTGTTGATAGAAAAGTGGTTGTCAATGATATTCCCACGGCGACCAGTATGTTGGATGAGCGCTTTGCTGCTGTGATTGCGAAAGGCACACCTCTGTCGGCGCCGTTTAACGACGCTGATGATAATTTGCGTCAATTCCGCAAACGATACACTTTGGCCAATATTGGTGACTTCAGTGTTGAATCAGCTTATCGCCGTTTGACCGAAACTTTATCGGAGGAGATGAAAAGGGGTGAGGCTCTGATTAAAGTTGAGGGAGAACAGGTCGTAGTAGAGTTACAATCTCAATTCACCTCTGGTGGATCTGGTGATTCAGATGACGGCCTTCGAACGGGTGCTAGAGTGCGTCAGAGCACCATCGATATTTCCGCGAAAGTGTTAAGTATTACCTCTCAAATGGACATTAATGTAGAGATCCGCACGCAGGATCTACGCGTGGTTCAAGCGGCTAAAGAAAAGCAGAGGCAGCAACTAAAGGATCAATACGATGCGGTTATTGAAGCTTTTGAAGACGAAATAAGTAAGGGAACACTCAAGGCAGTTTTGAAGGACGATAGTTTTTCTGTACGCCTAGCGAATCAAGATTCGTTTATATCGGGCAGTGCTAAATTGAATGATTCTACCGCTGAATTGGTCGGTCGCCTTGCTGAAAAACTGGCCGAGCAAGAGGGTCGCATAAGGATAGAAGGGCATACAGATAATATTCCCGTTATGTTTAGCCAAAGCTTTAAGTCCAACTGGGATTTATCAACGGCTCGCGCCTCTTCGGTTGCGGCTGCAATGATTGACCGATCTTCAATACGGCAAGGTCGCTTGAAAATAGCGGGTTTTGCCGATTCTAATCCCCTTGCCAGCAACGAGACGCGTGTTGGTCGTGCAGCCAATCGGAGAATTGAAATTGTGGTAACGCCTCCGGCAGCGAAGATAGCCCCATGAGTGATCCACAAGCGACGCCCGACAAAGAATGCACTCCCTGCCCGGCGGGTGTCGCCATGTGGATGGCCACTTTTGCTGACATGGCTATTCTCTTGATGGCATTTTTTGTACTTTTGATTGCATTTGCAGACATGGACACGGCCGGCGCACAAACAGTAACAGGAACTGAGGACGACGACTTTGGTGTGCAAAATGAAGTTCCTATTGTTGACAGGCCAGAGGGCGATAGTGTGATTGCCAAAACATTCTCACCGGCCCAGGTTGATCAAACATTAGAGGAAAAGCTGCAAGAGGATACAACTGATATCAAACCACCCAAAGATCTTATATTGACCGCTTTTGATAAAAGTGAAGACTTTACAACTAATGATGATATTCAGTTGATCAAGCGTTCCTTGGCAAGAGAAATTGCTGAGGGGAAAATTCGAATAAGATCTGGTACTTATAAAAATATTGTCGAAGTAGTAAATAAAGAAGAAACAGGGATATTTGGCGAGGGAGATAGATCATCCTCCGGTGTCAGGGTTCGAGAGGAAGATATTCAAATTTATGCAAAAGTGGCTGCGCTGCAAGCGGAACTAGAAATGGATGTGTCGGTTGTTGAGGTTTCAGAATATAAGGATGCCATTCAGAACGACCTTTTAGAGCAAGAAGCAGTATTCGCGGATACCTACCAAAAAGTAAGGAGAGATTTGGCGTCTGAAATTGATAAAGGACAGGCTGAGGTATTGAGAGAGGGCGATAAGATTATTGTTAGGCTTGCAGAGCAGGGTTCTTTTGACAGTGGACGAGCTGTGATAAAAACAACATTTAAGCCGGTGCTTGACAAGGTAGGCGCTTCCTTGGTCGATGTTGATGGTTTAATTACTGTTGAAGGACACACGGATAACGTTCCCATGGCTTTCAATGAAAGATTTAGATCAAACTGGGATTTGTCAGCGGCACGTGCCGCTGCTGTGGTGGAATACGTAATGGATATAGCGCCCTCCACCAGAGGGAACATCATGGCAAGTGGGATGGCTGATATTAAACCACTGGCACCTAATGATACCTCTTCCCGTCGATCAAAAAATCGTCGTATTGAAATTGTTATAGATGCTAGTTGACAGATATGTCGACGGCCGACTGCTGTAATCGCCAAAGACCAAAGACCAAAGACCAAAGACCAAAGACCAAAGACCAAAGACCAAAGACCAAAGACCAAAGACCAAAGACCGGTTTCTGATATCGTTGCCTCTAAACTTTTCTCACTTCTTGCTTTAGTGGTAACCATGTCATCCGATAAGTGTTATTACCTTACAGGATTCATTATTGGCCATCTGCCATCGTCTGAAGTATCAGTTTGCAGGCGGCGATGTATGGAATCTAAGTAGCGTCTGTGCTGATGCAAAGACACTGAGGTTAACTGATACGTCGCATTGTGTTGCGACCGGGAGATGGTATCAACTTTATAAGGGTTCAAAAAAAGGGGCTGATAGCCCCTTTTTGATAGATAACCTAGCCAAGATATCTAAGATGCCATGGGAATAGAACGCTGATTTAGTGATTTAGGTAAGGACTGCCATGCATCGTTTATTTCGGCGATAAGAGAACGAATTTCGCTTACTTTTTTAGCATCATGGTCTAAACTTGCTTTCAAAAGTTGACGCGAGCAATAGTCATATATGTCGGATAGATTTCTGGCTAGCTCCTTTCCATCTTCAAAGTTTAAAGAACTTTGGAGTCCACCAAGGATTTTAAGAGCTCTCTCCACTGACAGGGCCCTACCCTCAACGTCTTTTCTAATAAACTGACCTTCCGCCACAGCCAAAGTCTCTATTAAACCGCCAAACAACATTTGAATCAGTTGCATACTGTCTGAATAGGGGATGGTTGAGGCTACTCCAACGTTATTATAGGCTTTAACGCCGCTATTTCTTGATGCTAACATAGTGAATCCACTTATCTAATGACTTGTACAATTAGTATCGACAAAAGCTATTAATACCTTAGCTAAAAAACAAAAATTAAACAATTAATGTTGTTCAAAATTTTTCATATGGATTATATCTTGGGGGTCATCTGCTGAAGTCACTGCTGTAGATCATTTTAAAAAGGAGACTCTTTGAGCGAAGAGGGTCAGGCAGTAGCCAGTTTAATTGATTTAGTCGCTCGACATGTGCCACACTAGTTATTATGATGCAATTTTGCATAGTGCGTTTTTACATGGCAAGTTATGGTTTGGTCGACATATCTGATAAATTGCTGGTTAGCATCGGTATATAGATTCACCATGACACGCACAACGCGATTAATAGTAGAAAGAGAAGGCCATTGTCAAAATTAGCCACTATTGTCGGTTCCAGTGCAGACATGCTCGAACTCAGAGACCTTATCAAGGCTATTGGGCCGAGTCACTCTACCGTGCTAATTACCGGTGCAAGTGGCACTGGAAAGGAGCTTGTCGCACAGGCAATACATGATTGCTCTCTTCGCAAGTCTGGTCCTTTTGTTCCTATTAACTGTGGGGCTATACCCAAAGATCTATTAGAGAGCGAACTTTTTGGTCATCGAAAAGGTGCTTTCACTGGTGCAATTACTGACAGAAAAGGCCGATTTCAGCTGGCTCACGGCGGCACATTATTTTTAGATGAAATCGGCGATATGCCCGCTGAATTGCAAGTTAAACTGCTGAGAGTGCTTCAAGAGAGGTGCATCGATCCAGTCGGCTCGGTGAACAGTGTTCCTATAGACGTTAGAGTGTTAGCCGCAACTCATCAGAACATTCAGAAGCTTATTGATTGTGGCCGTTTTAGGGAAGACTTGTATTATCGGCTCAACGTAATACCCATTGAAACAAAGTCATTGGCAGATCGACGGCAAGATATACCAGAATTATTTGCTACATTTGCGTCTCAGTTAGCTGAGATACCACAAAGTCCGATTCGACTGACTGAAAAATCGATGAACTTGTTTATGAAGTATCATTGGCCGGGTAATGTTAGAGAATTATTTAATTTAATAAATCGCTTCACTGCGCTTTACGCAGGGCAGCAAGTTGATCTAAGAAATGTACCTTCCTCCTTGATCCCACCCGGTATCAAGGAATTGATGGTCTCTGAACTTGGGCAAAATACGACGGTAGTAAACAATGTCGCACATCTTGGACGTCCATCGCCTGCCAGTGAAGAAGATGCTCTATCATCGGTTACGGCTGACGAGTCTGTATTAGAGTCTTTTAATCATGTTCAGGGAGTCATTGCCATGGCTCAAGGCGGTATTGATTTTCCAGAAGAGGGTTTGCAACTCAAAGCGCGTATGTTGGATATTGAGCGTGGCCTTATTAAAGAAGCACTCTCAAGAGCAGAGGGCAATGTCTCTAAAACCGCTCGGTTACTCAGTGTTCAAAGAACAACCTTGATTGAAAAGATCAACAAATTCGGATTATCTGCCGGTTAATAAGTTCTCTCTGCAGGTAAGCCCTTCATCTCTAGTTCTCCTGTGTTGTTCATTTTTTGACGGTTTGCCGGTGGCAAAAAATTGACACATTCTTGCCAAAATATACTTAAGTTATTGAAAATAATGTAGATTATTTTTTGGCACAGTCTTTGCTTATCTCATAGTAAACGCCCAAAGCGGCAATGACTAAGAGGTAACCAAAGTGTCGGTAGAAGTAAACAAATATTCAGTTCTGTGGGTTGATTCAAAGGAAGCGATGAGTCCACTGCAAAACTTAGCTTTCTCTCATAAAGGTCTTCACATTAAGTGTATTAGCATTGCAGACTTATCTGCGGCTGCATTGAGTGGTGTGGATGTTGCGGTGGTATCTGTCACGGACGATCTCGACCATCTCAGCCATCTAATGGGTTTTATAAATAATCTCGGAGTGCAACTGCCGATAATTGCCAGAGTTCCGGTTAATCAATTTGAACTGGGTATTGATGCGATGAGGCAGGGCGCCAGTACAGTCGTTCCTCAGCACGAGCTCGAGGCATCCGTCTGGGCTGCTGCAATCGATGGATTAAATATTCCACAACCTGAGCCGACGAAATCGAGAGGGTTTGTTTTTGTTGATCCCCTGAGTCGCAAGCTGCTGGCGCTTACCGAACGAGTTGCACAAGCAGAAGTTAGTGTTTTACTTGCTGGCCCGACAGGTGCTGGTAAAGAAGTTTTGGCCCGCATTTTACATGACTCTTCTCCGCGTCATGCGGGTCCTTTTATTGCCTTTAATTGCGCTGCAATGCCGGAGAACTTAGTTGAAGATATGCTCTTCGGGCACGAACGTGGTTCGTTTACAGGTGCGGCGAAAACGCAGCTAGGACTGTTCGAACAAGCTCAAGGAGGGACTATTTTTCTCGATGAGATAGGTGAAATGTCATTTCATCTGCAGGCAAAACTACTGAGAGTTTTGCAGGAGCGGCGAATAACCCGACTCGGTGGTGTTCATGGACAAGAAATCCAATTAGATATCAAGGTCGTTGCTGCAACAAACCTAGATTTAAAACAAGCGATTGCTAAGCGCGAATTTAGAGAAGATCTTTATTTTAGATTGAGTGCTTTTAAGATCACTTTGCCTTCTTTGAGCGCCCGACCGATGGACATTATACCTTTGGCAGAGCAGTTCGTCAGTGAACACCTTTCTGATAACCAAGTGGTTCGTATTAGTCAGGAAGCAGCAAATTGTTTAGTTTCTCACTCTTGGCCGGGCAATGTCAGAGAACTCCAAAACGTTATGATTAGGGCAAATATTCTCTCCCAGAACGGCTTGATCGACGAGCAACACTTAGTTTTTGACGAGTTGACGGTGTACCAGGAGAATCCAGAGGATACCAGTATTTATGCTACTAGCACCTCAAGAGCTGAAGACAGCCATGTTGGCATAAAAAAAATAGAGTCTTTGTCACAATCGATCCGCAATAGCGAACACAAGCGGATTATGGATGTACTTCAGGAATCTAAAAATAGGGAGCAGGCCGCGAAAACCTTGGGTATTAGTCCTCGGACGTTGAGGCATAAGCTCCAACGTTTTCGAGAAGACGGAATTGAAGTTATGCGAGCTTATGCTCGTTAGAATTTGAGGACTGCAAGATGATTAATCCAACAAATGCTCAGAATATCGAGGCCATGCTGAGCCAGATCAGAAATTACCAGGCCGAGGCTGCGCAAGGTATTAATGGACCCTCAGCAGAGGGCTCAGTGACAGGATCTATTGAAAGTACGGGATTTGGCAATACCATTAAAAATGCACTGCAAGAAGTTAATGCTGCGCAACAAACATCAAAAGCGATGAGAACCGCTTATGAGCAAGGGGAGAATGTTCCCTTAACAGATGTGGTCATTAACATGCAAAAATCTTCATTGGCATTTGAAGCAACACTTCAAGTGAGAAACAAGGTTCTTAAAGCCTACGAAGAAATCATGAACATGCCCGTGTAATATTTTTTTGAATTAAGAGAACATCAGTATGGAAAATTTGATTGCAGCACCACAGGACACTGGGACCAACCAACTCAACGTAAACTCCGAGGGTTCGATGTCAACCCAACAAGTGCAGTCTGATGCGCAGAATCAGGGCTTGCCAATGAGTGGAAGAGGCACCAGTGGCAATAGTTTTTCAAATGCATTCTCTCAGCCGGCAATTAAGAGAGCAATGCCTGCAATTATTGCCCTTTTAACCATCGTGGTTTTCTTGTTGATTTATTCTTGGAGTCAAGTACCTCCTTATCGAACGGTTTTCCCGGGAATGTCAGAGGCCGATCGTCAGTCCGCATTCGAGGCTCTATCAACTGCAGACTATGGTGCCAAGATCGATACTCAGTCGGGAGAACTAAAAGTGCCTGCGTCTCGTTACCATGAGGCTAGGTTGTATTTATCGTCAATGGGATTACCAAAAAGCGCGGCACTAGGAGGAATTGAATCACTCAGTCAAGACAATGCGATGACGACCAGCCAATTTATGGAACAAGTGCGTTATGTGTCCGTTATTGAAAGAGAGTTAGCCTTAAGTATTTCAAAAATTGCATCAATAAAGTCAGCGCGCGTTCACCTAGCGTCCCCTAAACAAAGCGTTTTTGTTAGGAATCGTGTCCCTGCAAAAGCGTCTGTTGTGGTCGCTCCTTACCCTGGCAGAACAGTATCAGACTCGCAAGTCCAAGCGATTGTGCATTTGGTCGCTTCAAGTGTTCCCTATTTAGCAACCGAAGATGTCGCCGTGGTCAATGAGCGAGGACAGCTGCTCACGAAAGACAATCGCTTTACATCGATGCAAATGAACGCTGAACAAGTTTCTCATAAAGAGCGTTTGGAGGAGAATTATCGAAGCCGAATTGAAGCGTTTTTGAGCCCCGTGGTGGGTGTCGGAAATGTCCGTTCTGAGGTTGACGTTCAGATCGACTTCACTGAGATAGAATCTACTTTTGAAGAGTATGATGGAAACGATAAAGGCCCTTTGGTTCGGTCAGAAGTGCGTGGTGTTGAGCAGAGTGGAAATTCGTCGGCACCGACTGGGGTTCCAGGCTTGTCAGGGAATCAACCGTTCGATGCTGCTGATTCTGCATCTGGTAATCTAAGCAGTCAGTCAACTCGCAACTATGAAATGGACAGGGCAGTTCGACACGTCAGGCGTCAAGGTGGCACTCTCGAACGAATTTCCGTTGCAGTGGTGTTAAACCCGCCGGTAACGGCGACTACAGACGACGGTGAAAATACAGCGCCGCAAGCTGGATATTCTGAAGCTGAGATACTTCGTTTTACTGACTTGGTGAAAGGTGTCGTTGGCTTCGATGAAGCTCGAGGCGATGTAGTGACCATAGTGTCTGCGAGATTTGAAGAAACTCAAGTATTGGAAGAAATAAGTGAACCTTGGTACGACAATGGACTGATAACGGGTGCGATAAAAAATCTGGGCTTGGCTATCATGTTTATTGTAGTGATTCTATTTGTCATAAGGCCAGTTATCACAACCTATACTGCTGGAAGCGCTGCTGGTGGGGCGTCTGCGGGAGAGGCTAATATTGCAGCGCTGCAGTTTAATAAAGATGGTGCGGGCGAGGCAAGTCCGGCAGCTCCATCCATGCAACTTAGTGCTGGCAGTCAAGGAATTACAGAAGAAATGCTGGATACCGCGAATACCTACGACAACAAGGTCGCCTTAGTTCGAATGCTTGTGTCAGAGGATTCTGGTAGGGTGGCAAACGTACTCAAAAAAATGATTAAAAATTCGTAGTTCTGGTGAGGAAATAAAAAATGGCTAAGAAGAAACAGGAAGAAGCTGCCGAAGTAGATCCGATGGATGAAATCATCCAAAGAGACTACGATCTTATGTCGGGAAGTCAGCGAGCAGCGGTGTTAATGCTCCTGCTTGGAGAACAGCAAGCCGCCGAAATAGTCCAATTTTTGAATCCAAAAGAGGTTAGTGCTGTTGGAACAGCAATGGTTGATGTGTCTGACTTGTCTCAAGATTTGGTAAACAAAGTACTTGACGATTTTATCCTCACGATCAAAAAGCAAACTAACCTTGGTCTGGGAACCGCAGACTATGTAAAAAATGTGTTGAAGCGAGCGCTTGGAGAAGACAAAGCAGCCACGGTTCTCGGGAAGATTATGCCGGCGAGCACCAGTAAGGGGTTGGAGATTCTTCAGTGGATGGATGCGAGATCAATTGCCGAAATTATTGAATCGGAACACCCTCAGATCTCCGCCATTATTTTGTCTGTGTTAGAAGCTGATACAGCAGCGCAAGTTCTCAGCTTGCTACCTGAAAATCAGACTGCCAAAATAATTGAACGAGTGGCGACATTGGATTCTGTTCAGCCGGCTGCCATGCAGGAACTAGAGGGCATAATGACGCGACAGTTCACCAAAACGTCCGCCAAGTCTTCTTCAATTGGAGGCGTTGAAACTGCCGCGACTATTATGAACTACGTCACCACTGACTTGAGTAACGAGGTGATGGACAGTATGAACGCTACCAACGAAGATCTGGCGACGAAGATTCAAGATCAAATGTTTACTTTTGATAATTTGGCAACGGTGGACAACAAAGGTATTCAACGGCTGCTGGCTGCAGTAAATACCGAAGTGCTTATGGCTGCCATTAGGGGCGCTAACGAAGTCACTAAAAATAACTTTTTGGACAATATGTCTGAGCGCGCTCGATTGTTGTTCTTGGATGATATGGAAGACAAGGGGCCGATAAGAATTGCCGAAGTTGAGTCCGCGCAACGAGATATTATTCGTATCGCTAAGAAGATGTCAGATGATGGCGAAATTGTATTAGTCGGTAAAGGGGATGATTTTGTCTAGTAGCGAGTCACAGGAATGGCGCAATAGCGACCATATCTTGCCCCAAGATCAGCAGCTATTTGCTGCGAATCCGTGGGGTGAACCAGCCAAGGGTGGACAACTGAACGGTTTTAATCAGTGGATACCGACTGAGCTTTCGCCTCAACAAGCTGCCAGATCAAAGACTGACAAAGAACAGGGTGTTACTGCGGACAATGTGGACTCTGATACAAGTGGATCAGTTGAAAATGCAGAACAAGCGTCGTCACAGCATGAGCAGGCGCAATTAGAGATGATTTCCTCTGAACAATTGGAGACAGCAAAAACTCAAGCTTTTGAAGATGGCCGCCGGATAGGGTATGCCGAGGCAGAGCAAGAGTTTTCCCAGGCAAAAGATGTTTTTACGAAATTGTGTGATGAGATTCATGAAGCGCACAAAGACGTTGCATCTTTTTTCATGCCACTAAAGCAACTGTCATTGTCTATTGCTGAAGCCGTGGTGAGGGGGGAGTTGGAATCTTCATCAAAGGTTATAGAGCGTTTAGTCACAGACATGATGAAAAATGTTGAGCAGCAAGGAGAGATGCCAGTACTTCTCAGTTTAAATGAAGAAGATCTCCTCTTAATCGACGGACATTTGAAACAAGAATATCCAAAACTCACAGTAAAACAGGATCCGGGGCTTTCTCGTGGGAGTGTTAGATTGGCATTTGAGAATTCAGTGATTGAGGATTTGATGGAGAGCCGACTGAACCAAATCAGCACTGTCTTGACGAGTGAAGCTCTCGCCCAAAACGATCCAGATCCGGTAGATACTGATGCTGATGTTGCTGTTCAGGGTGTCTCGGAAGAATTGCAGGGGCAATACGAACAACCAGTTGTCGCGGAAGAGGACGCCAACAGCATCCTGACACCGGAGACTCATGACGATGGCTTAATTATTGATGTGACAGATCAAGACACCTCAGAGGATGATCAGTGATTGATCTGTCAAAGTAGAGAGAATAATGATTAACTTTACACAACATATTGAAACTTTGATGCCCCACCTATCAGTCGCGCCAGCAGTGACAACAGGAAAGGTTGTGCGAGTTGTTGGGCTAACGCTTGAAGCCAAGGGAATTGCTGCTCCTATGGGGGCTATCTGCCGGGTGGAACGAGGAGATTCAGGTCAATTTGTGGATGCTGAAGTTGTAGGGTTTCAAGCAGATTTGCTGTATTTGATGCCTTTTACTGATCCCAGTGGAATTGGTCCAGGTGCGAAAATATGGGTGACGTCTAACAGCTCCAAAATGGCGCTGGGGAAAAGCCTACTGGGTCGAGTGATTGATGGTACGGGGCGGCCAATTGATGGTAAAGGGTCAATTCAGGCCGATACTTTTGCTCCTTTGGAGGGTACACCACTAAACCCGATGGAGCGTGGACCGATCACCAAAATATTGGACACAGGTGTTAAGGCCATTGATACCTGTCTCACCTTAGGACAGGGTCAACGCATTGGTCTGATGGCGGGCTCAGGTGTTGGGAAAAGTGTCTTATTAGGTATGCTGACGCGAAATACTGAGGCCGATGTTGTAGTTATTGGTTTAATTGGTGAGCGTGGTCGCGAAGTCCAGGAGTTTATTCATCAAACCTTAGGTCCAAATGGCCTCAGAAAGGCCATCGTGGTGGCGTCTCCGGCAAATGAATCGCCGGTATCTCGGCTCAAGGCTGCCCATTTGACCCATCTTATAGCGGAGTACTTCCGTGATCAGGGAAAAAATGTACTTTTATTATGTGATAGCTTGACGCGCGTAGCTCACGCGCAACGAGAGATTGGATTGGCTATCGGTGAACCGCCAACCGCAAAGGGCTACCCACCGTCGGTTTTTGCGTTATTGCCAACCTTAATTGAAAGAGCCGGTGTTGGGCGCAATGGAAATGGCTCAATCACGGCTATATACACGGTATTGGCTGAAAATGACGATCGCTCTGATCCAATCATTGATATGGCGAGAGCTTCTCTAGATGGACAGGTTATGTTGTCTCGCCAACTGGCAGATGCGGCGCATTATCCTGCGATTGATTTGACAGGTTCGATCTCAAGATTGATGAGTAATCTAATGACGCCTGTTCAGCAGGAAATGGCGAATCGTCTCCGTCGATTATGGACTCTCTATCAGGAAAATAAAGATTTAATACAAGTTGGAGCATACGAAGTTGGTTCGAATAGCGAGCTGGATATGGCAATTCGTCTGCGTCCTCAAATTGAGGCATTATTGCAACAGAGCAGTGATACTGCTGTCACCATGCGACAAAGTCAGCAAATGTTAGCTGAGTTAATGGAGTAGAGAAGATGGATCAAAAGCCGAGTAAAGTTTGGGACGTTTTAGTATCTAAAGCCAATGTAGCGCGTCAATCTAAGCAAAATGCATTGGACAATCTGAGGAAGATCAAGCAGCAAACTATTGATCGCCAGAACAAAATTGATAGATTGTTGAATGAGTATCAGGCCCGAATGGAAGCCATGCAGCAGGAATCGCATAATAATGTAGAGGCCGACAATCATCGTAATTTTATCTTTCAATTGATGGATATACAAAATCGCACGACCGCAGAACTCGCCAAATTGGATAACGACATGATTGAGGCTAGAGGACAGCTACTCACAAGTGAGCGAGAATGTTTAAAGGCCGATTACCTAGCTAAACGGCATCACGACGAAATTGCTAATGCCTCCGCTTTAATAGAGAGAAAGGATACGGACGCACTGGGTTTAATGCAGTTCAATATGAACTCATTAAGATGATTTTTGAAGTTGGCACGTATTCTGCATACATTAATGCATAACATATTTACTTTCGGAGTAAGACGATCATGGTTGGATTATTGGGATCTATCCTAAACCAAGAAAGCTCAGTAAAATCAGGAGATGCGGCTGATCAGCAGTTATTAGACTCGGGTCAGGATAGCGATCAAAAGGGGTTTGCAGATGCTTACACCAAAAACATTGATACTTTATCGGCGGCAAAAAGTGGCAAGCATATACCAGATTCCCCTGAGCCTAGCCGCAATGTTGAGCAATATAATGGGTTGACGAGCAAGACTCTGAGAGGAGGAATGCAAATTATCATCGGTGGTAACGAACCCACTCCAGAGGGTTTAGACCAGTATGCTGAATCACAGGGTATAGATGAAGAGTTGCTGTCGTTATTGATGACTGATCCACAGTCTGCGCCAATATTAGGAAATCAAGTAGTTGCCAACAAACCCTCAGCCATCAATCGTGAATTAGAAATCGATACATTAATCAGCAAACATATGACAGATGTTGGTGCTCCGCTGCAAAACAGCCTTTCCCCGGTGGCATTGGACGCGCTCAAGGCCGATATTGATACGCTGATGGTTAAACATGCTGAGCGGTTTACTCAGATCGAGGGTGTTAAAACCCCATCCCTTCAGCCGCCAGCGGCGCTGAACGCGCTCAAGGCAGATATTGATACGCTGATGGTTAAACATGCTGAGCGGTTTACTCAGATCGAGGGTGTTAAAACCCCATCCCTTCAGCCGCCAGCGGCGCTGAACGCGCTCAAGGCCGATATTGATGCGCTGATGGTTAAACATGCTGAGCGGTTTACGCAGAGCGAGGGAGTTAAAACCCCATCCTCTCAGCCGCCAGCGGCGCTGAACGCGCTCAAGGCCGATATTGATACGCTGATGGTTAAACATGCTGATCAGAGCATTAAAGATAGTGGCGCAAATAGGTCACCGCAGCAGCCAATGGTGATAGCAGCGATGACCGCCTTTAAGGATGATATTGAAGCTTTGGTACTTAAACGCCATTCTCTCAACAATGACATGGCTGCCAATTCTGACAAAACAGTGTCCTCAAAACAGGGTTTGGCCAGCAGTGATTCCTTTGATACCCCGCTTAATCAGAAAAGTGGTTTTCAGCCAGTGGTTTCTGGCGCTACTTTTAGAGGTGGTGCGGGACTTTATTTTTCTGATCTGCAGCTCAAGAGCGAAGTGCGCCCAATGAAGGGTGAAGATCTGAACAAGGCTATTGAGCCATTGAATTCAAAACAGACGATCAAGTTGGCACAACACTCAGTGGATAGGATAAAGCTTCCCTCGATTAATTTATCAAGTTCTGTAGGCGAGGTGACGGCAAGACTAGCAGATTCATGGATACCGCAGGCTCGTCTAACAAAAGTAGTCGCGGCTGGAGAGAGTGGCAGTGCGGTGCTTTCTCAAACCTTTGCCAATAATGTAAATGATCTCAATGTACAACCACAGACTAGACCTGATGAAGCTCAGTTAAATGGTCGAGAGCATTTGCAGCGCCAAGAGCAGTATTTAGACATTTCGAGACGTCTTAGCGAGGCTCTAGGGCAGCGTCTGAGCTCACAGATTCAGCGCGGGGCATGGCAGGTTGAGCTTGATCTTCATCCAAAGTCAATGGGACGGATCGAGGTTTATTTGGAGATGAAAAACGGCGAACTAGATGCTGTATTCAATGCTTCAAAATCTATTGCAAGAGAGTTGTTACAAGACTCAATTCCAAGGCTGAGAGCCGAATTAGATCAACATGGAATTGCAACGTCCTTTCTTGGGTTAAGTGATGGCAACAGTAAAGGAGCAGGCGACCAGACAATGGCCCAAAACGGGCATAACTCCGATGGAGAAAAGGCTCTCCCGACGGATGAAAAACTGATCGCGAGTGAGCCGCATAGATCTAAATTATCTGATGATGGTTTGGATATAATTGTGTAATATCCGCAAATGTATTAATTTTTGTAAAGAGGTTTAAAGATGGCTGAGGAAGCTGATAAAGAATCTAAGAAAGGTTCCCCGCTTAAGATAATAGTAATTGTTTTAATTGTGCTTGTATTATTGGGCGCAGTTGCCGGTGGTGTTATGTTTGCTATGGGCATGTTTGACACGCAAATGGATGCTGAAAAAGCGATTTCGGAAATGGAAATGGAGGCGTCTGGAGGTTCTGGATCGTCTGAAAAACCTCAGCTAGAAGGCGAATATGATCCGAGCCGGGAGCCGGTTTACCATGAAATTAAACCTGAATTGTTGTCCAATATTTTCAATTCATCTAAGGTTATTCAGGTGCGTGTGGCGATTATGTTTAAAGACAACAAAGATGGTGATGTTGCTGCTCTATTTCAGCAGTTAAATTTTCCAATTCGCAATGCACTGTTAAAGGTCCTCGCTAGCCAGAGAGAAGAAATGATTGCTCGAATCAATTTTCGGGAGGATTTGGCATTTGAGCTAAAAAAGGAAATCAATGATATTTTAGAGACTAAGACTGGCAGTAGAGAAGTGTTAGAACTCTATTTCGCTGAACTTATCGTTCAGTAGAGAGCAATTAACGTATAGGTTACCCAAATAACAGTGTGCTTGGAGTGCAATGATGGCTGAAGCCGAAAACATTTTATCGCCAGAAGAGCTAGATGCGCTCTCAAGTGGCATAGAGGATGGCTCTATCGAGGCAGGCGCGGGATTGAATATTTCAGCTCGCGCTGTGAAACACGACATTGTTAAAAAAGATTCATCAAAAGGCGTTAACGTTGATGTGATCAATACTGTTAATACCCGGTTTTTGTCGAAATTTAAAAATGAGCTTTCCACTGTATTTAGAACTGAAGTCAAGGGTGCTGCGCGTGAAGTAAAATTGATGCCGTACCACGAATACTGTGAAATGGCGACCGCACCTTCAGCATCGAATGTGATCAAATTGAAGCCACTTCATGGAAATTCTTTAGTTGTGATAGACCCAGCAATTATTTTTAGATGTTTTGATAGCTTTTTTGGTGGTACCGGAGATCGAGAGCAAGAGCTGCTCCCCTCCAGAATATTCACCTCTACAGAGGTTAGCATTAACAATATATTGATGAATATTACGTTTGATGCCTTAAAGCAAGCTTGGTTAATTTTGCAGCCGGTAGATCCATCCAGTGTTTCTATGTCCAACAATGCACGCTCCGTTTTAGTGTCTGATGATAACGATTTAGTGCTTCTCTCGAGAATTGTGCTGACCTGGGGTGAAGACGAGTCAGGAACCGTCGACATTGTATATCCCTACTATGCACTTAAAACTATTCGGGAATCATTGATTCGGCCCTCTTCAGATGAAGAAAAGGATGATATTGCTACACAGTGGACTGAGGATCTGCAAAGCGCCGTTTTGGACTCGGAGCTCGCGGTTAAGGTAGTCCTTGCCCAAATTGACACAACCCTTAAGGCCGTGGAGTCAATGGGCGAGGAGCAAGTGCTCTATTTTGCAAAACCAAAATATGCACGACTCGATGTTGAGGGAGTTCCTTTTTTCCAAGGAAACGTGGGGACTCAGTCGTCAAACATGGCATTTCAGATTGTAAATGGCAAACCAAAATAAGATTTTTTGTTAGTAATTTATCAAAAGCAGTATAGGTAAACATTATGGAAGACACAGAAATTAGTGCTGAGGCTGAGGCAGATGTTGAAGAGAGTATAACTTCAACAGCGGCAATAGATGCAAACGTATTGCAAAACATTGCTGTCACTGTCTCGCTTGAGGTGGGTAGAACATCACTCAAAATTCGCGAGATCATGAGTTTGAGTCAGGGCAGTGTCGTCGAGCTAGACAAACTGGCGGGCGAACCCTTGGATTTACTCGTAAATAACACCAAAGTCGCGCAGGGAGAGGTTGTTCTTGTTGGCGATCGTTATGGTGTCAAGCTAACCAATGTTGTTCCGGCCTCGGAGCGAGTAAAGAACCTTTGATCTGAATTTATGGAACCCATAGGAATAGGCGATCTCTTAGCTATGCTTGCATCATTTTTGGTGGTGATTGGACTGCTAGTGATGACACTTTTTGGTATAAGAAAATATGGGTCCGGAATAACACTCTCAGGTGATCGCCACATCCAAGTTTTAGAGATAAGAAATCTCGGTGCTCGCTCAAAGCTATTGCTTCTACAAATTCGAGATGAGCAACTATTAGTGGGTGTTACCGCAACAAATATATCCAAGCTAGCTCACTGGCCAGTTGATCAAAATGGATTAGTAGGTCAAGATGTGTCAACAGATTCTCTTAGCCATGATGGAGCGAGTAAAGGGGAGTAGTCTGGAAGCTTGGTGTAATCACTTTAGGGTTATTAAATTCGAGGAGTTTAGCTTTGAGATGAACTGTAATGACCGAGCAATAAGGCGTGTCGGATGATGAATTTTAACGTCGACCTAAAAAAACTCTTTCATGATCGCAAACGCTATCTTTATTTAATATCCGCTCTCGCGTGTTTTATTTGGACACCGGCGATTGCTCAAAGTGGCCTGCCAATTGTAAATATGGTTGACGACGGCAGTGGTGGCACTAAATATAGCTTAACATTGCAGTTACTAGCACTGATGACGGTGCTAACGTTACTACCCTCGTTACTACTGATGATGACTTCCTTTGTTAGAATTATCATCGTGATGTCCTTGTTGCGACAAGCCCTGGGCACAGCTCAAACACCGCCAAATCAGGTTTTAGTTGGTATTTCTTTATTTCTCACTATATTTATTATGTCTCCAGTTTTATCGGAAGTATATGACGAAGCACTGAATCCATATTTTGAAGAGTCAATTGACTTTGATACTGCGCTGGCTAACGCAGAGGCACCCTTCAGGAGATTTATGCTCAATCAAACTCGAGAGGCAGATGTCGCGATGTTTGCGGAAATTGCCGGTAACGATGAGATGGAGACGTCTGCTGATGTTCCTTTCGCGACGTTGGTTCCGGCGTTTATAACCTCGGAATTGAAGAGTGCATTTTCGATTGGGTTTTTGATATATATCCCATTTATTGTTATTGATTTGGTTGTCGCCAGCGTTTTGATGTCAATGGGTATGATGATGCTGTCACCAATGATGATATCTATGCCGTTTAAATTAATGTTGTTTGTTTTGGTCGACGGATGGACTTTAATCATGGGATCTTTGGCCGGTAGCTTTGTGATTTCATAGGAGCAGCGTATGGATGTAGCACAGGTTATTGATTTAGGTCGGGAGTCATTGTGGATTGCAGTGCTGGTTGCCGCGCCCTTACTGGGGACTGCTCTCGCCGTCGGTTTGATTGTTGGCATATTCCAGGCAGCAACGTCTATCCAAGAGATGACACTGAGTTTCATTCCAAAATTAGCAATAATGGTCTTGGCTTTGGTGATATTTGGTAGTTGGCAAATAGCTGTGATGGTGGATTTTTTTAGACGGATTTTTGAACGAATTCCCACACTTTTCTTATAATGAACCTTCTAGTTGCTGAAATTGTCGACCTTTTCTATGCCTTCTTGTGGCCAATGATTAGGATTTCAGCTTTTCTTTTATCAAGTCCATTTTTCTCGATACGTGCGGTGACGGTGAGAATCCGAGTGTTGCTCGCTGCTTTGCTAACTTTTATGATTTATCCGTTAGCGGACTGGCCTATCATAGACCCTATCTCCGCCATTGGTTTGAAAGAGATTTTTGTTCAAATCTTTATTGGAGTCAGCATGGGGCTGCTGCTACAGATTGTCAATGCAGCCCTGATTGTAGGTGGTCAAGCTATATCGTCATCTATGGGTCTGAGTATGGCTAACATGGTTGATCCAAATATGGGTAATGTCCCGGTGATTGCTCAATTTTTGGTGGTCTGTTCAACACTGATTTTTCTCGGTATGGGGGGGCATGTGATTGTAATATCGCTCCTTCTGGAAGGTTTTAAATTACTTCCTATCGGTTCAATGGTAGATCTAAATGCACTGGTTGGATTAACTGTACAGTGGAGTGCGATGATATTTTTAGGTGCTCTATTACTTGGTATGCCAATAATTTCTTCGTTATTGTTGATAAATATCGGTCTGGGGGTTATCACGCGAGCAGCGCCAGCATTAAACATTTTTGCGGTTGGGTTTCCGGCCATGATTCTGGCGGGAATGGTTCTTTTGCTAATTTCTATGACGAGCATTGGCTCGCGAATAGCCTGGTTGTGGCAACAGGCCTTTGATGTACTAGGAAAGGCTTTGGGGATTGTTTAATGGCAGATGAAAAGACCAGTGACGAGAAAACTGAAGAGCCCACCGCAAAACGACTTGAGAAAGCGCGCCAGGACGGTCAGGTAGCTCGCTCCCAAGAGCTCTCGGTGGCCGCAATGATGATTGGTGTCGCTGTGTTTCTCGCAGTATTCGGTGGAGCCATTATTATGCGTTTAAGCGAGGTATTTGCCAGTGGTTTCGTTTTTGATCGCAAAGATATTTTCTCTTCAAACTTATTGCCGGCAGCCTTTGGTGATCATGCAGCACAGAGTATGGGGGTGGTTTCCCCTATTTTTCTACTGGCTTTGATCATCGCCTTTGGCGCTGCTGGACTACTAGGAGGTTTCGTATTCTCAGTAAAATCTCTGGCGCCCAAAGCCAGCAAAATTAACCCTCTGAATGGCTTTAAACGAATGTTTGGGATGAAGGCCTTAGTAGACTTGACCAAGGCGATTGCGAAGTTTGGTCTTGTGGGAGCGGCGTTATATTTTGTAGTGAATACTAATTTTGACCAGCTCATAGCCCTTGGTTTTATGGACATAACACCAGCACTTGCCGGTGCCGGAGAAATTATTGCCGATGGTGCAGTGTGGGTCACTCTGACACTGATCATTGCAGCCGCTATTGATGTTCCCTATCAACTTTATGAACACAATAAAAAGATGAAAATGACCAAGCAGGAAGTTAAGGACGAATTTAAAGATACGGAGGGAAGACCTGAGGTCAAGGCACAGATCAGGCGTAAGCAGCGTGAAATGGCAATGGGCATGATGATGGAGGCCGTGGCTGATGCAGATGTTGTTGTTGTTAATCCCGAGCACTTTGCTGTCGCCTTGAGTTATGATCCGGCAAGTAGCGGAGCGCCGATTCTGGTGGCTAAAGGTGTTGATTTTCTTGCTCAGGGTATTCGTGAAAAAGCCACGGATTCGGGAGTGACAATATTTTCAGCGCCGACCCTTGCTCGTGCGCTGTATTTCACGACTGACATCGATGAGCCTATCCCCGAGGCTCTCTACTACGCTGTTGCTCAAGTGATTGCGTATGTATTTAGCCTTAACAGTTTAGATCGTTCAGTGGCCATTTCAGATCCGCCCGAGCCTGAGGTGCCAAAGGAAATGAGTTACAATACTGAGGGACGACTTAAGTCTTAAGTCGTCATGCCTTTGGAGGGCAAATTGAGATGGTGCAAGAAACTGATGACTATATTCTTGAAGCGCAACAATGTTTCGAAAATAACGAAATTTTTTATAGTCTTGCAGACAAAAAGAATATTCGGCTAGCGATAAAAGCGTTGGTTCAAAATGGTATGGGATTAGCGGTCGTAGGTGACAACGAATCCCTGTTGACTCATTACTCAAGGATGTTGATATTTAGGTTGCGTAAACTCAGCAAGTATCGGATGGACATTTTTTCCCCAACTAATACCGATACTCTGCTAGATAGGTTTAATCAACTGCTGAGTAATATGACGATGGATGAAGCTCGGCAGCGGCCAAATCCCGAGGGTACAGCGACTTTGTTAGTTGTTAATGATGCCAACATTGTCAACGAAGAACAGTGGGTGTTGTTGATGCGCCTGCTCAATGATTTTCCTGGTGTCAATGTTCGTCTTATCTTATTTTTAAACAAAGCTGAATGGCCAAAATATGACGAGGTGCTGACCCCAATTAGCCGACAGCTTTATCGTTGGTACTTGAAAATTCCCACTGTGTCAGAGGCGAGGGCACTACTGACGGTGGCTCAGACCAACGGGTTTCAGGAGGAGACCAAGCAGCTTCTTGACAATATTGGCTTGGCTGGAGTGCTGACTGAAAATTCTACGCAAAACGCCGACAACTTGGCTGGCAATGATGCCGAGTTACAAAAAGCGCGTGAAAAACTGCTCCAGCAAGCGAGAAATTCTCGACAAAAGCAAGCCGATAAAAAGAAAACTGGACTATCCCCTGTGCTTTTTCGCAACAGTGTTCTTTCATTGGCAATTTTGTCGCTGGTGTCATTAGCATTTGTTTCGCAACTGTATCCTCAGCGTCTTGCTGAGTTTAAAACGACCATTTCGACTTATCTAGAGAGGTCAGAGCCAACTGACGAAGTAACGGCCGTAGAACGTGAAATAGCGATGCCACCGGGAGAAGGCGAGAGCCGCGAGGTGGCGGCGGATTCCGCGACAGAAAATGTTGAGGTGATTCCAAATACTGTTGCCGATAGTGATGTTGAGGCGATACCGCAACGTGAAAAGCCAGAGGTCGCAGAAACCATTGTTATCGAGACAGACGGTTTGAGTACTCCCTTGATTAGCGAGCCATCGGTGACTGAAAGTGAGCCGCGCTCTGAGCAATCGCCGGGCAAATTTAGGATGTTGAATGATATATCTATTGGCGTATTTTTCGTTCAACACGCTGTTGTTACTGGTGAAGATCGAGTGAGAAACTATTTTTTGCGATACCCCCGCTTGGAGGATGCAGCTATTCTTGGCATCACCGCGAACAATGAACAGGCGTATGCAATTATTTCGGGCCCATTCCAAACTAGAGAAGACGCAACCAATTTTACTCAAAAAGAGGGCGTTCCTGCAGATTTCTGGATATGGGAGTCCGGACAATTACTTCGGTGGTGTGAGAGGAATACGTCCTGTCAGTTGAGAAATTCTCAATAGTGGCTTAAAGATAGTTGTACTCCGGCCGATAGTAGTTAGTGACAAAAATGGCATTAATTTGACGATCTAGCAACGGGAAAGACTATGGCTGAAGAAAAAGATAACTCAAATGAAATAGAAGAAACGCAAGTTGAATCTACAGATGTTGAGAGTACTGAAGCTGAGGAAACGACTCCCACCGCTGCAGTTGATGGGAGCGTAGAACGCATAGAGGCGATGCTTAAGGTGCGTACTTCTGCCGGTAGACAAATGTATATCGGTGCACTGGCGACATTGGTTGTCGGCGCCGTAGCTTTTATGTTAATGGCGGCGCAATTGACTAGTCGAGTAGGCCAGGTTGATGATATGTTGGAGGCTTTAACAAAGCGGGCCGTAAATATGAATGCCGCCCTTTCCGCTTTTGACGAACTCAATGAAACCATCCAAGAGATGGCAATTGTGCAAGCGCAGTTTTCAGACCAGCAAAGCTTGTTATCGACGAGTGTTACATCTTTGAGAAGTGATGTTCCCGAGAGTGCCGCTAGAAAAGTGGCCATAGAAAATGTGGTTGTTTCGAACAAAATTAGTCTGTTGCAGACGTCGTTAAAGAGTCATGGAGATCATGTCAGTAAATTGTCGAAGGACATTAAGTCTCTGTCGACTCGAATTAACCAATTTGAAACCAAACTTAAAGATGTTCCTAAACTAAATGCAGATGTTCAAGCGTTGGTGGCTTTGGAGCGAGAGAATTATTTAGCGGTGTTGCAGCGTCAAAATCTGATACAAGAGGCTCAGGCGGGAGACAAAGTGGTTAAGGTTCCAAGAGATCCAAATCTGATTTTTTATTCTTTAAAAACGCCTTAATTAAGAATCGGAGTTTAGATTTCCGCGCATATTCTTAACAGTTGCGGATAAAATTTGACTGACTCTTGATTCGCTGATTTCTAGCACTGCGCCTATCTCTCGAAGGTTCATTTCTTCGACGTAGTAAAGCGCAATAATTGTTTTTTCCCGATCTGGAAGAGAGTCGATAGTATCCACAAGAGCTTCCATCATTTGCTCTTTTGCTAACAGTGTTTCAGGGTCATCTTCCTCCGCCGAAGGCAGATCAATTGTCTCTGGTAGCTGTGATTCTAATGATATTGTCTGAAACCTGTTAGCATGGTTGCGTTCCTTCTGATATTCCTCGATATCTTTTTCCATGAACGAGGCCAATTCCGATTGTGTTGGCTGTCGGCCCAACTGACCAGCAAGTTGGCTTTGTGCCTCGTTGTGCTCTCGGATATTAACCATTGCGGAACGCGGTAGATACGACATCTTACGAACTTGGTCGAGAATTGCACCGCGAATCCGAGTTTTCGCGAACACTGCAAACTCAACTCCTTTAGTGTGATCGAATGTTTTGGTGGCCTCAATGAGACCGATGGTACCAACTTGAATGAGTTCTTCAAGCTCCATGAAATTTGGAACTCTCGATTTTAGATGTAAGGCAACACGTTTAACCAAGCCAATATTCTTAAGTACATTTTCATCTGAATTGTTGATGTTTTGTACATCGTCGTAGAGCCTGATATCGGACATTGGCTTATCCTAGCTATTAATGGTTTTTTGAAGGGCGAGACGCTCAAAGAAAAACTGTAATCCACCCGAGAGTGCTGGATCTGTCTCTAATTCAGTTACAGAGCGTGCTAGAGAGGCGAAATCTCTTGTTGCCGCGCTGGACGGTGCATAAGTAATCAGCGGTTTGGCTGCTTTGACAGCACTGAGGACCATTTCATCTGCTCTTATGGTACCAATATTCTTGATACTCGATCCCAGGAAAGTTTTGATCACTGAATTGACGCCCAGAAATAAACGTTCACCCGCAGCATGTGATTCCATGCAATTAGGTATCATGAAAATATCTTCTAGGCTAAAGTCTTGAATCATTACTTTAATAGTGGCGTAGGCATCAGCAATCGATGATGGATCATCCCTGATGATGATGAATCTGTGTTGGCAGGCACGAAGGAAGGTCATAACCGAATCAGACAGGCCTGCAGCTAAGTCTACAATCAGATAGTCAATTTCTTCATCAATTTCTGAAAAGGATTGGATTATTCCCGCTGTTTCGGTGGTACTGAGGGAGGCCATATGTTGCACACCACTGGAGCCTGGTATGAGCTTTACTCCCATCGGACCTTCAACCATAATTTCCTTGACGGTTTTCTCACCGCTCAAGACATGGCTGAAATTGTATTGTGTTTTACAGCCGAGTGCCAGTTGTGCATTGGCAAGCCCCAGATCGGCGTCAAATAAGACAACCTTTTTTCCACTGGCGGCTAATGCCACGGCAAGATTGACAGACACTGTAGTCTTTCCGACACCGCCTTTACCACTGGCGATTCCGATAACCTGTGTCGATGTTGAACCGCTCATGACGTCGCCTTCTCAGTCTCTGTTAGTAAAGTAAACATACGTTCTCTCAATTATTCTCGTTTATAGTTGTTCCCTAGTCAAATAGAACTCGCAGCCAGATTCAGTAAACTTTGCTTTGTCAGCGTATAACCGTCTACAGTGGTGGCGTGCTGAGAAACGGAACCTGATGATGAGGCTGTCGATAATGGAACATTTGATGCCATTAGTGCGCTGACCACAGCCCAGGGATGTACATCTGGCTCAAATTGAGTAAGCATAACCGAATCCCACTCTATTCCTTTGTTTGTAAGATACCTATTGGCCGATGTTTCCGAGGCGTCAGCTGCGAGCAGTAGATGCTTTTTGGCGCTGGGAACGAGCTGGTTTATTTCTTGTAAATTGTGCTCCAGAGCAATGCCTCCAGTATCGATCAACACTAAGCTGTAGTCGCTCAACTCCTCAAGCAGCTGACCAAGCATCGCGGTTGTTCCGGCGCGATGGGTTTCAACTCCGGAGTGGAGCCCTAGAACCTGTATTTGATGCCAGTTGTCGGAACCCTTATTAGCATAATGAATTACAGCGACTTGATTATCTGGATGAGTTGACATTTTCTGCCGGGCAATTCGCATTGACATAATACTGTTTTCAACGCCCAATCGACCTGCGATAACATGTATTCCGTCCATGGCATCGAGTACGTTTTGATGTGGAATAGTATTGCCAAAAGCAGACGAAATCATTTCGATAGCAGTTGTGACATCATCGTGTTTATCGATAATATCATTTACCAGAAAGCGAAGAGGCGCGCTCATTCCGGACGCCTTCAGTGCATTGTTGAAGTCGCGCAGCTCTGATGTCATGTCACTTAAATTAAGATCACTCTCAATTTGTTGCGACATATTGAGCTCTCGACGCATGGCATTGAACTCGAGTTTTACCAGATCAACGAGCTCCCGGGTTTTTAAATAATCGTTGTCTCGATGATGCACCTTTTCCGTGGTCAGTGCTACAGACTCACCACTACCCTCTGTCATAGCTGCATTTTTACCTGAGCTGGCCAAGGATGAGGGTGGCCTATTAAGGACTTTTGATTCCATAACGTGATGAAAATCATTATGTTCCACTTCTAACGGCAGAGGTGAATCTTGGGCAGCAACATGCAGATCGTCCAACATATCTTTGGCATTGGCGGCGACATCAATAGCGACAATAACCTCTGTTTTCCCTCGAGTATTTTTGTTCGACACGACCAGCGCATCGCTACCAAATAGATTGTGAATTTGTTCCATTGCTGAACGAGTGTCTTTCGCCAGAATTCGTTGTAACTCCATATCTCTAAACCTTATATTAATTATTGTTTTCTACATCAATAGTTGCGATTACTTGAACCGATTGATCATCTGGAATTTCACTGTAGGAAAGTACAGTGAGATCTGCTAACCGGTGCTTTATTAATTTTGCTAGCCAGGGTCTTATCCCGGGTGAGACAACTAAAACTGCCGGATTTCCCTGATTCTCTACTTCTTGTGCTTTGTCTGAAAGGGCTTGGAATAATCCCTCAGCTAACTGTGGCTCAATTACCGCATTCTGTGGGTTTGCGCTCTGTTGAAGCACGTTGTGGAGCATTTGTTCCAAGTTAGGATTCAACGTCATTACCGGCAGACTGTCATTGACGTCAATCAAGTTTTGTACAATCATTCGACCTAGTCGAGGTCTCACAGCCGCGGTTAATTCATCAGCATCTTGTGTCCGCCCGCTCTCGGTCGATAGCACTTCGATTATTGTGCGCATATCTCTTACCGACACATCTTCATCAAGAACATTTTTTAGTACTTTGGTAACAGTGGCCAGCGCTAACTTTCCGGGAACAAGGTCCTCAACTAATTTTGGTGATCTTGCGGCTACTTTATCCAACAGCTGTTGGGTTTCATCGTGACTTAACAGTTCAGAAGAGTTACTTCTCAGCAGCGTGTTGAGGTGCGTAGCAATTGCTGTGGCGGCATCGACAACAGTATAGCCCAGTGTTCTTGCGTAATCTCTTTGTGAGGGTTCTATCCAAACAGCCTCTAAGCCAAACGCAGGCTCCTTTGTTTGCTCACCCTGCAATTTACCAAACACTTCGCCGGGATTTATTGCCATCTCTTTCCCAATTTTGATTTTGCCCTTACCTCTGACCACTCCATTCATAACAATGTGGTAGACGTCGGGGTCGAGATCTAAATCGTCACGAATACGTATGGCTTGTATTAGGAATCCTAGCTCAGCTGAAAGCTTCTTTCTGATGCCTTTTACGCGAGGTAATAATTGGCCTCCAGTCTCTGGATTGACCAATGGGATTAGCCCATAGCCTATATCGAGGCCTACCAGATCGACCTGTTCAACATCATCCCAATTGAGTTCTTCAAGCATAGGATCAGCTGGTTGTTCGATGGTTGCGTTCGCTAGAGCTTCCGCATCGAGAGTGCTTGTTGGATTTTTATGAAGCCACATGCCAAGGCCCACGGCAACGACACCAAGCGCGAGAAAAATGACTGTTGGCATCCCGGGAACCAATCCAAGTAGGACAATGATTGCTCCAGCGATAATCAGGGCAACGGGGTTGCCGAGCTGCTGTTTGGCCTGACCAGTCATAGTCTCTGATGTGGTAACGCGGGTTACAATGATTGCTGTCGCTAGGGACAATAATAGCGAAGGTATCTGGGCAACCAGTCCGTCACCTATGGTGAGTAGAACATATATTCTTCCCGCGTCCGCAAACCCCAGATCGTGTTGAGTTAGACCGATGGTGATACCACCCACGATATTGATTATCAATATCAGCAATCCGGCAATGGCGTCACCGCGAACGAACTTGGAAGCACCATCCATGGAACCGAAGAAGTCTGACTCTTGAGAGATTTCTTCTCTACGTGAACGCGCAGTATCTTGGTCGATGACGCCTGCATTGAGGTCAGCATCAATGGCCATTTGCTTGCCGGGCATGGCATCCAGTGTGAATCTGGCGATAACCTCCGATACCCTTCCAGCACCTTTGGTCACTACAATAAAATTGATGATCATCAAAATGGAAAATATTATAAAACCGACCAAATAATTACCGCCGATAACAAACGCCCCGAAAGCCTCGATGACTTTTCCTGCGGCATCTGGGCCCTCATGACCTTTGACCAAAACTAGCCGTGTTGAGGCAACATTGAGTCCGAGACGCAGCATGGTAGCGATTAGCAAAATAGATGGAAAAGAAGAAAAATCCAAGGGTTTTGCGCTGTTAATGGCAATCATGATAATTACCACGCCAATCAAAATGTTAAAAGTGAACAAAAAGTCCAGCAAAAACGACGGTAGCGGCAAAATTAGCATTGCAATGATTAGGAGAACAACGAGCGGGATACCCAAACCAGAGAGTTCGATTTTTGACATGTCCTGTCGTAGTGTTGACATCAGCGCAGAAGCCATTAAAAAAAGCCTATAAAATTCAGTTGGTTACAGTATTAGGGCAAACTTGCAAAACCGTAATACGCTTGTTTATATTGAACAAAGCAAAGAGCGTGCCATGTTTTAGGGGTATAGGTTTTTAAGAGGGGGTAATGAAACCATTGTCTATTTCCATTCAAGGCTGGTTTACTGCTGTCGATTACATATCTGTGAGTAACGACAGGTTAGTGAACAGTGCTGGCTTGAAGTGTTGCAGTATTTTATGCCAACTTATTAGATAGGGTAGAGATCAATGAAAAACACGCAATCGGCGCTAGGTTCTTCAATAAATAAAAAGCTTTTTGTTAGCGCAATCTCGGTATTTATGATGTTTGTTGCTGGCTGTGCGACCACCAACAGTGATTACAATGCGTCTGTTGTATCCACGATGGTTGGTCAGAATGACAATATTGTGGCCACAGGTTACGCAGTGATCAGTATTCAAGACGGTGATAATCCAGCCCATCAGCGCTTGTTGTCGATTCGTGCATCTAAATTGGATGCTTACAGAGCATTACTTGAACAGGTTTATGGACAGTACTTGGACACCACGACGACCGTTGCAGAGATGGTGGTTCAAAGTGATTCCTTTAGGGCACGAGTACAAGGTGTGATTTACGGCGCACAATTAGTCAGTATTACTACGGTGGGTGATGACACTTACGAGACCACATTGTCACTTAGTAATTCTATAGTCAATGATTTGAGAGAGCTCTATCTTGAATCTATGGCTCAACAGAAGTTGGCTAGAATTTAATTTCCGGCTACAGTGAGAACAACGCGTTTATCTAGGTAAAGGTTAATGGTTAAACAATTGTTTTGGTGTCGAGTGAACAATCTTCTCATGTGCACACTATGTCTGTGTTTGATGAGTAATATTCATTTGGTTTCGGCTCAAGAGTCTCCCGAAGATCAACTGCAAGCGGTAAAACAAGCTTTAGTTGATCTTGCGCTCGGTGCAGAAATTCAGGTGGATTCACTGGCTTATATGGACAGTGCTGGAAAGCTACATGAATCCTCGGTGTTATCCTCCAATGTGGGCGTCAGAGGAGTGAGAGTTCTATCCTACTTGGAGGAGGCTAAAAAAGTCTCTACTGCAACAATTAAAGCGACCATAGTCCCTGATGGCACCTGCCGAGAGGATAGAATTCATCTGCGAAGACAGGTTGCTGTAAATATAGTAAAAAATGCTCAACACACAGAGGATTATGTTGAACGAGCAGGGGATCATTCGCTGCATGAATTGGGTCAACTGGTTGCCGACAATCTTGTCAATGCATTAGATCTTGATAGAGGTTGGTCGCCGAGCATTCACTCTGACCACGGGTCAAATTATGAGCGCCATCTGTTGGGTAAGTCGTCAGATAGTGTTCCCTATCGGATCGATATAAGAATTGCCAAATCCGTGAGACCAGACTCGACGCTGAGTTTTGTGAAACGCGGTGTTGCTCAGTCTGCCGATGTTTTATACACCTCTGTTCGCTCATTGGCCGGAGGTTCGCGGGAGCAACCTTGGCCTGCGGCTGAGATAGATTACGAGCTTTCTCTAACGGATAGGTCAACTAATTTATCACTTTGGACTCTCAGTGGGCGCTTAACTTATCCGCCGGTAGCAAGGGGTTACTTCAAAGATGATATACCTTTGAGTTTGGTCTCTGATATTCAATCTTTAGCACAGCGCACGGTATCCGAGCTTAACGATAATATCAGTTGTAGACCACATCAGTTTGAGCTTCGTCGAGACCGCCTCGACAAAACAAAGTTAGTTATTAACGCGGGCCTTGTTGCTGGAATGTCGGTGGGAGACCAGTTTTTGATCAGTACAAATCCAGATTTGCTCAAACAGGCATTGAGCGAGAATGGTTTAGCCAGTTTGTCTCTAGCGCGGGTTGAATCTATTGCTCCGCATTCATCTGTGCTCGTTCAGACGGCGGGGCCAGAGTGGGCAACATTGGAGAACCTATCACGCTTGGTTGCAACGTATTTTTAATAGCAAAAAAGGGTAAAGCAAGGTGTCGTTAATTAACTCGCTTTCGCACTGTGCGACTAAAAAGGGGAATAAGATGAATTTATTGAAAAAGAGTGATCTAAGCCAATTACTATTGGCATCAGTTTTGACCACTTGCCTCACCTCAGCTTCGACCTGGGGAGATATCATGGAGGCTGAGGACGCTCTCAATTATTTAATCCAAGGTCCCAAGAAAGAGGGCTGCCAATGCGATCCGGCGGAGCGCCCCTTATCAAATTGGTCTATTGGCGGTTTAGAGAAAACTGTACTCAAGCGTCTCGGTGATGATAACGAAGTTTATTATGACGTTCAGTTCGGAGATACCTTAGATTCGATCATTAAATCCCAGCTTTCTGAATTTCCGGTTAAAAAGTCAATTGTTAGAGAAGCCATTGTGTCTGCTAACCGTCATGCGTTTAGAAGAAATAATCCTCATTGGATGTATGCGAACAAAAAACTAAAGCTTCCTGATAATGGTGATATCCATCAGGCCATCTTCAAGACCGCAGCACCTGAGGATGGTAACGCAAGTAACCGCCGGCACAAAGATTGGATCAGATACCCTTAACTATTTTCATATAATTGCCCCATATAATTGGGATTAATTGAATGAGGTATACAAGTGTTAGGCCCTGAGCAACTAAATGTTGTACCTCGGGTATCTCCTGTTCTGATGGAGAGCATTGCCGCTGTTCGTGTCTCTGAGCAATTGGCGAAGAGTTTGGGTCTTAATGATAATCAAATTATCAGAGGTGTAATAGCTGCCCGCAATGGCACGGTTTCTTTGTTGCTTAATAACCGTGAGTTAGAGTGGGCTGCAGGCAAGCGGTTTAAAGACGGTGATAAAATTGATTTTCGCGTTGAAAATTCCGCGACGGGTCGAACACTGAAACCAATCGCTGTACATTATTTCCAACCTCAGGCAGTCGAAAGCAAAGCCAATTCAGTGTCGTCTCGCTTGATGAGCCTGCTTTACCGCCCTGATCAGCCCTCAGTCCAGATGTCCCTGTATCGGCCCACTGTCATGGGGGGGTTGCTCTCTCAAATAAATGATCCTGAAATCAGTCGCAGTATTACCCAATTATTGCCAAGTATGGCAAATCTATCTGGATCGGCTATCCAACAAGCATTGGTTACCTCGGGCTTATTCGGTGAGTTTATATTATCCCGCAAACTGGCGAGCCGCTTAGACATGAAGCAAGTGATGCGTAAACTATTAGCTCACTCAAGAGTTGGTGACGCCCTAAAAAGTACCATTAACCAAGTTGTCGATGAGATCGAAAGCTCGCAGCTAGACGGATTGCGAGCGCAACAAAATCAGCAGTTGAGTTATGGTTTCACCATTCCCTTTGTGGATGCAAATCCTGTGGTGGTTCGTTTTGAGCAAAATCGGGTAGAGGAAAACCAAAAGGATGCTGATTGGGTTATTGATTTGCATACCGACGCGCAAGAACTGGGAAAACTGTGGTCCAAAACGACAATAAAGGCAAACTTGCAAGTCGATATGATTGTTTGGGCTGCTCGCTCTGATACGGCGCAAAAGGCCGAACAAGGACAACCTTTGTTGGAAAAGTCTCTGCAACAATTTGGTTTGAATCTTAAAAAACTTGTTGTATTAAATGCAGCTAGACCAAATTTAGATCAATCTCTATCAGGTCCTGGCCATGTATTGGATGTGACCACATGAAGTCCAAACGCAACAAAAAAGCGATTGCGATAGAATATGGTCAGAAATCTGCGCCCGTAGTTACCGCCAAGGCAGAGGGCTGGTCTGCTGAAATGATTATTGAAGAAGCCAAAAAGCAGGGTGTCTATATTGCGGAAGACCCTGAGTTAGTTGAGATGCTGGGTCATCTTGAACTCGATACGGAGATTCCGGAGCATCTTTACGTCGCGGTAGCCGTCATTTTATCATGGGCATATTGGCTTCAAGGCATCACTCCAGACATTAAATAGATCTAAGCTTTCCTAAAGCCTCTTGAACTGCGGGGCGATTTTATTTTTCCAAGTCTATCGTATACGTCGATGGAGGGCCCAACACCAGGGGATTGTATCGTTTGGAGTGCCCCTTTCACTGATTCAATTTTCCTGTTGATTAATATCTGGTTGCGCCTATGCATTTCTCGGCATTCCCTGATAATTGCTATTATGTTGTCCCATGAAGCAATAGTTGCGGCAGATTCTGAGGATGATTTTGGGTCTTGCTTGAGCTTTTCTGCTAGTGATTCACTACCTAAAAAAGTTAGGATCTCCAGCTTCTGTGACTGTAAGGACTCGAACAAGTCAAGTTCCTGTGATTTTAGCGCATCAAACTCTTGATCGAGCAAACGCTTTAAAAGGTTGGCTTGTTTAAGGGCTTCAGAGATTAGGGCATCAACTTGCATCGAGATACTCTACCAGATTATTCATTTGCACAGGGAAAATTTCTTCCATACCAGAAAATCACAAGAACAATGAGTCCTTGTGGTTCAGTGTATTTCCAGCTGCGGGTTATTTTCCGTAAATCATGCTCTCTAGAGCAACAAATTTTTCCGCAACTTTACGAGCATCCACTGGATAGCTACCGTCTGCAATGGCAGCCTTGACACGATCCACCAACGCCTGATCAAACTCAGCGCTAGACAGCTCTTTCTCCGCCTGAGGGCTAAGAACAAACTTGTCTGTGCCGGCTTCAAGCTTCAGATTGTCTGAAACCTGTGCATCCTCAACACGGCCCTTTGGTGCCTCAGCGGGAATAGTCGCCGGCGATACAGGGTTAGTAAGTTTTGATATAGAATCTGACATCATTTTTCCCTTCCGGCTTTCGCCGATAAAACTTATTCTTTATTGTTGTCGACAATACTTTAAAAAACTTTAGCATTTTTTTTAATTATTTTAAATCCCCGATGCCTGGCCCAATCCTGTGACTTTACCTCTGACTTCTTCATTGGATTCCACATTGATCAACGTGATTTGTTCATTCAGGCGTCCATTATCTTTTGCCACCATTTGGGAGACGATTTCTAATACACCGCTTTTTATAGTTAAGGTTACCGAATCACCGCGCTTGATAAGATAACCTTCTTTGGTATCAGACAAGCGTATTGGCTGTCCCACGTTGATTGTTTTCCTCGCTGCGATCATAAGGCTGTCTACAGAGGTGGTTAATGTGTCGCTAGGCAGTTTCCCATAAAAATCACGTAGGCTGGTATTACTCGATGTCAGTAGATCACCTTTGGGTATGTTGACCGCTGCGACTAATGCCACTTGCACGATATTAAGATCCTGTTCGGAGAGTAGAGATCCTTTTTTAAGGTTGTTAGCAGCGCTCGCGTTGGATAATAACTTTTCTGGGAATTGATAATTCTGACCAAACTTTTTCGCCGGCTTCATGACTATAGTGACATCGTCTTGTTTTATTCTTTCGCCCTTAAGCAGATCCTTGTTTAATTGAAAAATTGCAATAGTCGATTCTAGATGATGCTTTAAAACAAGATCTCCCGCATTGACGGCTACTTTTAACATCATATTTTTCAGTGCGGTGCGATCCGACACGATTCCCGAGGAACTGTTCGCAGTAGAAACTGCTACAGTGTGTTCATCCAATAAAATTTCTCCGGTAGGCATGTCGCTGCTATAGGCTAGTGCAGGCATATACTTGGTAATTTTGATACCGACAAAGACGCGCCAGCTGGTGTCGGGACATTCTACCTTGATGGACTCTTCACTGCCGGGAAAAGCAAATTCAATGATAAATGGTGACGGACAGGTGGGAATTTTCAATCGTCGGTCGGTTGCCATGATCACTACTTGCTTTTCTTCCACCTGACTATTTCTCGCAACCCATTCGGTGGCTTGGTCTATCAAAGCTTGTTTGTCGAACCCTAGCGCTGGTGCGCCCACGGCAAATGCCGAGCACAGCCAAATAAATATTCCGGGTAGCCATTTAAATAAGAACATCGTTCTAGTATGAATCACCATAAAGAGTGACGCAATACCGACAGGGTGGCAATTTTTTGGCGGCAAAGCTTTGCCTAAGCGGCAAACGCCGACGGACAAAAAAATTAAGCAACAGGTTAAGTTATTGTTTTAATTGAAATTAAAAATATTTTTTTTAAAAAAAACAAACTTGGCATTGCATTTGCAGTCCTTTGGGTGGAACAGCTCCATTGACCAAAACATCGACACAATAGAGCTTAACTTTAACGAGGTTGTTATGAAACTTTTTGATTCTACATTGGGTATCCACGGGAAAGCGCTAGGGCTGCGTGCTCAGCGGATGGAGTTGATATCAAAAAATATTGCCAATGCGGACACGCCGAATTTCAAGGCCAAAGACCTCGATTTCAGTGCAGCGCTGAAGGGCGTACAGCAGGATACCCACATAAGGACAACCAATGCCCGCCACATTACTGATATCCCGGGGGCATCGGCAAACCAGATTTTTACCAAGCCTTTGAACGCATCAGACAACGGTAACACGGTGGAAATCAGTATTGAACAGGCAAAATATGGTAGAGCTGCGGCGGAGTATCAAGCGACGCTGAGATTTCTCGAAGGCGATATCAGTTCTATTAGAAAAGTATTGAGAGGAGATTAAGATATGTCATTTAGTAATATTTTTGGCATCGCTGGGTCAGCACTGAATTCGCAGTTAGTGCGAATGAATGCAAGTGCATCAAATATGGCTAATGCTGGCACAACCGCCTCTTCTGAGGCGGAAGCCTTCAAAGCAAAACGAGCGGTGTTCCAGACCATTTTGTCTGATCAGCAGAAGACTGATCATGCGACGTCGGTAGGTGGAGTTAAGGTTTTAGAACTTGCTATTGACGATACACCCAACGAGAAGCTGTACGATCCAGGCAACCCCAATGCCGACCAAGACGGGTTTGTTTACAGCTCTAATGTAAACGAAGTCACGGAAATGGTGGAAATGACCGCCTCCGCACGCAGCTATCAGAACAACGTTGAAGTGGTGAATACTGCACGTCAGCTGATGATGCGAACCATCGACATCACTAAAGCATAAAGAGTTTAACCATGATTAATTCCACCACACCAACATCTTTTTTGACTAGCGCTCAGTACGAGGATCAGCAGATGGCGCAGGCTGTCGACGATGATATTCTCGGGCGCGACGCATTTCTGCAGCTTTTGACTACCCAGCTGACCAATCAGGATCCTCTGGACCCCATGGATAACGAGGCTTTTGTCGCTCAATTGGCGCAGTTCTCATCGGTGGAAGGTATTAAAGGTATGCAAACATCTTTGGAGTCCATGTCGTCGGCCATGCGGCAAGATCAAATGATCGCCGGTGCCAACCTTATGGGTAAAGGCGTTTTGGTTCCCGGTGGAACCTTCTCCGCAAACCAAGGACAAGGAGTGGAGGGCTCAGCCCGGCTCCAATTTGGTTCGGATGCCTTGATCATCAATGTTCATGATCAGGACACCGGAGAGCTGGTTTATACCGAAGATCTCGGTCCCCACGGCCCTGGCGATCACAGTATTGCTTGGGATGGTCGCGACAATTCAGGGCAGATGGCGCCTAGCGGCAATTACATTATGAGTGCCAATGTTACCAGTGGTGGCGCTCTGGTGGCGACACCAGTGTCGACCATGGCTCAGGTGAAGAGTGTCAAGTGGGACCCAAATTTGCAAGAACTTACATTGGAAATAAACGACGGTGAGTACGTTTCATTATCTCAGGTAGAGCGAATTAGCTCTTTTTATGAACACACAGACTATTAACAATAGAAGGAATATTTAAATGTCATTTTATACATCTTTAACAGGTCTAAACGCAGCGTCTACCGAGCTGTCTGTTACATCAAACAATATTGCTAACGCCGGTACCACCAGCTTTAAGCGTTCAGATGCGGTATTTGGCGATATTTTTGCCACATCGACAACTCAGAAATCATCCAATGCTGTGGGTAGTGGTGTGTCTCTGTTAGCGGTAAATCAACAGTTTACTCAGGGTAATATCGAGTCATCTGCAAATACACTGGATCTGGCAATCGCCGGTGATGGCTTCTTTCCCATCAAGACGCCTGATGGCCAAGAGTTATTCACCCGAAACGGTGCTTTCATGCTCGATGAGAACGGCTTAATGGTCAACGACGAGGGCAACGCCCTGCAGGTTCATCCGCTAAATGCGGATGGCACCAGTAACTTTAATGTGGCCACCCAGGGCTTGACTATCGCGCGTGAATTTCCCGCAGCAGCAAGCACTACGGGAACGATTACACTCAATTTCCCCTTAGATGGAGCAGCGCTTGCTGGGGGAACCGCCCTTGACCCTGCGGACCCCACCACCTACAACGAAGCTCAGACCTTCAGTCTTTACGATGACGAGGGTAACGGTTATGCCACTACGGTGTACTACCAAAAAATAACCGATACTGCTGGCGTTGCCGCTGGTAATGATGTTTGGGAGGCCACTGCATATGTCAATGGCGTTGTGGCAGGCACCCCAGTTACATTAACCATAGATAACGCCACTGGGCTTGGCGCAGGCGTGGCGTTAACGCTGGACGCCGTTAATCTGCCCACCAGTAGTCAAGATGTGGCATTGACCATCAATCCCACAGGTGTTGCCGGCAGTTTCAGAGCGGTGAGCTTGACCGAGAACGGTTTCCCTCCCGGCGGCTTGGTCAATATTGACATTGCCGAAAACGGTTCGGTGAGAACCACGTATTCAAACGGTGAGCAGCAGGATGTTGGCCGTATCAATCTAGCTAACTTCAGTTCTACACCGGGTCTTAAGCAGACTGGTGGTACCAAGTACGCTACCACGGCAAATTCTGGTGGTGCGACATATGGCGCGGCTGGGTCAGCCGGGTTTGGCACCATCCGATCTGGTGCTCTTGAGCGGTCTAATGTTGACTTGACCGCCGAACTGGTTGATTTAATCAGTGCTCAGCGTAACTTCCAGGCCAATGCTAAAGCTATCGAAACAAGCTCTACGTTGACCTCTACCATCATCAACATGCGTGGATAATCGCCGAGTCTAGCCTAGGAGCCAATCATGGATAAATTAGCCTTTACAGCACTGGCATCACTGAAAAACCAAGGGCACTTGCGTGCCCAGGTTACCAGCAGCTTGTCTAATGTAACTACGGTTGGCTTCAAAGAGAGTTATGCCTTGGCAGAACAGGCAAAAGAGATGCAAAGCGATGGTTTCGCAAGCCGATATGCGCCGTCGATGGCCACTCAGGAAGTGATTAATTTTAAGCCTGGCGCTATTAATATGACCGGTAATCCATTGGATATCGCAATGAATGACAAAGCTGTGCTGGGAGTACAGGCGGCCAATGGCGAGATTGGTTTTACTCGGCGAGGCGATTTACGAGTGTCTGCTAGCGGGATTTTGGAAAATGCCGCGGGGCAATTGATACTGGGTGAGTCAGGGCCAATTACCATTCCACCCGGCCAGCTAGTGTCTATCAGTGCTGATGGAACGGTGAGTGGTAAGTCCCTCGCAACTCCTGGGGTACCTGCTGTGCAGTTGGGTCAGCTGATGCTGCGCGACGCCAGTGAGATGCCTCTAATTAGACGCACTGATGGGCTGTTTGAACCCTTGGAAGAAGATTACAGAGGGAGTGATTTTCCCGACGGTCCAGAACCAGTGTCAGTGGTTACCGGCGCTCTTGAGGGCAGTAATGTCAACCCAGTAGAGGCCATGGTTAAGTTAATGGACTATAGCCGCAGTTTCGAGGCAAAGATAAAAATCATATCAGATGTAAAAGAAATTGATGAGTCGGGCGCTTCGATGATGCGCCTCTCCTAATATTGAATTGAACACCCCTTAGAAGAACAGAGGAACACAATTATGGACGCTTCACTTTGGATTGCTAAAACAGGATTGACCGCGCAGAAAACACGTATGCAGGTTATTTCAAATAACTTGGCAAATGTGAACACCACCGGCTTTAAAAAGGACCGAGCGGTATTCGAAGACTTGCTGTATCAAAATATTGTTCCCGCGGGTGGTCAAACTGACTCCGACTCACAAGCACCCACAGGTCTTATGTTAGGTACCGGTACTCGTGTGTTGGCAACTGAGAAACTTCATGGCCAAGGCAACATCATTACTACTGAGAATGCCCTGGATTTAGCCATTACCGGAGATGGATTTCTTTCAGTTTTGCAAAAAGATGGCACCTTTGCCTACACCAGAGATGGTTCATTGAAGCTATCTGCAGACGGAAATCTTGTCACTGCTGGTGGTGAGACGTTGAACCCACCTATCAATATCGATGTTAATGCTGAGAGTATCACCATAGGTCGAGATGGCATAGTGACAGTATCGCTGGCCAATGGCGGTGGTACAGCACAGGCGGGTCAGATCCAATTATCGCGATTCCCAAACAATGCTGGACTGAAGGCGCTGGGAAGAAACTTGTTCGCAGAGACTGAGGCCAGTGGTACGGCGCAAGTGGGTAATCCAGGCGAAACTGGCAATGGCATGTTGATGCAGGGATCATTAGAGGCATCCAATGTTAATGTCGTGGAAGAAATGGTCAACATGATTGAAACCCAGCGTGCTTATGAGGTCAATTCTAAGGCGATCTCGGCAGCTGATGGTATGTTGAGATTCCTCAATAACAATTTATAGGGCTTAGTAATGAAATTCACAAGAGCATTTATTACCTTTGGCATCGCTGGATTACTCGGTGCCTGTGCTGGTCAACCTCAAATGACACCGACAGCTGAATTTTCGCCAATTCAACCATTGGCGGAGAAGAAACCGACACCTATTACTGGCTCAATCTTTGCCAATGGCAGCGATTTGTTTGGTGACCTGCGTAGTTATCAGGCAGCTGATTTTAGTGTGGGTGATCTGGTGACGGTTTTACTCAGTGAGACTACTCAGGCTTCGCGAACATCTAATCTGGCTACCAGTCGAGCAGGAGCTAACGACGTTATTACTCAGGGCCGTGTTGATGCGGTTGTCAATAAATTTGAAAGTGCGACCAATAGAGGGTTGGGCGGGTTTTTTGATTTATTCCCCACCACTGGCTCCACTGTCACCAGCACGGGCTCAGGTACTGCCGGGCAGGGTGCCTCATTGACGGGATCTATTTCCGCCATGGTGGTCGAGATCTTAGCCAACGGAAATTTAGTAATCATCGGCGAGAAGCAGCTTGCATTAACCGAAGGCAGTGAATTTATTCAGGTTAAGGGCATTATCCGCCCCGCGGATATCCAGCCTGATAATACAATTCTGTCTCAGCGTATTGCCCATGCACAGATTTCTTACAGGGGTACTGGCGACTTGGCCAATGCATCCAAGCCTGCTTGGGGTAACAAGCTACTTTACAAATTTTGGCCATTTTAATCGGGCTTAGGAGTGAAAGACATGTTACGAATCAAATTAACTATTCTCTGTTTAGCGCTAATGTTTAGTTCAGGAGTTGATGCAGATCGCATCAAAGACCTGACCAACGTTGCTGGTGTAAGAACTAATAAACTGATCGGTTTTGGTTTGGTGGTGGGTTTACAAGCCACGGGTGATGGCAAAGACATCCCCCTGACTGCACAGCAGCTAAAGACTACGTTGTCCGGATTGGGAGTGAGCGTGGATGGACCCGTCAGTGACTTTGACTTAGGCGCTGAAATGGCCTCTTTAGCATCAGCCAACGCCAAGAAAGAGATGAAACTTGAAAACGTTGCTGCCGTTATGGTCACAGCTGAATTGCCTCCCTTCGCTAAACCGGGTCAAAAAATTGACATTGGCGTATCGGCCATAGGTACCGCAGAGTCACTGCGAGGCGGGAGCTTAATTCTTACTCAGCTTAGAGGTGTCGATGGGCAGACATACGCGTTGGCACAGGGTGCTTTAACGATTACTGGTGTCAGTGCTGAATCCTCTGGAACCAGTGTTCAAGTAGGTATTCCCACGGCTGGCAGAATCCCCAATGGCGCGACGGTTGAGCGTGCCGTTGCCACACCATTTGACACGGCAGATCACATTGTTTTGAACTTGCGTGAGAGTGATTTTTCCACTGCGAATGCAGTAAAAACTGCGATCGATGAATCCTTCGGTGCGGGCACGGCCCATTCCATAGACGCGGTATCCATTGCGGTAAAGGCACCGGCAGATTCTTCTCAGCGAGTAGCTTTTTTAAGCATGATTGAGAATTTACAAGTGATCCCTGGCGAAGCGCCAGCGCGGGTTGTCATCAACTCTAGAACCGGAACCGCCGTGATTAACCGAAATGTCAAAGTAACCGCTGTTGCGGTTACCCATGGCACAATTTCGGTAAGAATTTCTGCCACTAATGAGGCAAGTCAGCCATCACCCTTCGGCGGAGGAGAGACCACCACTGTCACCAATACAGACATCAGTGTGTCTGAAGAAAATAATCCGATGTTTTTGTTCAAGCCCGGTGTCGATCTGCGAGAGATTGTCGATGCCGTTAACGAAGTTGGCGCTACGCCTTCATCGTTGATTGCAATTTTAGAAGCACTCAAAAGCTCTGGTAGCCTGCGCGCCGAGTTGGTGGTGATTTAAATGCAAGATATAGCCAATGCGTCAAAAAGTTATCTCGACTTCGCTGGACTGGGTGAGCTTAAGGCTCGAGCCAAAACAGATCAGACAAATGCTGCGCGAGAAGTTGGTCAGCAGTTTGAAGCGATGTTTGTGCAAATGATTTTTAAATCTATGCGTGAGGCCAGTGAGCCCATGAAAGATGATCTTTTCGGGTCTAACAATGTTGATACCTACGAGCAAATGTATCATCGAGAACTTGCTCAGGTCATGTCTCAACGTGGTGCTCTCGGTTTAGGTGATTGGTTGGCTGATCAAGTGACGGGACAGGTGAATCCGACGAAGGCGATCAAAGCTTACGAAGAAACACCACAGGTGTCTTTACCGTTAGTCAAAGATGAAAAATCGGCGCCATTGACACTTAAGTCAAACACACACTTTTCCTTGGGAGATTAAACTATGGCCGATTTATTAACACTGGGTGCAAATGCTTCATTGCTTTATAAGTCTGCACTTTCGACAGTAAGTAACAACATCGCTAATCTTACAACGGAAGGTTACAGTCGTCAGACCATTGATGTTGAAGAAAATACGCCAGACGCAATAGGGTCTACGTTTATTGGCACTGGTGCCAGACTTAACTCCGTGACGCGATCTTACGATGCGTTTGCGGAAAATAGCCTTCGACAGAGTAACAGTGAACTGGTGGGTCAATATGAGTTAATCGATTATTCCAGTCAGATTGTAGACGTTCTTGGTTCAGATACTGCGGGGTTGAATTCGGCCTTGGATCAATTCTTTATTTCGGCGGGTTCACTTGCCAGTGATCCTGCGTCCTCAGTACTGAGAAACGATTTTCTCAATCAAGCGACAAGTGTGGCGATACGATTCAATGACCTTGGTAATCATCTGGTTATGTTAGAGCAGGACAGCCAATTTGAAATTGATGGCCAACTGAGTCAGCTAAACACTTATTCGCAGCAGCTAGTCACTCTAAATGCAGAGCTAGCGCGATACACGTCAGTCAGTGACCAGCCTCCACAGTTGCTTGACAGGCGCGACAAAACTTTGATGGAGATGTCCTCCATTGCCAAGATTCATGTGATTGAGAGTGCCTCGGGCACAGTTGAGGTGCGCCTAGACAGTGCTCAGGGCACCACGTTAGTGGATAAGAGGGGAGCAAACACTCTTTCCGCAGTATATAACGATCCACAGTTAGGCGATGTTGATATTGTCAGTAGTTACGGTGTTATTGGGCCGATTTCCGATGTAACCGGCGGAAGGTTGGGTGGACTCGTCAGCTCCCGAGGCGAGCTTATCAAACCTTCCATTGCTGATTTGGATGCACTGGCTGTTGAATTTGCTGATGAGGTCAACGCGATTCAAACCACGGGCGTTGATATTAATGGCGTGCGCGGCACGGACATGTTCGATGCGACTGGTGGTGCAGTAGCCATCAATATGTTACTTACCGATGCAGACGATATTGCCACGGGTGGCTTACTGAGCATCGATGCCGCTGTCGCAAACACCGGTGGTGCGAGCATGAGCCATGAAGTCATCCCTGCGGGGACAGCAACACCGGCTTTTACAGTTACCTTTACTGATGGTGCCGGTGGCTACAGTATCAATGATGGGCCACCAGCCACCACCGGTACTTTAGATGCAAGCAACCAGTTTATTTATGGCGGCATTACTTACACGCTGTCGCAGATTCCAGACAACACCGACAATTTTTCTGTTGGTTTGAACACCAGTAGCCCCGGTGATAACCGCAATATGTTGCTCATGTCAGACCTACAGTCAAGAGACGTTATGCCCGGTGGTGGAACACTGAGTGAGGGTTATAATCGCATTTATACTGACTCCTCAACTCGCTCGACACTGGCAACGATTTCCTCTGACGCTTTGCAGGTGGTCTATGACCAAGCGGTTGCCACTAAGGATCGAGTGTCTGGAGTCAATTTAGATGAAGAGGCCGCTGATTTGATCAGATATCAGCAGGCGTTCCAGGCGGCGGCTCAGGTGATGTCAGCCTCGTCTGTCTTGTTCGATGCGATCTTAGCTGTCCGCTAAAATCTGAGAATTAAGGAAGTTGAATTAAAATCACAATTTTAACTAAAGTAATTTAAGCAAGTGCCGATAACAACACTAGACCATCAGTTCTAAACAGTTATTTGGACGCTTCAGAGTAAAAGGTCAGGGAACATGAAAATATCCAATCAGCAGTTGTTCGATAATTCGGTGACTCAGATCAACCAATTGCACTCCACTGTTGCCGATCTTCAAGCTAAGATCGGCCAGGGTACCCAGTTGCTGCGACCCAGTGATGACGCAACTCAGACCGCTTTGATCCAGCGTCTTGAGAGCGCGCGCAATCGTCAGGATGTTTACCTATCCACCCTGGATGTTGCCAGTACGCGACTCGATTTGGAGGAAACGGCAATTACTACGGCGGCGGATATGCTGATGCGCATGAAAGAATTGGCATTGATGGCGTCCGATGGCTCGGTAACCGACACCGACGTGTCAGCTATTAGGCTTGAAGCGCAGGAGCTCAGAGACAGTTTGCTGTCCATCGTTAATGAACAGGATCTCAATGGTAACTACGTTTTCTCTGGGTCTAATGTGACCTCACCAGCTTTCACTGAGACAGCCGGCGTAGTGACTTACACGGGCAATGACCAGACAATCACGGTGGCTATTTCTGAAAATCGTCGTATTGAACTTAACCGCCCCGGAAATGAAATATTTTCTTCCGTAGATCGAGGCGGTGTAGACACCGATTTCTTCACTGTTTTGGACGATTTCATAACGGCGCTCGACAACAATGATGCCGTCGGGATCGATACAGGGTTGACCGAGGTATCCGAGCTTTATGACAACATGTCAGTCTCTCTGGTGGACATTGGTTCCAGGCAAAAAACAGTATTGGACCACCGTGATACCATTAACGAGACAAAGTTGCGATATGATCTGATGTTGACCTCAGAAAAAGAGTTGGACTACACCGCCGCCATTACCGATCTGACAGCAGAAATGTTGGCGCTGGAATCGGCACAGGCGAGTTTTGCAAAAATTTCACAATTAAGTTTGTTTGACTATATTAGGTAGGTTATGTAAATGGTCACATCGATTGGCGATACCACAACAACTTCAACCACCAGCACGAGTACAACCTCAACTGGTAGTATCGGTTCGTCAATTTTAGAGGACATTAACGGCGGCTCGGGTATCAATATTGACGAACTCGCCACTAACCTGACAAATGCTGAAATACAGCCGCAAAAAGATCTTGTTCAGACAAATATAGACGAGACAAATGCAGCGATATCCGGTTATGGTTTAGTGTCTCTGCAGTTGGATACATTGGCCACGTCCTTTGAGCAGGTCAATGACGCCAATGAGATCTACACCACCGAGGGCACCAGCTCCAATCCAAGTGCCGTATCCTTTCTCAATGTGACAAACGATGCGGTGGAAGGCGGCTATGATATCAATGTTTATCAGCTGGCTGAAAGTCAGCGAATTTCATCAAATAGCTACCAATCGACGTCGGGATACGTCAACGGCGGTGACGCATTTGACCTCACCCTCGCCATTGGTACCACGCGGACGGGGACCTATGACCACGCTATTACTCAGGATCAGCTAAATGCGCTAGGTGACAATGCTAATGCCTATCTAAAATATGAGGACGGCAGCGGCAATGTACTGCTCATTACTCAGGCAGAGATTGATGCAGCGATGGAGTCGCTAGAGGGTACGGGTCAATACACTTTTGCCAATGCCAGTATTGACGGCTTGATTTTGGCAATCAATAATGAAATTGCGTCAAATTCGGGCTTTGCGAGTTCATTTTCTGCAGCAGAGGTGCACAGAACAAAGGGCATCAGTTTTGTTCAAGCCAGCGCCTCCAACTCGGCTACATTGATACCAGCAGTGGCCAGTAGTGATGGCCAGGTATCAAACGAAACTGCATTGGGTACAGTCTCTCAGGGGCTGCTCACCTCGGCACCGGTTGATGGAGTGCAGGCCAAGTACACCTTTTTCCCAGGACTCACCGCGGGGACTAAGACACTTCAGCTGTCTGATGGCGTTACCACTATCAATGTCCCAGAGACAGATTTTACTCAGCGAACAGATTACACCGCGGCGATTACTGACCAAGAGTTACAGACGCGTTTTACCAATGATGCCACCGATACCCTCACATTTTCTGATGGCACTAACAGTGTTTCCATCGGCCTTGATGATCTGACTATTTTCGGTATTCCAGTGCCTGCCGGAGCAGCGACGCTATCAGATTTGGCCCGCGCCATTAATACCAAAGCGGATGCAGCTGGGGGTGATTTTCAATTCCGAGCGGTGGCTGATGCCGATGGCATTCGCATGGTGCAAAAAAGTCACGGCACTGGTGCTTTAGCCTCTGCGCAGTGGTCCAGCGACAGTAACAATCTCAGCATCAGTAATGAAGTTCTTGGGCCCACAGCACTCAAGGCGGAAGCGATTAAGGCCTCGGCAAATTACAACAACCTGCTGTTTACTGTGGACGTGACCGACGACGGCGCAGGATTGATCTTTAATTACAAATCAGACGGTGCAGTGACCTCGACGCCGACACTTATGGTTAGCGGCAGTGAGATTTTTCATGATTCGCAGTCTCAGTACTACACTGCTGGGGTTGATGCGGTCAATGCCCCCACTGAAACAGTTATTCGTATTGCCGATGGCAAGGACACCTTGGCGGGTATCGTCGAAGCAATAAACGCGGCGGACACCGGTGTCACTGCATCTCTGGTGGATGTCAGTGGCATCGGTAATGATTACAAAATAGTACTGTCCGGGGAAGATGGTCTCGATGGCAGCTTTGCTGTTTCCATGGATAGTGATGGTGCAGTGGCGGAGGCGAGTCTTGGATTCAACAGTGCCAGTAACCTGATTCAAGCCGCTCAAGATGCACAGATTGGTTACGAGGGGCTGTTAATTAATCGTGGGAGCAATGTGATTTCCGACGTTATCGACGGCGCTACATTTCAGTTAAACGGAATTACCGGAGAAGTGGTTTCGACACCTTATTTGGTTCTGGCCAACGGTTCCGGTGGTGGAACAGGGTTTGCCTATGGCATCACCCAGTTGGATGCAAATACCATTCGTTTTACCCCCAAAGCGGAATATGCCGGACAAAATCTCGGTAGCGGACCCTCCGGCGGACCGGGAGGTGGCTACACAGCGCAAACCATTACCAATCCTTATGGTTCTGTGCCTCCAACCATCACTGTTTATGATGTATCCCTAACTGATCAAAACGTAGATGATTTCCTCGATGCGTCTGCCGATCCAGATTATATGGGTTCCATTATGCTTTACGACGGATTGGGTGGTGCTATTAGCTTGCCAAGAAATGGTGTTGGTGGGTTCTGGCCGGACTCCTCCACCGTCGAGGACGGCGAAACAGTCACTCAATACGTCGCTGTGGCGCAGGCCGCTGCTGTGGCCGCAGGGGTTGGACAAACAACAGGTACAACGCAGACTAACTATACCGGCGGAACGATAAATTCGGTTAAGAGTGGCGAGTACCTATATGCCTATACTGAGGCACAGCTGCGCGCAGATGTGGCCGCCAGTATTAGAAATGATACCGGTGAAGGACACCTTATTTTTACCGACGATTACGGTAACGACCTCGTGGTTGAAACCTCCAGAATTCAGCAGCTTAGCGGTGGTGGCGGGACGTCTAGTATTGCTATAGACAATTCAGATTTTCTTTACATCAATGACCATGGCGGACAGAACTATGCCGGGCACTCTCATAATGGCGATCTTATTGATTGGACTATGACGGGAGATACAGGCGCTTGGTGGATTGGCGACGGATCTAATAACTATATAGACGAGAGCACTCTTAGCAACGGACCTAACGTTGGTTGGATCTATGGTAGTGGAGGTGCTTTGGAGCAAACCCTATCGACCACCTATCAAACAGGCAAGGACTATCAATTTCAAGTGGATATTGGCGATAGTAGCTATTATAACGACCAAGGCGGTCTTAACTGGAAGGTAGAAATATTTGCTGTTAGCAGCACGGGTAGCACGCTGGTGAGCTCTCAAACGGGGTCCTCGAATATTGATGCTATGGCGACGAAAACACTGTCTTTTGATGCAAATAACAGTGCGCTTAATGGTCAGGCATTAAAAATTAAAATTTCCAAAACAGATGCGACTGATTCCAGTTTGTTGGTGGGCAACATCAGAGGCACTGTCAACGACGGTGGCGCTGGTCAGGAGACGTTGGCGGCTTTATTGCAAGCCATTCAAGAGGATGAGAACTACCCAGGAAATGGCACGGCAGGCAACGACTGGCGCTTTACGGCCGGCCTTAATGGCAGCGGGCTAGTCTTCTCGCCGGCCACATCCAATACATCGCCGCAACTCACCAGTGGCGGTGAAACCGCCGGTGTTGCCATGTTTCGAGCGACGCGAACACAAGCGACGTCAACGGGTATTTACAACAATAATGTGAATATGGATGGTGGCTATCAGGGTGTCGATGGAGAGTTTGAAGCATTGATGAGTAATCCGGGGGTTCCTGCATCCGGCAACTACTCAAACACAGGGACTATCGTCAGCACTGTGGGTACCACTGGCGGTGGCACCTTCCGTATGGCCTACAGCAACTCGCAATTGCAAATGGATTTACTCGCTGGAAGAATCAACGATGAGGGCGACTCTGGAGAGAATAAATCGTACCTGAGTTTCAGCGATGGTCAGGGAAACACCATTATGATAGAGCGAGCGGATATTGCCGGTAGCCCTGGCAATGAGACGGTGGCTGGTCTCGTTCAGGCACTGCAGCAAGCAACTGCTGTTGGTTCTAGCAGCCCGTCTACCACTGACTATGCTAGCTTTGGCTACAATATCTCTGCCGATGCCAGTGGGCTGGTGTTTACGCCAAAGACCGCGCCTAATATCGGCGATGTATTATCCTTACAGATGCAGCGTAGCAGCAATAATTTTGAAACTAATACGGCCACAGATGGGGCCGAGTGGGCCACTCAAGAACCTCTCCGGCACACCGTTATAGAGGATGTGGGAATCATACCGGGAACTGGTGTTGGCGGTGGTTACACCTATTTGACCAAATATAGAACAGAGACTATTTACGATTCTGCTCGGCTTACCGTCACGCAAGATAAAAGCCAGTTGAAGACCAATCTCGAGGGGATTGTTCAAGCATACAATGACCTTGAGGACTTAATTGATGAGTTAAACACGCCAGAGGCAGTTGAGGCGGGCTTGTCACTGGCTGGAGAGGGTTCGTTGCTTCGCTCAGTGCAAAGCCGAATCTACAATGCATTGATCAGTTCATCGTCTACCCAGAGTGGTAGTGTTGATGCGCTTCGAGATTTGGGTATTAGCGTCAACAGAACCGGGCGACTGGAGTTTGATGAACAGGTCTACGACCAGGTCATCGCCACCCAGTGGGACGATGTGGTGACTATGTTGACAGCCGATACAACGGGACAGAGTCTTTACGGCGAGTCACCCAAGGGGCTGGCTCAGGACGTTGCCACCATTATTAACACCTTAAACGCCTCTCGGGAGAATGGCGATATTGAAGACGGCATAATCGCTAATCGAACCGAAGCTTTGAGTAAAACTGAGGAGCGATATCAAAAGGAGCTTGAGAAACTAGATGCGCGCATGGAAGTCTTGTACCAGCGCTACCTTATGCAATTCTCTGCCATGGAGAGTTTATTGGCGAGCTTGAATGGTACGCGAGACTACATGAAAGGACAGTTGGACGTTCTATCCAGTGCTTATGACAGAGATTAACTGATATCTAAAAGTTTAAATATAGTTTTTTGATTGATATTGGCTTGCGCCAATTGAGCCAAGCCAGACTCAGCTAAAAATTGTGCCTTAGCCAGGGCCAGTGTTTCATTCAAGAAGTTGGCGTCTTCAATTTGACTCCGAGCAGCCTCAGTAACAATTGAGCTCTTGCTGACATTGTCGATGGCGTAACCCAAGCGGTTGATGCTAGCACCGAAAAGGGCACGCTGTTCAGCCACACCGTATATTGCATTGTCGAGTCGATTTAATGTTGCCATTAAATCCTCTCCCATGCCGGGAGCAGAGCCGACGTTTTCCTGAATTTCAGAGATATCACCGCCTAAGTCAGTGTTGGGTATCGCATTGCCTGAACTACTTAAAAGATCATTGGTCAGACTTACCCCAGCGTTGGCGTCCCGTGCGGTGAATATCAAGCCCGAGGAACCCAGAGCCACGTTAAAATCGAAATTTTCATACTCATCATCACTCTGAATTGCCGCCACTAGCCCACTGAGCGTTTCATTGCCAAAATTGTCCTGATCTTCAGATAGAGTTCCCAGCGCCCGTGGACCAGTTGTCACATTACTTACGGTTCCCGACATAGTTTCAGTGGTTATTGAACTCTCTGGACTGCTTCTCAATCCGTCCATAAGGAACACACCATTTCCTGGATTTCGGTTGCTGAACAGCAGCGCATTGCCTTCCAGAGAGATATCAAAGGCAAAGCCAGCATATTCTGGGTCTGCTTGTAATGCAGCGACTAAGTCAGACAGACTTTCATTACCATAGGTGGATCCATCGGCAATGGCCGAGCGAGCGACAGTTATTGCACTTCCGTCGCTGGCATTAAAACGAAGATAACCCTCTCCGTTAGACGGATTTGGGCTGGTGACAGTGCCGCGGACATTATCAATCAGCAAATCTGCGTTATCGTCGTCGGTTTTGGAAATTTTTATCTTGAGATTCTCTCCGTTGTAAGCACTGCTGATGGCGTCAAATGACACCGTTTGCGTTGCCAGAGCGTCGATACTCGAGGATCCACTTGAAGACTGTATTAGCGTGTTACCTGCGAAAATCTCTATTTTCCAATCGACACTGCCATTAGCCACATTATTGTGATAGTCGATATCACCTATATCCACCTTAAATTCATAGCTATTGCCTTGCTGGTACTGGGTAGACAGGGTCTGCTCTAGTGCTCCGGAATTTCCGTAAAGCCAGGCCACAGCATTACCATCACGAGTTGTCTCGTCAATGTAGTCATCAATACCCGTTCCCCAGTATCCAGAATATCCATCGCCGGTTTTTGTCCAGCCTGAAACATCCCCACTGACGTAACTCTCGCTACCGCCATTGGTTTCGAAACTGCCATTAGCAATGGTGATTGGTGAGACAATGTCGTCTGCTATGCTGCCACTGGCATTTAAGTCGCTTTGCAGTTGAGCGGAGGTATAGGTATACCGGCTGTTGGTCGCACTATCAGTGGACCAGAGACTGGCTCCGGGTTGACTTACCCGTAAATTTACCAGGGTTGGATCAATGACACCCTGTTTAGGTGTAAATAGCAAGCCATTTTCAGTCGCGCTGATGGTGAAGTCAAAGTCCGCGTAATCATTGTTACCGGTGCCGTTGAGACTACTGGCGTTGGCGAAGGCCTGTGCTAGTTTCTCCAAGCTGACATCGCTATTGCTACCGGCGATGGCATTACGATCTACCATTAGACGATTACCACTACCGTCGGTGACACTGATATACGTGTTGGCATCATTACCGTCCACGCTGCCGTTGTTGAGCGCGGTTACCAGCTCGCTATAAGACAAGTCAACCAACCAAGTACCATTGCCCTGACCATTACCGGCACTCAAGGCAGCGATTTCAGAGCGCGACACCGTCAGACTGTTATTCGTAGAGACAAACTGCAGATAACTCTCTGGCTCCTCCATACTGAAGCGTCCGGCTTCCAGATTGTCGCGCAACTGTGTCTGATTATATGTGTACAAAAAGTTTCCGCTGGGCTGGAAATTATCGGGTGCTCCATAGGCAAAATAGCTGAGATCCTCGCGCATCGGTGTGCTTGAGGTGCCGGCTGCAAGTTTAAAATTCGAGAAATCAACGGCCAGACGATTGGCATTTCCCGCGTTTGCGCCGACTTGATAATCGACAATGCCTGTGCCTCCGCCTAAGGTGCCATTGAGCAGAGCTTTGCGGTTAAATGACGTCGTGTCTGCGAGGCGATCCACCTCTTTTGCCAAGGCGACAAATTCTTCATTGATCACTGCAATGTCGTTCACACCATTTGACCCATCGGAAGCCTGAACCACTAGTTCACGCATGCGCTGGAGCATGTCGCCGATGGTGTTCGCCGACTGATCGGCAATTTGCACCATGGATATGGCGTTATTAATGTTCCTTGCCGCCTGATTAAGGCCATTGACCTGCGAGGTGAGTCGTGTCGATATGGCGAGTCCACCAGGATCATCCGCTGCTGAATTTATTCGCTTACCTGTTGAAAGGCGCTCTAGTGTGGACACCAACGAGCGTTCATTAGTGCTTAGAGCATTAATAGTATAAGCACTGCCTGCGTTGAAGTTTATTGATACCAAAGTGATACCTCATTGGGCTTTCTGGTGCACAATGAAAAACCAGAAACCCTGAGTTAATGCTGATGATTGCTGCCAGCTCAACCAGTCCTTTAGTAGCCAGATAGTAATCAAAACTTTTAAGCGGCATTAACATGCCATTTTTCGATGGTGGGCAACGTACCATAGCGCACGATTGTTGTGGATAAATGTTTTACATTTTGTGACCTTTGTCGCAAATATTAGTTAACAAAATAGCGCATTGATCATTGTCAGTGGTGGGAGACGGATGGGTAGATTTTATTTATTGTTATGCGACAGACTTAAAAACAAAACCCCGGTACTGGGTACCGGGGTTTTGGCTACAAAAGAACGAGTTGTCGTGCAGCAACGCGTGAAGACTCATTTTTTACTGAAGTAGCGATAGCACAGTCTGAGATTTCTGGTTTGCCTGAGCCAACATCGCCGTTGCTGCCTGGGAGATGATTTGGGTCTTGGCCAGCG
>Ga0206130_10000350_pt1 | contig 78957 bp, 65 predicted proteins | sample Helgoland_Spring_9_FD_148637 | JGI IMG/M metagenome (GOLD analysis project Ga0206130, IMG submission 148637) | Pelagic subsurface seawater microbial communities from Kabeltonne, Helgoland, North Sea - Helgoland_Spring_Bloom_20160512_1 | ecosystem: Environmental > Aquatic > Marine > Epipelagic ... | reverse complement strand
CTTTGGCGCGTTCCATGGCCGCCTCGGAAACTGCGAAGAGCGCGAGACCGGGAGGGAGGGCGAGAGCCTTCTGGACACCGGCAAGGCAGACATCGATCCCGTTCGCATCCGCATCAATATCGACGGTGGAGAGCGATGAAACCGTGTCCACGACGAGCATCGTGTCGGGGAAGGATTTGACGACCTTGCAGATTTCCGTGAGGTCGTTGAGGACGCCGGTGGATGTCTCTGAGTGGATGAAGGTGACCGTATCGAAGCCGCCTTCGGAAAGCTTTGCGCGGACGGCTTCGGGATCGATGGCTTGTCCCCACTCGACCTGGATTGCCTCCGCCTCGTACCCGCATTTTTTCGCGACATCGATCCACTTGTCGGAGAACGCGCCGCAGCAGAGGCAGAGAACCTTATTGCGGACGAGATTGCGGAGGGCTCCTTCCATCATGCCCCATGCGGAGGATGTGGAGAGAAAAACGGGGCGTGCGGTGCCGAAGATCTCTTTCAGTCCGGGCTGTAGTGATGCATAGAGCGCTTCGAAATCGGAGCCGCGGTGGCCGATCATCGTGTGCGACATCGCTGCGAAGGTTTCGGGCGAAACATCGACCGGGCCGGGGCTGAAGAGTTTGGGTGTCATATGGGTAAATGCTGAAAACTGAAATTAGATCAGGTTGTAGGATTTGAGAAGCGCTCGGAGGGCGAAGAGGTTGTCATCCGCCAGTGGTGCGAGGGGCAAGCGCAGCTCGTCGGTGCAGTGGCCTTGCAGGGATACCGCTGTCTTGATCGGCACCGGATTGACATCGAGGGACATCAGACCGCGCATGAGGGGATAGTATTGCTTCTGCATCGCCAAGGCCTCGGTGAACTCTCCGGCGAGGCAGTGGGCGACGAGCTTGGACATGACATCGGGGATCAGGTTCGATGCCACGGAGACAAGTCCATTTGCGCCACAGGAAACGAAGGGAAGGGTCAGGGGGTCATCTCCGGACAGGATACCGAAGCCGTCGGGTAGTGCCTGGACGAGTTGGTTGATGCGGTCGACCGAGCCGCCCGCTTCCTTGATAGCTGTCACGTTTTTACAGTCGCCGGCGAGGCGGGCGGCGGTTTCCGGAGCGATCTCGATTGAGGAACGGCCTGGCACGCTGTAGAGCATGATGGGCAGGGAGGTGGAGTTCGCGATGGCCTTAAAATGGAGGTAGAGGCCTTCTTGCGATGGCTTGTTGTAATACGGGCAGACCTGCAGCGAGCCGTCCACGCCGAGGTCTTCGGCTGCCTTGGTGAGTTGGATTGCCTCGGCTGTGGCGTTTGCGCCGGTTCCGGCGATGACCTTGACCCTGCCATTGGCAACTTTGACCGCCAGGCGGATCACCTCGATGTGCTCCTCGGCGCCTAGAGTGGGGGATTCGCCTGTGGTTCCGACCGGGACGATGCCGTTGACGCCACCTGCGATCTGGCGCTCGATGAGTGCTTCGTATGCCGGAATATCGAGTTTTCCGTCGCGGAACGGAGTGATGAGCGCGGTGTGTATGCCGGTGAAATTCATGGGGCGGGAGTCTGTGCGATAGAGAGAGATTGTAAATAGCTGATCGAAAGTGTCCGGCTGCCGACTAAAGTCAGCGCTCCAACACGGAATCCAGGACTTCCAAGGCGCGGGCGTTCTCCGCGGGCGTGCCGATGGAAATTCGCACCCATTCGGGCAGCTTGTAACCGGCCATCGCGCGGACGATGACCCCCTGTTTCAGCATTTCGCTGAATACGAGATTGCCGTCGCCGACTTCCACGAGGATGAAATTCGCGACGGAAGGAACGAATTTCATGCCACGCTCGGTGAACGCCTGTTCGTAGAAATCCAGACCCTGCCGGTTGATCGCCTTTGTTTTGGAAATGTGTTCCTCATCGTCCAGCGCTGCGAGGGCGGCTGCTTGGGCGAGGGCATTGGTGTTGAATGGCTGGCGGGCTTTCTGGAGAAGAGCGGTGATCGATTCCGGAGCAATCCCGTACCCGATCCTCAGGGCGGCGAGGCCGTGGATCTTCGAACAGGTGCGCAGCACGATGACATTTTTCCCGGCGCGGATGTGCTTGAGGACGTCGGGCGGGGTGTCGAGGAATTCGAAATACGCCTCGTCGAAAACGGCGATGACGTGAGGTGGGAGTCTCTCCACAAACGCATCGATGGCCTCCTGGGTGACCTGGGTGCCGGTGGGATTGTTCGGGTTCGCGATGAACACCAGGCGGGTGTTCTCCGTGATCGCAGTGGCCATCGCGTCGAGGTCGTGGATGAAATCCGGATCATCGACCTCGATGTATTTGGCTCCGAAAAGGGACGCCATGAGCTTGTAGACGACGAAGGCGTGCTTCGCCGCGATGAGTTCCGCATCGCGGTTGAGGAAGGTGTGGCAGAGCAGCTCGATGATCTCGTTGGAGCCGTTGCCGAGGACGATGTTGGAGATTTCGAAGCCAAGCTTTTCCGCGATTCTGCCACGCAGCTTGTGGCCGCCGCCGTCGGGGTAGATGTGCGCCTGTTCGGCGGCGATTCTGATCGCCTCCTTGGCCAGCGGGGAGGGGCCGAGCGGGTTCTCGTTCGATGCGACCTTGACGATGGAGGCCGGGTCGAGGCCAAGCTCGCGGGCGGTTTCCTCGATGGGTTTTCCTGGTTCGTAGGCGACGAGGTCGCAGATGAATGAGTTGGCGAAATCGGAGATCGGCATGGCGGGAGGGTGGGTAAAAGCTGAAAAGCTGAAAAGCTGAAAAGCGGATCATCGGAGAACAATTACCAACCAAGGCAGAGCGCCGTCATCCACACCTCCGCCTTGAAGCCGACGAGGACGGTTTCACCCGAAATGAAGAAGGGGCGTTTGATCAGGTTGCCGTTCGAGGCGAGCAGTGAGATGGCTTGGGCTTCGGAGAGGGTGGGGAGTTTATCCTTTATACCAAGGTTCCGGTAATCCTGGCCGGATGTATTGAAGAGCTTGCGGATGTTGCCGGTGGATTTCAGGGCAGTCCGGAGTTCGGCTTCTGATGGCGAGGTTTCACGGATGGGGATTTCCTCGAAAAGGATTTCGTTTTCTCGGAGCCATTTGGTGGCCTTGCGGCAACTGTCGCAGGTTTTGAGTGTGTAGATGCGCATGAGGGTTGTGGAGCGCGGATTTTGAAGCCGCTGGGGTTGGCGATGGTTTGGAGGGCTTTTGTTTGGGTCGGCGTTTGAGACAGCGGCTGGCAAAAGCCGCGCTCCATATTAGAGGCTCCAGGCGCCGGCTTTGGCTGACTTCGCTGTGCGCTGGAGATCGTAGAGATGGTCTTCCTGCTTGCCCTCGGATGTGCCGCCGGGGAGTTGGGAGCCTTTCGTGTGGATGCGGGCGTGGCCTTTCTCGACGAGCAGTTCGTGGAGGAAACGGTTTTTTCCGTTGTAGCGGAGCTTGATGAAGCCGTGGTAGCGCTTGTCGTTGAACGGGCTGTCCCATTCGGTATGGAGCGTGAACGGATTTTTTTCGAGATGGTATAAGGTGAACTGCTTGGCCTTTTTCCCGATCTCCACCGCTTGCTGCGGAGTGATGCCTCCCATGTCCGCCGCCTGATCGCCGATGCGGCGGTGATTGTTCCGCCCGCCGCCGTAGGTCTTGAATGCGCTTTCCGGGCTGTCTACGAAATACAGGCGGATGATTTCCATGCGGCCTTCCGGGAGCATTACTCGGAAGGAATCGCCGTCGTTGCTGCGGTCCGGGACGAGGGTGCAGCCGGTGTAGGTGTCGTATCTCCCGGTGCGGGCGGGTTTTTCCGATGAAGACGGGGATCCCGCCTCATGGCTCTGCGGGCCTTCGCCTCCCGTATTCTGTCTGAAATCCCCCAGCTTGTAGGCATCGAAACCCCAGATCGCGACTGCGGCGACGACGATGAGGATGGGAACGACTGAATTTGATTTCGAACGCTTGCGGGACATGAAAGGGGAAACTTTAGATTCTAAATTTCACATCCGAAAGAAGAAGCAACGGCTTAAGAGGGTTTTCCTGCCGTGGAGTTTGGAATTTAGATTTTAAGATTTAGAGTTTCGAGCGCAGCGAGTCAGAGGCCTTTGAAGCCTCGGTATTCCTTGTAGGTGCCGGTGGGAACCGCTACGCCGCGCCACTCGCGGTTGAGGCGGCGGTATTTGTTGATGAACTTGGTGGGATCCGCCCAGTTTGCGAGATTGGACGGGATGCTGTTGCGGTGCATGCCGGCGGTGATATTGTGGCGAATTTCAAAATGTAGGTGAGCGGGGTACATTCCGAAGTTGCTCCCGATCTCGCCCAGTTGCTCCCCGCGTTTCACTTTTTGACCGACCTTGACCAACATCTTGTTGAGGTGGCCGTAAAGGGAATCGACGAATTTCACCTTTCCGCTTGATGGGTCGCGGTATGCGTGGCGGACAAGGACGACGTTACCCCACCCTTGGCGGACGTTGTGTGCGAAGGTGACAACCCCGCCAGCGCAGGAATAGACGGGATCCCCGAGGTCGGAATTTCCGCCGGCACGCCCATTCCAGTCCTCCCCGAAATGGGTGGGGGAACGAAGGCGCAGCCCCCGCGCCTTGTAGTATCCGGCGGAATTCGGTTTTCCGACGGGGAAATCGAAGCCGTCTGCGAGGTTTACCTTCACTCCGGCATGGGCGGGGGACATCAGGAAAAGAAAGCACAGCGCGACCCATACCCGTAAGAACCGCGCCGTAGGTGCGGCTCCGGCAGATCCGGGTTGGTCATGGGCTTTTTCCATCTGCATGATTTGAGACCCGCAGGGCAATGGTAGGCAAGGGAAAAGAAAAACGGCGCGCCCTTTTCAGGGCGCGCCGTCAGTAAATTGAAACAACCGAGATTAGGCGACGGGGCCTTCGACTCCGCCTGCCATTTCCTCAATGCTGAGCGGTTTGTATCCGCCTAGGGTTCTGAAATAGAGGAACATGAGGAGGTAAATGACCGCCATTGCAGCTGGGATGTAGGAATCTGCCTTGAGGGTGCGGCGATCTCCTGACTGGTCGGCTTGGACGACGCTCTGCTGTGCTGCGGTCGGCTCTTCGGCATCTTTCGCTTCGGCAAGCTTGATGCCATTCAATCCGAACGCTGTGGTGGCGGGAATGTTCAGGAAGGTAGAAGGCTCCTCTGCCTTGTATTCGGCGTAGACTGCCGCGTCCGCCTTCTTCAGCTCTTCGCCGGAGAAGCGGTCTTTCGCGTAGCCAAGTCCCGGGCCGCCGATGAGGCCGGCGGAAAGCATTCCGATGCCGCCCATGATGGACATGGCCACCGCGCCGGTGTGTGGGAAGCGGTCACCGACAATGGCAAGCATGGTGGGCCAGAAGAAGGTCTTGCCGACTGCGTAGATGCCGAGGGCGACCAGCGCCATAGCGAAGGACTCCATGTTCGACGCCATGCTCAGGCCGATGAAGGCAAGAATCGAACAGACGAACAAAAGTCCGATTGGGGACAGCTTGAGTTTCGTCTCAAGCCAATGGGCGCTGAAGCGGAGACCGAACATGATGGCGGAGGTCCAGAGGAAGAGATATTTGCCTTGCTCCGAGGTGAAGAGGTTTCCGGTGATGTTCTGGATCCAGCCGTCCGTGCCGAGCTCGACCGCGCCGATGAGAGCGTGGGTGATGAAGAGGACGAAGAGCAGGAACGAACCGATGGAGAACTTGGTCATCACAGCGACGGCGATGAGGAGTGCTCCACCGATGCCGTAGCCGATGAGGTTGGCATTCTCAGGGGCGACGCCCTTGAAGATATCGCCAAAGAAAAGGGCGAGCAGGTAGCAGGCGACAAGTGCGCCGAGGATGCCGACGGACTTGAACATTTGGACGAAACTCGCGCCCTTTTTGGCTGCTTCGGATTTCGGATATTTCTGCCCGAGGAACATGAGGCCGTAAACGGCGGTTGGGATGAGGTAGAGGGCGAGTTGGTATTTCCAAGCAATTTCCATCTTGTCGTCAAGGAGCCAGCCGGCGGCAACCCCGAGTATCATCCCGGCAGGCCATGCTGCGTGGAGCACGTTGAGGTAATGGGTCTTCTGCTTCGGGAACAATGTCGCGACGAGAGGGTTGGCAACGGCTTCGAGAGTGCCGTTTGCGAAGGCGAAGATGAACATTCCCCAGAAGAGGAAATTATATGCGTTCTCAGGGCTGCTGGCACCGAAGGTGACGAAAGCTGAAAGGATGTGGCAGAGCAGTGCGACGAAAACCAGCTTTCCGTAGCCGATCTTGTCCACGATCACGCCGCCGATGATGATTCCGAAACAGAATCCGGAGAAACCTGCGCCACCGATAGCGCCGAGCTGGGCACCGGTGAATCCGTATTCCCTGGACCAGTTATCAAAAATACCGCCACGAATGGCGAAGCCGACGCCTGCGGCGAGAATGGCGGTGAATCCGGCCCATAGGAGTCGGCTGGCGTTTGGTGCGATTGCGTCTGGTTTACTCATAAGGTTTTCAAATGTGTCAGAGGGGATTATCGAGTCGGAGAGGACTTGGCAAGCATACGGGACGGGAAAAGAGGATTTTTCAAGTGATTGTAAAGATTACCTAACATTCCTGTAATGCCAGTTGGTCTGTTGCTCTCTTGGTCTGTTGCGGGGAGATGCTTAAAAAATCGTTTTAAAACGGTAGTGTGATTATTCGTCTGTAAAAGCCCGCACGAAGCAGAGGTTCGCCGCACTGGCAGCCTTTGGTTCGTGCTTTGATGGGTGCCATCGGGTGCCTGCCCGGTGGAAGCGCTATGTGAACCCACGATTTAAGCCTCACGACAGCCAGGGACTGGTTACTGGAAATGATCGCCGTTGCGGACGCGATCCGCTGCGGACGATCCCGTTTTGTTTGGAAGATGTTGGAAGAGGGGTGACCGAAGATCGCCGCTACAGGAACGGGTTCACGATTCTAAGATCACCGATCACCCGGTCATGCTGCAAGTCTTCGGAGTAAAGAATTTTTGCTCCGCTCTCCAACGCTGCGGCAAGAATGAGGCAATCGTAGAAGCGATATTGGGTTTCTCGGTGAAGTCGGATCGCGTTTTTATAAAGATAAGGGTTAGGAAAAACCCGGCACAGGGGTGAGAGAACATGGTCAATATAATCCGTCAGAACTTCGGATGGCACGGCAGCCGAGGGCTTGTGGATTGCCACGTTTAAGAACTCTTGGAAAACCTGCGAACTGATCACTCCTTTCGATTCCTGTAGCGCTTCCCTGATCAGAGTAGCGGCACGTGATCTCTTCGCTATTTCGTGTGGTGAAAAGGCATAAATGAAGATATTCGTGTCCATGAAGTATTCAGCGCTCATTCAGCTCGTCGCGTGTGAATTTTTGCTCAAAGGCGAGATGTTTTGACAGATTCCGTATCACTTCGTCCGCCCGTTTCTGCGCCGCGTCACGGTTGGCGATTTCCCCAAGCCATTCTCGGAAAAGGACGTTTAGCGAAGTCTTGCGTTTACGGGCTTCTGCACGAGCCATCTCAATGAGATTCTCGTCCGCGCTGAGTGTGATGTTTTTCATTACACGAAGATAGTGCACACTGGTTTCGTGTGCAATGCGAAAGTGGCGAGCGATCTTCGGTCGCTGTCACTTGTCCCGAATCATCTGATTGAGGTAGGGTATTGTTCTTTCTGCCGGATCTGCATGCGGAACGGAAGGGAATCCATGGCGCGCTTTGCTTGGCAGATACAATCCGCCGCTACGGTGTGAAAAACGTGCGACCGAAGATCGCCGCTACGCTTTTTCCAGGCCGCGCATTGTGCCGGTGGAGGTGGCGAAGCTTTCGTTCTCCAATCCGATATTTTCCAACATGCTCAAGTAGAGGTTGGGAAGGGGGTAGTTGTCGGTTTGGGAGAAGGCTAGGTGGTGGCCGTGACGGTAGCCGCCGCCTGCGAAGAGGACTGGCATGTTGCGGTTGTTGTGGGACGAGGCGTTGCCGAGGTTTGAGGTGAGCAGAACCATGGTGTCGTCGAGGATGCCGTTTTTCTTCAGTTCGCGGAGGAAGTTTCCCCAGTTGTCGACCGTGGTTTTTTCGACGATGGCGAGCTGTTCGAGTTTCTTCGGATCTTTTCCGTGGTGGGAAAGGGAGTGGTAGGCTTCCTCGACGCCATCGAGGGCGCGAGCGTTGTTTCCCGTACAGTGCAGGGTCACGAAACGGGTGGAATCGGTGCGAAGGGCGAGCGCAACGACATCGAGCATCGCACGCATTTGGTCGGGCGCGTTGTTGTTTTCGGCCGGTGCGGGATGGGAGCCGACCTTTGGTTTCGGTCGGTTGATCCATTCTTCGTTCGCTTCGAGCCGGGCTTCGAGTTCACGAACGGAGGTGAGCCACTCGTCCATTTTTTCCCGGTCGCCCTGGCCAAGCTGGCGGCCGAGCGCCTTGGTCTCGTCGCGTACGATATCGAGGATGGATTGGCCGCGGCCGTTGATCTCCGTCTGGCGTATTTTCGCAGCCGGGGAGTCCTCGGTGAAGAGTTGGGCGAAGAGCTCGCGGGCGTCGTTGATGGCCGGGATCATCGCGCCGTTTTCCGTGTAGGAGGGGGAGCGGGAGCCGTTGGTGTTCAGCACCAGGGAAGGGAAGCGCGTGTGGTGGCCGAGGTGTTTGGTCATGAGCTGGTCGACGGATACCGTGTTTGACTTCGCGGAATTTCGCTCCATTGGGCAGGCGGAGAAAATCGAAGCCTCCGCCGAATGGCCACCTTTCACTCCCGGATGGGAGGTGCCGGAAATGACTGTGAAATCCTCTCGCAGATCCTGGATGTCCTTAAGATAAGGTGAGGGCGTATAGGTTGCCCCTTTGCCTTTTGGAATGAGAAGCGGGTTGTGCAAGCCGAGTGAAAGTGAAACGCCGACGAAGCGTCTGGGGTTCGGTGGTGCGGCACCGGCTGCGAAGGCGGGCACCATCGCATCGAGCAGCGGCAGGCACAGGGCGACACCGGCCTGTTTGAGGACGGTGCGGCGGGAAAGGGCTTTGTGGGTGGCGATGTGCATTGCGTGAGTTGGCTAGTGGGAAGTTTTCAGGAAAGATTTTGCGTTATTTTTCCAGGAACAGCTGACTGGTGAGGGTCTCTTTGAGAAGCGATTTCAGACCATAGTCGTTTTCACGTGCTTCCTCAGTGATTTTTTTCAGCACATCTTTGTCGCTGAAACGAATTTCACCCCCGGTGCCATAGCGGAGCAACTGCCCGACGAATGCTTCGGCCAGCTTTTCGGGACGGGAGAGTTGGATGGTTCTCCATTCCTCGTAGTTCCGGAATTTTTCGCCCTCTGAGGTGATTCCGTGAGGATCGACTTTCGCTGACTTTTTCGGTTTCCCGTAAAACCGGCGGATGTCACCGACAGGATTGAATTCTTCGAGCGCGAAGCCGGAAGGATCGATTTTGATATGGCACGAAGCACAGGACTTTGAGTTGCGGTGCTTGTCGAGTTGGTCGCGGATCGAGACGGCTCCCCGAATGTCCGGTTCAATGGCGGGGATGTTCGGCGGAGGGGGATCGATGTGGCGCCCGAGTATGCGCTCGTTGACGAAGACCCCGCGCACGACCGGAGATGTGACTGAACCATCCGCCGTGACTTTGAGTATGGCTCCCTGGGTGAGCAGCCCCGAGCGCGAGTCGTCTGGAACGGTGACCTTCTGCAAACCGTTGCCGGGGATGACGTTCAGTGTTTCCAGACCGTAGTGATCCTGGAGCCGGGTGTTGAGGAATGCGAAATCCGATTTTAGAAGATTGCCGATGGCGAGATTGTTTGCGAAGAGTTCGGAAACGAAGGCACGCGTTTCGGCAACCATCGACTGTTGGAGGATGGGGTCGAAGGTTTTGAAGCGTTTCGGATCGGGCTGGGTGGCATCGATGTCGCGCAGCTCCAGCCATTGATCTGTGAACGACTCGATGAAACGGGAGGATTTTGGATCGGCGAGCAGGCGGTCGATCTGCGCGGAAATGACTGCCGGATCGCGGAGCTTGCCGTTGATCACCAATTTTCGGAGTTCCGGATCGGGGACGGATTTCCAAAGCATGTAGCTCAGCCGGGATGCGATTGCATGAGCATCCAGGGAGCCGGGTTTTTCGACAAAGGTCAGGAAATTCGGAGAGCAGAGGATCGCGTGATAGCCCTCGCGTATCGCGGTGGCGAAATCCTTCCCAGATGCCAATGCGGATGTGACCAGTTTTTCATAGGGAATGAGCGTGGAAGTGGCGACGGGTCTGCGGAACGCACGCCCGGCGAAATTTTTGAGTAAACGCTTCGCCTGTGCGGCGGGGTTCGCAGGACCCTTCCTGATCTCGTCTTCGCTGAAGCCGGGGAAAAGCTTTTCCATCACATCCCGTTTGCTTCCATTGGGATGCACCTGCGTGACGGTGATCCCGGAAAACCGGAGGCCGTCGTAGCCCTGTTTTTCGAGGTTTCTGTTTTCGAAAGTCACCGTGCCGCCATCCTTGCCGACGACGTTGGAACGAGCTCTTTTCTTGCCGCCTTCGGCTGGTTTCATGATCAGGCAATGGCCTTTCCTGATCCATGCCCGGAAGCTCTGGTCTGATGGTTTTTCCGCGCCTTCCACGATTGCTATGGGGAACTGGAGAGGTTCGTTCGATTGCCCCGAGCCCGAGTTCAAAGCTGTCCAAGTCACCCCGTCGCTGCCTCGGTTGATGCCGCTGGCTGCGTGTATGGTCACGTCATACCAGCCGTCTTCAGGAACCTTGGTCTTTGGCATCCGCCCGTAGAACTGGACGCCCATATTCCAAGTGATCAGGTCTTTTCCCGATGGCTCGGGACCGCGGTAATTGCCTTTGCCAATACGATCGGTGAGTTCCTTTTTTCCGTAACGGCGATTGAAAGCAGGTTCTTTTTCCAGGATTCGCGAAAATGCCTCTTCGAGAGCCAGATCGGAAGCATTCAGGTAGTTTTCGAGATGGAAGTGGCTAAGTTGCTGATGGGCGGCGGTGTTGGTAAATCCATCTTCAGCATCGGCGGTGAGGGTGCCCTGCAGTTTCACGCCGACACCGAGTAGATCGTGGAGGCTGTATTCGTATTCCTCACGAGTCAGCCGCCGTGCTTGAACCCGACCCTTGGTCTGGATGGCGGCTCGGTCGCTATCGTATAGCGGTTGCCCCAGCGCAGCCAGAAACGCTTCTAGAGCCGCTCCGCCGGGGCGCTTGTTTTCCTTCGGCGGCATCTCGCTTTCGTGGATTTTTCTGAAAACCCTTTCCCACGTGGCGAAATTTGCGGGATCGGTTGGATTGAATTTTAGATCGAGAAGATTTAAATCCGCCTCCGCTTCGATGTCGTCGTGGCATTCGTAGCAGTGTTGCTCCAAAAAAGGATCGAGATGTGCACGGATGTCAGATTGTGCGTGCGACATTTGGGTCGCGAGTATTGCTAGGAAAAGAAAACGCATCACGGAATTCTGGGTAGATACGATGCATCCCGGGGAATGTTATCACGGACAGGTAGTGGCGACCGAAGATTGCCACTAGAGTGCGCCGAAGCGGCGGTCGCGGCTCTTGTATTCCTCAACGGCGGCGATGAGGTCGCCCTGGCGGAAGTCCGGCCACATTTTCTTGACGATGACGATTTCCGAATAGGAGATCTGCCAGAGCAGGAAATTCGAGATGCGCATTTCGCCGGAGGTGCGGATGAGAAGATCGGGATCCGGGATGTCTGCCGTGTAGAGATGCTTGGCGAAGAGATCGCAGGTGATGTCCTCGGGGGAAATTTTCCCGGAAACGGCGGCCTCTGCGATGGAGCGGGCGGCGGCGGTGATTTCCTCCCGCGCGCCGTAGGAGAGGGCGAGGACCAGGGTCATGGAGTCGTTGTCCTTGGTGTGTTCCTGGATGCGCTCGAGGCGCTCCCGGGTGGAGGCGGGGAGGCGGTCGAGCTGGCCGATGGCCTGGAGGCGGACGTTCTGCTTGTCGAGTTCCTCCATCTTCTCGTCCAGGAAACGTTCGAGGAGGGTCATCAGCGCCTCGATTTCCGCCTCGGGTCGGTTCCAGTTCTCGGAGGAAAAGGCGTAGAGGGTGAGGTATTTCACATCGAGCCCCTTGCAGGCCTCCATCACCTCACGAACAGATTCCGCGCCCGCACGATGGCCTTCGGCGCGGGGCAGGCCTCGTTCCTTTGCCCAACGGCCGTTGCCGTCCATGATGATTGCGATGTGCTGCATGAAAAAATCCGGGACGAGAGGAGACTACGCTTGCCGACTGCCAGCAAGGCTACATTTCCAAGAGTTGCCAAAGCCTAGAATTTCTCTTCTTCTTCCTGATAGGAGCCACCGTAGGCCGGCTTGTAGAGATGGAGGGGAACGAACTTTGCGATCTGCTCAAAGTTTTTGTCCACGGATCATGCGGCCGAACTGCTTCGACTTCTGTCGATTGACGAAGTCTTTGACCGCTCTAGCAATCGCCGCACTTTTGGTTTTGTTCCCCGTTATTTTCAGCAGATCGGCTAAAGTCGTTTCATCGCTGTCTGCTGTGATTCTCATAGCGGGAACATGATGCAATGAATTATGCATCAAACCAAGTGGTGTAATGCGCCAAAATGAGGGGGTTTACCTCTTGATCGTCTGCGTTCTGTCGGGTCCCACGCCGACAAAGGCGATGGGGGCGTCGCAGAGTTCGGAAAGGCGGGCGAGATAGGCCTTGGCGTTTTCCGGGAGCTGGTCGTAGCTGGTGCAGGCGGTGGTATCTTCGTTCCAGCCGGGGAGGGACTCGTAGACGGGTTCCGCGCGATCCCAGAAGGAGCGGTCGGCGGGCGGGAGCTCGTGGCGGGTGCCGTCGACGTCGTAGGCGATGCAGATTTTGAGCTCATCGTATTCGTCGAGGCCGTCGACATTGGTGACGGCCAAGCCGGTGACGCCGTTCACCATGCAGGCGAAGCGGAGCAGGACGGTATCGAGCCATCCGCAGCCGCGTGCGCGGCCGGTGGTGGCTCCGAACTCGCGGCCGAGATCGTGGAGGTATTTGGAAAGTCCTTCGTCGCCGGTGGGGAAGGGGCCGGAGCCGACGCGGGTGGTGTAGGCTTTGCAGACACCAATGATCGCCTCGATGGCGGTGGGCGGGAGGCCGGTGCCAGTGGTGGAGCCGCCGGCGGTGGTGTTCGAGGAGGTGACGAAGGGGTAGGTGCCGAAATCGATATCGAGGAGGGTGCCTTGGGCGCCTTCGAAGAGGAGATTCTGTTTCGCTTTCCACGCCTTGTGGAGAACTGGGATCGTATTGGTGACGTGCGGGCGGAGGCGCTCGAAGGCGGTGTAGGTTTCCTCGATGACGGCCTCGGCGGTGAAGGTGGGGAGATCGTATTTGGAGAGGATCTCGTTTACTTCGGTAACGCGTTTGGCGATCTGCGTTTCGGCGAAGGGGCGGTCGAGGAGGTCTGCCATACGGAGTCCGCAGCGGTTGACCTTGTCGGCGTAGGCCGGGCCGATGCCGCGTTTGGTGGTGCCGATCTTCTGGTCGCCGAGGGCGATCTCGCGGGCGGCGTCGAGTTCCTTGTGGAAGGGGAGGACGACGTGGGCGCGATCTGAGATCAGGAGTTTTTCAGCGTCAATTTTGACGCCCTGTCCTTCGATGCGTTTGATTTCGACACAGAGGCCGACGGGATCGACGACGACGCCGTTGCCGATGACGTTGATCTTGTCGTCCCAGAGGATGCCGGAAGGGAGCAGGTGGAGGACATACTTTTCACCTTTGGCGATGACGGTGTGCCCGGCGTTGTTGCCGCCTTGGCCACGGATGACGACGTCGGCGGATTCGGTGAGGTAGTCGACAATCTTGCCTTTTCCTTCGTCGCCCCATTGGAGGCCGGTGATGACTGTGTTCATAAATTTCAAATTTCAAATTCCAACTCTCAAGGAAGAGTCGTGGTGCCCTGCGCTAGGGGTGGATTGAGGGTTTGTGGTTAGCGCTTTGAACTTTCGATCATCTCCGCGAAGTCTTCGAAGAAGTGGGCGGCGTCGTTGGGGCCGGGGGCGGCTTCCGGGTGGTATTGAACGGAGAAGACCGGGAGTGTCTTGTGGCGCATGCCTTCGACGGTGTTGTCGTTGAGGTTGATGTGGGTCACCTCGATTTCGTCGGGGAGGGAGTCGGGGTCGACGGCGAAACCGTGGTTCTGGGAGGTGATGGAGATTTTCCCAGAACGGAGATCCTTGACCGGCTGGTTGCCGCCGCGGTGACCGAACTTCAGTTTGAAGGTTTTGCCGCCGTAAGCGTGGGCGAGGAGCTGGTTGCCGAGGCAGATGCCGAAGGTGGGGAGCTTGGTGATGAGTTCTTTGATCTCATCATGGATGTAGCCGAGGGCGGATGGGTCTCCGGGGCCGTTGGTGAGGAACAGGCCGTCGGGATTTTTCGCGAGGATGTCGGCGGCGGAGGTGCTGGCGGGGACGACTTCGACCTCGAAGCCGGCTTGGCGGAGCATGCGGAGCTGGTTGTATTTCAGGCCGAGATCGAGGGCGACGACCTTGTATTTGGCCTCGGGAAGTTCTTGGTAGGTTTCGGTTTCGCCGATGGATGCGTTTGGAAGCGTCCATTTGCGGGACTCCTCTGTCCAAGTGTAGGCTTCCTTGGTGGTGACCTCTTTTACGAAATCAGAGCCAGCCATGGGAGCTGAATTTTTCGCGGCTTCGATGGCTTCGGCTTCGGAAAGCTCGGTGGTGACGCAGGCGCGCATGGCTCCGAGTGAGCGGAGGTGCTTGGTGAGTGCGCGAGTATCGATGCCCTCGATGCCGAGGATATTGTGGCGCTCGAGATAGGGGGCAAGAGCTTCCGTGGAGCGGTAGTTCGAGGGGATCTCGCAAAGCTCGCCGATGACGAAGGCGCGGATGTGAGGTCCGGCGGATTCGTTGTCGGCGGGGTTCACCCCGTAGTTTCCGATCATCGGGTAGGTCATCGCGACGATCTGGCCGCGATAGGAGGGATCGGTAATGACCTCCTGGTATCCGGTCATGGAGGTGTTGAAGCAGATTTCTCCGGTGGTGGTTCCTGTGGCTCCGTAGGAAATTCCGGAAAAACAGCGTCCGTCTTCGAGGGCGAGAATGGCGGTTGTGGGCACGGGGCGGGAGGGTATGTACCTCCGGCGCGGGATGGAACACTAAATTTTGGTGTTCGCCCGGGAATTTTTCCGCCGACCCATTGAATATTCGCAATTCCCCATATTTTGGATCAGGGGGAAAGCTCCCGAATCGTTTCCGAAAGGGCGTCGAGCCCGAGGCCGATTTTTCGGAAGAACGATGGGTTGTGCTCTACGACCGTGAAATGCGGGTGCTGTGCCCAGATGGCTCGAAGCCGCGAGTTGAGGTCGACCGCTTCGTCCATCGTCTCGCTGCGAATCGGATTTCCACCCTCGATTCCCATTCCACCAACGGCCGCGCTTTCGAAGAAAATCACGGCATCGTAGCGCTCCAACTCCGCCTCGAGGCTGGTCTTGAGTTCCTCGAAAAATCCATCTGGTTCGCCCGGCCAGTAAACCGCACCGTCCACCGTGCCGCGGTCGCAAAGCAACACGCGTTCCGGATAGAGCGCTGCTTGCACGTCCTCGAGGTTTCGCTGGACGTGATAGACTGCCCGCTGCGCCGCCATCCGCGCATGCTCTTCCGGTTCGCGGGGGAATCCTCCTGAGAAAATCATCGTGGCTGCTTCCGGTACGATCACGATCTGCTCGCCGATCTCCCTCCGGAAAAAGTCCACCGCAGTTGTCTTGCCGCCGCCCGGCCCGCCGGTCACAACGATACGTCGCCTCGTATGATTTCCGTTTTTACTCATTACTTGATGATTCAAAGATTCGACCGTCCGGGCAAGCCCGTGCGATCCAGATATAGTTAGATACGATCAGAGAATATGCACGTCCAGCCCCTTGAATTGTGAGAACGCCTTGTCCGCAGTGACGAGTTGGTAGCCGGAGCGGACAGCGAAGGCCGCGAGGTAGGCATCCATCCAGAGCTTCGGTGACGGGGTTTTGCGGAGCGCGAAGGATTTCCAGGTTTCATCGATTCCCTCGGGTTCGGGGGCGAAGGTGATACGCGGGTCTTGGGCTATCGTTTCGAAAGTTCGCCACGCTTCGGTATTCGATAAAACGATTTTCCCAAGACCTTTCATGACAGCGGAGGTCGTGAGTAGTCTTAGAAGCGCCTGTTTGGTGGGACGGCAGAAATGTATGGATGAATCAAGATCTTGAGTTTCCAGCCAGGCTCTCGCCTGATCGTGGTGTTCGTGGTTTGTCAGCGAGAGAGCAAACCAGATGTTCGCGTCTGGAAGTTTCATGATAAGCTATCAATTTCCGGCTGAAAAAGAATTTCGTCCAGCTCCTCCGGAGTGAATTGTCGGGTTGCGGGGCCTTCACATCTCAGAATGGGGAATTTAATCCGCTTTGCCGCTACTTCTTTGGTTGGTGTAGGTGCGGATAGTCCACGCTGAATCACTTCGGTCGCGACTTCACGCAGCTTCCTTCCTTCACGAGCCGCACGGACTTTCATTTCTCGCACAAGCTCCTCGGGTAGATCGAGGGTGGTTTTCATAGAGGAAACTTTCCAGCTTTCTGGCTTTCTGTCAAGTTGGGAGATGACTGTGTTACGATGCAGGAGTATCAAGCCTGCCAAGTTAGAATTGCGCCGTCGGTTGTTTTGACGCGAAGGATCTGCCCTGTAATGAGTTTGCCGCGCAGAAGCGCATTGGAGATCAGGGCTCCCAGCCAAGTACCGTCAGGTAAAAGATGAATATAGAAGAATTTAACCGCAGATTAACAGGATGAACGCAGATGTAAGAGAAGAGATTCAAGAGGTTTTCAGATTCGATCTGCGTTCTTCATCTGCGTTCATCTAGTCCATCTGTGGTTAAAAAACTCTCAATCTGACAGTTTTGGGGAGTTCTTGCTGGAGACTCTCGCTCCAGGCCGTTTTGGGGGAGTCCCGCCGCCAGCCAGCTCCCCAGCGGGACTCAAAGTCCGAAACCTCAGCGCCGCCGTTCCTCCTCCTCCACTCGCTGCCCGACCCCGATTACGACGTCTCCGACGAGGAAGTGGCCGAGAGAGTTCGCCAAGTGAAATCTGGCGAAGTCGCAACCATCTCCATGGATGAGTTGCGCGACGGTGTTTTATCCGACCGGGGGCGCTAATGCCGAGGTTTCACAGTCCGGCGCGACGTGACCCTCGCGATCCGTCACGATGACTCGATCAGCGATTCGCTCGGCGACGATTTATGGGTGAGATTTGAGAAAATCTGTCTCTAAGTGGAAGCGCGTCCGGAACGCGATCACTTCGATCCCAGTGGCTGGCGACGTGCCAATCTTGAGAAATTTCCCTATCACTTGCTGTTTTACGAGGAACTCGATGGCCTGCGGGGATCAAGGCGAAGGGTGAACTCCGGAGCACTCCGGGGCATGTCATCGACATTGTGCCGACGGTGTTGGAGTTGGCGGGAATCGAGAAACCGAAGGAGTGGAAGGGCGAGCCGATTCCTGAGGCACCGGGGAAGAGTTTGGTGCCTGCTTTGAAGGAGGATGTGGCGATCAGCCGCGAGAGCATTTGGTGGCTGCATGAAGGGCACCGGGCAGTGCGAGTGGGGGATCTGAAGTTGGTGGCGGCGGAGGGGGATCCCTGGGAGCTCTACGATTTGAAGACTGACCGAGCCGAGCAGAACAATCTTGCGGCGAAGATGCCTGAGAAGGTGAAGGAATTGGAGAAGGTTTGGCAGGCGCAGACTGATGAATTTACCGAGTTGGTGAAAAAGACGCTCCCTAAGCAGCCCAAGGGGAAAGCCAAACGCAAGAAGGGCAACCCGAAGAAGTAATCACGCACGCTGCTAGGAATTTGCTTTTGGGCTTAGGTGCTTGGGGGCGCTGTTGAGGGGATCGGAGAGGGGAGAAAGGGGGTTGTTTTGGTGATCTTGCACAGCCGGACGACTCGTCGTTTCGCATCCAGTCCGGTAAACACTTCAGGAAACATAACCTGCAACGCGGCTGAGTTTGGGGGCCATACGGGCTACTTCTCCGCAGGTGCAGTTACAGTAAGATCCTTGATCTCTCTATCTTCGTCATACAAATGCTTCATCAAGAAATGCCTGATATTCTGAATCGCTTCCCGGTGGCTTTCCTTCCATTTCGGCAGGAACAGGTAGTCTTTGTCGTGCGGCATATTCATCACCCGGATGATATTGGCTGCGCATTTGTGTTCGCGACATTTCTTGACGAAGCTCTCCGCTCCGGCGATCGACCCATATTGACCCTTACCGCCCGCGATACTCAATATCGGCGGCGCGGGTGAATCCATGAAATCGATCACATAGCGGGGCGACGTGGAGATCATCGGGTAATGCGCCTTATCGTAGCCGCTCCCATAAAGACTGCTTCCCGGATGTTCGCTATACCCATTCTCCTTGGTGCGAATATAGGGTCGGCCACCCATTCGCTTGCTCAGCACGTCATCGAGATTGGTTGTGTTGTCTTCTTCGAACGCGGTCTTGAGCAATCTTTCTATCGCCTGTGGATTGTTGATGCTCTTGTCGAAAATAGACCCCCCGCCGCCACCGGAGAAAGGAAGGACACAAGCCGGTATGGAATCGATGCCGTTCTTCGGGTCGTATTTCACGCCCACATCGCCTTCGAGCGTTTTGACAAGGTGCCCGCTTGTCGCCAGTGATTCACAAAGGCCTGCACCTGCGGAAAAACCCGAGACCCCGATCCGGTTGGGATCGATCCGGAACTTGCCGGCATTCTTCTTCAGATGCCGGATGGAACTCTTGACGTCATTGATTTGTGCCGGCCAAGTGGCGAACTTCGTAGTCCGGTATCCCACGCTTGCGAGCACAAACTTTCCGTCGAGTTCTTCTCCGACGACCCTTCGCAAGAAGTTGATACGCCCGTCCTTTTCCCACATGTTCAAGCCACCGCCATGAAAGAAGAGAATCACGGGCAGGGCCGGTGCCTTCTTGATAGCACGTTGGACCTTTGCATCGTAATCACGCTGGAAACAGTCCGTGTCGAGAGATAGATCTGCAATCGGCACTGAGATATTGAAGCTTTGCCGATTCTCAGCCTTGTTTTCCGCGTAGGCGACGTTGCGACGAAAGTATCGCTTGCTGGAACGCTGGTAGAACTCAACGAACTCCTGCTCAGACACCTTGCCATCCAGGCTGGTGTCCAAGATGCGAAGCATCTCCGGATCGTCTGCGAAATCGACCTTGTCCAGGAGATGCTTGCCTTCCGTTCCGTCCGACCCTCTCCGTTCGCCGAACAGGCGTTTGGCCTTGTCAGCAATTGTCCCATCGGCCCACGCCGCCGGGCGGATTGCGCCGGCTTTCGGGTCGGCCTTGGCTTTGGGCGCAGCGCAAATAACCAGCGCGAAGGCGCCGACAACAGCGGCGATCAGGGGGAGGGAAAGAGCGCGGGTTTTCATCGTTTGTTCCATTATCAGGAGATAGTGCGGAAAGATTAATCGTCTGTCTATCACTCCCGCAGACAACGAGTCTGGACAGAACTTTCCCGAAAGTGCCCGAGGTTAGCAATCCTGCTGGCTGGCTGCTAGGAATTTGCTTTTGGGCTTAGGTGCTTGGGGGCGCTGTTGAGAGGACCGGCGTGCCGGTCGAAGCCTTGGCGAAGAGGGGAGAGGGGAGAAAAGGGGTTGATCAAGAACCGCATCCCCGTCGCCATCCTCTACGGCGGCGGCTACAACCGTCAGCCGGAGTTCACCGCCAAGCTTCACCGCAACACCATCGCCACCGCGCAACGCCTCGCTGCGGAATACAGGGGGCTTTGAAATAGCTCAACGTCTGCTTTGCAGGAGAGGCGCTAGCGAACGAAGCGGTCGTGGTGGCGTAGATGTGGGATCGGAAAAGGAGCTATGGAGTTGTAATCGCAGGGATAAACGCCGAAACTTTTGCCGACCTCATGATCGGCACCGACAACATTTACGTTGAACAGAACGCCGTCCACTCGTTCCTCCGCGAGCAACTTCCGGAAGCGCGAACCCTTCCTTTCGGCCTATCATTTCACGCTCTTCCTTTGGGTCTCGCGGGCATTATTCTCATCGCTTCGTCCGCTGCGGGCGCACCGGACGCACAGCAAATTCTCGCCACAAAATGCTTCGCCTGCCACGGTCCTGATGCCACCGCTGTAGAGGGCGGGCTTCGGCTTGATACCAGGGATCTGGCGTTGAAAGGCGGTGAATCGGGAAAGCCCGCGATCTCCCCCGGTGATCCCGCCGCAAGCCTCCTCCTCGCCAAAATTTTTTCCGATGATCCCGAGGAAAAGATGCCACCGCCCGAATCGAACCGCCAACTGGCAACGGGTGAACGAGAAACCCTGCGGCAATGGATCGCGGACGGCGCAAGCTATGGGACGCACTGGGCTTTTAAGTCGCTTGCCAAGGTCAATCCCGCACCGGTGGACGATTTCATCCGGGAGAAACTCTCCACCAGCGGCCTCTCCCTTTCACCTGAAGCCCCTTCCGCGACGATCATCCGCCGCATCCATCTCGGCCTGACCGGCCTGCCTGCTTCCCCCGACGATCTCGCCGAATGGGAAAAAAGGATCACCGGTGGCGGCAGCGGTGCCGTCGCGGAACTTGTCGATTCCCTGCTGGCAAGCCCCCACTACGGGGAGCATTGGGCGCGCCGGTGGCTCGATCTCGCCCGCTACGCGGACAGCGCCGGATACGAGAGGGACGCCGATCTGCCCCATGCCTACCAATACCGGAATTTCGTAATCCGTTCGCTCAACTCCGATCTCCCCTTCGACGAGTTCGTGCGCTTGCAACTGGCCGGAGACGAGCTTGCCCCGGACTCGGCCGACGCCCTTGCCGCGACCGGATTCACCACGCTTGGCCCGGTCGCCACTTTCACCCCCTCCGACACGGCTCTGGTTAAGAAAAAGGCACGCTACGACCAGCTCGACGACCTGATTTCCACCACGGGATCGGCGATGCTCTCGCTCACCGTCGGTTGTGCCCGCTGTCATGACCACAAGTTCGATCCCATCCCTACGCGGGACTATTACCGTCTGAGCGCCGTGTTCCTGCCCTCCGAAGCGCACGAGGCCCCTCTATCCCGCCCCCACCGGGAGCTGGAGCTTTGGAAAACCACCAGCAAACGGGAATTGCGTGAGTCCAGGATCGATGCCCTGGAGGGTGCCACGGCGAACGAAAAGGCATGGCTCCGCGAGGCTGCCTCGGCTCCCTCCGAGTCAAAAACCGCCTATGGGAAATTCGGAGACAAAGTGGCTGTCACTGAGAAGGAATGGCTTGCCTCGCTAAATCACCGCGATTCGGAAACGTTGGCGGCTCTCGAGTCGAAAGTAAGCTCCGCCGGAAAAATCTTCCCGAAAGGGCGGGCGCATCTCATTTTCGATCAGGGTCCGCAGGCACCTTCCGCGTGGATTTACGGTCGCGGCGATGTCGGAACACCGGAGGAAAAGGTCACTTTCGGTTTCCTTTCCGCGATCGGTGGGGAAAAGACCCCGGAACATTTCCGTGCCTTGGCGCGCGAACGGGTCACTGTGGAGGCCTCCTCCACCTACGGTCGCGCGGCCCTCGCGGAGTGGCTCACCGATCCCGCGGATGGCGCCGGGGCGTTACTCGCCCGCGTCGCCGTCAACCGCATCTGGCAGCACCACTTCGGGCAGGGACTCGTCCGCACTCCGGATGACTTCGGCGTCCAAGGCGCGCCACCCACACATCCCGAGCTGTTGGATTTCCTAGCAGGCGAGCTGATCCGGAGCGGCTGGAGGTTGAAGCACGTCCACCGCCTTATCCTGAACTCCGAGACCTACAGGCAGACCGCCTCCACCCCAGGAGGAAACTCCACCGCCGACCGCGGAAACCTCCTCTTCTCTTACCGGCGCCCCATCCGGCTGGATGCGGAAAACATCCGCGATTCCATTCTCGCCGTCTCCGGGAAGCTCGACCCTAGCCTCCTCGGTCCCGCAATCCGCACCCCCATCCCCGCCGCCGCCATGGCTACCCGCAGCAGGGATGCATATCCAGTGGTCGAGGAATCCCCGGAGCAATGGCGCCGCAGCATCTACCTTTTCGTGAAACGCTCCGTCCCCACCCCGATGATGGAGGTCTTCGACGCGCCCGATCCCTCGGCTAGCTGCGGACAACGCAACGGCACCACCGTCCCGACCCAGGCGCTCGCCCTGCTGAACGATCCCTTCGTGCGGAACCAGGCACGCCATTTCGCGATGCGCGCCGGAGCGGGTTCCTCCCCGCCGGCGGAATTCGTCCGCAATGCGTTCCGGCTGGCCCTCTCCCGCGACCCCGCCAGTGACGAGTCCACCCGCTCGCTGCGTTTTTTCGGAAAAGAAACGGATGCGGTCTCCCTAGAGAATGCCGTTGATTTCTGCCACGCGCTCTACAACCTCAATGAATTCATCTATGTCGAGTAAACACGGCACGACCCACTGCGGACGATACCAGGACGTGATCGACCGCCGCCATTTTCTCGCAACCGCGGGTCAAGGCTTCGGCATGCTGGCCCTTGCCTCGCTGCTCGGGCGCGAAAAGCTCCTGGCCTCCCCACCCACCACCTCCGGTCCCTGGGCGAACTCTCCGCCGCGCTTTCCCGCAAAAGCCAGATCCGTCATCTGGCTGTTCATGGAAGGCGGGCCGAGCGCCATGGACACCTTCGATCCCAAGCCCGAGCTGACCAGAAACCATGCCAAGCAACCCGCTTCGGAAATCGATGTAAGCTTCGGCGCACCCGGTCCGCTTATGAAATCCCCCTACGGCTTCAAGCGGCACGGGGAAAGCGGGGCGTGGGTATGCGAGCATTTCGAAAAGCTCGCTGCCCACGTCGATGACATCGCCTTCATCAAATCCTGCCACGCGGAATCCCCCAACCACGCGCCCGCGATGTACCAGATGAACACCGGCATGACCCGCCAGGGTTTTCCCAGCGCCGGCTCATGGGCGGGATACGGCCTCGGCACGCCCAATGAGAACCTGCCCGGATACGTAGTCCTTCCGAACTCGCGAGGCAGCAAAGGCGGGCCGCTAAACTGGGGATCGGGTTTCCTGCCGAGCGCCTACCAAGGGACCACCTTCCGCCCTGAAGGACAGGCTCTGCTCAACCTCCGGCCTCCGGGCGACATGGACACCGCACGCCAGCGCAGAATGCTTGATCTCGCCGGAGACCTCAACCGCAGCCACTTCGCGCGCCACCCGGCGGAACCCGATCTGCTCGGCCGCATCCAGAGCTACGAACTCGCCTTCCAGATGCAGACCGAAGCCGAGGAAGCGGTGGACATCGATTCAGAGCCAGAGCATATCCGGAAACTCTATGGCCTCGATGACAAGACGACCGCCCCTTACGGCCGCAAATGCCTGATGGCGCGCCGTCTTGTCGAGCGCGGCGTCCGTTTCGTCCAGGTTTACTGCGATGGCGAATGGGATGCGCACGGAGGGCTTGAAAAGAACCACCGCGAGCGCATCGCGGAAACCGACATCCCGATCGCCGGACTGCTCGCGGATCTGAAACAGCGTGGCCTGCTTGAAGACACGCTCGTCGTATGGGGCGGCGAGTTCGGCCGGATGCCCGTTTCCCAGCGGGGTAGCGGCCGGGACCACAACCCCAACGGGTTTCTCACCTGGATGGCGGGTGGCGGGGTAAGGGGCGGCATCAGCCACGGCGAGACCGACGAGATCGGCTACCATGCAGCAAAAGACCCTGTCTCCGTCCCGGATCTTCACGCAACCATGCTTCACCTCCTCGGCCTGGATCATGAAAAGCTCGTATTTCGCCATAACAGCCGCGATTTCCGGCTCACTGACGTCTCCGGAAAGGTCATCAAAAGCATTCTCGCCTGAGGCACACGCGTAGCGCATCGGGTTCCGCCCTTCTCCTTATCAGCTATGTTTCGCGGAATTCCCTGGAATCCTGATGCCATGGGAGGGTGCGGTCGGTGTAGATCGTCGTGTCACCCTTGAGGGAGTTCGACTCACCCTAGTACCAGATGATCCCGCGCATCGTGAACGGCGCGAGCGGGTGGATCATGCCGCCAATGTCCTCCGCCGATTCATCCCCTTGCAAACAGAAAGCACCAGCGAACCCGGCGGAAAATGCTTTGCCCGCAGCGCGCCGATCGCTTGGTATGGATGCATGAAACTATCCCTCTTCGTCTTCGCAAGCGCTTCGCCTGCGCCCAGATTACGGTTCTGTTTTTTTCGCGGGAAGTAGTTCAAAGGAGTCATTCACTTCCTTGGCATTGGACTCTCCCGCGCGTTCAAAGTAGCCTTTAGCCATATCGGATCGACCGGCGCATTCCAGCATGAAGGCGGCAACGGCTGCCAGGTCCTGATTTGTTGGATCCAGCTCGGCTACGGTCATGGCGATCTTGGCGCGATCCACATCTGTGAGAGCTCGGAACCCCAGATCCTTTTCGATGGCCCCGCCGCGGAGTTTCACTGTAAGAGCCTTCGGGTCGGCGCCCTGAATGATGAGGGGCGTGCGGCTTATGCTCAGCGTGATCTTGTTGGTCGGAAAATCCCCTTCACCTGCGAGTGTATCGATCTCGGCCAGTAGTTTGGCATCGAAAGCCTTGGCGTATTCTGCTTTTACCGTTCGCCCCGGTTTGGCCGGCTTGTTGCTCCTTGCCCGGCGCGCGGAAGGTCTTTTGGCGCCTGTCTTCTGTGGTTCAGCATTCAACCTCTCGGAGAGCTGTGCTTCATAGAGCGAAGCGGGTACCAGTTCGCCGCTTTTCTGTTCCGTGACCCCCTGCGGACCCTCCCCCGAGAACGGAAAGCCAGTCGGAAAGGAGCCTGTTGAGGAAATTCCGTAATTCTGTGCCGTAGGAGGTTTCTGGATAAGCATTCCCTTGTTGAAGTTCCATGCTACTGAGTGGACCGAACTCCATCCGTGCTGTGTTCCCCATTCACCGCGGTTTATGAGACGCAGGCTGCCGCTGCTCTCCTCAAACATGTTATCGAAAAGAACGCCCTGAGTCCACCACCGGTGGCCGGCCTCCATATCGTGACCTCCTTTGGAAGTGCAGCGGAAAAAAACGAGGCCAGAGACGCTGCTCGTCCCGTTGGAGACATAGCCGTGCCGCGCTCCGGTTGCATGGCACTTGGTGAAAAGCACGCATTGGGAACGTCTGTCGGCGCAGAAATTGTAGAACCGCCCTCCGGTCCGTATGCCGACCGGGTCGAGGCCCTGGCAACTGTCAACAGTAACGCAGAAAGCCCCTTCTGTCCTGACCGCGGCATACACGAAGTGAAGCGCCGTGACTTTTTGGACCCAGCAGTCCCTCGCGCCGACCACGCTGACGCCGTTCTTCGCATGGTTCTCGTCCTTAGGCTTATCCGGATCCGTTTGAATATCAATCCGCAGGTTTTCCACACCAGACAGTATGACCGGGGTCCAGACTGCCTTGGCTATATATGATTGCGCAAGGTCGCGATTCAGGTGGTTATAAACCGGCACATCGAGTGTCAGGAAAGTTCCGGAGATCGCGGTAATACGACGGAGAAATGGTATATCCATCTGGCCCGGCCTCCAGGGCTTGTCGGAACCTACTCCTCCGCCGTCCACTGCATCAATCCAGGCCTGCGAGGAGGGATGGTGGACAATTATTTCATCGCCGACCGCAAAAGCAGCGGCGCTTTGAACCTCAAAAGATTTTGATCCGACCTGGACGAATGGTGTCGTTATGTCGCTCCGCACGCGCGTTTCGGTCCACTTTGAGTTTCCCGAACCCAGTACCACCACCGTGCGCTGATGGGGTGAGTCGCCGGGCGCCGTCAGGATCGTATTGGCCAGCGCATCCGCTCCGTCGCCGGAGCCGCGCAATACGACCCCGCTCTTATTGATGTTTACCGTTCCGTTGATTTGATACACGCCGGGTCCGAGAACTAGCGCGCCTCGTATTCCATTCGCGTCCGGCCTGCGTGCCCCCACCTTATCGAGCGCCTGCTGGATCCGTGCCGTGTTGTCACCTGCGACCGGTGTAAGACTGGCGACCTCGGGAACGACTGGGATTGGCGATTCCCCATATTTGTAACCCGCGTAACTGTAATCCGGGATCCGGTTTTTTTCCGCGTCTGAATAGTAGGTCAGTTTGCCGTTCTTGTAATAAGCATACTTGGACTCCCACGCTGACGCGTTGTTCGGGTAAAACGCAAGCAGAGCCACCGCACCCAGCAACCAACACGTATTCCTGACTAATGTTAATACCTCTGCTCTCACCGCAATTGTAACTGATAGGAATTTGCTTTTATCTGAATCGCTCATATTGACCCCAATTTTCTGTTATCATGGACTAAAAACCTGAACTGATAAGAAATTGCTTTTTGCATAGGCGCTCATTTTCGATGGATATCAAACCATTCCAGGCGGGAAATTGTCACAAAGCCCATATTCCATGTAAATCCTTATCTTCCGAAAATGCGGAAGCCGGCGGCTTTGGCAAAGTGCTGACTGCAAGGAAATTGCTTTTGGCGGGTGGCTCCTGAAACAGCCGTTGGGCCGGGCCGGAGGGCGGGAAATGGGGGGTGTAAGACCTGGGGTCAGGAGCTGCATCGCAACATTTTCTACAAAGCCAATTGGATTCTTTCGGAAACTGACCCCGATGGTTCTTTCGGGCACACTGACCCCCTTTCTCTTGACCTACCCTCTTGACCTACCCCCTTGACCGATCGCCCCGAGGAGCCGCACGCTCCATCCGAACCAGTTGTTTCTCCATCATGTCAGTAAGCACCTCAATCCTTCTCCTTCTCGTAACGCTCTTCTCTCACCGCTTGCCGGCCCAAACCATCGACGCCGGGCGCGGGGCGGTGTCTCTGGTCGTCCCGGCAAAGTATGACAAGGCGTAGCCAGCTCCGTTGGTGGTTTTGTTGCACGGCTACACTTCGAGCGGCGCGGGCCAGGATGGCTATATGAAATTTGGAGCTCTGGCGGACACCTATGGATACCTCTTCATCGCGCCGGACGGGACCAAGGAAGAATCCGACAAGAAGCATCGCTTCTGGAATGCTTCCCCGGCGTGTTGCGACTTCTACAAGAGCAACGTCGACGACTCCAAGTATCTCAAGGACCTGATCGACGCCGTGAAGAAGCAATACTCGGTCGATGAAGATCGCGTCTACTTGATCGGACACTCCAATGGCGGGTTCATGTCGCACCGCATGGCAGTGGATCACCCCGATACCATCGCGGCAATCGCGAGCCTGAACGGCGCGGCTCCCATGACTCTGGCCGGCCCCAAACCGGAGCGCCCAGTGAACATTCTCCATATCCACGGCACCGAGGACAAACTCAACCGCTACAAGAGCGGCGGGGAGATCAAAGGCGTCGCGTATCCCGGAGCCGAGGAAACCGTCAAGAACTGGGCCGAGTTCAATGACAAATCAACAAAGGCAGCCGCAGCCGAGCAGAAGCTCGATCTGGACAAGAAGCTCGAAGGCAAAGAGACGACGGTCACACGCTACGGAGACGGCTTCGAGCTGTGGACCATCGATGGTGGCGGGCATGTTCCCAGCTTTACAGACCATGCCAACAAGCTCGTCATCGACTGGCTGATGGCCCATCCGAAAGCGGCCGCGAAGAAGTAACTCTCCCGCCGGGTAAAACGAAGTCGCCCTTCCCCCCGGAGTGCCTGGGAGGATGGGGGGGCAAATACGACACCGTGTCGTTTTGGCCTACCAACCGCCTTTCTCCCCTCCTGGGCGGGCGAAGCGCTTGAAGGGATTGAGCTTTGATTGTTCCTTTTTGATGCTTTGCTCGCTCCTCCAGATAAGGCGCATAAGCCCGCTGCCCCCGCGCTCCCTGATCAAGTCTGAACGCCTCCGGAACCTTAGCGGATTCCATCCACGGAAACCCTCGACCTCCCGCGTATTGGGATGCCGGGGCTTGGCGATGACGTCCATCTCGCGCTTAAACTGGGCTATGGCCGACGGGTGTCGGCCTGGGCGCGGGAGAGCATGATTTGGGGTTTTACATGGGTGCCGTTCATGCTGCCGAGATCGCGCAGGGAGGATTGGATCGGACAGGCTTCGAGCAGGAAGCGGTGGCGGGAGACCCGCTCGTCGTTGGGAAGGCAGAGAGGCTAATGAGCCTTGGGTTGCTGGGCAGCAGAATGCAGCCCTTCCTTGTTAAAGAAGCCTGCCGCCGTTTTTTCCTCCGCCGGGGCCGAGGGTGATGAGGTGGTCGGCGGTGGCGATGATGTCGGGGTGGTGCTCAATGATGAGCACGGAGTGGCCGGCGTCGCGGAGGCGGAAGATGGCAGCCAAGAGCTTTTCGACGTCGTCGAAGTGGAGGCCGGTGGTGGGTTCGTCGAAGAGTATTGAGGAAAAAACCTTCCTACTTGCGGGAATAGCTGGGTCTGTGCGAAAGTCCAGCCATGCAGGAGATCATTTTCGAGGTGCGTGAGGATGAGGCGGACGGCGGTTTTGTCGCTGTCGCGCTGGGTCATGCGATCGCGACGCAGGGGGAGACTGAGGAGGAGTTGCGGGAAATGGTGCGCGATGCGGTTCGCTGTCACTTCGATGATGGGGAAGCGGGGGAAATGCCGGGGATGATCCGTTTGCACTTTGTGCGGGACGAGGCCATCGCAGTATGAAGGTTACTCGGAATGTTTCGGCGGCTGAACTGGTTAAGGCTTTGCGTGGCCTTGGTTATGAAACGGTGAGGCAGAACGGATCGCACATACGGTGAACTTGCGAAGTGGCCGGGAAACATCATGTCACGGTTCCGAATCACAGGCCGTTGAAGACAGGAACTTTGCTGGGAGGCGTTTTGAAACCTGTGGCAGCTCACCACAAGCTGACGGTCGAGGAGTTGATCGCGCGATTGGGGATTTGAAATATCCGGGGTTGCTGGGCAGCAGAATGCAGCCCCTCCTTGCTAAAGAAGTCTTCCACCGTTCTTCCCTCCGCCGGGACCGAGTTGGATGAGGTGGTCGGCGGTGGCGATGATGTCGGGGTGGTGCTCGATGATGAGCACGGAGTGGCCGGCGTCGCGGAGTTTGAAGATGGCAGCCAAGAGCTTTTCGACGTCGTCGAAGTGGAGGCCGGTGGTGGGCTCGTCGAAGAGGTAGAGGGTGTGGGGGGAGGTGGGTTTTGCGATTTCGAGGGCGAGTTTAAGGCGTTGGGACTCGCCCCCGGAGAGGGTGTTGCCGGCCTGGCCGAGGGAGAGGTAGCCTAGGCCTAGTTCGTCCATGGTGTGGAGCAGGCGGTAGAGCTTGGGGATGGGGCGGAAGTGGGCTTTCGCCTCGGCGACTGACATGGCGAGAATGTCGGCGATGGATTTTCCTTTGTAGGTAATTTCCAGGGTTTCGCGGTTGAAACGTTTTCCCAAGCAGGCGGGGCACTCGGTCCATGCGTCGGGGAGGAAGTGCATCTCGATCTTGAGCTTGCCGTTGCCCTGGCAGCGTTCGCAGCGACCGCCCTTCGCGTTGAAGGAGAAACGGCCTTTGCCATAGCCGCGTTGCTTGGCGAGGGGGAGCTTGGAAAAGAGGTCGCGGATGAGATCGAAGGCACCGATAAAGGTGGCGGGGTTCGAGCGGGGGGAGCGGCCGATGGATGATTGGTCGCAGAAGACGAATTTCTCAATGTGCTCGAGGCCGGTGATGGAGTCGTGCGCGCCGGGTTCGTTCTTGGAGTTGTGGAAATGCTTGCCGAGGGCTTTGGCGAGGATGCTGTTGATGAGGGTCGATTTCCCGGAGCCGGAAGGGCCGGAGATGACGACGACTTGGTGGAGGGGGATTTCGACGGTGAGGTTGCTGAGGTTGTGCTCCCGCGCGCCGACTATGGTGATTTTAGATTTTGAATTTTGAATTTTGAATTTTGGAGGGGAGAATCTAGGGATCTCGCCGCGCAGCCATTGGCCGGTGGGGGAGTCGATGGTGAGAGGGTTGCCTTGGGCTAGGATTTCGCCACCGGTGGGACCAGCTCCGGGGCCCATGTCGATGAGGTGATCGGCGGCGCGGATGATGTCTTCGTCGTGTTCTACTACGACTACGGTATTTCCGATGTCGCGGAGGCGGGTGATGGCGGTGATGAGGCGGGCGGTGTCGCTGGAGTGAAGGCCGATGGAGGGCTCGTCGAGAACGTAGATAACGCCGGACAGGCCGGCTCCGAGTTGGGTGGCTAGCTTGATGCGCTGGACTTCGCCGCCGGAGAGGGTGCCGGAGGAGCGGTCGAGGGTGAGGTAGTCGAGGCCGACGTCTTCGAGGAAGGTGAGGCGTTTTTCTACTTCGGCGGCTAGGTCACCGAGGGGGGCGGGGCTGGATTTCAGGGTGGAGATCCACTGCTTTGCTTCGGAGATTCCTAGCTGGCAGAATTGCATGATGCCTAATTCTGAGTTTGCTAGTGCCGAGTGATCAGTGATCAGTGGAAGACTTGGGTTGTGGGAGGGGCGAGCGAAGGTTGCCGCTACTTTTACGTGTTGGATCTCGCGCTTGAGGCGGAGGTGGTGGCAGGTGGGGCAGCCTAGGCCTTCGCAGGTGGGGCAGGCACCTTCGAGGGTGTTGAAGGAGAAGTGGCGGGGGGTGAGGTCGCCGAAGATTTCTCCAGTGCGGGGGTTGCTGTAGGAGGTTTGGAAGGTGAGCTCGCGGTATTGCTTTTCCTCGGGTTTTTGTAGGAGGACCTTGGCTTCGGCTCCGCAGATGCGGAGCGCTAGCTCGATGGAGTCTGCTAGGCGGGAGGCGATGCCTTCGCGGATGACGAGGCGGTCGATGACGATCTCAATGCGGTGGGGGCCGGTGCCATCGAGAGTGGTTTCGGTGATTTCCTGGATCTCGCCGTTAAGGCGGATGCGGATGAAGCCCTGGCGCTGGAGGTCGCCGAGGAGGCGGTCGGGTTCGGCGGTTTCCTCTTCGGGGACGGCGGCAAGGATGATGAGTTTGGAGCCTTCTGGCTGGGCTGAGAGTTCGGAGATGATTTCGGTGGGACCCATGCGAGTCATGGCTTCCCCGGTTTCCGTATCGTGAGGGATGCCCGCGGCGGCCCAGATGATGCGGAGGTAGTCGTAGATCTCGGTGGCGGAGGCGACGGTGGAGCGGGGCGAGAGGCCGCCAACGCGTTGCTCGATGGCTATCGCGGGGTTGAGGCCTTCGATGGAATCGACGTCGGGTTTTTCGAGCTGGGAGAGGAACTGACGCGCGTAGACGGAGAGTGACTCGACGTAGCGGCGCTGACCCTCGGCGTAGAGCGTATCGAAGGCGAGCGAGGATTTTCCCGATCCGGAAGGCCCGGTGATGACCGTGATTTTTCCCTTAGGTATGGCGACCGTGAGATTTTTTAGGTGATGCTGGCGGGCACCGCGGATGAGGATTTCGGCCATGTGGCCGAGACACTAAGCTTAAAATGGTAAATTCTAAACCCTAAGGAGGAGGTTTAAGTTTTTTTTCGATTGCGGAGTGCGGATGATTCGGGGGAATGTGGGGCATATGGCAAAGGCAAGAATAGGATTTGTGGGAGCGGGGCGGATGGGATCCAACATGGCACGGCGGTTGCATGACCTAGATTACGAAGTGACGGCGATTCACGATCACTTCCATCCTGTTGCGGAGGCGGTTGCCGGGGAGCTGGGGGCGAAGGCGGTTACTTCACTGGCGGAAGTTACGGCATTGGCGGATGTGATTTTCACGGTGGTGACGGATGATGCTTCGATGGAGGGGATTTTTGGCGGAGAGGATTCTTTGTTGGTTGAGGCGAAGGGAAAGATTTTCATCAACTGCGCGACGGTTAGTCCGGAGGCGCATGAGAAAGCCGCTGAGGCAGCTAAAAAGGCAGGGGCGGAGACGCTCGCGGCAAGCATGGCGTCCTCGATCACGCAGGCACGGCAGGGGACGCTTTACCTGATGATCGGTGGCGATGAAGAGACGTTTTCCGGCCAGGAGGCTTTGCTTAAAGATATTTCTTCATCGCTGCGGTACGTTGGGCCGGTGGGGAACGCAGCCAAGATCAAGGCGCTGGTGAACATGGTGATGAACATCAACACCGCCGGGTTGGCGGAGGGGCTTGGACTGGGGAAAGCGCTTGGGATCGACTTGGATCTTTTGCGGGAGGTGTTCTCGCAGACGGGGGCAAATTCCCGGGTGCTTGAGACCGATGGCGACGACATGGTGCTGAGGGATCACGAATGCTATTTCTCCGCATCCCACGCCGCCAAGGACAGCGGAATTGCGAACGAGATTGCGGCAGAGGCGGGGGTTGCGGTGCCGCTTTCTGTGGCGACGGAAGCGCAATACCGGAAACTTGTTGAACTCGGTTCGGGAGAACTGGACAAATCCGCCGTTGCGGAGCTGACTTTCCCCGGACGTGGTGGATCGAATACCTGAAGAACAATGACAGATACAAGCCAGATACGGAACGAAGATGGAGAGCGGCTCGATACCGCATTCCATGGAGGGGACAAGCATGGGTTCATGGTGGTGCTGGGTCACGGAGTGACGGGCAACAAGGACAGGCCGCTGCTGCTGGCGGTTGCGGAAGGCCTTGCTGCGAAGGGCTGGCCTTGTCTGAGATTTTCGTTTTCCGGTAACGGGGAATCCGAGGGGCGCTTCGAAGAGGCGACCATCACCAAAGAGATACGTGATCTTCATTGTGTGCTGAAGACGGTGCCGCAGGAGAGGCGGATTGCGTACGTCGGGCACAGCATGGGCGCTGCGGTGGGTGTGACCAAGGCTGGCAGCGGCCTGACCATACAGACTCTTGTTTCACTTTCGGGTATGGTTCACACCGCTGAATTCCTCGAAAGGGAGTTCGGTGATGTTACACCCGACCAAGGGAATATGTGGGATGAGGAGGGATGTCCGCTTTCGTCCACATTCGTTCAGGACATGAAGGCGATCGGCAGTCTGGCGAGCCAGGCTTCGGAGGTCAGGCAGCCATGGTTGCTGATCCATGGCACGGCGGACGATGTGGTTCCAATACAGGACAGCATTGACGCCTTCGAAGCCGCTAGGTGCGAGAAAAAGCTGATACGGATTCCTGACGCCGGGCATTCATTTGACGAGGAGAGCTATCCGGTGATCGTGGAAGCGATCGATGCTTGGCTGACAGAATGCTTCGGGTAGGCGGAGCGGTAGCGTGGTGACGGGGCACAGAAAGCGGCGTGCAAAGCCGCGCTGCCTATTTTGCTTCGAGCATCAGCATGACCGGATCATGGTCTGAGGTGTCACGTGGTACGGAGATGGCTTTTGAAATATTTTCCTTGAAGCCGGTGGTCATCATATAGTCGAAGGTGGTCGGTTTGAATTTTTTATACCAAGGGTCGTTGTGCCAGGTGAGCCGCTGCTTCTTCGGGGTGGAACCCCAGGTATTGTGGAAACCAGCTTTCACGAGATCTGCGACCACGGTGCACTTGGGGAACTGCCCGTCGTGGTTCGTATTGAAATCGCCGCCGATGAGCCAGCCGACGATTTTTTGTCCGGCAAAGCGCTTCTCCATTTCCACCTTGTGGGTGAGAATTTGACGAATGGATTCCTTGCGGGTATTGGCGACGTATATTTCCCCCTTGGGGGTGTCGCTGCCGCGGTTGCTCTTGAGATGGACGGAGTAGAGCATGATCAGGCCGCCATCGGGATGCTCGAGGGCAGCGAAGGCGAAGCCCCGGCGGAGGTTCGGCAGGTTCTCGGTCGGCTTGAAAGGTTCGAAGAATGCGGAGTTCGCCTTGAGGTTCGAAGCGATGCAACATTGCTGCGCTCCGATCTTCTCTGAATCGGGCTGGAGGAAGCGGCTGAATACATCGACTTTCATGCCGGGCATGGTGGCGACAAGTTTTTTGAAGGCTTCCTCATCGCTGACTTCCTGCGCCAGGAAGATGTCGGGCTTGAGCTTGGCGAGTTCGGCCTGAATCTCGGCGAATTGCTTGTCCTTCTCCGCTTGCTTTGCATTCGGGCGTCCGCCGGGGAACCATTCGATGTTCCACGTCAGCGCCGTGGTTGGCTCTGCATGGGCGGTGAGGGATAGCGTCAGCCCGAGGGCATACGCGAGAATTGCGGCTCTTAGGAACGATTTCATTTTCAATTCGGGCGTGCAACCCAATGCATTCCTACGTCGTATACCGTTTGGGCGCAAATGAATCGCAAACATTCTCACAGGAGCACGGAAACGGGAGCTTTGCTCCTTGCACCCCGGCACGCGGATTGCCAGTTTCTTGGTCCATGAAGAAAGCTACCCTTCTGTTCCGCCAGTTCACACTCCTGCTATGCCTCTGGTTCGCCTGCGGAGCTACTTTTGCCCAGGAAGAACCCCCAACCGATGCTCCCGCCCCGGCGAAGACCCTCGACCAGAAAATCGACGAGGCGGTGAGCCCCTACACGGATGCGATATCCAAAGTGGTTTTCGTCCCGATTTGGAAGGGGCAGGTGGGACCGGAAGGGAACGAGGTGGATCTGGAGATTCCCTTTGTGCTTCTGTGGCTGGCGGGCGCTGCGGTTTTCCTTACGCTGTTTTTTAAGTTCATCAACTTTCGCGGGTTTGCACTCGCGCTCCGGACGGTGAGGGGAAAATACTCGAAGAAGGATGATCCGGGTGAGATTTCACATTTCCAGGCACTGACCGCCGCTGTTTCGGGAACGGTCGGTTTGGGAAATATCGCGGGGGTGGCCATTGCGATCAGCGTGGGAGGGCCGGGTGCGGCTTTCTGGATGGTAGTGATGGGGCTTTTTGGAATGACGAGCAAGTTCGCCGAGTGCACGCTGGGGGTGAAATACCGGCACATCGGCAAGGACGGAAAGGTGCACGGCGGGGCGATGCTTTATTTGACGAGGGGATTCGCGGATCGGGGAATGGGAGCGCTCGGAAAAACGCTCGCGGTGCTTTTCGGAATCTGTTGCATCGGGGCTTCGTTCGGCGGTGGGAACATGTTTCAGATCAACCAGGCCACGTCCCAGTTGGTCAATGTTACGGGGGGCACTGAGAGCTTTTTCGCCGACAAGCAATGGCTCTTCGGGTTGGTGGTAGCCATCCTTGTCGGAGGGGCAATTATCGGAGGTATCACCCGAATCGGGAAGGTCACCGCGAGATTGGTTCCTGCGATGACGGTGCTCTATCTCATCGGATGTTTTGTGGTGCTTGGATCGAATATGGATAAGATCGTCCCGACGTTAGGATTGATCATTTCAAGTGCATTCAGCGGTGATGCTTTGGCCGGCGGCATGATAGGCACTTTGTTGCAAGGCATCCGGCGTGCGGCATTCTCCAATGAGGCAGGTATCGGCTCGGCACCCATCGCACATGCGGCGGTGAAGACGCGCTATGCGGCGAGCGAAGGGCTGGTTGGTTTGCTTGAGCCTTTCATTGATACGGTGATCATCTGCACGATGACCGCGCTGGTGGTGATCGTTACCGGCAATTACGCGGGTCAGGAGCAGGGAGTCGGTGGGATCACGATCACCTCGGACTCGTTCGCATCGGTGGTACCGTGGTTTTCCTACGTGCTTTCACTTGCTGTGATTCTGTTCGCGCTATCGACGATGATCAGCTGGTCCTACTATGGACTGCAGGCATGGAAGTTCCTGTTCGGCAAATCTCATGCTTCGGACGTTACCTACAAGCTCCTCTTTTGTTCCGTCATCATACTCGGGTCAGCGATGTCGCCCGGCAAGGTGATCGATTTCTCGGACGCGATGCTGTTTAGTATGTCGTTTGCGAACCTTTTGGGCGTGTATCTACTGCTGCCGGTGATTCGCAAGGAACTGAAGAAATTTATGCTGTTTGCCAAACGTGTGGACGCCGGCGAATCCATTGAGATGGCGGACGAGCATGTAAAATCGAAACTTCCTGAACCAGAGGGAAGGGCTTGATCCAAGTAAGGCTTGGATCACTTTTGCGGTATGGCACGTGACTACAAACTGCAGCGATCGAAGCCGGTATCGGCCTCCGGGATCGACTACCAGAAAGAGCTGAACGAGGAGCAGTTCCAAGCGGTGACCTCGGCACCGGGTAAGGCGCTGGTGATCGCTGGAGCCGGATCAGGAAAGACGCGGACGCTGACGTATCGTGTTTCGTGGTTATTGGATCGCGGCGAAAATGCGCGGAACATCCTACTTCTGACGTTCACCAACAAGGCGGCGCGGGAGATGGTGGAGCGGGTGAGGTCTCTGGTAGCGGGGGATGTGACGGATCTATGGGCGGGGACGTTCCACTCGATTTGCAACCGCATCCTGCGCCGGCACGCGGAGGAGATCGGGTTTACGAAATCGTTTTCTATCCTGGATCGAGATGACCAGAAATCGCTGATGAGCGGAGTGGTTGCGAGTTGCGAGATCGATACCAAGCAGCGGCGTTTTCCGAAGGCGGATGTGCTCATCTCCATGTTCAGCCTGATGGCGAACACGGGAGCTGGCCTGCGCGGGGTACTGGATGCGAGGTATCCGTATTTCGCGGATTGGGAGGAAGAGTTGGAGAAGGTGCGTATGGGATATACGAAGAAAAAGCGCGATACGAACTCGCTGGATTTCGACGACATGTTGGTGATGGCGGTGGAGCTTTTCAAAGAGCATCCGGATGTGCTGGCGATCTATCAAAAGCGTTTTCGGAACATCCTGGTGGATGAGTATCAGGATACGAACTCGGTACAGAGCGAGTTGATTGACCTTTTGGCGGGCGATTCCAACAGCCTGATGGCGGTGGGGGATGATTCGCAATCGATCTACTCGTGGCGAGGGGCGGAGGTGGATCACATTTTGAATTTTCAGCGGCGTTATCCGGAGTCGGTGGTGCATACGATCGAGACGAATTATCGGAGCGTGCCGGAGATCTTGGATCTCTCGAACGCGGCGATTTCGGCGAACAAGATGCGTTTCGAGAAAACCCTGAAGTCATCGCGGCCCGAGGTTGGTGCGAAGCCGGCTTTGGTGGCGGTGGAGGATCCATCCATGCAGGCGGTGTTCGTGGCGCAACGGATGTTGGAGCTGAGGGACGAGGGGATTGATCTTTCGGAAATGGCTGTGCTTTACCGGGCGCATTTCCAGAGCCTCGAGATCCAGATGGAGCTCACGCGGCGGGGAATCCCATTCGGGATCACCAGCGGACTGAGGTTTTTCGAACAGGCGCATATCAAGGATGTCGCAGCGTTCCTGCGCTTCGTTACGAACCGCAAGGATGAGGTGAGTTTCAAGCGCATGGTGCAGTTGCTGCCCGGCTGTGGGCCGGGAACATCGGAGAAGGTGTGGCAGAAATGGTTGCGAGATCCGGCTTCGGGAAATCCGGAGCCACCGGACAAGTGGTCGGATGTTTTTCTAGGCTACCCGTTGCCGAAAAAGGCGACGAAGCACTGGGAGCAACTTTGCTACACGTTGGACGAATTGAATCCGGGAGGGATGTTCGCCACGCCCTCCGAAATGATGTTCAGCGTGTTGGAGGGGATCTACGATGACTACCTGAAGGAGAGCTTCGATAACTACGAACTGCGGCGCGCGGATATTGAGCAACTGACCCAGTATGGTACTGGTTTCGATGATGTCCTGGAGTTCCTGGCGCAGCTTTCGCTGATGAGCACCACGGACGGTGAGCCGACGGGTGATAAGTCCGAGAGAGATGAGGACAAGGTGACGCTGTCATCAATCCACCAGGCGAAGGGCTTGGAGTGGAAAGCGGTTTTCCTGATCTGGCTGGTGGACGGGCAATTTCCGAATGGGAGAATCTTGGAGGCGGACGATGAGGCCGCGTTTGAGGAGGAGAGGCGGCTGTTCTATGTCGCACTGACGCGGGCGAAGGATGAGCTCTATCTCACTTATCCGATGCTGAATCCGAAGAGCTATACCGGCGATGTGCTTTGCAGGCCTTCGCGGTTTCTGGACGATTTCCCGAAAGAAATGGTGGAGGAGTGGAACGTTGGGAACGAGTGGACGGAGGACGATCCGTTCTGAGAAATTTCAAATTTCAAATTCTAAACCCGAAGGAAGAGGGTATGAAAAAGGCGAGCCGGATGGCTCGCCTGAATTGAAAGGGGATTGGAGATAGGGAGACTATCCGCCGATTTCGGTGCGGCCGGTGAGCTGGGCACCTTCTTCCATGGAGAAAACCTTGGATTTGATGTCGCCGTTGATCTTGGATTTGTCCTTAAGTTCGCAGCGCTGCGAGGTGATCTTGCCCTCGACGTTGCCGTAGACCTTGACCTCACCGGCGGTGACGTCGCCCTTGACCCTGGCGTTCTCGCCGATGGTGACCTTGCCCTTGTCGGAGCTGATTTCACCCTCGATTTTGCCGTCGATGATCATGTCGTTGGAGAAACGGATGGATCCGGTGATTTCGATTCCGGTTGAGAGGACGTTGGTAGCGTTTGCCATAGCACCGGAAGCAAAGCAGATGACCGAATGGCTGGCAACCGGAAAGAATTCTCGAAGTTCCCTGATTTTTTGACTGCGGGAAAAACCATTTTCACGCTAGAAAGGATGAAGCCCAACCGTTTTTAACATCATGCCAAGAGTCATCATTACAGTCCCGGAGAAAAACGCGCAGCCTTATCGCTTCAAACTGGCCCGAAAAGTAGTCAGTATCGGGCGGGGGAGCGACAACGACATCGTCATCGACAGCGACTCGGTTTCTGGCAAGCACGCGGAGATGCACCGGGTCGAGGGAGGTTATGAACTTGCGGATCTGGGCTCCACAAATGGCATCAAGTATGACGGTACCCGCCAGCGGGTGCTTTCGCTACGCTCCGGTATGTCACTGAGGATGGGGGACGTGGTGTTTGATTTTACGCTCTCCGAGGAGGAGCTGGAGACCCTCGGCCGCGAGAAGCCGGCTCAGGAGTCACCGGTTACGAAGGAAGAGGTTGCTTCCCCGCCAAAATCTACTGAAGCAGCTGCACCCGCCAAACGGAGCGCTCCACGCAAGCAGCTGGTTGCGCCAAAACCTGTTTCCTTCGGTGCGAGCTTTGTCATAATCCTGCTGTTCCTTGTTCTTGCTGCCGGTGCGTTCTATGCGGGTCTCGAAATCCGGCACCGCAAGGTGACCGGTGAGGCTCTGTTTAGCTCGATCATGGGGAACTCTGACTCCGAAAATGAGATTCCGGAGGGCGATGCTCCCCCGGTTCCTGACGAAGCTGAATGACCGGGTCGCCGGTTAGACGTTGAAGCGGAACTCGATCACGTCGCCGTCCTTGACCACGTATTCCTTGCCCTCGATGCGGAGCTTGCCCGCTTCCTTGGCGGCGTTTTTTGAACCGAGCGTTGTGAGATCGTCATAGTGGACGACCTCTGCGGCGATGAAGCCGCGTTCGAAATCGGTGTGGATTACCCCGGCGGCAGCGGGTGCCTTGTCGCCCTCAATGATAGTCCATGCGCGGGTTTCCTGCACCCCGGTGGTGAGATAGGTGCGGAGCCCGAGTAGGTTGTAGACCCCACGGATCAGGCTGGAGACACCGGAGTCTTTCGCTCCCATTTCGGTAAGGAACATGGCAACCTCATCGGGTTCGAGTTCGGAGAGTTCTTCTTCGATGCGGGCTGAGATGACGACGGCCTCGGCTCCAGAGTGCTCGGCGGCGTATTTGCGGACTCGGGCGACCTGCGGGTGTGAGTCAAGATCTTCGGTGGCTCCGGCGAGTTCATCTTCGGCGACGTTACAGGCGTAGATGTTGCGCTTTGAGGAGAGGAGGAAAAACCCTTTCACGACCTCGGCGTCTTCTGTGGAAAACTCCAAGGTCAGAGCGGGTTTGCCCTGATCGAGGTGGGGCATGATGATGTCGATGAGTTCGACTTCTTTTTTGGATTCCTTGTCGCCGCCCTTGGCTTTCTTTTCCCGGGAGTAGCGGCGTTTGTCGAGCGCTGCTATGTCGGCGAGGATGAGCTCCGCGTTGATGATCTCGATGTCGCGGAGGGGATCGACGGAGCCCAGTTCGTGAATGATGTCGTCGTTTTCGAAGCAGCGAACCACCTGGACGATCGCGTCGGTCTCACGGATGTTTGCGAGGAACTTGTTGCCGAGGCCCGCTCCTTCGGATGCGCCCTCGACGAGGCCGGCGATATCGACGAACTCGATGGCGGTCGGGATGAGCTTCTGCGAGCCGGACAATTTGGACAGCACGGCGAGCCTGTCGTCTGGAACCATCACGATGCCGACGTTCGGGTCGATCGTGCAGAACGGATAGTTTGCTGCCTCCGCCTTGCGGGTACGGGTGACGGCATTAAAAAGGGTTGATTTTCCGACGTTTGGTAGGCCTACGATTCCTGCTTTGAGCATAGCGGGCGGAGATTGGTCGGGGTGGGTGCGTTGGGCGAGAGAAAAATGGTGGTGTATACTAGTGCCCTGAAAACCTTAATCTGACGGATGGGGATTTTTAAGGTCAAAAGGCTTCCGGTGGCCGCGTAGGTTGAGAAAGCTCGAGGCTTTTTCCCAATCGCTGCGTTGCGCGTCGAGTCGTGAATCTCGATTGCCTGCGCTCCTCTCCGGCCAAGCGGCGTGTGCCCTCCTCCTCCGGAGGCATGAATGGTGGCTTTCACTCCCTCCTTGCGCCTTGCTCTTGAGAAAAATCGCCTTCGCTCATCCATCAGGTTAAGATTTTCAGAACACTAGGGCGTTTGCCGGACAAAAAACTTCGGAGATTCAGAATATTTCCCGGTTGACATGCCTGCATTGGCTGTCCTAGCTTTCGCGCCCCTTCGAGAAGCATGCAACTTCGCACCTTTTACGCAGGATTTCCCTACTACTGAAATGAAGACATTTTCCGCTAAGTCACATGAAGTTGATCGCAAATGGTATGTGATTGACGCGAAAGGCAAAGTCCTCGGCCAAATTGCCGTGGAGGCCGCACGCCTGCTCCGTGGCAAGCACAAGCCAACTTTCACCAGCCACGTTGACACCGGCGATTTCGTCGTTGTGATCAACTCCGACCAGTGTGTCCTTACCGGCACCAAAGAGACCGACAAGATCTACACCCGTTTCTCCGGCTATGTCGGCGGCAAGAAGGTCGAGACCCCGCAGAAGCTCCGTCAGCGCCGTCCGGTTCTGCTCGTAGAGCGCGCAGTTTGGGGAATGATTCCCAAGACCCGCCTCGGCCGCGCCCAGTTCGGCAAGCTCAAGGTATACGCAGGTGAAGCCCACCCGCACGAGGCTCAGGAGCCGTCCGTCTACGAAATTCGCTGATCACTAAACTTTTCATCCCAACACCATGCCAGCCACCGAAACCAAAAGCGCAACCGGACGCCGCAAGACTGCAGTCGCACACGTCTGGGTCTCCGAAGGAACCGGGGAAATGACCATCAACGGTCTTTCCTTTGAGGATTACCTCCCTACCATCGATCTCCAGAACTCCGTCATCGCCCCTTTCCAGACCGTGAACATGGTCAACAAGTTCGACGTCAAGGCGCTCGTTAAGGGCGGAGGCAAGCACGCTCAAGCGATAGCAATCCGCCACGCGATTTCCCGTACGCTGACCCTGTTCGACCCGGAGAATCGCAAGCTGATCAAGCCAGAAGGCTTCCTCACTCGCGACCCGCGGATGAAGGAACGCAAGAAGCCCGGTCAACCCGGTGCACGTGCTCGCTTCCAGTTCTCCAAGCGCTGATCGCGTTTCGGATTCACTTTCAAAAAGCCGCTCCGTCAGGAGCGGTTTTTTTATGCACATTTTTTCGGATCTCGCGCAACTTGTAGAGCCGGGCGGGGTTTTCCGGATGCTTCCAAATTATAAAAATATGAAAACGAATATATTGATACCAGGTGTGGCGTTGGCGATCGGGCTGGGTGTGGGCTTCGGGGTGGGCAAGTCCGGAGATGATTCCCAGGCAGGGAATTCTGCGGAAGATGTGAACCTGCGGACACGCGCCGGAGAGCGTATGGGATCGAGTCAGGCAGGGGAGAGAGGCAGAGATCGGAAGATCAGGAGCCTTGAGGAAATCTACAACAGGCCGGGTCAAACCAGCCGGGTTCAGGCCTTGCTTGACCTGTATTCGAACCTCGGGCCGGACGAGTTCGCTGCGGAAGCGGAAAAGCTCGATGCCTTGCCGTTCAATGAGCGCATCCTTGCTTCCGTTCTCCTTTTCGGGAAATGGTCGGAAGTCGATCCGACTGCGGCGATGGGGTTCACCGACTCCATGGGCTTTGCCGGGGCATTCGTCAGGCCGACGGTTCTTCAGGGTTGGGCGAGCACCGATCCGGTGAACGCGGCGAAATATTACACCGAGAATCCGTCCCAGTTCGCGATGATGAACATGATGGGTGGGCGCGGTAGGGGCGGCATGGGTGCTCAGGGGCCGGGCGAGATCATTGCCGGCGAGTGGGCGAAGCAGGATCCGACGGCTGCGATGGAATGGGCCGCCGGTTTAAAAACCAAAAGCGGTTCAGCGATGACTTCGGTGATCTCGCAGTTGGCGAAGACTGACCCCTCGAAGGCTGCGGAAATGGTCGGAAGTATGGATGCGGACGCGCAGAAGGGCGCTTACGAAACTATCGCCAAGCAGTGGGGAGCGAAGGATTTTTCCGAGGCACAGGCATGGGCGAACGGACTTCCGGATGAACAGCGTGCTGCGGCGATTTCAGCGGCGATCGAGGGGCTTGCCCAGAGCCGCCCGGAGCTTGCCGCCGCCGAGATCGGAAAGATGACTGACGCGGATGCGATCCGTGATGCGGTGCCAACGGTGGCGAAGAACTACGCCCGCTCCGATGTGCGTGGATCCATGGATTGGCTCAACAGCCTGAGCGACGACGACGCCAAGCGCGATTCCATGCGCCAGGTTATGCCGATTTGGGCGGCATCAGATAGTGAGGCGGCCTTGGATTTCATCAAAAGCCAATCGTCTCCGGAGGTGAAGGACCGCGCCGCGGAAACCTATGTCTGGAGCAACAGGAATTCGCCCCCGGCGGAACTGGCGGAGGTGGCCGGTATGATCACCGATGAGGGCGATAGGAACCGTGCGACGGGGGTTGTTGCAGCCCGCTGGATGCAGGAAGACAAGGCCGGAGCCACCGAGTATATCAATGAAAACACCTCGATATCGGACGATATGAAGGAGCGCCTGCTGAGTGGAAAATCCATGTGGGGCGGCCGTGGCCGTGGTCGCGGGAACTGACGATTCGTTTTTGGAGTGGCAATGGCAAGCCGTCGGCACTTAGGATATCCATTATGGGAACTGGAGCTGTAGGATTGGTCGGGTTGGTTGTTGTCATCGGTCTTGTTGCTCTGATCGGGCTTTTCGCGATGGGCGTTTACAACGGCCTCGTGAAGCTGCGGAATTTCTACAAGAACTCGTTTTCGCAGATCGACGTGCAGTTGAAACGGAGGCATGATCTGATCCCGAATCTTGTCGAGACAGCGAAGGCATACATGAGCCATGAGCGTGAGACGCTTGAGGCTGTGATCTCTGCAAGGAATGGCGCCGAGAGTGCACGCCAGGCGGCGGCGGCGAATCCCGGAGATCCGGCCACGCTCGCCCAACTCGGCAAGGCGGAGGCAGGCTTGGGCGGTGTCCTTGGTCGGCTGTTTGCCGTGGCGGAGGCCTACCCGGATCTCAAGGCGAACCAGAACATGATGCAGCTCAGCGAGGAACTGACGACGACTGAGAACAAGGTGGCGTTCTCAAGGCAGGCCTACAACGACTCGGTGCTGGCTTTCAACAACAAGCGTGAGGTTTTCCCAAACAACATGGTGGCCGGTATGTTCGGCTTCACCAAGGCCGCCCTTTTCGAGATCGATGTGGAGGCGGAGCGGGACGCTCCCAAGGTTCAGTTCTGATCCTGCCTGAGTTTTACGTAGATGAATTTTTTCGAGGCACAGGAGCGTGCGAGAAGATCGAGCCGCACGCTCGTCTGGTGGTTCGGCCTTTCTGTGCTGGGCGTCATCGTGGTGATGTATCTTCTCGTCACCTTCGGGTTGCTGTTTAACACATCGAATCCCGAGGGGGTTTACCAAGTGACGGAATTGGGGCAGCTCAGTTGGTGGGACAGTGAGCGTGCGTTCTGGATTTCCACCATTGTCGGCGGGGTGATCATGATCGGAAGCTGGTCGAAGTTAGCGCAGCTTTCCGCCGGCGGAAAGGTTGTGGCGCAGGGCTTGGGCGGGAGGCCGGTGGAGCCAACAACGACCGACCTTTCGGAGCGGCGTTTGCTGAATGTCGTCGAGGAAATGGCGATCGCCTCTGGGTTGCCGGTTCCAGGGGTGTGGATCATGGATGAGGAGCAGGGGATCAACGCCTTTGCCGCCGGAACCGATCCGACGAATGCGGTGGTGGGGGTTACGAGGGGAACCATCGATCGGTTGACGCGTTCGGAGCTCCAGGGTGTGGTGGCGCATGAGTTCAGCCACATACTCAACGGCGATATGAAACTGAACGTGCGGCTGATGGGCTGGATCTTCGGTTTGGTGATGCTCTCTATGCTGGGGCGGGTGATGATTGAATCGTTCCGGTTCATGCGGGGTTCCTCGCGGAATTCCAAGGGCAACGGGATTGTGATCGCGATCATGCTCGCGGGGCTTGTGGTCTGGCTGGTGGGTTCGGCGGGAGTGCTGTTTGCAAGGATGCTTCAGGCGGCGATCTCACGGCAGCGTGAATACCTTGCGGATGCCTCTGCAGTGCAGTTTACGCGCAATCCGGATGGGATTTCGGGGGCGTTGAAGAAGATCGGCGGTTTTTCTGACCACGGGCGGATCACATCTCCCAAGGCGATGGAGGCGAGGCATATGTTCTTTGCCAGCAGCGGCCTGACTTCGCTGATGGCGACCCATCCTCCGCTGGATAAGCGGATCCTTGCGATCGATCCGCGCTGGAATGGCGGGATGCTGAAGGGTAAGGCGGATCCGGTCGCGCCTGCCGAGTTCTCAGGAGCTATGGGTTTCTCCGGTTCGCTTGAGCAGGTGGATTCCACCGACAGGCTGGATTCGTTGGGAGAGAGCGTGCGGCTCGATACTCATGTTGGGGCGATGATTCGCGAGGAACTGCGGTCGGGAAAAGTTACGTCATTTTCAAAACAGGGAGCGAAAGCCCTGTTGCTAGGCCTACTGGTCGCTTCCGATTCGGATGGCCGAAAGATGGCCGAAGGGATTATGGCGGCACATGGTTCCGATGGAGATACGATTGACCAGGTAATCGGTTGGAGCATGGATCTTGAGGAATACTCGTCTTCCAAGAAGCTGGCATTGGTGGATCTTTCTCTTTCGTGGCTGAGAAAGATGAGCCGTGCCGAGGCGGAGGATTTCGTCAAAGCCAGCCAGGCGCTGATAGAGGCGGACGGTGAGGTGAATCTGTTCGAGTTCATGCTTCAGAAAGTCATCGAGCGGCATGTCTGTATCGGCTTGGGTCTGAAACCTGTGCCAGCGATGAGATTTCGCAAAATTGCGTCTCTTGAGATGGAAGTGGCGCGGCTTGTTGGAATGTTCGCTTCGCTGGCGGGTGGCGGACATTCGCTTGATGCGGCGGCTGCGGAGTACGTCGAACACACCGGCAGGGATCTGCCCCGGGTTGAGAGCGGTCTTCAGGATGTGGCCTCCGCGCTGTTGGAGATGGATGCTGCCACACCTCTCGTAAAGCAGCAGATCCTGCGCTTGTGTGGCTTGGTGGTCACCGATGATAGTAAGATCGTAGACTCTGAACTCGAGTTGCTGCGTGCGACGGCGGAGGCGATCGGTGCTCCGGTTCCACCACTTGTTCGGAAAGCGCTTCAGTAGGGCTTGCGTTCTTGGCGTAGCGTGGGAAAGATTCCCCCCGTGGAGAAGGAACGGAAGCCATGGTGGCTCTATTTGAATCTGCTGGGTCTGGATGCTCCGCTTATCGCGGTGATGTGGCTTTTCCTTTTTGCCCGGACATGGCGGGTGAACTATCATCCTTGGGAGGCATACGTTGCGCTCGGCCTGGCCGTATGGACGATCAGGATCGCCGCGAAATTGTTGGCGGGGGCAATGCACAGCGATGTTTCATCCTTCGCGATGATCCACCGCTTATCCCTGCGCCGACTTGCGATTTGCACCGGAGTTTCGGCGCTTGCCCTGACCGTGCTGAAATTTCCCCTTTCGGTTTACAACTACCTATTGGTGGGGGCGCTTCTTGTTCTCGGGTATTTCGCGCTTTGGCTATTCTCGACACAGGAGGAGGGCGAGGTTCCTTACGCACGGCACGCCCTCGGAGGGGCGGCCTTCGCCTTCGGGACTGCGCTCGCGGCACATGTCTATCTCCCCACCCTTGGGATCCAGCAGTTAATTTTTTCCCGCGAGTTCATTAGCTTTGCGGTGCTATGTCTCCTCGCATCCTCGGCGACGGACATGTGGGAGCATTCCGAAAAAGCGGACAACGACGATATGTTTTCCATCGATGAACTGGTGCTTTCGCTGCCGTTGACACTTCTCGGTGCCGCCGCACTTGTGTTCGCGGTTCAGAACGATTCGATGACAGTGCGGCCGTTCTTCTACGCGATACTGACCGGTGCGGCCCTGCTGCAGGTGTTGAACCAGACACGGAATCGCTTCCGCCGTAGTACGCTGAAAGTGCTGGCCAGCCTTTGCCTGCTGGCTCCTGGGATGATTTTCCAGACGTATCCGATGTCGAATTAGCGGGAAGTTCGATCAGCGCCTGCGGAAGGGGCGGATGAATGAGGCGTTGTCGCCTTTCTCCTGAACGGGGACAGCGGCGGGGATGCGGGTGTTGCCGCGTGGGGAACCCTTTTCCTGGATGTCATCTAGGGGTGGCAGGACGGCGCCGTCTGCGAAGGTGCGGACCGATCCCGAGACGTTGTAGCGCGAATCCATGTCTGTCTGGACATGGTCGAGCGTGTTGCCGCCATTGACGATGGAAGGCTGGATGAAGATCATCAGTTCATCGCGTTCCACGCTGTCGGTTGTGGTCGAGAATAGACGTCCGAGCCCGGGAATGTCGCTGAGAAGAGGGATACCTGATACGGTTTCGGTTTCGTTGGTGGTAATCAGTCCGCCCAGCACGATGGTCTGGTTGTTTGGGACCGTGACAGTGGTCAGGAGTTCGCGGGTGCCGATGATGGGAACCCGGCCAATTCCCTCGATGAAGTTCGATTCACCGATGATGTCATCGCTGAGAATGGCGATCTGGAGCGTGATTTCGTCTTCGGAGTTGACCAGCGGGATGACCTCGAGCTTGAGAACGACATCGCGATATTCGATGTTGGTTGAAACACCGCCGCCTCCAAATTGGTTCGAGTTGGTTGGGATGGCGATCCGTCGTCCTGAGGAAATCGTGCCTTTCTGGTTATTGGCGGTAAAGATCGAGGGTCTCGATAGCACTGTAAAATCGGAGGAAGCGGAGAGCAGGTTCACGTAGGCAGAGAGAGAACTTCCAATTTTCCCGTAGAGCGAGAGACCTGTCTGGCTTGGGAACGTGCCCGTGCCCGTGCCCGCAAGCAATCCCGTGTAAGGTAAGATAAGGTCGACCGGATCGAAGTTGTTTGCGGTGCCTCCGGTGATGTTTGAACCGGCGATGCCTCCGTTATCGTTGCCCCGGTAAGCCCTGATCCAGTCAACACCGGTCGAAAGTTCGTCTCCCAGCGTGAGTTGGCCGAAGACGGTGGAGATCATCACTTGGTCTGCCTTCACATCGACCTGATCGAGGAGTCTCTCGATAATTTCAACGCCGGAAGGCGGCCCTTGGACCACGATGGAGTTGGTGATGTTGTCGGCGACGAGGAGAGTGCGGCCGATAAGGAGGGATTCTGGTGCGGAATTAATTTGCGGATCGGCAAGGGAGTTGCCGCTGGAGCCGCCGGAGCCGCCGCTCCCAGAGTTTCTTCCGGAAGTGTTGCCTTGATTCCCACCGCGGTTGAAGAGATTGCCGTTCGATTGCTGGCGTTGGTTCTGGCGGTTGTTCCCACCTGTCGAAGCCTGGGCGCCTGCTTCGGCTGTGCCGGTGCCGGTGAAGGCGCGGGTGAGTGCATCCCCGGCGATGGGGAGGAAATCGGCGACGGCGAGGAACTTGAGCTTGCGGCGGAGGAAATTGCGTTGGTCGGACTCGGTATCGAACTCGCGGACAAGACCCTCAATGAAAAGGAGGTCGACCGGTCGACCCATCGCGAAGATGCGGTTGGTGCGGGCGTCAGGGATGATCTGGACGGGGGTTGTCTCGCCGGATGCCCCAGCTCCGCCTTCGATGGAGATTGCGACGTTGCCGCCGTTGGGGGTCGGCTGGTTCTGCTGGGCGCGCTGGACGCCGGCGGTGAGGTTGGAGTCCTGTGCCTGGCCGAGGAGTTCGTTGAGTGTGGCGGCCAGTTCCGTGACATCCGCATATCTCACGTCGATGAACCTGGTGGCGACCTGGGAGGATGGCTTGTCGATCTGAGCCTTGAGGTCGATGAGCTTGCGGATGAGGGAGGTGTTTTCCGTGATGACGACGGAGGCGGCGTTGGGTACGGGGGCGATGGAGCCGAAGGCGCCGAACTGGCCGACGATCTGTGTGAATGTGCGGACGGCTTCATCGGGTTTGATGTAGCTCAGGCTCATGACGTAGGAGATGACGGCATCGCCTTTCGGGAGAGTGTCGTTCTCCGTGTAAACCCCAATCCCGATACCTGCCGGTTTTACGCCGGCGGTGGCGAGCGTGAGATAGTCGACGTTCGGGAGATCCGAAGCTGGAACGAAGATGAAGTTCTCGATGGTTGCCGCCTTCTTTAGGAGTTCTGCCGCCTCCTTGTAAGTGAGGGGATCCTGCGGAGATGCGAACTGGATGAATTGGAACTCCGCCTGGCTGGCGGCGGAAGAGACGATTACGCGACGGCCTGTGTAGAGGCGGTAGAGGTCGGCAAGTGCCTGTCCGGAAAGTTTCAGCTCTTCGATGGACTCGTTAATGATTGTATCTCCGAATTTCGCTCCGTTCGCAGGAGCAGGCTCTGCAGCCACCGGAACGGGTGGAGCAGGCCGTGGGGCGATTCCCGGAATGGCCGGTATCTCCTCGTTTTGTGAGAAGGCCGGGAGAGCCAGTATGGGGATCAAGGTGAGTGGGGAAATGCGCATGATATTCTAGTTTGCAGTGGAGTTTTCCAGGTGGGAATGGGATCAGCGGCGGGGCTTGTTGCTGCGCCCGCTATTGGTTTTTTTGTTGGCGGGGGTGGGTGGCAGCACGATACGGGGGCGCGGCTTGCGGGTGTTTGTTCGGGTGCCGCTTTTTTTGCCTACCATAGCGGGGGTGATTCCGGGAGGTAGCTTGGCATTGGTCTGCCGCTGGGGCGCGGGTGCGGCCTTTAGGGTGATGAGATCGGGCTCGAAGGAGACGGTGCCCTGAATGGATCCAGAGGAGAGGACGACGGTGGTGCCGAGTGTTTTTTCCGGGTTCCGATTCACGGAAACGACCTTGAACTCGCCCGCCACACCGGGTTCGATGACTTTTTTTAGCTCCGGGTTTTTCTTGTTGATGATCGTGATTCGGTAGCCTCCGGGAACGGGGGCGATGCCGGTGAGGGTGAAATCATCCAGTGGGTTGACCACTTCGCCAGGCGGCAGTGGGGGGGGCTTTGAGGTAAAAGGGCTGTTTGTCCAGAGACCCGTGTATTTCACCAAGGGAGCCTTCTTCGGTGAATCAGCGAAGGCCGTCCCGCAGACTGCGGATGCGAGGATCAAGCGTGTGGAAAGGGAAAGGAGTGAAGTCTTCATGTTGCGGGCGGAAACCATTGGGCAAGTGTGGCAGAGCAGTCGATTAGGGTGTCATCCTGGCTGTTAGGTTTGAGGATGATTTGGTATGCGGCGCGGAAGGCTTCTGGGTCGTTGATCATATCAAACCAGCGGTAGAGAGCCTGCTCCTTGCCGGTGAGGTTGATTTTCACCTGCACCCGGTGGTAGTAGATGCCGCTTTGGTCGGTGGGTAAGAAATCCTGTTTTTTGACGGTGAGGCCGAGCTTGCGAGCCTGTGCATCGGCGAATTTTTGGAGCTCGCTCTGGATATCTTGGTAGGCGGCGGGCTCGGGTTCATTGCCGTTGAGCCATTCCATTTCCTCCGCATATTCCTCGGAGCTTTCACTGAAAAGAATCGCCTGCTGGAGTTTCGACTTCGCCGTTTCGAGCTCGTTGGTGTAGCGAGCCTTGGTCTGGGAGTAGATGGTGAATAGGAAGAAATTGAGGATGACAAAGCCCGCGAAGAGAAGGAGGGCGAGGAGCTTTTTTTCGCGGTCGGACATGATGGATACGGAAATGGAATGCCGGTGAATCGTTGAATTGTTGGTGAAAAGAGGCGCAGCCTTGGCTTGTTTGGTGTCAGGGAGTGGCTGTCAGGCTGGTGCCGCTGAATCGGAATCCCCAGCCAAGTTTTGTCTGCCTGGGCTCCGAGGTTTGCCACTCAAAGGCGGCGAGGTCGTTGTTTTTCTTGAGATTAAGCGAGAACTGATTGACCGCCTGGGGTTTGGGCGCTTCTCCGTCCAACTGGATTTCGTTCGGAGAGATGATGGCGGTGGTGAGCCTAAGACCCGAGCCAGAAGGGATGGAGCGTGAGATACGGTTGAGAATGTCGACCGTGTTGTGGTTCAGGTCGATGCCGTGTTCCAGTTCGTCCCATTTTGCGATATGCTGCTGGAAGGCCTCCTGCTGCGGCGCGACGATGTCGACCTCTGTCAGGAGTTTTTTTGTGGTGGATTGGGTTTTCCAGAGTTCGTAGCCGAGGTATCCGATCGTGCCGAGATAGATCACTGCGATCGCGGCGATGGCGAGGATTGTGTTCTGGCGCTTGCGGGCGGCGCGGCGGGCAGCCCGGACGTCGGCAGGGAGCAGGGAGCTGAGGGGTTGGGGCAGAACCGGGGCGGGGCGGGGTGTGAGTTCCGCCTGCAGTGACAGGGATGTTGCGAGGAGAGAGGTATCGGTCTCCGGGTTGGAGCACCAGACGAGCGCATTGGATGGCTCTGCGCGGACGCCCTGCATGGAAAGCTGGGTGATAGCGATGCGGATTTCACGCACCAGCGAGGCGTCGGGGGCGGGAGATGAGACGGAAGTGGCCTGGCAGTAGAGGAGTTTTCCCTCAGTGTGGAGGGCGAAGACCCAATAGCCGAGTTCCCGCCAGAGGGAGAGGGTGTTGCCACGGACCGGAAGGCAGCGGGGGGAGATGTCGAAGGCTTTCGGAGATTTATGGGGTAGATCCTCCGATTGAGGTGTGCGGAGGACGACGGAGAGGAAGATGGATTCTTCGGAGTTCGTGAAGACCGGGAATATATCGGTCAGTTGCCCGGCGAAGGGATCGGGACGCAGGCCGGAGCGCTCCGCGTGGGTGGCGGCGAGATCTGGGAAAAGGGAGGTGTCGCCGGTCGGTACATGCATGGGCAGCGCGGTGAGCGCCTTGACCGGAAAAAGGAAGATGAGATCACCTTGTGGCGGCTTCTCGATTTCCGAAGGTTTCGCGACTGGGTGGCTTGAATGGAGAGTGGCCGGTGCGCCAGGTTCGACGGTCCAGAATTCCCATGATGACTCGCCTGGGATGAGGAGGTGTGTGCTGTTATTCTTGGCCATAAAATTCAACTTTCAAAATTCAACTCTCAAGGAAGAGTTATTGCTACGGAGTAGGTGATGGGGAAATTGAATTTCCGTTTGGTTGTCAGTAGCATATGGGGATGATTTCATTCGTCTTCGTTTTTCTTGAAACTTGAATTTTAAGGTTTGAGTTTTCAAGGGACGATCTCGGTGGTGCGGTCGAGGAGGATGGGCTTTCCGGTGCGGTTGCGGACGATGGCTGTGATGCGGCGCTTGGAGTTTCCGGAACGTGCGGTTGAGGTGATGCGCGTTGTGGTGTCGTCGACGGTGAAGCGTTGCGCGATCAGTTGAGCTGTTTCTCCGCCGATTCCAAGCAAGGAAAGTGCGGATTCGACATCCTGGAAAGGGACATCGTCCTCCGTATCCCGGATGTCATCGATCCCCCGGACGGTTTGTGGGATGATCGAGGCCTGCACTTCTGTGACTTCGGCGGCAGCGGCGATGAATTCTGCTTCGGCTTCATTGAGGTCGAGCGTGCCGCTGGACCAGACGGTGAACCAGTTTCTCCAATCCGGGCGGAGTGCCTCGACCTGATCCATGCCGAGGACGAGGCTCATTTCTGCGATGTCGTAGAATGGGTGGTTGAAAGGCTGGTTGATGCGCCCCGCTTTCTCGTATTCCTCGATCTCCGCGCCGTTGAGGGCGACTTCGTCATTTGTATCGACCCAATCGGTGAGGGCGTCGGTGAGCGCCTGTGCCGAATCGAGGTCGAGACCCCAATAGATGAAAATGGATCGGAGCATGCTCTTGTCCTCGGAGAGGACGAGAGAGTTGATGTTGAAGCGGGCACCCTCGGAAGTGAGGGTGACGTGGACTTCCTCGTTGTTGGCTTCATCAAAGCGGTGGAGCAGGGGATCGTTGCGCTCAACGGCCGGGTTGGTGCCGACAGCGATGCCGGTTTCCGCAAGCTGGTAGGCACGGGATCCGTGAACTTTTGCTGTGGCCAGATCCATGTCGAAGGAGATGACCCGGAGAGTGCTGATCGCGGCGAGCGAGAGGATCGCGATGAGCCAGAGCACCGCGATGAGGGCGAAGCCGGTCTTTTCGGGATGGTGTCGTGAAATGATCATCTCTGGGTGGGTGGGAGGACTACTTCAGGGCTGACGGGTGTGGATGGTTGGCCGGGAGTTGTGGGGCTCCCCGAGTTTCCGCTGGAACCACCACTTTGCCCCTGCTGGAGCTGACGCATGAAAACCTCTGGGTTCTGGCGTGGCGGGATCCAGAACACGTGCCGCATTTCCCCGCCCTCTGCCCCGAAGGCGCAGGTGAGTTCCATCTGAAGGGGTAGACGCCCGGGGAGATCCCAGTCGTATTGGTAGTCCATGGTTCTGCCGTCGAGAAGCTGCCACTCGAAATAGGCGACATCGGTGAGGAGGACGATTTCAGCGAAGGGTTCCTCGGCGACGGCGGTTGAAGCGAAACCGGTTCCCGATGTTGCCGATGAATTTGCCTCAATGATCTCGTTCTCGTAGTAGCTGAGTATGATGTCGAGATAGCCGGAGCGGCGTTTCACGGTGGAGAGACGGACGGCCTTTGCTGTCCGTTCCTCTCCGCCCCAAGTGAAGGAAATGGGGACGTTCTGGAGTGCGAGATCCGACAGGTAATGGGAGCCGGCGTCCGTGACGGTGAGTTCCATACGGGTGTTGCCTGGCAGTGCAGAAATTCGGTTTTCTAGGAAATCGAAGAAGGCCTGGTGGAGCATTTCCTCGTTCTGAGTTTGGACGACGTTGTTCCCGAGAACCAGGGAAGAGCGGGCTGTGGAGAAGACCATTCCCACCAGCAGGGCGATGAGTAGTAGGGCTATCACGAGTTCGAGCAGTGTGAACGCTCGGCGGAATGATGAACGTCGAAATGGGGAATCCACTCTCCCGCTCTCCCGCTCTCTGCTACAACACTTCATGGTTGATACATGAGGTTGTAGCGCCACGTCTCCGCGGAGCGGGATTGCCATGAGCCGTTCTCGAACCAGTTTGCGGTGACTGTGATATGGAACATCTGCTGGAGCAGCTCTCCATCCTGGTTTTCTAGGTTCTCGATTGGCTCGATCACGACATCGAGCTCGATGTCTGTGCCCTCGACAGGGATTTGGATGACGCTTTCCTCGACCGTGGGGAAGGAGAGTTGTTCGGTCAGGGCTGAATCGAGGATGCGGGTGATGCGGAGCTCGCTCTGAGCCAGCTTTGCCGCATCCGCCATGCGGTGAAAGGCGACGGTGAGCCCGGTGCAGGCGATCGCGAACACGCCAAGCGCGAGGACAACCTCAAGGAGGAGGAAGCCCTTGCTGCGTTTGCGGCTGGAAAATTTAACTTTCAAAATGTAACGATCAAGGAAGACGGGAAAACTCTAATTCGCTTCCAACTCGGAGTCGGCGATGGTTGCTGTGAGAGGGTGGTAGGTGTCCATGGCGTAGCTTTTTCCGGTTTCGAAGCGGACTGTGAGCGGCTCGGACAGGCCATCGGGATCGAAACGCCAGACGGGGACTTTGTTTTCGCTGGGTGTGATGAAATCCGTGGTGTTCCAGCGGCGGACGGTGAGGGTGATATCGGGGTCGATTTCGATGTCCTCACGGATGGAGCGGGGGCCTTCCTGCTCCACGGCTTCACCGCCGATGGAGTTCCCGAGGGCGGTTGAGCGCTCGAATTCCGAGGCCTCTGCAAAAGGCAGGAGCCGGACAGATCCGGCGTGGAATTCGATGGCGTAAGGTGTCTGGTGGAGGATGGACGCGGTGCGGGCCTTCTTGGCGAGGAGTTCAACCTCGCCGGAGGCGTTCCGTAGCACTCGCTCCGAGGACGTGAGGAGCATGGCCGCGATCGAACCGCCGGTTACCAAGCCGATGATCATCAGGACGATGACGATCTCGATCAGGGTAAAGCCCCGGCTTAGCTGCGGACGGAGGAAAGGACGAGGTGTCTTTCCCTGCAACGGCTCACTCTTGGGAAGACATGTCATCGTCGGTGCCTTCCTGTTTGTCCGGTCCTGCGGTATAGATTTCGAAAGTGGAGGAATCGATCTTGCCCGGGTTGCGGTATTGGTAAGCGACACCCCATGGATCGAGCGGGACGTCCTTGCCCGCGCTGGCCCAGCGTTTGGGTTTAGGCGGGCTGGTCGGTTTTACGAAAAGAGCCTTCAGCCCCTGGGACGTGGTCGGCGGATTGCCTGCGAGCATTGCATAGGATCGCACGGCGGACTCGATGTTATTGAAATCGCCCTGAACTCTCTGGACCTTTGCCCCGTCACCGAGCTTTCCAAGCATGGCGATGGATCCGCCGAGGATGACAGCGATGATGCCGAGGACGATGACGATTTCGAGAAGGGTGAAGCCTCTGGAAGCGATTTTGGATGGTGGATTTTGGATGCTGGATTTTCCTAGTTTCATAGTCGTTTGATGGGTAATGCCGTTGGCTGGAGGAGTTGTCTGGAAATGGGTGAGGTCATTCGACTGGCTGAGCCCTGAGCGGGGCATCCCCGACTGGTTTTGCTCGAAGCGGAGGGTCTTCGCGAACCGGCTGCGCGCGGGGAGGGCGGGCAGGCGTTCTGGGCGGGCGGGCAGGGAGGTTTTCCGAAACAGGCACTGCCTTTGCGGGGTGGATGGGACACAGATCGGTGTGGGAGGGCGCGCTATCTGCTGGGACGTTTTCCGTGTAGGCCGTGTCTGCTGCCTTGCAGCCCGCGGTGGAACGTTTTCCGGAGAGCCTGCAAAGCCCGACGGTGGTGAGGTTGATGTTCGAGTGGAGCTCGCCGGCCTTGTAGTCGAGCCGATCTGCGGTTTTCATGATATCGACCCAGACCGGAAGAGCCAGCCTGGAGCCGTAGCCGCCCTGGATGGTTTTTTTCGGTTTATCGAAGCCCACCCATACGGCGCAGGTGAGGTTCGAGGTGTAGCCGGCAAACCATGCGTCCTTGAAGTCGTTGGTGGTTCCGGTTTTTCCGGCGGCGTCCTTGGTGAAGCCGAGGCGCTTGACGGCGGCGGCAGTGCCGGAGGTTGCGACTTCCTGGAGAATTTTTGAAACCGACCATGCCGAACCGCTGTTGGTCGCCTGGTAGGAGAGCGGCGGGGTGGAGTAGAGGATATTTCCGTTGCGATCCTTGATTTCGGAGATGAGGAACGGGCGGTAGCGGCTGCCGTCGTTCGGGAAAATCGTGTAAGCGGTGGCGACTTCCCATGGGCTCGCTTCCCATGAACCGAGGAAGGAGGCGGGAGTCTCCGGCATGGCGGTGCCGAAGCCCGCCTTGCGAGATACTTCCTTTACGTTGGACACGCCCGCGTAGTTGCCGACACGAACTGACATGGTGTTGCGGGAGCGGATCAGACCGTAGGAAACGGGGTGCATTCCGCCGAATTTCCCGTCGGAGTTGTTGGGGCGCCATGTCGGTGCGCCCTTGATTTCACCGCGCCGGATGGATCCGTCGGAAATCTGGGTCGAGGGGCGCAGACCCTTGTCGAAGGCGGCGAGATAGACGAAGGGCTTGAAGATCGAACCGATCTGGCGGCGGGCTTGAATTGCACGGTTGAACTGGGATTCCTTGGCATCGCGGCCGCCGACAAGGGCGAGGACGGCTCCGGTCCGGTTTTCGATGAGGACGGCGGAACCCTGTATGTATTGAGGCTCTTTGCGCTCCTCGATCGCGATGTTTTGCCACGCGGCGCGTGTCTGATGAGGATAGCCGGAAAGGCGCTCCGTTTCCCTCAATTTCTTGTCGAGAGCCTCCTCGGCGACGGTCTGCAGGCGCTGGTCGATGGTGGTGACGATGGTCAGTCCGCCGAGTTGGATGTTTTCCTTTTCGAGGATGATCTCAAGATCTCGGCGGATCGCGTCCATCGAGTAGGATTGCTGGGAAGCGCGGCGCCATACGGGGCGGACGGTAATGAGTTCCTTCTTCGCCTCTTCGGCCTGCGATGTGGAGATTTTTTCCGCGGTGACCATCCGTGCGAGGGTGGTGTTGCGTTCGCGCTCTGCGGCCTCCATCGAGCTGAACGGGTTGTAGGCATCCGGTCCACGGACGATGCCGGCCAGCAGAGCGGACTCGGAAAGGGTCAGTTCCGAAGGGTGTTTCTCGAAGTAAATCCGGGAGGCTTCTGCGACGCCCTTGATCTGGCGGCCCCAGTTGATCTGGTTGATGTAGGCCTCGAGTATCCTGTCTTTATCGAGGGCGGCGTTGATGCGGAACGCGATGGCGATCTCAAGGCATTTCCTGTCGAGTTGTCGGGGGAGGTCACCCCGTTTCTCTCCGTACTTGAGCTGGAAGACATCGGAAGCGAGTTGCTGGGTGATCGTGGAAGCTCCCTCCCGCTTTCCCTTGAGATTTGCAAAAAACGCCCGGCCGATGCCTATGATGTCGATCGCGCCGTGGGAGTAGAAGCGTTCGTCCTCGCGGGCAAGGATCGCATCGCGGAAATCGGCGGCCACGTCCTTGAGTGGGACGATGGAGCGTTTCTCGCCATGGATGCGCCCGATTTCAGTGCCCTGGCGGTCGAGAATGATCGTGCGCTCGGGCATCTGGTTAATGCGGTTGAGATCGTAGCGCGAGGAGCGGATGCCGTAGATGACGGCCAGAACCACAAGAGCATAGAGCCCAACAACGGCCGGAGCGCCGAAAAACCGGATAAAGAGACGCTTCAGCGGCGAAAAGCCCCGGGTCAGCAGGAAAAAGAGATGGAAGGGCCAGAAAAGTAGCAACGACAGTGGATTGGGCGACCTCCTCGGGGCGGTTGCCTTCTTGCTGGGTTTGTTTTTCTGCTGCTTGCGTTTGGCCATCGTTGCGTTACGGGAAGAATAAGGGGAAACCGTGAACTTCAAACAGTAAACTTCTCCCGCAGGGCACATCTTGCATTATATAAAATGCTAGACGAAACCGGATCATGGTGTCGATTGTGTGAAGTGAAGAGAATTTCCGCAGTTGCATTGGGCTCCATTATGTCGTTCGGGATCGTTTCGGCCCGCGAGCCGGCGAATAGTATTGCCGACCTCGTGAAGCTCGAAACGAAAGTCTCGCAGGTCGCTGCGAAGACGATGTCGGCGACCGTTGCGCTGGTATCGGAAAAGACGGGTTCCTCCGGATCCGGGGTACTGGTTACGGCGGATGGGTTGATTCTTACCGCCGCCCATGTGGTTCAGGGCATGAGTGAGGTGGACGTCTATTTTCCGGATGGCAAGAAATGGCTAGGAAAGGTGCTGGGCGCGAATTATTCGAAGGACATCGGAATGGTGAAAATGATCGAGGCCGGGCCATGGCCGCATGTCGAGCTCGGCGAATCGAAGCCACTGGAGGCCGGTGATTGGGTCGTCGCACTCGGGCATTCCGCAGGTTTTGATCCGGCACGGACGCCGCCGATTCGTTTTGGCCGAGTCATGTCAGATGGTCCGGGGAATTTCTTCACCACCGATTGCACGCTCATCGGCGGCGATTCCGGTGGGCCGCTCTTCGATCTCGACGGCAAGCTTGTCGCGGTGAATTCGTCGATTGGCTGGTCTTGGAAAAACAACAATCATGCAGGTGTAGACGGTTTTCGTGAGGATTGGGACAGGCTGATCAAAGGCCAGACTTGGGGAACGCTGCAGATGAATCCGCTCGCAAACCCAGAGACCCCGGTGCTTGGAATCGGGATGGGTATGCGCAGCCGGGCAAAGGGCGTTCCGGTTCAGAAGGTGGAGCCGAATTCCCCGGCGGCGGCGGCCGGCGTGAGGGTCGGGGACTTGATTCGTTCGGTGGATGGCGAGCCGGTTCGGGAAGGATCCGACCTCCAACAAGTGCTGGTGAAACGTGAGGTCGGGGATAGGGTGAAGCTCGGGATTCTCCGCGCCAGCAAGTCGCTTGAAATTGAGGTCGAATTGGTGAAACGCGAGGAGCTTTACAAAACACGATGAAAATTACGCAAACCATCAAATATTGCGCGATCCTGCTTGGTGTTTCCACACTGGCACCTGCGCAGCGTGGCAAGGATGAGGTTCCGCTGATGCGACCCGACGAAAAAAAGGCTGTGGACGACCAAACTTTCGGGTTCAACAAGGCGCTTGAGATCGCCGTCAAAGACGCATCAAAATCGACGGTTCTCATTTGGGGTCGCGACAAGAAACCGCGTGAACTCGTATACGGAACTGTTGTAGCGGACGGGACTCAGGTTCTGACAAAATGGAGCGAGATTGAACGATATGTCGATACGCTGTATGTCCAAAATGGTTCGGGCGAGGCTGCGAAAGCGGTAGTGTCCGGGATCTTCACCGACGAGGATCTGGTGTTGCTGGACATCCTGGGAGAGTCCTTCGCTCCCGCGAAATTCTACGAGTCGCAGCTGCCGTTGGGGCGTTTCCTGGCCGCCTCGCGACCCAACGGAAAGCCGGGAGCCTTCGGAGTGGTCGCGGTTTTGGAAAGGAATCTCCGGGAAGCAGATCGGGCTCACCTTGGAATCATGGCGGATTCGAAATATCGTGGCGAAGGGGTGAGGATTGCGAATGTGCAGCCAGAATTCGGAGCCGCGGAAGCGGGCTTGCAGGCGGGGGATGTGATCCTGAAAATTGATGATCGTATGATCTCCGGCTTGCAGGAACTCAGGAACGCCCTAAGCGGGAAGCAGCCCGGGGACAAGGTGGTGGTGGAAATCGAGTCAGCAGGGAAGCAACAGATCTTCGAGGTGATGCTTTCCAACCGGCCGGTGTTCGGGCAGTTCTCCGGCGGTCGACTGAACCAGATGGAACGCATGGGCGGTGATACCAGTGGCGTCCGTGACGGCTTTTCTCGGGTTGTCCAGACGGACATGCAAATCAAGGCGAACCATGTCGGCGGGCCAGTGGTCGATCTGCAGGGTCGCATCGTCGGTGTCACCATGGCGCGTGCCGACCGAACAAGGACTTATATCATGGGCAGTTCCGCCGTTGTGGATGTGCTGAAAGGGGAAGCCGACACGCTGGTGGAAGCTCGCACGAAGATCGGGCTACGGAAAAAGGAGATGGCCAAGCAGCGGCTCGCCCTGCTTCCAAAAGCGCGCAGCCAGGGCAAGGCTCGCGATCCTCGGCGGATGCGCAGACATTTGAGCGATATGGAGCGGTTGATCGAGCGGATGGACAGCGAGATGGAGGCGCTTGGAGAAAGATAATACGGGATTGCCGAAATCAGGGCTTCAATCGCGGCGGCACGCGGCTAGGTTGGTGGAGTAATGAGCGAGAAGGAATTTTTCTACCAGGATCCGTTCCCACTGGGTGCGGATGAAACGGAGTATGAGTGCATCCGCGAAGGCGGTTTGGAAACCGCCGAGTGCTGTGGCAAAATCGTCCTGAAGGTCGATCCCGAGGCCCTTTCGTTTCTTGCCGCAGAGGCGATCAAAGCGATCAATTTCACCCTCCGCAGCAGCCATCTCGCGCAGGTCGCGGCGATTCTCGATGATCCAGAGGCATCGGAGAACGACAGAATGGTCGCGCTGATGCTGCTCAAAAATGCGGAAATAGCCTCCCACGGAATCCTTCCCGCCTGTCAGGACACGGGAACCGCGACGATCATCGGAAAGAAGGGCCAGCAGGTTTGGACCGACTGCGACGATGCGGAGTTTCTTACGAAAGGCATCTACGACACCTACACCAAGGAGAACCTACGCTACTCGCAGACCGCGCCGCTGACCATGTATGACGAGGTCAACACCAAGACCAATCTCCCGGCGCAGATCGATCTCTACGCGACACAGGGGGACGAATACAAATTTCTCTTCGTCAGCAAGGGCGGCGGTTCGGCGAACAAGACCTTCCTCTACCAAGAGACCAAGGCGCTGCTGAATCCGAAGCGTCTCAAGGAGTTCTGCATTGAGAAGATGAAGACGCTCGGCACCGCCGCTTGCCCGCCGTATCACCTCGGTTTCGTTATCGGCGGTACCTCGGCAGAAAATAATCTAAAGACGGTCAAGATGGCCACGACCCGCTACTACGACTCCCTTCCGACCAGTGGGAACGAACACGGCCGCGCGTTCCGCGACCTGGAGTTGGAGAAGGAACTGCTCGCGGAGGCGCGGGAGATCGGGATCGGCGCGCAGTTTGGTGGCAAATATTTTGCGCTGGATGTGCGGGTGGTCAGGTTGCCGAGGCACGGTGCGTCCTGCCCGGTGGGAATCGGGGTCTCATGCTCTGCCGACCGGCAGGCGAAGGCGAAGATCACCAAGGATGGGATTTTCTTGGAGAAACTGGAGAAGAATCCCGGCCGTTTCATTCCGGAGAAATATCGCGACTGGAAGTTCAAGGGGGTCAATATCGATCTCGACCAAGGGATGGAGAAGACGCTGGAGACGCTTTCCAAATATCCCGTTACAACAGCCCTCGCCCTCAGCGGGACAATCATCGTCGCCCGCGATTCCGCGCACGCGAAGATGAAGGAAATCCTGGAGGAGACTGGCGAATTGCCAGAATACTTCCGCAAATATCCCGTCTACTACGCAGGGCCGGCGAAGACTCCGAAGGGAATGCCCTCGGGTTCCTTCGGCCCCACCACGGCGGGCCGCATGGACGGGTATGTGGATCTTTTTCAATCCCACGGAGGTTCCATGGTCATGCTGGCGAAGGGCAACCGCTCCCAGCAGGTGACAGATGCTTGCAAAAAACATGGGGGATTCTACCTGGGCTCGGCAGGTGGCCCGGCGGCTTTGCTGGCGACGGAACACATCCGTTCGCAGGAGGTCGTGGCATTCCCCGAACTCGGGATGGAAGCGGTGTGGAAAATTACCGTGGAGAATTTCCCTGCCTTCATCCTCGTGGACAACAAGGGGAACGATTTCTTCCAGACGATCAGTCAGTGTCCGGTGTGTTGAGAATGCGTTTGTACGAAGCTGTTTTACGCCGAAGATTCCGCCGCCGAATCAATCGACGTCGCCTTCGAAAACTACAACCAGGCCGAGACGGCTCGAAATTTTAACAACTGGGTTAAGCTTGGATCGGACAACAAGATGCTCCATCGCACGGAGCTTTCTCCAGTTGGTCCTGATGCACCGACGATTCGCATGAATCTCGACACCCTCTACAGCGTCGGTGTTTACCACAACGATGGTGAGATGAGTGTCACCATCCCAGAGTCGGGTCTTTACCAATCGATCATGATTCTCGACACCGATGGCTACACCCCCTTCTTCTTTGCTGAACCAGGGACCTTCCCCGTAAAAAATGAATCCGAATACCTCATGATCGCGGTGCGTACGGTCGTCAAGGATCGTCACAACAAGGCTTCCTTCGAAGAAGCCTACGCGGCTCAAAAAGGAATCAAGGTCGAAGGCAACGGCTCCGAGACCTACGTTATGCCGGCCTTCAACCAGGAGCAGCTCCACGCTCTCACCGCCGAGTATAATAAGGAGATGCTCGAATCGGGCATCTCCTTTACATACGGCGACGGCAAAACGCAGGTCAATGAAGAGCATCGCACCTGGTCGAACGCGGCCGGTTGGGGCGGCATGGTCACGGAAGTGGGCGTTTCCAATACCTACAACTCTTCAGAGAATATCCCCGGAGACGTCCCCCACGCGATGACATTCCCGGATCCGAAAAATGGTTTTTTCACCTCGTTCACAATCTATGACTTGGATGGCTATCTTCTGGAAGGCAACACCCACATCAACAGCTATACGTGGAAGCCGAACGAGGACGGTACCATCACCGTGCACTTCAACGCCGAGGGCGAAATCAACAACATCACCTCCGGCGGACAAGAGTTCAACTACATCGTCCGCAACTACGGTGTGAGTGAGGCTGCTCTCGACAAAACGATCAATCCGGTGAATCCGGAGCCGGTGAAGTAAGCATCTTCCTTCAAACCTTCGAAAGCGGCTCCGACTCCCGGAGCCGTTTTTTTTGTTACCAGCTTTACTCTCTGATTTGTGGTCCCTATTCTCCAGTTGATAAAATCCAATCGGACTGAGAATCCTATGAAACGTATCAACACAATCGCCGCCGCCCTATTCAGTCTTTCTGCCTGCGCGGTTCAAGCCGCTACTCCCGTCACTCCGGATCGATCGTTGAACGCGACTACCGCACCACTGGTTGACGATGCGGATGAGCTTTCCAAAAAGTTGGCCAATCCGATTGCATCAATGATCAGTATTCCGTTTCAGAACAACTTCGATTGGGGCGGCGGGCCGAGCGGCGACGGATTCCAGTGGAAGCTGAACATCCAACCGGTGATCCCGGTTAGCATCAGTGAAGACTGGAATTTGATCTCACGGACGATTATTCCGGTGATTCTCCAAGACGATATCGTCGGTACGTCGAGTCAAGGTGGCTTGTCTGATATTCTCTACAGTGGATGGTTTTCTCCGAAGGCTCCGACAAGCAACGGATGGATCTGGGGCGTGGGTCCAGCATTGTTGTTTCCAACAGGGACGGACAATTTTTTAACCGCAAACCAATGGGCTGCAGGGCCGACGGCCATTGCCCTCAAGCAACAGGGGAAATTTACCTACGGAGCCTTGGTCAACCACCTATGGAGTTATGCCGGATTGGGTGGTCGTGATCCGGTGAACAGCACCTTCGTCCAGCCGTTTATTTCCTATATACCGGGTGGCGGATGGACTTACTCACTCAACACCGAGGCCACTTACGATTGGACGGCGAGCCAGTGGACAGTTCCGGTCAACCTGATGGTCAGCAAGTTGATCACAATTGGAGATACTCCCACCTCATGGCAACTGGGTGCCCGTTATTTCGCCGAGAAGCCAGACAATGGGTCGGAGTGGGGTCTCCGCTTCGCCGTGACTATCATTCTTCCTAAAAGCTGAGCTTTGGATTTTCGGGGAGATCCGAACCGAATGCTTTCGTCTAGATTACCCAATCTATGAAATTCTCAGAACTCGCCCTGGGCCAAACGGCTACCCAGACCATTCACATCACCCCCGAAATGATCGCCGGCTTTGCCGACGTCACCGGTGACCATAATCCGCTGCATACCGACCCGGCCTATGCCGAACCGCGCTTTGGTGGAGTCATCGCTCACGGGGTGTTGCTGGTGGGTTTTTTCTCGGCGATCCTAGCGAGCCAGTTACCCGGTCCGGGCTCGGTGGCGCGGTCTCTGAACGTGCGCTTCAAGGCTCCGGCGCGTCCGGATGATGATGTGTGCATTGAGGTTAAGGTTGTAAAATTAGTGCCTCGAATCCGCAAGGTAGAGTTGGAGGGGCGGGCTTATGTTGGCGACCGGGTTCTGTTGCGGATCTCGGCGGAAGTTCTGCTGGAGGAGTAATTGACACGAAATGAAAATGATCCTCAAGTCTTCGGAAATGAGACAGCGCTTGAATACTCTTCTCGCGGCAGGGAACACCGATGTGCGGGTTGCCATGGCGGTAACCTTCTCGGTGGAACCCGTCATCCCGGAGGAAGCCGCGAAACCATAAACCCCATCTCTGCTGATTGCGGTTTCCGCCTCCGGGTGGAGCCCTCTTTCCACTCAGTCCCATGAAGCGGTCCGCCGCCCTTCTTCTTCTTTGTCCGCATTTGCTGCTCGCCGAGGAGGCTTGGGAGGAACCGGGACTGCTGTCCGGAAGGGAACGGAGACTGGAGCGCCGCGAAACGGCAACCGACGAGTATCCGGATCTATCGCTCCGGTTGGAGAACCCGCTTGCACGCATTCTGGTGATCCCGACATCGGTGGAGTATAAAAACGGCTCGGGCGCTCTCGGAAGAGGTGAATCGTTTGCCATCAGGCTCGCACCGCGGGTACCTTTCGTGATCAACGAAGAGTGGCATGTGCTGAGTAAATCCGATCTCGCGTGGGTCAGCCAGAAAGACGTGATCGGAAACAGCAGCCAGGAGGGGCTGACCGATCTGGTTCAAACTTTTTTCTTCTCTCCGGATCGGTCGCTGGGCTGGGATCTCTACTGGGGTGTCGGGCCGACATTCGTGATCCCCACGGCAACGAACCACTTGCTAGGTACCGATAAACTGAGTGTCGGACCCAGTTTCGGAATCTTCCGACAATCGAAGCCATGGACGGTCGGCGTGATCCTCAACCACATCTGGTCGGTGGCCGGCCCATCGGACGCCTCATCGATCAATGCCAGCCGCATCGAGCCGCTGCTCGGATACACCACGGAGCGCTCGACGACTTTTTCACTCAGTGCGGAGCTTAGTTTCGATTGGACGGCCTACCAATGGTCCGGCCCGCTCGAGTTCCGCGTAAGCCAGTTGACCCTGATCGCGGATCACCCTGTTCAGTGGGGGCTGGGCTTCCGTTACCATGCGCTTTCTGAGCCCAATGCCCCGAAATGGGGAGCGGTCTTCCAAGTGAGTTTTCCAATCGAATCACCCCGGTGGGGTTCCCAGTAAAATCAAAAGGGGTGGCCGAGGAAATTTGGTCATTGTTCGCGGATAGCACGCGCGTTGCAATTGCACACGCACCGGATAGGTGGACAGCGGAACCAAGAAAAGCTACCCGCTACCACTCAGGATCCTTTTTTAATCCCACCCCTCAGTAATGCTAGAACTCCAAATCCCCGAGGTCGGCCTTTTCTCAGTTTTCTACGCTGAAGTAAATGTTCCGTCACCAGGATAGCTCCGATACAGAAGAATCCTGCAAAAAGAACCTGTGCAATTCTTAAGTAGAAGTTCGCGCTGGCGCTGGTATCCACTCCTGTCGAGCTTCCAAGCAGAACCAGATAAGTCGTGAAGCCGGATGTCCAGGCACCGGCCGAAGGTAGCCCGGAGGTCATTTTTTGGGCAAAGAAGAGCGCTACGAAAAAGCACAACACAACCAAAAAGGCGTAAGTCGGCACCGCCACCAGGAGGTTATAGGCAATAATAACAGCAACGCCTCCAATGACGCAGGCTTTCGAATTTGCCTTCAGCACCATGAGACTGGCATTGGTGGTAGGCGTCCCAGCCATCATGCAAATATAAATCATGGCCAGAGAATACTGAACCAGATTCAAACTATAAAAGATGACGACAGCTGAGGTAGCGACCGCGGTGCTGACCAGAGCAAGCCGCGCCCGTTCCTCACGGGGCGGGATGGGTGGTTTTTGCGGTCGCTTGGGAGAAGGCGCATTGGGATTTGGACGAGCCCAGGAATCCGGCACCAGGAGATGAAAAAGCCATTTCATTACAAAACCCGAGGCCATGTTAATGAAGAGATAGAGGACCACCAGGTGCGAAGCCATTGCGCCCTGCATTCCCAAAATAGGCACCATGGTAATCCCCATAGTCATGAAGATCGTGGTCAGAGGAGGGGCTTTGGCATCATTGAAAAAGATATAGAAAAACAAGAGCGCATACAGGGGTACACACACCAAGGGCATCCTGATGAAAAACTCGCTGATTATGAGTCCGCAGAACAGGCCGGTAAGGAGGCGCTGGATAATCTTGCTCGCCATCTTCCAGCCGAACCATGGTCCGGGCATGGCCAAGAACATCACCGCAAAAAGCGGCATCATAAATGACAACGGCCAGGCAACGCCATAGCTCACCGCGATCGCAAACGTCGCGCCAAGCGCGATGCGCCACATTCTGACTTGAGCAAGTGTCATCGCGAATCCGGAGTTGCGGGAATCAATGAATACAGACTAGTAGACGTGGGAGAACCAACTCAGAAGCTTCATCCAAATTTCGCCACCCAAGTTATAGAGCCCATTGCTGCTGCTGGTGTAGACAATAACATTTGCCTGTCCACCGGCACGCTTGAAGCCTTTCGATTCCTCCATATCGGCAAAGTCCACAAGCACAGGAAAATGTTGTGATTCACGCAACCATCCCTGGGTCGTTTTCACGCTGGTGAGGGTTCCCAATTGATTCTGGGTATCATCGGAAACACCCCATCCCACACTCCGGATCTTCCCATCGAAGACACGTCCGGGCGCGGCATCAAGAAGGATGCCAACTTTGTCCCCAGCCTTAATATGTGAAAGAGCATTTTCCCGCATGTCAGCCTGGATCCAAACATCACGGATAGAGATAAAGGTTAACAAGGGCGCACCAGTGTTGGCATAGTGACCCACATCGATTGTGAAATTGCTAATCAAGCCGTCCGATGGCGCGAGTAAAGTTGCTCGCTTGAGGTCGAGTTCGGCTTTCGCCAAATTGCTAAGAGCGACCTTCACCGCCGCGTTATCGACTCCCGTGCCACCAAGATTGCTCTTGGCTTTCTGAAGCTCGGATTTCGCACTGTCCAACTTGGCTTCACTCGCGGTAATTCGGGTTTTGGCATCGTCGGCTCGTGATTTTGAGGCGGCTCCTTGCTCGGCAAGTTTGATAATCCGCTCACCCTTGACCCGGGCATTATCGAGATTCGCTTCGGCTTCTGCTACGCGGGATTGAGCAGTAGCAACTCCAGCAACGTTGGCTTCAGTTCCCTGGGAAGCCTGCTCGAGGTCGGCCCTGGCCTGATCAACGACCAACTTGTATTTCTCAGCATCGATCTCCAGAAGCTTGTCGCCTTCCTTCACCAATTGATTGTTGGTGATATACACCTTGGAGAGCCGTCCCGAAACATCTGCTGAAAGCGGCACGACGTAGGCGTTCACGCGAGCATTGGCACTGTAGGGAACATATTTGTCGCTGATGATGTGCGCCGCGAATAGAAACACCAAGAGGCCAAGCGTAGCCCGGGTCCAGAATTTGACCGGATCACGTGGTTTCTTTTCAGCATCCTTGGCGGAACTGGCTTCTTCCTTTGCAGGCTTGGTATCTGGCGCGGAGGCGGATTTGTCGTCGCTACTCATTTTGAATTAGGTTCGGAAAGAGATTCTGTTTCGTGTTTGGGGTTTGGCTTGCCATACATTCCGACCAACCACGCCACCAGGACTGCAGTGAAAAACTGCCCTACGATAGCTTGCATCTGGCACAGTGAAGCAGCACCGGGAATCTGAGGTGTGATGTCCCCATAGCCCAAGCTGGTGAGCGTCACCAAGCTGAAGTAGTTGAAAAGATGCAGCTCGCTGGTTCCCGGATTCTCCAGAAGAGCCCCACTGAAGGCACCAGGACTCAACACTTCCAACAAGGTATAGAGCGTCCCCCAAAACAAGCCGATGACGAGATAAAGGCACATCGTGCCAGAAAGAACTCCGCTCGTAACATGTGAGGAATTAATCAACTGTCGAATTAGGGAATAGATCAACAAGGCATAAAATCCTGCAAAAAGGATCAAAGCCCCTTCTGCGCTGTAGGGCACCAATTTAAAGATCCCCAGCCAATACGTCACAAGAGTGAGCGCCATCAGCCCCATGGCGATGGAACGTTGCTGACTATTCCGCTGTACGGCATAGGCAGCCAAAAATAAGGTTACGGATAATAGGAAGTGAACCAGCAGCGAGGCTGTGGATCCCGAAGGGAAAAAAGGACTCACAAAGAGATAAAGGATCAGGAACACCAGAACCCTACCAAATTGCTTGCCTGAGATTTGCGTAATCATGATTATTTTTCCACTGGGCTCATTGGTGGCGCGGCGATGGGAGAATCATAGACATCCAGGTAGTTACCCCAATCAGTTCGCTCCTTCATACGCCTAATCATTTCGGGCGGCACGTTCTCGTTGCGATTACGATGCTCCCAACCTCCACCGAGAGCTTTATACATTGCGATGAGATTCGTCGCGATCGTTCCCTGGATTGCAGCATATTGATCAGCCTTACCCGTCACCGAGCGAATGGAATCAAGGACCCTCTGATAGTCAGCCAGCCCTTCTTCATACTGAATCATGGAAAGCTCCGAGGATTTCTGGGAACTCTCTACGCCCTGACGAAGAAACTCTGCTTCTTCCCTCGATTGGGCAAATCCAGTCATTCCATCTTCAACTTCCCGGGCGGCATTCAGCACGGTGTTCTCATAGACGGTAATGGTCTGCTCAAAACGAGCATCCTGCACTCGCACATTATTCTTAATTCGTCCGTAGTTTAGAATATTCCACCGGAACGTGGGGCCAAAGGTATAGGTGAGATTGTCCGCGTCGAAGAGGTCGTCGAGACTTCCACTTCCGGCATCATTTGTACTCGCCCCCAAGCCACCGATTAAGGTGAAGCTGGGGTAGAGATCCGCTCTAGCCACTCCAATTTGAGAACCTTGAGCCAAAGCGATCATTTCAGCTCGCCGAATGTCGGGACGGCGGCGCAAAAGTTCGGAAGGCACTCCCACCATAACATTCTTGGGTGGCTGGGGGATTCCCATACCTCCAGCCAGCGTTCCCCGAATATGTCTCGGAGTCTTGCCCAACAAAACGGCCAAAGCATTGTAAAACTTGATGAGCGAAGACCTCATCGATGGGATCTGCGCACGAGTCGTGCTCAGCAGAGTCTCGGCTTGCAAGAGATCCAACTCCGTTACCGTTCCGGCCTCCAACTGCAGTTCAACCAACCGTTGTGAGTTTTCCTGTAGCTTCACATTCTTCTGAGAGAGCCGAATCCGCTCTTCCAGAGTGCGAATATTCACATAGGTGGTGGCGACCTCAGCCGTCAGCGATACCAGAATATCGTCATAGTCGGCTAAGTCTGCCAATAGGTTGGCTTCCGAAGTGTAGACCGAACCGCGAAACTTCCCCCAAAAATCCAGTTCCCAGGCAGCATCGAATCCGATGGAGGCGCTGTTGATAAACTGGTCTGGGCCACTCCCTCCCCGGCCACTGTGAAGCAGCTGTCCGCTGGCAGCCTGACTTTGGGGGAGTAGTCCGCCCTTGACCAAGCCCAGCAACGCTCTCGACTCCAGGATCCGCAAGGCGGCAACCCGCAGCCCTAGGTTCTCACTGTAGGCCTCCTCGACTAAGCTGTTCAGAGTGGGGTCATTAAACTGTCTCCACCATGTAATATTCACCTGGGCATTATCCCCTTGGGCGATGCTTGCTCCGTGATTATTCCAATCAGATTCGATCGTAACATCGGGTAGGGTGTAGCCAGGAGGTAGCGTACAACTGACCAACAAAGCACTCGTTGTGACAAGAGAAACGGAAAGAGAGAACAATTTGATGTTCATAAGGTATCGTGCCAAAGCGATTGTCTATCCAACTTCGGTAACTTCAGCGGAATCATCAGAATCAGACTCCCCGTCCACCTTTTCATTCACCCAGGCCATGAAGAGCCCATATGTGATCGAAAGAACGACAGCTCCTACGAAGAGCCCGATGATACCGGAAAGCATCATGCCTCCAATCGCACCTAATAAGATCACCAACATCGGAGTGTCCAAACCACGAGCCATCAGGATTGGCTTGATCACCCCATCACAGGCACTCACCAACAACGCCCAAATTCCAAAAATCACTGCGGGCATCGTATCGTAAGCACTAAAGGCATAAATCGCTACTGGCCCAAGAATGATAATCGGAGGCAGCTGGGCAATTGCAAAGATCAGGATCAACAAGCCCCACAATCCAGCGGCAGGAATACCGATGATCACCATGCCGAGAGTTCCCAAGACTGATTGAATGATCGCAACTCCAACCACTCCGTTCATCACGCCACGAATCGTCGCAACCGTTAAGCGGGTGAATTCTTCGCCACGATTGTTCGCCACACTTCCGACGATCTTGGATGAAACGGCGAAACCCTTTTCCGGACTAAACATAAAGAAGGCCGCGATGATGAATGAGATCACAAACTGCGCAACTGAACTGAGAAGTCCGCCCAGCGCGGAACTGAGAGCCTTGGCAACCTTCTGTCCAAGCGGAGCAGTATCTTTCACTGCTTTCTTAAGATCGTTCGATGCGGTATTCCAAAGATCTGTCGCTTTCTGGCCAACCACGGGAATTTCAGCCAATTTATCCGGAGCAGGTGGTAGTTCCACTTTGTTCTCTTTAAGATCACCGGCGAAGCTCTGGACTGTTTCAAAGGAAGTGCTCAACAAAAGGTAAGTTGGAATTACCAGCAACCCCACGGCACAGAGTGTAAACAAGGTGATTCCAAGTTTCCGTCGTCCCCCTAACAGAGCTACGATCTTTTCAACCAAAGGCCCCATTGATACTGCGATTACCACCCCCCATATCACGGGCATCATAAACGGCCGAATGATTTGAAATGATAAAGCTACCATTGCGCCCAAAAGGATAATTTTAATCACCGCGTCGATCGCAGTCTTCACGAATTCGTCTTTTTGGCAGTCGTTCATAGGAGTGAGGTGAGTTTTTTTATGAGGATTTGGATTTAAGGAGTAACTATGGTGATTCTAAAGACGGTGCGTAAAGGCGAAAATTGCTAATGTCATCCGATTCTTAAATCGATGGAGGTGAGTTATCCACTTTTTGAAATGATAACATCACGCCGACCAAGATGAGGCATGGCCAGCATACAGCCCGCCGCGCTGCCTTCCCGGACGTATTCGTAATCCTGTCTGACAACACATCCGGGAGTCGCCGGACGTGGAATTCGGGTCTCTGTGAGGGACTATTTGGCGCGAACTCATCAAGGCAAACAAGAGGGCGCAGCTAAATCTCCAGGATGTTCTTCATGGCAGCTACGAAGGGGGGGGCTTTTTCCGGCGAGATACACCAGCCCCAGATCCGAGGGGGTGTTTTTTGTCCCTGCGGTATGCGTTACGCAACTTGACGTGCCGCTGATGAGCGCGATGATGTATCGCAAGCCTTTCCGCTTTCCGAAAAGGCTCCACAAAATTACGTAGCGCAATCCAATTGCCCGAGGATTCTCAGGAGTCCGTCAGATGACGCAGAGAAGACAAGTATTCAAGCTGCTGCAAATGGTTTTCAACCGACGAGCCATGAAGCATTGCCTTGTCCTGTTCGCGCTGGTGGTGGGCACGCTTTCGGGTGCGCAGGCGCAGGAGACCAAGGATGAGGAAAGCGCCCAGGAGGAGGGTGAGATCCGGGGCAAGGTTTTTGATGCTCAGGACGGCTGCTTTGATCTCAGCAAGATTCTAGACGAACCGCTGGGATTCGTTCCCCTGATCATCCCGATCACCGAACCTGCCCTCGGCGGCGGCGCGGCGGCGATGGCGGTGTTTATTGACAAGCCCGAAGGGGGTGGGCGTCCCAATATGATGGCAGCCGGACTGCTGCGGACATCGAACGGATCGGAGGGAGTTTTTGGCGGCTACTCCGGCTACTTTCTCGATGAACGTCTGCATATGACCGGCGGTGCCGGGGATGTCAGCATGAACCTCGATTTCTACGGTGTCGGAAACAACCTGGCACCCGACGGCCAGGCCTTCCGCTACAATCTAGATTCCACCTTTGGTATGATCGGGGCGGATTGGAAACTGGGGAAAGACTCTCATTGGAACATCGGGCTGCGATATGCCTACGCGGAAGTCGGCGCCTCTCTCGTCAACCCCACGCCTCTGGGCGGTAATTTTCTCGGAGGGGGGATCGACTACGTGGTCAGCAGCCTGAGGCCAACGCTGCTCTTCGATTCCCGGGACAATGTCTTTACCCCCACCAGGGGGCTGGTCTCCGAGTTGAGCCTGACGGCCAACCTCAAAGCCCTGGGCGGAGGATCGAATTTCCAATCCCTGAAATGGGCGAACTACTGGTATCACCCTCTGGTGGAGGACACCCTATTTTTGGGGATCAAAGGGGAGATGGAACAGAGTTCCGGAGACATGCCGTTCTACATGCGTCCCTACGTGAAACTGAGGGGCGCCCCGGCCGCCCGCTACCAGGGAGATGGGATCGCGGCGGTGGAGGCGGAGCTGCGCTGGCAGTGTCATTCACGGTGGAGCGTAGTCGGGTTCGGCGGTGTCGGCATGTCCTGGTTTGACGATCACCCTTTCAAAGGAACGGACACGACCGTCACCGGCGGCGCGGGTATCCGCTATCTCATCGCCCGGCAGTATGGACTCCATATGGGTCTGGATGTCGCCTACGGGGAGGAGGGGCCGGCCCTCTATATCCAGTTCGGCAGTGCCTGGGCTAGGTTCTGACTGGGGGGAGGGTCGCCCGATCCGAGATGGTTGTATTTCCAGAGTTGATTCCGGATTGAATCAGGGTAAATGTATTTTATGAAAATTATGAGAAAAGCCCTGCTGGCCGGATTGTTAGCATCCCTCTTGGGATCATGCACAAACTACACTGAGGAATATCCGGAAGGATACACCACCAACGCCGTTCCCCTCGGTTACGCCGCGGTCACCGTCGCGGGCATCGCCTACTGGAACAACCACGATCACTACTATCGTTATTGGCCCGACCGTGGCTACGTCGTCGTGAGGCCTCCTTACAATCGGCCTCCTTATCATCGCCCGCCCGCAAGGCCCCCGGGGTACCGTCCTCCCGGGCACAAGCCCAGTCACCCCATCGCCAAGCCTCCCGGGCACAGGCCGCCCTCCACACAGCCGGTCACGCGCCCCAGCACTCGCCCGACGACCCGCCCGACGACCCGCCCCAGTTCGCGCCCCAGTTCGCGCCCCAGTTCGCGTCCGACAGCGCGCCCCAGCCAGGGCAGGAGTAGGAGCAGACGTAGGTAGAACGGTTTCGTCCCGTCCCACCCACACTCAAGAATGCGCATTCATTTCTCCCAGCTTTTCTGGGGTCTGCTCCTCTTCATTCTCGACTTTTCGATCAACGGTATTGATCTGTTCGCGGATGGTATCGGCTACCTCATCGTCGCGATACTGGTTCTGCTCGTAATTATCCTACGCTTGATTCACCGCGTGAAGACCGAACTCGCGTAAAATGGACATCATTTAGATGATGCCAGGTGTCCCAGTTCCGGAAGCTGTATGATGTGATTCAGCGCCTTTGGTGAGGCGGGGCCAATCCCAGCGGCTTGAAGAGCCGCGCTCCATATTCGGCTACTTGCGCCGCTTCTTGCCTCCGACTTTTTTCCTGCGGATCGGTTTGATCGGATCGGTGTCGAGCAGGGCGGTGTAGATGTAGGGGAAATTGGGGAGTTTCTCGCGCCTGATTTCTTTTTCGACAAAAATTTCGACGGATTTTGCGAAATCGAGTTCGTCGGCAGTGAGGATGGTGAAGGCGTCGCCCTCGGCCTCGGCGCGACCGGTGCGGCCGATGCGGTGGACGTAGTCCTCAGCATTTTCGGGGACGCGGTAGTTGATCACGTGGGAGACGCCGGAGACGTCGATGCCGCGTGCGGCGACGTCGGTGGCGACGAGGATCTCGAATTCACCGGACTTGAAGCCGGCGAGGGCTTTCATGCGGTCGGTCTGGTTGATGTCCGAGTGCATGGCGGCGACCTTGGTCTGGCCGGTGCCTTTGATCATGCCGGTGATCTCGTCTGCCTCGCGGCGGGTGCGAGTGAAGATCATCACCGAGTGGTAGTCGGTGTGTTCCAATAGGGCGAGGAGGAGCTCGTCGCGCTGGTCGATGGAGACCGGGTAGAAGGCGTGGGAAACGGTAGCGGCGACTGCGCGGCGGGCGATTTCGATTTTGATTGGATCGACCAAGCACCATTGCGCGAAGGTTTGGATCGCGGCGGGCATGGTGGCGGAGAAGAACAGCGTCTGACGGCCTTCCCATGGGCAGATATTGACGATTTTCCGCACTTGCGGGAGGAAGCCCATGTCGAGCATGCGATCGACTTCGTCGAGTATGAGGATCTTGATTTCGCCGAAGCGCATGGCACCGCGGTAGAAGCAATCAACGAGGCGGCCGGGTGTGGCGACGACAATATCGGCGCCTTCCTCAAGCTTCTGCATCTGCTCGCCGAGGCCGACTCCACCGTAGAGCAGGGCGACTTTCATGCCGGTCTTGGCACCGTATTTCTCAAACTGCTCGGCGACCTGGTGGGCGAGCTCGCGGGTTGGCTCAAGGACGAGGATCTGGGGCTTGCCGAGATTCTCGATCTTGGAAAGGGAAGGGAGTGCGAATGCGGCGGTCTTGCCGGTGCCCGTCTGGGATGCGCCGATGACGTCTTTGCCCTCCAGGATGACAGGGATGGCCTGTGCCTGAATCGGGGTCGGATTGGTGTAACCCGTTTCTAAGACTGCTTCTAGAACGGGGGCGGAGAGGCCGAGTGTGTCAAATCCCATGAGGCGGAGGGTTTAGGCGGGGTTTTGAGGCGGGTCAAGGATGGATACTGGGGAGAGGAACGTTGAACATTGAATTTCCAACGCGGAACCTCGAATGGGAACAACCCTACCTTATCCTGAGACGATGATGTTGCGTATCCTCTGGCGGAGCTTCTGGGGGACGCTTCGGGAAAAACGAAAGCTGCCGTCCTTCATTTGTTTGATGACTGCGCTGCTAACCTCCGCTTGCTTTAGGCCGGAGGTAATTTGTTCTGTCGCCCATTGGGGGATTTGACCGAAGATGCAGCGATAACGGCCATTTTTCACACGGAGGTGGATGCGTGGTATTCCCGTCGGAGAAATTGCATCTCCCAAACCAAAAATCAATTTGCATAGAAAATCCCATGAAATGACGAAGAGAAATTTGTCCAGAAGGTTGCGTGAGAAAGACATCCTGGGAGCAGAAGACAAAGATCGGATCGCGGTTGCGAGTAGATAATGTGCTGTCGTGATACTTGCGTTCACAAGGAAAGCGGGCGAGAAGCGGGAAGACGAATGGAAAGCGGGGACGAGCAAGTGGATCTGAAAGGGGTGATGTGGATGCTCGCCTCGGTGGTGCTGTTTGCGGGGAACACGCTGCTGATCCGCGGGGCTTCGCTGGTCTCGGCCGGAGCGGATGGATGGATGGCCACGCTTTTCCGCGGTGCCTTCGGTATTCTCATCCTGCTGATTTTCTTTTCGAACGGACGTGGCTTCGAATGGCGGCGGATGTTTTCTAACCGCCTCGTGATGATGCGCGGCCTGATCGGCGGGGTGGGGATCATCTGCTTCTACATCACCATCACGGAGCTGGGTGCCGGGCGGGCGATTGTGATCAATCTGACCTACCCGATGTTCGCTACGGTGATCGCGGCTTTCTGGCTGAAGGAAAAAGTAAGGCTGGTGACTTCCTGCTGGCTGGTGGTGGCGATGGCGGGGCTGCTGGTTTTCCTGAGCGATGGGAATATGAAGCTCGCGCCTTCGGGCTATGACATGCTCGGCTTGTTCGGTGCGTTGGCAGCCGGTTTCGTGGTGGTGATCATCCGCAAGTTGCGCCACGAGGAGCATCCCGCGACGATCTACGGTGCGCAGGCGACCTGCTCGCTGCTGCTGGGACTGCCCTTTGCCGGAAATGCCCCGGCGTTGCCTTCCGCTGGTTTGTGGCTATTGGCGCTTGGTGCCGTGGTGGTGACTTTTGGGCAGCTGATCATGACAAGCGCTTACCAGCGGCTGTCGATTGCGCAGGGTGCCTCGCTGCAGATGACTCTGCCGGTTTTTACTGCCGTGGGCGCGTTCTTTCTCTTCGGGGAGAAATTCGCTGCGCACGAACTCGCAGCGGCCGGGGTCGTGCTGATCGCGATCTGGCGGGTGGCTGCTCGGAGGAAATTTCCGGCGCCCCGGAACTAAGGGCGCGGGCGTGATCAGCCGCCGAACAGGACGCCGAGGCCACCGATGGCTGAGCCCTCGCCCTTGAGCGCCTCGGCGGCGGCGACACGAGCTTTGAACTCGGAGGTAAGGTGTCTTCTCTTTCGTTTCATCGGTCTGATTTCGGGGCAATTCGCCCCTCTCAGACCAGCTAAAGTTGCATTCGACCGCTGGATCCGTTTCCCGGGGCCACTTCAGGCTGTCGGTTTCCACGAAGATGACTCAACCGTGAAACTCTTACAAAGCCCGCGCATGATTGTAATCGTCTTGCATCCCATGGTTCCGCAAAGGAGTTGCAAACTCCTTCGCCATCGTAGATGAACGTCCCGGATGTCTGCGAAGGCTACATGGAAGGTGAGTGCTGCAGTGATGCTCAGCCGGGTGCTGGGGCTGGGGCGGGAAATGATGTTCGCGGCTCTGTTCGGCGGAAGCTGGTTGATGGATTGCTTTTACCTGGCGTTCCGGGTGCCGAATTTGTTGCGGGATTTGTTTGCAGAGGGTGCGCTTTCGCAGGCGTTCGTGACGACGTTTTCCAAGAAGGTGAAATCGGATGGGTCGGAGAACGCCTGGGTGCTGGCCAACCGGATGATGACGCTGGCGGCGGTTTTCATGGGGGTTCTGACGTTGATCGGGATCTGGGTGGCTCCGTGGATCGTGGAGTTGCTGACTTCGTTTTCGAAAAGCGGTGAGACGGCGCGTAACTACAATCCGGAGGAGATCTCGCTGATGGTGGAGATGGTGCGGGTGATGTATCCGTTCATCGCGCTGGTCTCGCTCTCGGCGCTGGTGATGGGGATGTTGAATGCGCGGGACGTGTTCGGGATGCCGGCGTTGGCTTCGTGTTTCTTCAACATCGGCTCGATGGCGGGCGGCGCGGCGCTGGGTTACTGGATGGATCCGGAATGGGGGCCGCGGAGCTTGGTCGGTTTTTCATGGGGTGTGGTAATCGGCGGGGTGGCGCAGCTTGTCTGCCAGTTTCCTGCATTGCGGGCGGTGGGATACCGTTTCGTAGCGGATTTTAAATGGAATGATTCCGGGGTGAGGCAGATCCTGAAACTGATGGGGCCGGCGGTGATCGCGGCCTCGGTGACGCAGGTGAATGTGGTGGTGAATTCGATGTTCGCCTACGGCGTGGGGGAGGGTGCGGTTAGCTGGTTGAGTTACGCGTTCCGGCTGATGCAGTTGCCGATCGGGGTGTTCGGGGTAGCGGTGGCGACGGTGACCTTGCCCGCTTTATCGCGGGCGGCGATCAACGGGGTGGGTGATGACTTCGGGCCGACGCTGGTGAAGGGACTGAAGCTGGTCACGTTTTTGGTTTTTCCATCGACGGTGGGACTCGTGGTTCTGGCGGAGCCGATCATCAGCTTGATTTATGAGAGGGGGCAGTTTGATGCGGTGGATCGGGTGGCGACTGCGGGTGCGCTGCAGGCATACGGATGCGGGTTGTTGTTTTATGCTGGGCTGAAAGTGCTGCAGCCGGCGTTCTATGCGATCGACAAGCGCTGGCTTCCGATGATCGCGAGCTTGATGGCGCTGGTGGTGAACATCGGTTGCAACTACACCTTTGTGTTCGTTTTAAAATGGGGGCACGAGTCGCTGGCGCTGACGACGAGTATCGTGGCGAGCCTGAATTTCCTATTCCTGTATGCGGCGATGACCCGCTATGCGGGTGATATCGGGACGAAGGTCTTGGTGGTGGCTTTTCTGAAAATAGGAGTGGCGACGGCGGTGATGGCCGGGCTTTGCTTTTTCGGAAACCGGATGCTGGTCGCGGATCTCACGGCGATGCCCCTGATGATGAAAGCAATCTGGCTCGGTGGCCTGATCGGGGTTTCAGCGGGTGCCTACTTTGCGGTCGCCTTGTTGCTGAAGGTGGATGAGGTCGGGGAGATGGTCGCGCTCGTGAAGAGGAAAGCACGGCAATAGCCTGCTCGATGGCGGTCAGGACGATGTTCCTGAACTCGACAGAGAAGCCCTCGGATTGCAGGCCGATGGCACGCTGGATGCCATCCACCCTCATGACGGATTGACGGTAAGGCTCCAGTCCGGTTGAATGCCCGCAGTACTGCTAGTTCATGATTTTTCGGAAAAATACCCTCACCAGCTTGGTTCCCGCGACCCTCGGATTGCTCTTCCTGTTTCTCGCTGCCTGCAATTCTAAAAAGGCAGATAAGTCGGAGCAAACCGCTGCCGCGGAGGAGCCGCCTATCATCATCCCGGACGACGAGATCCACGCTCAATACGCTGGCTCCGATACCTGCAAGGAATGCCATGAGGCCGCTTTTAAAGGCTGGGAGCACTCCAACCACGGCCTCGCCGAGCGGGAAGTCCGCAAGGACATGGATGAGAAAGCCTTTTCTCCGAAACAGACGCTGAAGCACGGCACCGAAACCTCAGAGACTTTCCTCGATGCGGACGGTGTCGCACAGATCCTCACCCTCGGTCTCGGCAACAAACGCAGGAGCTATCCCGTCGTCCGCATCATCGGCAACGACCCACTGCGCCAATTCCTTGTCCCCGCACCCGGCAACCGCCTGCAAACGGTGGACGTCAGCTACGATCCACACAAAAACGAGCTGTTCGATGTCTATGGCGAGGAGGTCCGCAACCCCGGCGACTGGGGGGCGTGGACTGGGCAGGGCATGAACTGGAACGCCACCTGCGCCGCCTGCCACAACACCCGCCTCCGCAAGAACTACGATCCGACCACCGACACCTATCACACCTCCATGGCGGAAATGTCCGTTGGTTGTGAAGCCTGCCACGGCCCTATGAAAACGCACGTGGAGTGGCAGAAAAAACCACCGATCGGATACGGTAAAGATAAGGGAAAAACCAAAGATCCCACCGCCACCAAGTTTTCCCGCGACCAGATGTCGGACACCTGCGCCGCCTGTCACGCCCGCCGTGGCGAGGTCTCCGGCGATCTCATCCCAGGTGAGTCGTTTTACGATCACTTCAGCCTCACCGTCACCGATGGCAGCGATATCTACCACCCGGACGGGCAGGTCCGCGACGAGGACTACGAATACGCATCCCTCATTTCCAGCAAGATGTATCACGCCGGAGTCCGCTGCGTGGATTGCCATGACCCACACTCCGGCAAACGCCTGGTCCAGGGAAACATGCTCTGCATGCGTTGCCACGAGAGTGGTGCCGTAGCAAACGGACTCGCGCCCGCGCCCATCATCGATCCCGTCGCCCACAGCCACCACGCGGAGGGCAGCACAGGCAATGACTGCACCAGCTGTCATATGCCAGTCACCACCTACATGCAGCGCCACCCGCGTCACGATCACGGGTTCACCATTCCCGATCCGCTACTCACCAAGCAGTTCGGCACCCCCAATGCCTGCAAC